>Ga0224501_10000292_pt1 | contig 43994 bp, 42 predicted proteins | sample SF_Oct11_sed_USG_4_FD_169105 | JGI IMG/M metagenome (GOLD analysis project Ga0224501, IMG submission 169105) | Sediment microbial communities from San Francisco Bay, California, United States - SF_Oct11_sed_USGS_8_1 | ecosystem: Environmental > Aquatic > Marine > Sediment | place: USA... | reverse complement strand
GACGACCTCCCCGTCGGGACCCAGCTCCACAGCGGAGACGGAGACGGAGCCGACGTCCAGACCGAGGATGTGCTTGCCTGCGGGACCCGGATCCATGGGAATGCTCCCATTCTCGGGACGGCTACTCTCCCGTGGTACGCCTCAGGGTGACGGATGATCCCGTCGCCCTGGACCCGTCAGCCGTTCCGGTCGCTCCCGTCCTTCTCCCGGAACCCGATCCGGTGGTACGGGTTCACCACGCTGGTGGCCACGTTCTTGATGTGCGCGCTCACCCGCTTGAGGAACCGCAGGTAGAGCGCCACCGTGACGGCGTGACCGGAGCGGCCGGACAGGACCTTGCTCTGCCGGAGCTTGAGGACGTCCTCCTCCGTGAGCGCCGCCACCCGGGAGTGGTCCTCCATGACGGTCCGGGCGCGGGCCTCGTCCGACTCCTTCAGCGCCAGGGTCACGTTGTCGAACATCCGCCCCACCGTCTCCTCCACGGTACGGACGTCGTCCCCGAGCTCGAGGGCGTCGAAGGGCTCGTCGAGCCCCACGGCCAACTCCACGATGTTCTTCGTGTAGTCGCCGATGCGCTCGATGTCCACCACGATGGCGGTGAGGACCAGCCCCATGTTGATGTCGGGCTTGGTGGACACGGAGAGGTGGGTCACGATCTTCCGGCGCACGCTGCGCTCGTACTTGTTGATCTGCCGGTCGCGCTCATAGATGTCCTCGGCGAGCCCACCCTCCCGGTGGAGCGCCGCCACCGCGTCGCGGTACATCCCGTGGGACTCCTGGAGCATGAGGAGCGCTTCCTGGTAGGCCTCTTCGCAGAGCCCCCCACCCTTGAACAGCGAGAGAATATCCTTCCACATGATTCGAAAGCCTCCAGTGCTCTTTAGAGGAAGAACACGTACACGATGGGGACGATGTGCAACACGATGTACACCGCGATGACCGCCGCGGAATTTTTTCGGGAACGGGCCGCCAGGGCTCCCGCCGCGTTCGCCAGCCACATGGGCGCGGCACGGAGGGGGTAGAAGACGCAGATTCCGAGGATATTGAACGTCAGGTGGGCCAGCGCCACGGTCACCGCCGCGGGACTGCCGGTGGCGAAGGAGGCGAGGATGGCGGTGACCGTCGTTCCGACGTTGGCGCCCAGCGTGTATGGATAGATCTGCTTGAGGGAGAGCACGCCCGTGCCGGCCAACGGGACGATGAGTGACGTCGTGGCCGAGCTGCTCTGCACCGCCGCGGTGGTGATCATTCCCAGGCCGAAGCTGGCGGCTTCGTTGCGGAAGAGGACGCGGCTGAAGAGCCCCTCCAGGCGATCCAGGACCGCGCCCCTCATCACCTTCATCATCTGCTGCAGGGCCACGAAGAGGATGCCCAGCGCGATGAGAACCAGCGGAATCTCGTGGGGGATCGCCTCGAGGAAGATCTCCGTCACCGGCTTGATCACCGCCTTCAACGGGTTCGCCAGGCTCATTCCGCCCGCCCCCTCGAACCCACTCTGCAACATCACGGCCATTTTCTGGATGGGGTGGAAGAAGATCTCCACGGGGAGGAGCACCAGCGCCGCCAGGACGTTGAAGAAGTCGTGGACGGTGGAGGCCGCGAACGCCCGCTCGAACTCCGCCGGGCGGGTCACGTGGCCCATGGAGACCAGGGTGTTCGTGGTGGTGGTCCCGATGTTGGCGCCCATGATGATGGGGACCGCCAACTCGATGGTGAGAGCGCCCGAGGCCACCAGCCCGACCACGATGGTGCTGGTGGTGGACGAACTCTGGATCAGGCTCGTGGCCAGGAATCCGAGGATGAGTCCGGCCACGGGATCCGCGGCCGTGTTGATCAACTGCTCCGCAAACCCCCTTCCCGCCATCTTGAAGGCGGAGCTCATCAACTCGATGCTGAAGAAGAAGAGGTAGAGGAGGGCCAGAAAGTAGACGACGCGGGCGATGGCCCAGACCAGACCCGTCCGGCCTCCCGCGTGTTGCCCTGAACTCGGTTCCGTCACCTTGTCGATCCTCTGGAGGTCCTTTGGGGGGAAACCTGGCGGAAGTTATACGTCCACCGCGCCGTCGTCACCCCACGTCGTGATCATGGGGTCGGAGCCGGTTTCCCGCCGCGGGAGAGGAACTCCGCGAATTCGTCGGGGAGTTCGCTGCGCCGGATGGCTTCGCTCGCCCGCGGGATGTCGTACGGCACCCGGACGAACTCGGCCACCGTGCCCTCGTCCCTGATCCGCAGGACGGCGTAACACGCCCGGGGATCCCCGTCCTTCGGGCGCCCCACCGAGCCGGTGTTCACGAACACCACGCCGTCCACGGTGCGATGCCAGGGGAGGTGCGTGTGGCCGAAGGCGATGACGTCTCCCGCCGCGGCGCCGAGCCGCGCGGCCATCTTCCGGCAGAAGTCGTCGTCGCGGTCCTCGGTCCAGTAGACGGTGTTGAGGACGGCGTTGCCGTGGATGAGCGTGAGGGTCGGGCCGGAGGCGTGGCCACCCCGGGGGCGCACGTCCATGCGGAACGGGAGGGCCCCCAGGCGGCGCCGCGTCTCTTCGGTGACATGCTCCCGCGTCCAGGCGTAGCTCGAATGGCTGGTCTCTTCCTGGCGCGGGTCCTCGTAGCGGCACCCGCAGTGGGCGTGGCCGGCCGCCACGGTGGAGTCGTAGTTCCCCGCGACTCCCGCGATCCCCCGCTCGTCGAGGAGGCGCACCACCTCGTTGGGCCAGGGAGCGTATCCCACCAGGTCGCCCACGTGGTAGACGGCATGGAAGGGCGGGCCCCCGTCCAGGTGGGCCAGGACCGCCTCCAGCGCGGGGAGGTTTCCGTGGAGGTCGCCGAGGAGGGCGATGCGGAGTTCCCCGGTCGACGTCATGTCGCGGTGCCCCCGTCCGATCCCGCGACGCCGGCGGGGGCGGCGCAGTTCGACACCGCCGCGATGCTCGCGGCCTCGTCGGGGAAGTACGTCACACGCCAGCGCAGGGCCACGTTCACGAGCGCGATGAGCACGGGCACCTCCACCAGCGGACCGATGACGGCGGCGAAGGCGGCGCCGTGGGAGATCCCGAAGGTCCCCACCGCCACGGCGATGGCCAGCTCGAAGTTGTTGGACGCCGCGGTGAAGGAGAGGGTGGCGGTCCTGGGATAGTCGGCTCCGGCCTTCCTGCTCATGAAGAAGGTCACCGCGAACATGGCCAGGAAGTACAAGAGGAGGGGGAGCGCCACGCGCACCACGCCCATGGGCCGCGCGATGATGGTATCCCCCTGGATCGAGAACATGACCACGATGGTGAAGAGGAGGGCCAACAGCGTCAGGGGGCCGATGCGGGGAACGAATTCGCGGTGGTACCACTCCTTCCCCTTGATCCTCACCCCGGCGAAGCGGGTGAGCATCCCCGCCAGGAACGGAACCCCCAGGTAGATGAAGACGCTTTGCGCGATCTGGCCCATGGTGATCTCCACCACCATCCCTTCCATCCCCAGCCATGAAGGCACCAGGGTGATGAAGAACCAGGCGTACACGCTGTAGAAGAGCACCTGGAACACCGAGTTGAAGGCCACCAGCCCGGCGGCGTACTCGGGATCTCCGTCGGCCAGGTCGTTCCACACGATGACCATGGCGATGCAGCGCGCCAGCCCGATGAGGATGAGGCCCACCATGTACTCCGGGTAGTCGCGGAGGAAGAGCATGGCGAGCCCGAACATGAGCACGGGGCCGATGACCCAGTTCTGGATCAGCGAGAGCCCGAGGATCTTCCCGTTGCGGAACACGTCGCCCAATTCTTCGTAGCGCACCTTGGCCAGGGGCGGATACATCATGAGGATGAGACCGACGGCGATGGGCACCGACGTGGTTCCGATCTGGGTGTTCTCGTTCAGCGCCCGGACCGCGTCGGGCCACAGGTAGCCGACCGCGACACCGAGGATCATGGCCGCGAAGATCCAGAGCGTCAGATAGCGGTCGAGGAAGCCCAGGCGGCCGGCCACGCCGGAGGGGTGCGCCGGCGTGGCGGCGGTCGTCGGTTCGGATGTCATGGGCACATGGTGGTGGAGAATTCAGGGTGGGGTCCCCGGCAATCTATGCCGGCGAGGGGGTGCGTCCAGTCGGCGCGCATCCCGGCCGGTCCTCCCCGCGCCATCGGCCGCCGATGTATGTTCTCCTGTCCGTGGCCGGCGGCTCTGCCCCGGCACGGGTCCATCGTCCGGACGATCCTGGAATGGAGGGGCTCCGACCCATGACCGATTCATTGGCGCACAACCGATACGTTCTTCTCGCCCTCGCGGGCCTTCTCGTCCTCCCTGCATGCAAAGAGGGCGAGCCCGGCGAGTCCGCCGCCGTCGCCGAGGCGCCGGCGCACACCGCGCCCACCCTGGAGTCGGCCCAGTCGATGGGGGTGCCCAACGCCCGCATGCCGGTTCCCGGGGTCCTGACGGCGGGTCAGATGTCGCAGGCCCAGTTCGAGGGGCTGGTGGCCGCGGGGTACGAGAACTTCATCTCCCTCCGCGTCGCCAGCGAGAGCGGGGCAGGGTGGGAGGAAGCGTTCGCGTCCGGGCGTGACGTGGCGTTCACCCGCCTCCCCGTGGCGGGCGCGGACGGTCTGACCCGCGAAAGCGTCGAGGAGTTGGCGCGGCTCATGGACGAGGCCGGCGGACCCACGGTGGTCTACTGTGGGAGCAGCAATCGCGTGGGCGCGCTCATGGCGCTCAAGGCCCATTGGGTGGACGGCATGCCGGCGGACGAGGCCCTCGCGGTGGGTACCCGCTCCGGGCTGGCCGGACTGGAGCCCGCGGTCAGGCAGTTGCTGGGGATGTGAGGACGGCGGGGCCGGGTGTCTCCGGCTCCCCACCCCTGGAGGGCGCTCGGGGAATCCGGCGCTCTCCAGGCGGCATCCCTCCACGGGGGCACGAAGTCCGTCAACTCCGACGGGGACGGGTGCGCGCGCCGAACGCGAGGGCGACGGCCCCGGAGAGGCCCGCCACCACCGACATCGCCGTCGGCGCACCGAGGGTGTCCGCGAGCACGCCGGCGCCCAGCGCTCCCACCGCGTACCCCAGGTCGCGCCACAGGCGGTACACTCCCAGCGCCGAGGCCCTCCACTCGGCGTCGGACAGGTCCGAGACGAAGGCCAGCAAGGTCGGATACACCATCCCGGTTCCGAGTCCGGCGAGCATGGCCGCTCCGAGGTACCACCCGTACGTCCCCTCCATGGCGAACGATCCCACGCCGAGGCCCTGGAGGACGAGGCCCGCCGCGATGAGCCCGCGACGACCCACTCGATCGGAGAGGGGGCCGAAATACAGCTGGCTGACGGACCACACCGCGGGATAGAGCGCCACCACCACCCCGATCCGCTCGATGGACACCCCCCGGGCGACGAGCACGATGGGGAGGAGGCCCCACAGCGCCCCGTCCTTGAGGTTCGTCGCCAGGCCGGCGAGGCTGGCCGAAGACAGTGCCGCGTGCCCGAACGTCCCTCTTCGGAGGACGCTCACCAGCGATGGGCCGTCCGCCCCGTCACCCGAGACCGATTCCGGCTTCTCCGGAGTCGTCTTCCGGCTGCGCGTATCCCGGGTGAACCACGACAGGAAGAGGCCGATCAGCGCCACGGCGATCCCCACGTAGAAGGGCTCGGGGCGGAGTCCGTGGTGCGAGGCGATGATTCCGGTGGCCACGGCGGTGATGGACATCCCGGCGTATCCCGCGAACTCGTTCCACCCGATGACCAGTCCGAAGGTCCGCGGACTCGCCAGGTCGACCTTCATCACCACGGTCATGGACCAGGTCAGGGACTGGTTCACCCCGAGGAGCACGTTGGCGATGAGGACCCACGACCACGACGGCGCGTACATCAGGAGGAGGGGCACGGGGATCCCCACGAGCCACCCCAGGAGGAGCAGACGTCGCCGGCCCCACCGATCGGACAGGCCGCCGGCCAGGAAGTTCACCAACGCCTTGGTCACGCCGAAGGTGGCGATGAAGGCGATGGCGGACGCCTTGGAGGCGATCCCGAAATCCGTTTCGGCGATGAGGGGAAGGACGGTCCTCTCGATCCCCACCATCCCGCCGACGAACGCGTTGGTGAGGGCCAGGAGGAGGATCTGCCCGAGGTTGTCTCCCAGGGCGGCCACGCCATGGGTGGGGCGGTGCTGGTTCATGGGGTCCTGGTGACATATGTACGTGACCGTCCAGACCGGACCAACCCGACTCCGACTCCCGATGTCGGTCAGGGAGAGGCCGAGCGCTCCGACGTCGGAATCTACCATCCGAAACCCGCATCGCGAGGTCCGGCGAACGCCGGGGGTGAAGTGACTTCGTAGACCGGACGCAGGTCGATGGATAGGACGTCGGGACGCTCCACCGCGCCGATCGAGGATGTGTATCCGTCGGGCGTGCCTCGGCGATATCAACACCGACCACTGGACCTCCGCGCCGACTTGACCGCCCACGTTCTGCGGGCGACAGTCAGGCCATGAAGACGACTTCCGGACATGACCTGGCGTCAGCGCGCCAAAGGGTGGCCTTCCAGGGGGCGGCAGGCGCGTTCAGCGAAGAGGCGGTGCGTGCACAGTTCGGGGAGGAGTGCGCGCCCGTGCCCTCGCGTTCCTTCGAGGCGGTCGGCCGGACGATCCTGGACGGGGAGGCCGAGTACGGGCTCCTCCCTGTGGAGAATTCTCTGGCGGGTACGGTGGTGGGGAGCCTGGACGTCCTCTCGACCATGGATCTGGAGGTCGTGGGGGAGGTGGTGCTGCTGATTCGCCATTTCCTCATGGCGCTTCCGGGGAGCTCGGTGGACCGGCTCCGGACCGTACAGTCCCACCCGGTGGCACTGGCCCAATGCGAGGAGTTCTTTCGTCGGCATCCGGCGCTCGAGGCCGTGGCCAGCTACGACACGGCTGGGGCCGCACGTGAGGTAGCCGAGGCGGGAGACAGGACCGTGGCCGCCATCGCACCACGGGGCGCCGCGAAGATGTACGGACTGGAGATCCTGTTGGAGGACCTCCAGGATCGGCCGGACAACCAGACCCGCTTCCTCGTGGTTCGGGCCCGCGGAACAGGCGGTGTCCCCCTTTCTGCGGACGCACCCGGGAAGGCCGCGATCCTCTTCGAGACGAGGAACGCGCCCGGAGGACTCGTGTCCGTGCTCGCGCCGCTGGCTGCTCGCGGAATGAATCTCGCGAAGTTGGATTGCCGACCTGCCGAGGTGCCGTGGTCCTACCGATTCTACGCCGAGATCACCTTTTCTGGCGGCTCGGAGGCGTTGGACGCCACACTCGAGGAAATCCGGCCGCTCACCACTCGGCTGAGTCTCCTCGGCTCCTTCCCGCCCTTCGGCGGGTGAACGTGGAGATCCTGTTCCCGGCCCACACCTCTCGATTCCGCTGCGCGTCCCGATAGGGTGCGTCGCCCGCGTCGGCGTGACGTCGCGTTTCTCCTATTCAACGGGTTGGCGGATCCAGCGGATGGTCTCGTCGAGCCATTCCTCCCTCGGCCGGTAGAACGCACCGTGGCGCTCTCCCGTGGAGATCCGGACCTCGCGTGACTCCACCACCTCCGGTGATCGCTCCAGGAGTGGCTCGCACGACACGCCGATGTCGTCACTCTCTTCGTAGACGGAGAGCACCCGCCCGCTGACCCGGTGCGTCTCGTCGTCGAAGACCCCGCGGTTACAGGCCGCGAGGAAGACGTAGGTGATGGGTTCCCGCAGGATGGAAGACGTGGCGATGGCGATGCGGCCACCCTTGGAGAACCCCACCACCGCGATCCGGGTGGCGGGCACGCCGGCGTCGAGGAGCGACCGGACCTGCTCGGAGATTCCTCGAGCCGCGGCGGCCACGTCGGTGTTCGGGGGGCGCTGCTCGCTGATGATCTGCGCACCCGACCCCGCGAGTTCCCGCAGGATGTCATCGTACTCATAGACGCCGAAGCGGGGATGCGTCGGTCGGCGGCCTTCCCTCTCGATGATCTGTCCGTGGAGATAGAACACGTATCGGATCGCCGGATCCGGTTTGGTGGGCGCGGTTTCCAGCAGCGGGAGCGTCTGTGCGCGAACGGGAGCCACGAGAGCCGCGAGGCCCAGCAGCACCGAGGGGAGGTGACGTCCGATCGTCATCCTGATCCTGTCCATGTCCGTCACCTGATTCGAGGGCTATGGGGTGTCCGTTCCGTCACGTTCCATGGAGGAACGCGGCGATGTCGTCCAGGAGTCCCATCGACTCGCGCTCGTGTTCGCGCAGGAGGTCGAGGTAGAACCGAGTCCATGCGAGTTCGAGATACGCCAGATCGTTGCGCAACCGTACGGCATCGCCCACGGGCCGCCGACGCGACTTGTCCCAACTCGCCGACACCGTTTCCCGCATGACCTCGTCCACGTTCCGATCGTAGCTGGCGCCGTTGTATTCGAGCCGTTCGACGATGTTCTCGTAGAAATTCGCGAGCCGGCTCACCAACGCTCCGTCGCCCAACGACGCCAGTTGGCCACCGGACACGAGACTCGTCCACGCTCCTCGACGCGGGAAGAGCGTGCGGTTGCTTGTCGCGAGGCGTTCCAGGGCGGCGTGTACCGAATCGTTCGGCATGTCCTCCGGCGTGGCCAGCCACCGGAGGAGGCGAGCGTACTGCGCGGCCAACTCCTCCTGTTCTCCGACGATCTCGGCGAGGTCGGCGAGGTCGGCTTGCAGCTCCGAGCGGAGCTGCGCGAGGTCGGCCCGGGCATCCGCGACGCGCGCCCGCTGTGCCGACACACCCTCCAGGACGATGGCGACGTACACCGACCCGACGATGAGCACCCCTTCCTTGAGCATTCGCCGCCAGGGCCATCGGGATTCATGGGACATCCGGGGACTCCGATCCGTGGGAGAGTGATTCGTGGGCGCCGAGGCCGAGACCTGTGATGACCGCTTCCTCAACTCGTCTCGATGAGCCGAACGATATCCTGGATGGCACGACGTACCGTCTCCACCTCATCGAGGAGATCGTGGAGATGCACGATCCTGCTTCCGAGCAACTGTGCGAAGCGCGGGTCATCGAGCACGGGCGAGTAGTCGACCGCTTCTCCCGTGGCGGAGAGCCGTCGAAGCCCTCCTATGGAGTGTAGCGTCTCCAGTCGGACACCCTTTTCCACCAGATACGGTTGGAGGATGTCGAAGCTGTGGCGCCATTCCTCCCTCTCGTTCTCCCCCAGATCCTCCACCAGGTCCGGCCAGGCCGCCAGCGCGATCCTCAGGCTGTCGTTCCGGATGATCCCGAGGCGGCCCGAGGCGATCAACGAATTCAGTCCTCCCAGGTCCGGATCGTAGGTGAAGACGTTGGACAGGCGATACACGAGCATCTCGGGTGCGTCGGTCCCCTGGCGGGACCCCATCCCCTTCGCCATGGCCAACAACTCATAGCTCGCGTCCAGGCTACGCTCATGCGTGGTACCGGCGGAATCCAACTGGGCGACGTTGGACCGGAAGTCCACCAACAGCTGGGCCAGGGCCTCCCGCTCTTCACCCCGCTCCAGCCACCAATCCCAGCTCGCGTCCGCCGTGAGCGCGGTGAGCACACCGATGCTGATCACGGCGAACTCCGCCACCATGCGCCGCAGGGAAGTGCGGTTTCGCGAATCGGCCAGGTCGTTCTCCGGGGATCGCTCGGCGGCATCACTCATGTACGGATTCCCCGTGTGGTGGAGCCGATCCTTCGTCCGCTGGCGGTTCGTACATGTGACGCACGTCGGCTTCCGCCAGCTCCGTGACGAATGCCGCGAGTCGTTCGGTCACTGCCGTGAAGAATCGACTCCCCTTTTCCGACGACGCGGCCGACGGATCCCCGACACCCGTGTCCGCGGTCACTTGCGCCCAATCTCTGGGCGCCCAGGCGATCCCCTCTCTCAGTCCCCGCACCTTGAACACCTTCGCGCGGCCGTCTCCTGCCTCGGTCAGCGGAAGAACCAGATGGGAACTCACATGGAGCATGATGCTCGTCTCCAGTTCGCCCGCATGATCTCCGGGGATGTCGAAATAGGACGTGGGGTCGACGACCGTATACCAGTTCGCCGCGCACAGGAACACCTCCGTCCGGCTCTGCAACTCACGGATCATCTGGCGGAAGTCGTTCCCGCCATGCCCGTTCAGGATGACGAGCTTGGGCACCGAATGATGTTCCAGGCTCCCCACGATGTCCTCGAGGATCCGTGCCTGCGTACTGGGATCGAGGTTCAAGGTGAGGGGAGTGGACAGTTGCTGCGCATTCGCCCCGAGCGGAATCGTGGGCAGCACGACGACTCTGGCTCCGGCCTCCCAACTCAGCCGTGCCGTTTCCGCCGCGATGGACTCCGCCTGGATCGAGTCCGTGCCGAACGGGAGGTGGAGATTATGGGGCTCCGTGGCGCCCCAGGGCAGGATCGCGACCTCGTAGTTCACTTCGCGACTCGCACGCAGGGTCACTTCGTTCAGTACATATGGACGTCCCGCCATTCCGTCTCCCTTCGTTCGTCCACACCGGATCTGCCGATATGGGACGGCTCGTTCCATTGCCACGCCGTCGCGAACATGATTCCAGGCGGGCGCCGTCGCAACGAAGGCGACGGATCAGCCTGGGGACCGCGGCTCCATCGGGGCGCCCGGATGGAGCTGCGGTCGCCCCGTGGGGGCGATCCTCGCTCGCCTCGCGGGGGTCGGTGGGTGGGCGCTGCGCGCCCGACGGGAGGGGCCGCTCGGCTCGAGCCTACGGTTCCGGCGGCCGACTTCCGTCGCCGGCCGCGTCCTCGCTGCGCGAGTCCGCTGAATCCGGGCGCCCCGACTACGGCGGAAACGCGAACGGCTCTACAACCGAAGTCGTAGAGCCGTAGTCGGGGCGCCCGGATTCGAACCGGGGACCCCCTGCTCCCAAAGCAGGTGCGCTACCGGACTGCGCCACGCCCCGAGGGTCCCGCGCCGGGCTGGGCCGGCGCTGCTAAGGTAGTCCCGGGGCGGGGCGGCTGGAAGGCCGTCGTCCGTTCGGGCCTGGGGTCGGATTGCGCTGCGGTGGGCTCATCGCGGGCGCTCCTTCAGGTCCGCGATCATCTGCTCCCTCTGGATCCATCGGGACACGTCGCTGGGAGAGATCACCCCGACCAACTTCCCGTCCGCCATCACCATCACCCGGTTGGACTTCGTTTCGGCCATCCTCTCCAGGATGTCGACGAGGCTCGACTCGGGGGAGACGAGGAGCCCCGGAGGGGTCGTCATCACGTCGCCCACGCGGGTGTGCGCCCAGCGGTCCCTGGGGGTGCTCTTCACCTGGTCCAGCGTCACGAGCCCCACCACGCCGTACCGGTCCAGAACGGGGTAGGACTGGTACGGGTCGCGGAGGAAGCGCTCTTCCACCAGGTCTTCCAGGGAGAGCCCGGGCGACACCGTGGTGGGGTGGGGGGTCATGACGCGTCGGGCCTCCACTCCCCGCAGGACTCCGCGCAGGACGTGCTGCTGGAATGAGAAGACGGCCGCCGTGCGCAGGAACCATCCGATGAAGACGAGCCAAAGCCCGCCCACCACCAGACCCCCCAACACCTGGATCACGCCCAGCGTCACCAGCGTGTATCCCAGGATCCTTCCTCCGTCGGACGCCCACCGCGTGGCGCGGGTGAGGTCTCCGGTCGCCTTCCAGGCGAGGGCGCGGAAGAGCCGTCCTCCGTCCAGGGGAAAGCCGGGGAGGAGATTGAAACCGGCCAGGACGAAGTTCAGGAATCCCAGATACCGAGCGACGCCCGTGACGGGAAGGGGCCATCCGGCGACCACGCCCACCTGATGCAGGACGTGGAAGAGGAACCCGAGGGCGACGCTGCAGAGGGGGCCCACGCCGGCGATGACCAGTTCGTCCTCCGGCGTGGATGCCTCGGCGCCGGTCCGGGCCAACCCTCCGAAGATGAACAGGGTGATCCCGGCCACGGGGATCCCGCGGGAGCGCGCCACCACCGAGTGGGAGAGCTCGTGGGCAAGGAGCGAGGTGAAGAAGAGGACGGCGCCGGCGGTGCCCATGGCGAGGTACGTGCCCGTCGCCAGACCGGGGAAACGCTGGGGAAAGACTCCGGCGGAAAAGGACCAGAGGATGAGGAAGACGATGACGAACCACGAGAAGTCGATCCGGATCTCGAATCCGGAGATGGAACCCAGGCGGAATCCGTCCATGGAGCACTCCTCTCGCACGGTGGATGCGGTGGAGATTCCGAGCGGGAGGATCGCAGGTGCTTCATGACATGGAACCCCGGAGGGAGCGATTGGTGCGGAGCTACTTGGTTTCGGGATCTCTCGAGGATGCCCGCTCCAGGGCAGCCTGCACCGCCTCCCCCCGGAACCCGCGTCGTGCCAGAAAGGCATGGAGTCGGCGCCGGATCCGGTCCCGGCCGTCCCGGGGCGCGGAGGGCTTCAGGGCGTCGAGGACTTCGGGCCGTTGCCGCGAGATCCAACCGTCCACCACCTCCAGGGCGAGATCGGTGTCGGTGACCTCCGCCTGCTCCATGACGTCGTCGATGACACGCTCGACCACGTTCGAGTCGACCCCCTTGCCGCGCAGTTCCTGGGTGAGGCGTACCCGTCCACGCGGCCGGAAACGGAGACGGTCGCGCACGAAGGCGGCGGCCACCGCGGCGTCGTCGACGAGCCCGCGTTCTTCGAGGGTGTCCAGACAGGCGTCGACGAGGTGGGAGGGGAACTCCTTCTTCCTGAGCTTCCGGGCCAACTCGGACCGGGTGCGGGCGCGGAACGACAGGAGTGAAAGTGCGGCCTCGCGGACGCGCCACCGGGCATCGGCCTCCAGGAGGTGATCCCGCCGGGGGCCGGGCAATTCGTCGCCGGGGCCCAGGCCCATCTTCTCCACGGCCTCGAGCGCCACCTCCAGCGGGTCCCCACGATCCAGGTGGAGACGGACGATGAGACCGCGGGGGCGGAGCGGCTCGAGGCGAGTGATGACGGGATGGGGCATGGAGCGGTGGGGAGGCGCGAGACGCTGGTGTCCCGCCTGGCGGCCCCGATGCGGGGCCCAGCGGGCGTTCTCGTCGAGGGTTACGGTGAGGTGGCGGAGCGTTCCGGCCGGGACACCAACATCGGGTGCCACGAAAATCGTGTCAAAAACGTGGTGAAGGGCATGCACGCGCTCCATGGGGACTCACGCCTTCTGGACATACCAACTCCCGGTGAGCAGATCCTCGTAGAGGGTCAACGCGGCGCCGTCGTCGAGGACCACGGCGCGGTATTCCCTGGAGATGGCTTCGCGCCACCACTCGTCGTCGATGCGCCAGCGCTCCCGGATCGCCTCCACCCGGCGGGCAGGACGTCCGCGCAGGCGCACGAAGCAGGGTTCACCGTGGTCGTCGGTTCGGACCTCCACGGGCTGCGGCCGGCCCAGGGCACGAAGGCGCTGATGTGCCGAGGCGGGGTCGGGGCCGGAGGTCATGGGTCGAAGCTCATGAGGGCGTGGCGCCGCTCGGGGATCCTGGACCAGGGGTCCACCTCCACCACGCGATAGAGGGGGGCGTGTCCCAGGCGGAGCTTGAGCTCCCGGGCCGCTTCCCGGAGGGAGGGGGGGACCTCGTCGCGGGACAGATCCCGGCCCGCCCGCCCACGCCCGCCCGAGTCGCTGCGCGCGAAGAGGTCCTGCTGGGTGGTGGGGGATCCGAAGTCGGTGAGTTCCAGGACGAGGGTCTCCACGGCTCCCGAGGGAGGGGACACGGCCATCTTCCCCTTCAGGTGGGCCGCGAGGCGGCTCTGTTGGGTGGTGGCTTCGCGGAGCACGACGTCCACCGTCCACGATCCGCCCCCCCCCTCCAGGCGGGCGCTCAGCCGTACGGCCACGACGCTTCGTCCCCGCCGGCCGGGCCGGGAGAGCGCGCGCTCCACCAGCCGGTCCAGGGAGCCGTGCAGCGTCTGGACCATCCCCACGGGAACGGGGAAGTCCATGGAGACGCGGACGGGCTCGGGGCGCCGGCGGGGGCGCACCGGATCGATGCGACGTCCTGCGGCCCAGGCCAGCGCGCTGCGGCCCTCCTCTCCGAACTGGGCGACCAGGGCGGGCTCGGGAAGTGCCAGAAGGTCCTTCAGCGTCCGGATTCCCAGGCGTTCCAGGCGCTGGAGCATGGTCCCGTTCACGGGGAGGGTGTGCACGGGGGAGGCGGCCAGGAAGGCGGGGAGCTTCTCGGGGGATACGACGACGGGGGAGCCCGGCCGGGCGGAGGAGGCCGCCAGCCAGGCCCCGAACTTTCCGGGAGCCATGCCGGCCCGGGTGGAGGCGACCAGGGGCGGAGGGAAGACCCGGAAGAGCGTCTCCAGGGCCCGCTCGGCCTGGCGGAGCGGGGAGCCGAAGAGGCGTTCCAGCCCGTCCGTCCCCAGGAAGGCCCATCCCCGTCCGGCGGGCTCCAGGACGGGGGTGAACTCCGCCAGGGCGTCCATCATGGCCTCGTCGGCGGCGTCGTAATGGGCGGGGTCCGGCTCCAGGAGGGTCAGGGAAGGGCAGAGGGAGACGGCCTGGGAGACCCGCTGCCCCGGGCGCACGCCGGACTCGTACGCCCGCTCCGAAACCTGCCAGACCGTGTGGATGGCCCGGTCGTCCGGAGAGAGGAGGGCCACGGACGTGGTGTCGAGTTCCGGGAAGCGGACCAACTCGAGGCGGAGCTCGAAGGTGGGAAGCCAGAGGCAGAGAGCCATGCGGCTCTCCTTCCGTGGGGAGGAGGGTGGGTGGGGGTGTGCTTTGTGAGCCCACCCACTACCGGCCGGGTGGGTGGGAACAAGAAAATGATCGTCCTGCGGAAACCGGGACATGGCTGGATGGGCCGACGCGAGAAACCGAACAAAAACCGAAAATCAAACTTACCCTCTCTCCCCGCCCTGACAAGGGTCACGAGGAGGGTGGAACGGAGGGAGGAGCCGTCAGCCCTTGGAGAGCGCGACGACGTTTCCGGTCATGATGCGGGCTTCGGGCCCGGTCAGGAACGCGATCACGCCGGCGATCTCCTCCGGGGTGAGCCACGTGTGGGTGCCGGCGTCGGGCATGGCCTTCCGGTTGGCCAGGGTGTCGATGGTGGTGGGGGCCACGGCGTTCACCGTGATTCCGTCCGGCGCCAGTTCCTTCGCCAGGCTCCGGGTGAGGCTGATCACGGCGGACTTGGAAGCCAGGTACGCTCCCATCCCGGGCACCGTCCCATCCAGGGCGGAAGCGGAGGCCACGTTCACGATGGCTCCTCCGTCGCTGAGGCGGAGGAGGGGGATGGCGCTACGGATCGAGAGGAAGGCCGAGGTGGCGTTCAGGGCCAGCATCTGGTCCCACACCTCGGGGTCCGTTTCCTCCACCGGTGCCGTCTCGAAGCCGCCCGCCAGGTTGCAGAGCACGTCGAGGGCGGGCTCGCTGCGGGCCACTTCCTGAAAGAACCCATCCACGGAAATGGAATCCGTGAGGTCGACCTGGTGGAGGCGGAGATCTCCGGCATCCCTGGACCGGCTCCGGACGCGTTCGGCGCTCGCCGCGGATTGCCAGGTGGCGTATACCCGCCAACCGTCCTGGAGAAAGCGTTCCACCACCGCTTCGCCCAGGGCTCCGGTTCCTCCGGTGACGACTGCGCACTTCATGGTCGGGTCTCCTGCGGGTGGGGGACGCTGGGGATTGCATGTATGAACATCGACGGGCTCCCGTGCAAGACCGGGGGCATCTCCCAGGTCCCGCCGCGTGGGGGCGCCGGAAACGTCTCCGGATTCCCCGGCCGCGGGGGTGGGGAAGGGCTCCACATCCATGTCCGGCGAGGCTATCATCCGGCACATGCAGCTTCGTGCGGGTGTAACTTCCCGCCAGGATGCCGTCCTCCGGGTACGGCCACTCCCGTCATCGTTCGTACGTGCCGTTTCTCCTTTCACCCTCGAGATCCCATGCAGGTCCGATACGTTGCCGCCCGGCCCTCGAGCCATACCGTTCCCCTCCTCGCCGTCGGCGTCCTCCAGGGCACCACGGAGCCGTCGGGCGTGCTCGCCGAAGTGGATGGTTTCCTCGACGGTGCGGCGACGCGCCTTCTGGCGTCGGGTGATTTCACCGGGAGGGATGCCGACGAGGCGCTCTTCTACGCTTCCGGCGATGCCGGACCCCGGCGGGTGCTCCTCCTGGGGATGGGGAAGGAGGCGAAGGTGGACGCGGAGCGGATCCGCCGGTTCGCGGCCCGGGCGGTGCGGGGAGCGGAAGCCCGGGGCGTCACGGAACTCGCCGTCTTCCTGGAGGGTCACGGCCGCGTCGAGGCGGCGGCTCTGGCCCAGGCGGCGGCCGAAGGCGCCGTGCTGGCGGGGTGGTCCTTCCGGGAGTTGAAGACCCGGGACGCGGAGAACGGCCGCCCACCCGTCCAGGTGGAGTCGGTGGATCTCCTGGGCGAGGGGGACGCCGAGGTCCTGGCCACGGCCGCCGGGGCGGGTGCGGTCATCGCCACGGGGGAGAACGTCGCCCGTACCCTCCAGTCCCGCCCCGGGAACGTGGCCACGCCCAGCCATCTGGCCGAGGAAGTGGAGGCAATGGGCCGGGAGGTGGGGTTCCAGGTCACGGTGTTCGACGAGGCGCGGATGAAGGAGGAGGGGATGCACGCCATCCTGGCCGTCTCCGCGGGGTCCCACGAGGAGGCCCGCTTCATCGTCATGGAGCATCGGGGTGGGGTGGAAGGGGAGGCCCCGCTGGTGCTGGTGGGGAAGGGGCTCACCTTCGACGCCGGGGGGATCTCCCTCAAGCCTCCCGCCGGGATGGAGGAGATGAAGTTCGACATGTCCGGCGGCGCCGCCGTCATCGGCGCCATGAAGGCCATCGTCGAACTGGGTGTGAAGGCCAACGTGGTGGGGATCGTCCCCTCTTCCGAGAACCTCCCGTCGGGGACGGCGGTGAAACCGGGGGACGTGATCGGTACGCTGGCGGGGAAGACGGTGGAGGTCATCAACACCGACGCGGAGGGGCGCCTGATCCTCGCCGACGCCCTCACCTGGGGCTCCCGCCTGAAACCCGCCGCCATGGTGGATTGCGCCACGCTCACCGGGGCCGTGGTCGTCGCGCTGGGAAGTCACGCCGCCGCCGTCCTGGGGAACGACGACGGGCTCATCGAGGAGTTGCGAGGGGCGGGAAGCCGCTCCGGGGAGCGCTGCTGGCCCCTCCCCCTCTGGGACGAGTACGGGAAGCAACTGGAGAGCGCCACCGCCGACCTCCTCAACGTGGGGGGACGTCCGGCGGGGACCATCACCGCGGCGTGCTTCCTTTCCGAGTTCGTGGGAGACACGGTCTGGGCGCACCTCGACATCGCCGGAACGGCCTACGGGGACGGAAAACTGCCCTACCAGAGGAAGGGCGGATATGGTTTCCCCACGCGCCTCCTGGTGGAGTGGGTCCGGAGCCGCACGTCCTGAGCATGGATCGCATGGGGATCATCGGCCGGAGAATCGCCCTCACCGGCCTCGTGTTCGGTATGTCCCTCGTCCCCGAGGCCGCGCTGGGGCAGGTGCCTCCGGACAGCATCCGCCCGGATTCCGCGGCGATGGATACCCTCCGGATCCGGCCGGAGGGGTCGGACTCCCTCCAGGTCGGGCCGGGAGAGGCGGATACCCTGTCGGCCGAGGACACCATCTTCTACAACCTCCCGGACGTGGGGTCCGGGCTCCCCGCCGGGTGGGGCCAGGGGGTGTGGCACTGGGATCGGGAAGCCCTCCAGGTTGCCGCCGCCACGACGTTGGGGGAACTGCTGGACGAGGTGCCGGGCGTGGTTCCCCTCCTGGGCGGAGACTACGGTACTCCGGAATACGTCACGGCCTTCGCGGCGGACGTGGGCCGGATCCGCGTGTTCCGGGACGGCTTCGAGCTCCTCCCCATGGACGGAGGGGTGACGAACCTCACCCACATCGGGCTCGCGGGGATCGAGGAGGTGACGCTGGACCGGCAGCCGGGGGGGATCGTGATCCACCTCTCCAGCCTCCGGCACCACGATGCGCGGCCGGCCTCCGAGATCGAGGTCGGCACCGGCGAGCTGGACACCAACATCTTCCGCGGGACGTTCCTGGACCCGTCGGCGCTGGGAGGGAGCGTCGCCGTGGCGCTGGATCGCTCCGACACACGGGGCGACGGGAGCGGCGAGTCGGGAAGCCGGACGGGGACGTGGCTCCGCTACCAGCGGCACTGGGGCGACGACTTCGGTGTGGCCCTGGACTACCGCAGCCTGCGCTCCGAGACGGCGGTGTCGGACTTCATGTCCGGGGCGAGCCGTTCGGACTGGGTGGTCCGGGTGCGCAAGCGGGTGCTCTCCGCCGTGGTGGGGGAGGTCTTCCGCGGGAACACGACGCTGGACGTGAAGGACGAGCGCGAGGCCTACCTGGGCGTCGGCGGGAGCCGCTCCCAGACCGGGGCGTCGCTGTCGGCCTCTCTGGACGCGGGGGTGTGGGGACGGGCGACGTACCGGCGTCTCGGAGGGGACGACCTCCCCTCGGGCCGCATGGACCTGGAGGGTGGGGTCACCCTCCCCTGGCTGGGCGGCGTGGCGGCGGAGTGGCACCGGGGGGATTGGCCCACCATCACGACGACGAACCACCGCCTGCGGGCGTGGACTCGCCCCGTCGCGGGACTCTCCCTCTTCGCGTCCCGGGACGAGGGGTGGGAGGGGGGGCGCATGGGACCCGCCATGCTCGCCGAGATCCCGGAGGTGGCGGATACGCTCACAGGCGAGCCGGATCCTCCCGCCGATCCCGCCGCGTTCTTCCGCATGACCCACCGCGAGGCCACGCGGGCCGGAGGACGGTTCTCCTGGCGGGGCGTGGACCTGAGCGGGGCCGTGCTCGACCTGCGGGCCGGCGAAGTCTTCCCGTTGGGGATCGCGGCGGACGTGGCCGGGGAGGAGATCACCAGGGTGGCGCGCACGGGGTGGGAGGTGTGGGGTCGGGTGCCGGTCCCCGTCATGCCGGGCCTGAACCTGGTGGGTTCCCTGCAGCAGTGGGACGAGGAGGCGGTCTACCTTCCGCGGCAGATCTACCGGGGCGCCTTCCAGTACCACCGGACCTTCCTGGAAACCGGGAACTTCGAACTCTGGTGGACGGTGGGCGTGCGGGGTCGGGATCCCATGCTCCTTCCCACCACCACCGAGGCGATCGACAGCACCACCGCATCGACCGTCGTGGTCCACACGCGCGTCCCCTTCCACCAGAGCTGGTACGGGCGGATCCAGGCGCGCATCATGACGCTGAGGATCTTCGTGGCGTGGGAGAACTTCACCCGTCGGGACGCTCTCCATGATTTCCCCGGACGGGTGCAGCCCCGCATGAGGGCCGTGTACGGGATCCGCTGGTCGATGTGGAACTGATCCCCTCGCACGGACCGTCTCGTTTCCACCGCCTCGGACGTTGACCAGTGAAATCACTGGCGCGTTGCCGCGACACCGCATAAAGTCAGGCACGGCGTTCAGGCACGCATTCCCGTCCTTCCCACCGCGTGCGAACCCACGGTCCGATGAACCGCAGTACCGGATGAAGTGAGGGGATCGATGAGGGGAGGACATCCCGTCAGTCCGTGAGGTAGTCCATGAGCAGTCCGCTTTCCGAGAGTCGGGTTCCCACCCGCAACCGCCTTTCCACTCACCAGAGGGTATCCGCATGGATATGAAACACCTTCGCCTCTGGTCCCTCGCCATCGGGTTGGTCCTCCTGACGGGAGCGCCGCAAGCGCTCGCCGCTCAGGCACGGGTGATCCGCGGCACCGTCACCGACGCGCAGACGGGTGATCCCGTCTCGGGGGCCCAGATTTCGATTCGTGACACGGGGATGGGGACCATCACCAACGCCCAGGGCCGGTACGAGCTCACCAACGTCCCCGAGGGCCGGATCGAGCTTCGTGTCACGTACCTCGGGTACTCGACCCAGTCGAGGACGCTGACGGTCACCGCCGGGGAGGCCCAGGTGGTGGACTTCCAGATGGCGGTGACCGCCATCGAGCTCGAGGAGCTGGTGGCCACCGGGTACGCGCAGCAGACCCGGCGCGAGGTCAGCAGCGCCATCACCACCGTGAGCTCCGTCGACCTGGAGAATCCGGTCATCGCCAGTCTCGACGCGGCCCTCCTGGGGAAGGCCCCCGGGGTGCAGGTGATCCAGAACGCCGGGAATCCCGGCAACGGAATCACGGTGCGGGTGCGTGGATCTTCGTCGATCTCGGCGAGCAACCAGCCGCTCTACGTGGTGGACGGGATGCCCATCTTCCGTGAGGACTTCAGCCAGCTCAGCCTGGGCGGGCAGGACCTCTCGGCCATCACCGGGCTCAACCCCGACGAGATCGCGTCCATCAGCGTGCTCAAGGACGCCGCCGCGGCCGCCATCTACGGTTCGCGCGGATCCAACGGCGTGATCCTGATCACCACGAAGCGGGGCGCCATCACCGCGGAGCAGGGCGGAGTGAGCCGCCCCCGCTTCGAGATCAACACGTCCTTCGGTCAGCAGGAGCCCTCCCGGGTGATCCAGATGCTGAACACGCAGGAGTGGATGGACTACTTCGCCGACGCCATGCGCACCGACAACTACACGGAGCAGGAGATCCAGGACGAGTTCGACTGGCTGGGGATCGACCCGAGCATCGACACCGACTGGCAGGACGAGGTCTTCCGCAAGGCGGGGATCAGCAACACGCAGCTCACGGTGAGCGGTGGGTCCAGCCGGTTCAAGTACCTGATGTCCGGATCCTTCTTCGACCAGGAAGGGGTCGTGCTCGGCTCTTCCTACGACCGTGCCTCGGGGCGGGTCAACCTGGATTTCCAGGCCACGGACCGCATCAGCGTGGCGGCCTCCCTGGCGCTCTCCCAGGAGGAGAACAACCGCATCGAGTCGGACAACTCCATCGAGAGCGCGGTGACCAATGCCATCGCCAACGAGCCGTGGGCGCCGGTCTTCGCCGACGACGGGACCTACGCGGGGGCGGCCTCCTATGCCAATCCCGTGGGGATCGCCATGCTCAACGAGGTGGAGGCGCGCACCATTCGCAGCTTCGGTAACGTCTCCGCCACGGTGGTGACGCTCCCCTGGTTGCGTCTGAACGGCCGCGTCGGTTTCGACGTGCTCAACCTCCGTGAGTACGAATACCAGTCGTCGGAGGTCCCGCTGACGTACTCCTCGGGTGTCGACGGGGTGGCGCAGATCGGGAACGCGCAGGGACGCCGGTACATGATGGAGGCGTACCTCACCGCCGACCGGATCTTCGGGGATCACGAGGTCTCGGTCACGGCCGGGAGCAGCCAGGAAACCGAGGACCGGGAACGGAGCTTCGTGCGCGGAGAGGGCTACACCAGCCCCGACCTGCACTGGCCCGCCAACGCCGCCCGCGTCACCGACTACGACGGGACGGCGTGGGAGCACAACCTGACGTCGTTCTTCGGGCGTGCCAACTACACGTACGCCGGCCGATACGTCGTGAACGGGAGTGTCCGGCGGGACGGCTCTTCGCGGTTCGGCACCGACAACAAGTACGGCGTATTCCCCGCGGTCTCCCTCGCGTGGGTGGTCACCAACGAGTCGTTCATGAGCGACTTCGACCTCTTCACCGATCTCCGGATCCGGGGAAGCTGGGGGAAGACCGGAAACGAGGCCATCGGCGACTTCCGCTACCTCGGCCTCTTCTCCACCGCCAACTACGGGGAGATTCCCGGAACGGCGCCCAGCAACCTTCCGAATCCCGGGCTCAAGTGGGAGACCACCAAGGAGTGGAATCTCGGGTTCGACGCCTCCTTCCTCCAGGATCGCGTCGGCTTCGTCGCCGAGATCTACGGCAAGGAGACCTATGACCTCCTCCTGAACCGCCCGGTCACGGCGACCAGCGGCTTCACGTCCGTTCTGGCCAACGTCGGCGGGATGGAGAACCGGGGTTGGGAGCTGAGCCTCTCCACCGTGAACTTCAAGGCGGCGCAGACCGGCGGGTTCGAGTGGACGAGCAACTTCAGCATCACCCATAACGTGAACGAGGTGACCAAGCTCTACTCCAGCGATCCCACGCAGCCCGGCGAGCCCTTCATGGGCGGATGGTACAACCGGGTGGAGGAGGGTCAGCCCATCGGCGCCTTCTACATGTATCGGTACGTGGGAGTGGACCCGGCCAACGGGAACGCGCTGTATGCGGATCTCGACGCGGACGGGAACCAGATCGGTGAGACCACCGACCCGAGCTCCGAGGACCGGATGATCGTGGGCAGTCCCCACCCGGACTACTTCGGTGGGTTCCGCAACACGGTGCGTATGTCGGGCTTCGAGCTCACCGCCTTCCTGGAGTTCAGCCGTGGCGCCGAAGTCATGAACGCCATGCGCGAGTTCTCCGACGACGGTGGCTACTTCTACGACAACAAGTTCCGGGACGTCCTCGACGACTACTGGACCCCCGACAACCCCACGGGGACGAAGCCGCGCCCCAGCTATTGGGGTTCCACGGGTGCGCGATACACGTCCAGCCGCTGGCTGGAGGACGGGTCGTACTACCGTCTCGCCGACGTCACCCTCGGGTACAACCTCCCGTCGGAGGTCGCGGCCCGGATCGGCGCGGCCGATGCGCGTATCTACGTGTCGGGAAAGAATCTCAAGACATGGACCGACTACTCCGGGTACGCGCCCGACCTGAACAGCTTCGGGTCGAGCGCGGGCTCTGCGGCGCTGGGTACGGACTTCTATGCGTACCCGCTGGCCCGCACGTTCACCGTCGGTTTCAAGGCCACCTGGTAATGCGCGGAGAGAAAATGACCATGACAAGATCGAGAATGGCGCCCGCGCTGCTGTTTCTGGCGGTGTCATTGGGCGCGTGTGACGGCGACCTCCTGGACGTGAAGCCCGTCGATGAGATATCCGAGGATATCGCCATCGTCGACGCGCGGAGCGCTCAGGCGGCTCTCGTGGGAGCGTACAGTGCACTGCAGGGCGGCAGCTACTACGGCGGCGCGTACGTGATGTGGAGCGAAACGCTCACCGACAACGTGGAGCACACCGGCACCTTCGACAGCTATGCCGACGCCGACCTGGTGTTCCTCCGTCCCGACATGGGCGGGATCACGGGGATGTGGACGGTGCTGTACGATGGTATCAACCGGGTGAACCTCCTGATCCAGAAGGTTCCGGCCATCACGAGCATCGACGCCGCGGATGCGGACGCGATCCTGGGGCAGGCGTATGCGCTCCGGGCGCTCCACTACTTCAACCTGGTGCGGGCGTGGGGAGACGTGCCGTTGGTGCTGGCACCGCCGGCGACGCTGGACGAGGCCGCTCTGGTGAGCCGGAGCACGACAGCCCAGGTGTATACGCAGATCGCGTCCGACCTGGGTCAGGCGGCCAGTCTGCTGAGCGGATTGGACAACTCGTCACGCACCTTCGTGACTCCCGGATTCGTCACCGCGCTCCAGGCACGCATCGCGTTGTACCAGGGAGACTGGGCCGGCGCGGTCGCACGCGCCCGGGCGTTACAGGCCACGGGGGAGTACTCGCTGGCCGGATCGTACGGTCAGCTGTTCACGGCAGGGGGAGATCCGACCTCGGAGGACATCTTCCGGGTCGCCTTCACCGCGACGGACTACAACAACCTCGGGTATTACTACCAGTACGACGGACGGTTCGAGATCGGGGCCACGCAGGAGGCCTACGATCTCTTCGATCCCGCCGACGACCGCTTCGCCGTGAACTTCAACGGGGTCCGCTCCGACGGGATCCAGGTGGTGAAGTTCCCCACCACCATCGGCGGTGAGGATCTCCATGTGATCCGGTACGCCGACGTGCTCCTGATTCTCGCGGAGGCGCTGGCCGAGCAGGACGGCGCGGCCAACCTCAGCGAGGCGGTGGATCAGATCAACGCCATTCGCGCCCGTTCGGGGATGGCCGGGTACGTGTACGGCGTGGATCTCACCACGCAGCAGGAGGTGCTGGACGCGGTCTTCCTCGAGCGGCGCATGGAGTTGGCCTTCGAGGGCGAGTACTGGTTCGACCTGGTTCGGACCGGCCGGGCCGCCACGGCCATCGGTGCCAACTTCGATGCGCACGAGGCGCTCTGGCCCATCCCGGTCTCGGAGTTGGACGTGGCACCGAATCTGACGCAGAACCCGGGTTACTGACGGGTTCGCGCCCCTCGGGCGCGGCGTGCGGGCGTCCCGGCTCCCCTTCGGGTGGAGCCGGGGCGCCCCTTTGCCGTTCCAGGGTGGGCGAGTGGCCCGATCCGAGACGCCGGGCGTTTCGACCGGGTGCCCGATCCCCACGCCCGGCGTTACCTTTATCGGCTCTCTGGAGGACGCCGATGATTCGCAGCATGACCGGGTTCGGAGAGGCGGAGCGGGAGATCCCCGAAGGACTTCTGCGCCTGGAGGTGAAGACGGTCAATCACCGCTTCTTCAACGCCGGGATCAAGACGCCGTCCGGATTCGATCGATACGAGAAGGACATCTCCGACACGTTGCGCCGCTTCGTGGCGCGAGGGCACGTGAGCGCGTTCCTGTCCCTGGACCGGAGTGGCTCCACGGTACCCGCGCCGCCCCGGGTGGACGTGGGACGGGCGCGCCAGTACCAGGAGGCCCTGGAGGCGTTGCGCTTCGAGTTGGAGATCCCGGGTGAGGTGGACCTGTCCCTCCTGGCGCGCTTCAGCGACGTCTTCCGGGCTCCGGAAGGCCCATCGCGTACGGACGTCGACCCCGAGGTGATCCGGGACCTGGCCGCGGAGGCGGCCCGGGCGGTGGTGTCCATGCGCGAGGCCGAGGGACGGAACCTGGCCGAGGACCTGTCGGGGCGCCTCGCCGCCATGGACGGGCTGCTGGACCAGGTCGAGGCGCGTGCTCCCGAACGCCTCGTGGCCGAGCGCGACCGCCTGAGGGAGGCCGTGCGGGAGCTGTCCGGTCAGGTCGAGGTGGACGAGGACCGCCTGGCGCGCGAGGTCGCGTATCTGGCGGAGCGGTGGGACATCAACGAGGAACTGGTCCGCTACCGTTCCCACATCGCCCTCTTCCGCGAGGCCCTGGCCTCGGATGGGGCGGAACCCGTGGGGAAGAGACTGAGCTTCCTCGTGCAGGAGATGCACCGCGAGGCCAACACCATCGGTTCCAAGGCCAACGACGCGGCCATCGCCCACGCCTCGGTGGGCTTGAAGGACGAGATCGAGCGCGTGCGCGAGCAGGTGGAGAACGTGGAATGAGCGGGCTTCCGAATCGGGGTTTCCCCCTGGTGCTGGCCGCTCCCAGCGGGACGGGGAAGACCACGCTCGCACGTGCCCTGGTCGAGAGCTCGGAGTCGTTCGAGTTCTCGGTATCCGTGACCACGCGTCCGCCACGTCCGGGCGAGCGGGACGGGGTCGACTACCACTTCGTCGACGAACCCACCTTCGAGGCCATGCTGGAGCGGGGGGAACTCGCGGAGTGGGCGCGAGTCCACGGGCGGCACTTCTACGGGACCCCGGCGTCCGCGCTGGAGGCGGCTTCGTCGCGCGGGCGCTACGTTGTGCTGGACATCGACGTCCAGGGGGCGCGGCAGATCCGCTCCTCGGTGCCGGACGCCATCCTGGTGTTCCTCCTCCCACCGTCGGCGGAGGCGCTCCTGAAGCGTCTCGTGGGACGGGGCACGGAAGATCACGAGGAGGTGACGCGACGTCTCCTCACGGCTCTGGAGGAACTCCAGGGCGCGGAGGAATTCGATTACGTTGTGGTGAACGCAGATCTGGAAGAGGCCCTCGACGAGCTCCGGCTCATCGTGGCCGCCGAGGGGTTCCGACCCTCCCGGGTCCGGGGATTCAATGAAGAGATGGAGGGCCTGCGCGCCGAGATCGGCCGGGCTCTGGACCATTCGAAGTCACACCATAGTTAGGAGGAAGTCCGGATGCGCGTATTCACGCCCGATGAGGTCTCCACCGGTACCGACAGCAAGTACCTGGGGGTGCTCGTGGCCGCCAAGTACGCCCGCGAGCTCAACCTGCTCCCCCGCGAGGTCATGCCGCTCGGGATGGAGAAGAAGCTCACCACCCGGGCTCTCGAGGCCCTTACGTCCAGCCAGATCGAATTCCGACTGGTGAAGCGCCGGCGGCGCGAGGACTGACCGCGGTGGCCCGTCCACCGTGCAGGGCGCCCGCCGCGCCGAGACCATGAAGACGCCCCTCACGGCGCGCCGCCCCTGGCGGGGGCGGCGCGTGGTGCTGGGCGTCACCGGGGGGATTGCGGCCTACAAGTCCGTCCAACTCGCCCGGGACCTCACCCGTCTCGGCGCCGAGGTGGACGTCGTGCTCACCCGGGCCGCCCGGGAGTTCGTCACGGGGCTGACCTTCGAGGGGGTGACGGGGAGACGGGCCCTCAGCGACCTCTTCTCCACCGACGGGGCGGCGCTCCACATCAAGCTGGGCATCGAGGCCGACGTGGTCTGTGTGGCGCCGGCCACCGCCGACTTCCTGGCCCGGGCCGCCCATGGGAGAGCCGACGACCTCATCTGCACCACCCTCCTCGCCACCCGCGCGCCGGTGGTGGTGGCCCCGGCCATGAACGACCGGATGTTCTCCCATCCCCAGGTCCAGGCGAATCTCGCCCATCTCCGGGAGGTGCTGGGCTACGCCGTGGCGGGTCCGGGAGTGGGTCCCCTGGCCGTGGGCGAAGGCGAGGGCCCCGGGCGGATGCTGGAACCGGAGGAACTGGTGGAGCACGTGGGGAGGGCCCTGACCGGCCCGACGTCTCTGGCCGGCCGGCGCGTTGTGGTCACGGCGGGACCCACGCGGGAGGCCATCGATCCCGTCCGATACGTGGGGAATCGGTCGTCGGGGCGCATGGGGTATGCCCTGGCGCAGGCGGCGTGGCGGCGCGGGGCCCGGGTGACCCTGGTTTCGGGTCCGTCGGCCCTTCCGACTCCCACCGGGGTGGGGAGGATCTCCGTGGAGACCGCCGAGGACATGCATGCCGCCGCCCGCGACGTGCTTCCCGAGGCGGACGTCTCCGTCTTCGCGGCCGCCGTGGCGGACTTCCGCCCCTCCGCGCCCCACGACGAGAAGGTCAAGCGGAGCCGTACCGGACCGACCTGGGGCATCGAGCTCGTGGCGAATCCCGATATCGCCGGAGACACGAGGGACCTCCGGAAGGAGGGGAGCGTCTGCGTCGGTTTCGCCCTGGAGACGGGAGACGTGGTCGCCAACGCCCGGGAGAAGATGGAGGCGAAGGGGTTCCACCTCATGGTGGCCAACGACGCCTCGGAGCCGGGGGCCGGCTTCGAGGTCGAGACCAACCGTGTCACCCTCCTGGACACCCGTGGAGGCGCCGAGGCGCTCCCCCTGATGTCCAAGCACGACGTCGCGGAGGCGGTGCTCGACCGGGTCGAGGGGATCCTCCGGGAACGGGAGGGATGACGCCATGAGCGGGCTCTCCGAGCACCCGGTAACCGAGGCGGCTCGTCTTCTCCGGCAGCGGATGGAGATGGGCGCCGGCGACGTCTTCCTGGAGGATCTCACGCGCGACGAGGTGATGGCGCTGGCCCGGAAGGCACGAACGGCGGCCACCTCGGCCGGGCCCCCCGTGGCCGCGTCCCCTCCCCGTGGCGCGGGAAGCGCCGGGGCGCCCTCGCCGCGCCCGGATCCCGGTCCCGACCGCGTTCCCGCGGCGCCGCGTCCCGAGACGCGCTCGGCCCCGGCGCGTCCTCCTCTTCCGGTGGACTACCGGGCCCTCCGGGACGAGGCCATGGGGTGCACGCGGTGCGCGCTGGCGCAGACCCGGAAACAGGTCGTCTTCTCCGACGGCGTCGAGGATGCCCGCCTGGTGGTGGTGGGCGAGGCGCCGGGCGCCAACGAGGACGACACCGGGTTCCCCTTCGTGGGAGCGGCGGGGCAGTTCCTCGATCTGCTCCTCGCCTCGGTGGACCTCTCCCGGAAGGACTCGGCCTACATCTGCAACGTGCTGAAGTGCCGTCCGCCGGGAAACCGGAATCCCCAGCCCGAGGAGATCGAGGCGTGCTCTCCCTTCCTTCTCCGGCAACTCGAGATCATCGCGCCGCAGGCCCTACTGGCCGTGGGGACGTTCTCTGCGCAACTTCTCACCGGTGAATCGAAGACCTCGCTGGGGAACCTCCGCGGACGGGTGCACAGCTACCAGGGGATCCCCCTGGTGGTGACGTACCACCCCGCGGCCCTCCTGCGGAACGCCCGCTGGACCCGCTCCTTCTGGGACGACCTCCAGCTTCTGCGTCAGGTCATGGACAGTGCCTGAGCCGATCGAGTGATGGAAGCCTCACCCAACTTCGCCCCGACCGTGTTCGACCGTACGCCTCCCTTCTCTCTGGAGGCGGAAACGGCCGTGTTGGGGGGGATGCTCATCGACCGGGAGGCCGTGACCCGCGCGGTGGAGCACGTCTCCCACACCATGTTCTACCGCGAGGCGAACCGCCGCCTCTTCCGGGCCATGGTGCGTCTGTACGAACGGGGCGACGTCATCGACGTCATCACCGTCTCGGAGGAGTTGAAGAAGACCGGGGAGATGGAGTCGTCGGGGGGCTTCGACTACCTGGCGACGCTGGTGGACGCCGTTCCCACCGCGGCGAACCTGGAGTATCACGCCCGCATCGTCCGGGACAAGGCGCTCCTCCGCCGGTTGGTGGAGTCGGCGTCCACCATCATCCGCGACGTCTACGACCAGGGCGAGCGCGACGTGGACGAGATCCTGGACGAGGCGGAGGCCCGCATCTTCCAGGTGGCGGAGAGCCACAAGCGGGAGGGCTTCGTCTGGATCAAGGAGATCCTCTGGTCCGCCTTCGAGCACATCGAGAAGCTCCAGGAGTCGTCGGGGGGGATCACCGGGGTACCCACCGGATTCCAGGATCTGGACCGCATGACCACGGGACTCCAGAAGGGAGATCTGGTCATCGTCGCGGCGCGCCCCTCCATGGGGAAGACGTCGTGGGTGATGAACGCCGCGGCCAACGCCGCCATCGGGCACAACATCCCGGTGGCCATCTTCTCGCTGGAGATGTCGTCGGAGCAGCTCGTTCAGCGCCTGCTCTGCGCGGAGGGACGCATCGACGCCCAGAAGCTCCGCCGGGGGCGGTTGTCGCAGGAGGAGCACCAACGCCTCGCGGCGGCCGCGGGACACCTCAACACCGCGCCCATCTGGATCGACGACTCTCCGGGCGCCAACGTCCTCGAGATCCGCGCCAAGGCCCGCAGGCTCCAGACGGAGATCCGGGTGGAGGGGAAAGAGCTGGGGATGGTGGTCATCGACTACATGCAGCTCATGTCGGGCGGTGCGAAGGCGGAGAGCCGCGTGCAGGAGGTGAGCCAGATCTCCAGGGGGCTGAAGGCGTTGGCCCGTGAGCTGGGCGTGCCGGTCATCGCCCTCTCCCAGCTGAGCCGCGGACCGGAGCAGCGGACGGACAAGCGTCCCATGCTCTCCGACCTCCGTGAATCGGGCTCCATCGAGCAGGATGCCGATCTGGTCATGTTCCTGTACCGCCCCGAGTACTACGCTTCGGCGGAGAAGAGGGACGAGATGGAGGGCAAGGCGGAGCTCATCGTGAGCAAGCAGCGGAACGGCCCCACCGGCGTGGTGGATCTCTACTTCCAGAAGGCGTATACGCGCTTCGACTCGGTCTCCCGTGCTCCGGGAGAGGGAGGAGCGTCCGGTTCGGCGGGCTTCGGCCCGTGAGCCCGGAGCGGACCCCGGTCACGAAGTCACTCCGGGTGGGGGTCGCCGTTCCGGCCGCCGGATCGGGGGAACGCATGGGGGGCGTCCGGAAGGCCTTCCTGGAACTCGCGGGGGAACCGGTGCTCCTCCACGCGCTGCGCCCGTTCCTGGCGCATCCCGGCGTCGTGGCCGTGGCCGTGGCCGTGGCCGCCGACGTGGCCGCCGATCCTCCGCCCTGGCTTCCGGGCGTCGACCCCCGCGTCCGTGTCGTACGGGGTGGGGACACGCGTGCCGAGTCGGTGGCTCGTGCCGTGGAGGCGCTCCCCGGAGACGTGGACCTCATCGCGGTGCACGATGCCGCCCGACCCCTACTGACGCTGCGCACCGTGGAGGAGTGCATCCGCGCGGCGTCGGGCGGGGAGGGCGCGGTGGCCGGGTGTCCGGCGGTGGACACGGTGAAGGAGGTGGATGAGTCGGGGAGGATCACCGGAACTCCCCGGCGCGACCGGCTCTGGTACGCCCACACGCCGCAGGTCTTTCCGGCCGCCATCCTTCGCGATGCCTACGCGGGGGCCGGGCGTCAGGCCACCGACGACGCCGCCCTCGTGGAGTTGCGCGGGGGAGTGGTCCGGATGGTGGACACGGGGGAGCCCAACTTCAAGGTCACGCGTCCCGAGGACGTACCCCTGGCCGAAGCCGTTCTCCGGGCTCGGGCCGCCGGGGGGACGGGATGACCGGGGGGGGTACGCTGGATTTCCGCGGGTTCGCGGCCGATGCCCCGGAGCGTTGGGCCGGGGATCTCGCGGCGGCGTCCGGGCATCTGGCGGCCGGAGGGATCCTGGCCTACCCCACGGAAACGGTCTACGGGTTGGGGACCGCGTGTACGCCCGAGGCCGTATCGCGTCTCCAGGCGTTCAAGGGGCGGGAGCCGGGAAAACCCTTTCTCGTCCTGGTCCGGGATCCCGAGGAGGTATCCGATCTGGCCTGGACCCCGGAGGCTCGGGAACTCGCGCGGATCTTCTGGCCCGGGTCGCTCACCTTGGTGCTCGGTGACCCCGGCGGTACGTTTCCGCCGGGAGTCCGGTCGGAGTCGGGCACGGTGGCGATCCGCATGAGCCCCCACCCGCTGGTCGCGGCCCTCCTGTCGGGGTTCGGAGCGCCCATGACCTCCACCAGCGCCAACGTCCCCGGGAGCCCGGCGGCCACGTCGGGGGCTCGGGTGCTGGAGATGGTGGCCTCGTTGGAGGGGGGAGACGACGTCCTCGTTCTGGACGCGGGTGAACTTCCCGAGTCGCCGTCGTCCACCATCGTGGACTGCACCGGGCCCGAGCCCGTGGTACGCCGGGAAGGGACGATCCCCACCGGCCGTTTACGCTGCGTCCTCCCCGAGATCCATGGCACGACCCACAGGTGAGCGAGAGACGTTCCGGGTCCTCTTCGTGTGTACCGGGAACACGTGTCGGAGCCCCACGGCGGAGGCCATCGCCCGCAGGGAGGTCGAGGCCCGCGGGTGGAGCCGGCTCGAGGTCCGGTCGGCGGGCGTCTCGGCGTTCGGCTTCGAACCGGCCTCTCCGGGCGCGTCCAGGGCCGCGGCGCGGCGCGGCATCGACCTTGCAAGTCATCGATCGTCGCCGGTCACGGTCGACGTACTGGAGTGGGCCGATCTGGTCCTCACCATGTCTCCGGGCCACCTTCTGCGTGTCACGGAACTGGGGGGAGGCGACAAGGCCGAGTTGATCACCGCCTTCGCCTCCGGGGAGTCCGATTCCGGGATGGCGGCGGCGGTGCGCGACCCCTTCGGTGGCGACGACGCGGAGTACGACGAAACCTTCTTCGTGCTCCGGGCCCTGGTGGACCAGGTCCTGGAGCGACTGGAACCCATGCTCTCACGATGAATATCTCCTCAGCTACACGAGTACTGGCCCTTCTCGGGGACCCCGTGGCCCATTCGCTCTCTCCGGAGATCCAGAACGCCGCCTGCGTGGAAACCGGAGTGGATGGCGTCTACGTCGCCGTGCGTTGCGCCAAGGACGACCTGGAAGGGTTCATGCGTGGGCTCGCCCGCGCCGGGGGTGGGGGGAACGTGACGCTGCCGCACAAGGAGAAGGCGGCCGCCGTGGTGGATCTTCCCAGCGAGGCGGTGCGGCGCACCGGGGCGTGCAACACCTTCTGGGGCGACGAGAACGGGCGCGTGGTGGGCGAGAACACCGACGTGGAGGGCTTCCGCCGCGCGCTCCGCATCTTCGTGGGGGGGGCGCCCGCGGGAATGCGCGTCCTCCTCCTGGGCGCCGGGGGCGCGGCGCGGGCGACACTCATGGCGCTCCTGGAGGAGGACGTGGACGAGGTCGTACTCCTGAACCGGACCACGGAGCGGGCGCGAGCGGTGGCTCGCCGCATCGGCGGTCAGAAGGCGCGGGTGGCGAACATGAGCATCGAAGTGAAGGGCCAGAGCTTCGATCTCGTGGTGAACGCGACCCGCCTGGGAATGCGTCCGGGCGACCCGTCTCCCTTCGAGCTGGGGCTTCTCTCCCGCGTCGGAGGAGCCATCGATCTGGTCTACGGGAAGGACCCCACGCCCCTCCTCCGGTCGGCGGCCGAATTCGGCGTGCGCGCGGTGGACGGAGGGGAGATGCTCGTGCAACAGGCCGCCGTGGCCTTCGAGCGGTGGTGGGGGATGCCGGCTCCGCTGGAGGCCATGCGCGAAGAGCTCAGGAGGAGAAAAGGCGGGTGAAACCGGCGTTGGCGCTGGGGCGGGATCTCCTGGATTTCCTTCTCCCCGCCGGGTGTGTCGCATGCGGGACGTGGATCCCCTCGCGCGCCGCGCCGGGGATGGTGTGCGCGACCTGTCGGATGCGCTTGCCCCGCCCGCCGTGGCCCCGCTGCTCGCGCTGCCACCATCCCGTGGCCACGGGGCGGACGACGGAGGATGGGTGCCGCGAGTGCCGCGAGTGGCCGGGAGAGTTGGCCCACGCGCGGTACGCCTTCGTCCTGGCTCCACCGGCGGACACGCTGGTCCATGCGTTGAAGTATCAGGGATGGGAAGCGCTGGCGGCAGAGATGGCCGGGGCCATGGCGGAGCTCCGTCTCCCCCTGGAGGACGATGCCGCCGAGACCCCCTGGGTCGTGCCCGTTCCGACCACCCCGGAGCGCCTCCGCGAGCGCGGATACAACCAGGCCGAGAGGCTGGCCCGCCACTACGCCGAGCACCGCGGTTGGCCTTGGCTGGATGCTCTGGAACGCACGCGGGGAGGGGCCACACAGGTTTCCTTGCCCCCCTCCGAGCGCAGGGCTAACGTCAGGGGTGCGTTTTCGTTGAGTGAGCCCGGAGAAGGTGGCTTGCCGGGCCGGAGGATCGTTCTCGTCGATGACGTGCTCACCACCGGATCCACGGCCGCGGCGGCCGCGCGGACCCTCGCGGGGGCCGGGATCCGGGACGTCACCCTCGTGACCTTCGCCAGGGCGCTCCCCCTCCGGGGACCCTCTCCGTGACGGGTCGCGTCGGGGCAAGGACTTCCGCGCGTTTCCAGGTACAGACACACCTCAGCGTTCTCAGGAGTTGAATAGACGATGGGCATTCGCGTTGCCATCAACGGGTTCGGCCGCATCGGCCGGAACGTCCTCCGGAGTGCCAAGCAGTCCGGGACGACCGACATCGATTTCGTGGCGGTGAACGACCTCACCGACCCCGGCACCCTCGCGCACCTCTTGAAGTACGACTCGGTCCACCGGCGATTCCCGGGGACGGTGGAGGTCGTCGACGGTGGGCTGCGGGTGGACGGAGACGACATCCGCGTGTTCAGCGAGCGCGATCCCGGGCAGCTTCCCTGGGGCGAATTGGGGATCGACGTGGTGGTGGAGTCCACCGGTCTCTTCACCAAGCGCGACGCCGCCGCCAAGCACCTCGAAGCCGGCGCCCGGAAGGTGATCATCTCGGCGCCCGCCAAGGGTGAGGACATCACGGTGGTCCTGGGAGTGAACCACGAGCAGTACGATCCCAAGTCCCACCACGTGATCTCGAACGCCAGCTGTACCACCAACTGCCTCGCTCCCGTCGTGAAGGTGCTCCTGGAGCGCTTCGGATTCCGCCGTGGTCTCATGACCACGGTGCATGCCTACACCAACGATCAGCGCATCCTCGACCTCCCCCACAGTGACCTGAGGCGGGCCCGGGCGGCCGCCATGTCCATGATCCCCACCACCACGGGAGCGGCCAAGGCGACCTCCCTGGTCCTTCCCGAGGTGGAGGGGAAGCTCGACGGGATGGCCATGCGCGTGCCCACCGCGGACGTTTCGGTCGTGGATCTGGTGGCCGAACTCGAGTCCGACACCACGGCGGAGGAGATCAACGCCGCCTTCCGCGAGGCCGCCGAGGGCAAGCTGGCGGGGATCCTGGGGGTTTGTGACGAGCCCCTGGTTTCGGTCGACTTCACCGGCAACCCCCACAGCTCGGTGGTGGACGCGCTTTCCACCGCGGTCATGGACGGTCGGATGGTCAAGGTGCTCTCCTGGTACGACAACGAGTGGGGGTATTCCACCCGTGTCGTGGATCTGGCCCGCTACGTTGGAGAACGCCTCGCCGACTGAGCCGGGAACCATGGGTACCCGGGGGTTGTCGGCGTGCGCGTCGGCGGCCCCCGTTTCCATGGCCCGGGGGATGACACCATGAGCATCAAGACGCTGCAGGATCTCGACGCCGCCGGACTCTCGGGGCGAACCGTCCTTCTCCGGGCGGACCTGAACGTTCCGCTGGAGGAGGGACGGATCACCGACGATCAGCGGATCCGTGCCACGCTTCCGACGCTGGATCTCCTCACCGGGGCCGGCGCCCGGGTGGTCCTCCTCTCCCACCTGGGGCGTCCCAAGGGCGAGGCACGACCCGAGTTCTCTCTCGCGCCCGTGGCCCGGCATCTGGCTACGCTGACGGCGGCGCCCGTGTCCTTCGTGGGCGAACCGGCGGGGCCCTCCGTGGAGGCGGCCGTGGCCACTCTGGCGGACGGGGGGATCCTGGTGGTGGAGAACACCCGCTTCCTCCCCGGGGAGACGGCCAACGATCCGGCCCTCTCCGGCGCCTGGGGGGGGATGGGCGACCTCTTCGTCAACGATGCCTTCGGGGCCGCCCACCGGGCCCACGCCTCCACGGCAGGGCTGGCCGAGGCCGTGCGCGCCCGTGGCGGCGAGGCCGTGGCCGGGCTCCTTCTCGCCAGGGAGCTCCGCTTTCTGGGAGACGCGTTGGAGTCGCCGCGGCGGCCGTTCGTGGCCGTGCTGGGCGGCGCGAAGATCTCCGGGAAGATCGACGTGGTCGAAGCGCTCCTCCCGCGCGTGGACCGCCTCCTCATCGGCGGAGCCATGGCCAACACCTTCTTCCGCGCCCTGGGCCTGAACACGGGGGCCTCACTGGTGGAAGAAGACCGCGTCGAGATGGCCCGGGAGCTCATGGAGCGTGCCGGAGACCGGATCCTCCTCCCGGTGGACTGCGTGGTGGCGGCGGAGATCGCCGAGACGGCGACCACCCGGGTGGTGGATCGCAGCGACGTGGGGGAGGCCGACCGCATCGGGGACATCGGCCCCACCTCGGCGGAGATGTACGCGAAGGAGCTTCGGAAGGCCGGGACGATCCTGTGGAACGGACCCATGGGCGTCTTCGAGCTCTCTCCCTTCGCCTCCGGCACGCTCGCGGTGGCGGAGGCGGCCGCCTCCGCCTGCGACGGGGGTGCCACGGCGGTGTTGGGAGGGGGGGACTCGGCCGCCGCCGCCCAGGAGGCGGGTGTGGTCGGTCGCCTGACCCACGTGAGCACCGGAGGAGGCGCGTCGCTGGAGTTCCTCGCCGGGGAGGAGCTTCCCGGCGTGACCTCACTTTCCCCGAAGGACTGAGTCATGGCGGTGGTTGCCGGAAACTGGAAGATGCACATGGGCCCCGCGGAGACGGAGGCATTCTTCAGGGAGTTCGGGGTTCCGGGAGCGGGCGGGGGCCACGAGTACGTGGTGTTCCCGCCCGCCCTCTCCCTGGCCAGGGCCGTGGCTTCGCTTCCCGCGGGGTCACCGGTGCGGCTGGGGGTCCAGAACGTCCACTGGGAGGAGTCCGGCGCGTTCACCGGGGAGATCTCCGTTTCCATGGCCCGCGAGGCCGGGGCGACGTTCGTCCTGGTGGGGCACTCGGAACGGCGCCACGTCTTCGGAGAGACGGACGACGAGGTCGCACGGAAGGTGCGGGCGGTGCAGGACCACGGTCTGACTCCGGTGGTGTGCGTGGGCGAGACGCTGGACGAGCGCCGCGCGGGTCGGGTGGACGAGGTGATCCTCCGGCAACTCGACGCGGCGCTGGCGGGACTGGGGGACGATCCCGGACGGTTCATGGTGGCCTACGAGCCCGTGTGGGCCATCGGCACGGGGGAGACGGCCACCCCGGACGACGCCCAGGCGGCCCACGGCACGCTCCGGGAGCGTCTGGCGGCCCAGTTGGGTCCGGAGCGCGCCCGCGGTGTTCCCATCCTCTATGGGGGAAGCGTCAAGCCCTCCAATGCCGGTGAGCTTACGGCGCGCGACGACGTGGACGGCGTGCTCGTGGGAGGGGCCAGCCTGGATCCCGTTTCCTTCGCGGCCATCGCCGCGGCGTGCCGTTGACACCAGCACCTCCGAAGTCCACGTTTACAGGCTGCTATCGGACACGAACCGACTGGACAAGATGTACGGACTACTGCTTACCGTCCTCGTACTGGACGGAATATTCCTGGGAATCGTGATTCTTCTCCAATCGGGGAAGGGCGGGGGCCTCGCTGCCATGGGTGGCGGATCCGCCATGACCGAGGGGCTCCTCGGTGGCCGACAGGCCACCACGGTGCTCACCCGGGCCACGTGGACTGCGGGGACCGCCTTCATGGTGCTGGCCCTCATCCTCTCCATCATGTCGTCTCGGGCGCAGCAGCCCCAGTCGGTGATCCAGGTGGACGCGCCTCCCGTTTCGGTCCAGCCCGAGCCCGTCATTCCGGGCCTCCAGGAGGTCCCGTCGGGCGGCGACGAGGGTGGGGCCGCGCGGGACGACTCCGGAGAGCCCCGCAACTGACGGGCTTCCGGGCCTCCTTTGAACGTGTCATCGGCAGCGTCCTTCCCAGGACCCTGGAGCGGCGGACCCCTCGGGTCCGCCGTTGCCGTTCCCGAGTCCCTCGTGGAGCGCGCTGCGTTTCGCGGGGACGACGACGCTGATGTCTGAAGCTCTGGCGGCGGGCCTGGACCGTGGACAGCTCCACGAGCTCTATCGGTACATGTGTCTGGCCCGGGAAGCGGAGGAGCGGTTGGAGATCCTCCAGAAGCAGGGACACGTGAAGGGCGGGCTCTACCGCTCCCTCGGGCAGGAGGGTGGTGCGGTGGGGGCGGCCTACGCCCTCCGACGACGTGACGACGGCACGGGTGACTTCCTCGCCCAGACCATCCGGGCCACGGGGGCGCTCTTCCTCTTCGGTGGCACGCCGGTGGACTATTTCCGCCAGTATCTCGCGCGAGCGACCAGTCCGACCCGGGGGCGGGAGGCCAACGTCCACTGGTTCGACTTCGGTAAGGGGTTCATCGGCCCGGTGTCACCCCTCGGCACCATGGTGGAGATCATGGCCGGGATCACCCTCTCCTTCCGTCTCCGAGGTGAGGACCGGGTGGGGATGGTGTTCGGCGGAGACGGCGCGTCCTCCACCGGGGCGTGGCACGAGGGACTGAATTTCGCCGCAGTGCAGGGATGTCCCATGATCATGATGGTGGAGGCCAACCAGTGGGCCTTCTCCACGCCGACGCGGAAGAACACGCGGGCGGAGAGCTTCGTGGACAAGGCCCCCGGGTACGGGATCTTCGGCGAATCGGTGGACGGCACCGACGTTCTCGGGGTCTACGAAGTCGTGAACCGGGCCGTGGCCCGTGCCCGCGCCGGCGCCGGCACCCAACTCGTGGAGTTGCAGTATTTCCGGCGCAAGGGACACGCCCAGCACGATCCACACGACTACGTGGATCCGGATCTGATCCGGGAGTGGGAGAAGAAGGACCCCATCGACACGTACCGGGCCCGCCTCCTCTCCGAGGACTGGGCCCAGGAGTCGGAGTTGGACGCCATCCTCGCGGGAACCCGGGCCGAGATCGAGGCCGCCGCGGAAGAAGCGGTGGGAGAGCCTCTTCCCGAAGGCCTTTCGGCGCTGGGCGGCGTCTACACCGATATCGCCACGCCGGTACCCTGGACCCGCGGGGCGTCTCCGGACCCCCGCGCAGGTTGACGAGGACAAGGGATACGACCATGGACGCAGCCATTCCGGAGCACCTGACCCGGACACGCAGGGGCGAGCCCGTCACGCTTCTCGAGGCCATCAGCGAAGCGCTGTTCGAGGAGATGACACGAGACGACTCGGTCTTCCTCATGGGCGAGGACATCGGAGCCTACGGGGGCGCCTTCAAGGTGACCAAGGGGTTCCTCGATCATTTCGGGGAGCGCCGGGTCATCGACACGCCCATCGCCGAGGGCGGCTTCACCGGCGCCGCGGCGGGCGCCGCCCACATGGGGCTCCGTCCGGTGGTGGAGATCCAGTTCATGGACTTCATCTCCCCGGCGTACGACGTGATCACGAACTACATCGCCACCTCGCTGTATCGTGGAGCCGGCCCCCTTCCCCTGGTGATCCGGGGTCCGGTGGGGGGCGGCAACCGCGGCGGGCCGTTCCATTCCCAGAACGTGGAGATGGCCTTCTTCCATACGCCGGGACTGAAGATCGTCTACCCCAGCACGGCCTACGACGCCAAAGGGCTCCTCAAGGCCGCCATCCGGGACGACAACCCCGTGATCTTCGAGGAGCACAAGGGGCTCTACAGGGCTCCGGCGTTGCGGGAGGTCCTCCCCGACGAGGACTACGTGGTTCCCCTGGGGAAGGCGCGCACGGTGCGCGAAGGGCGCGACCTGACCATCGTGACGTATGGGTCCATGGTCCACAGCAGCGTGGAAGCTGCCGATACTCTGGACGCGGAAGACGGCGTCTCGGTGGAGATCATCGACCTCCGGACCCTCCTCCCGCTGGACGAGGATGCCGTGGTCGAGAGCGTGAAGCGCACCGGAAAGCTCCTGGTGGTCCACGAAGACACCCGCACGGGCGGGATCGCCGGTGAGATCGCCATGCGCGTCAACGAACGCGCCTTCGAGTGGTTGGACGGTCCGATCCTGCGGGTGACGGCCATCGATTCGCCGGTGCCGTACTCCGGCCCGTTGGAGGATTACTTCCTCCCGCAGGTGGAGGATATCGTCACCGCGTCTCGCTACCTTGCCCGATATTAGAATCGGGATGATTGTTGCTTGCCGGGCGGATCGATCCGATGCTGGGAGGGTAGCCCTCGCATCCGCGATCCGCGGGCTTCCATGAAGAACCGATAATCTGGAGAGACGAGCGTGGCTCGGATCGAAGTTCCCATGCCCCAGATGGGCGAGTCCATCGCCGAGGGGACGGTATCGAAGTGGCTGAAGCAGGTGGGTGAGGCCGTCCAACGCGACGAGCCCATCCTCGAAATCTCCACGGACAAGGTGGATGCCGAGATCCCGGCTCCGTCTTCCGGTACGCTCGTCGAGATCGTGGTCCCGGAGGGGGACACGGTGGAGGTCGGTACCGTCGTGGCATACATCGATACCGAAGCGGGCGCCACGGCCACGCCGTCGGCGCCGCCTCCCGCTCCGCCGGAGGTCGAGTCACCGGCCGCGCCGGCTTCGGCCGCCGCGCCCGTGGCCGCCGCTGCCCCCGTGGCCGCGGCTTCCACCGGCGACGAATCCGCCGAGGAGCGTCTCCGCACCCGGTCCACGCCCGTCGTGCGCAAGATCGCCGAGGAGCACGGCATCGACATCACCCACGTCCCCGGCACGGGACACGCGGGACGGGTGACCAAACAGGACATCCTCTCCTACATCGAGTCGGGACCGCCCGCGGCGCCTCCCGCGACGTCCCCGGCAGCACCGGCGTCGGCTCCGGCGGCCGCTTCCGCCGCCTCGGCCGGCTCCGCCGCCCTCGGCACGCCGTCCGAGTTCTGGAAGGTCTTCTACGGCGCCGTGGAGCACCCGGAATTTCCCGTACGGGCCGCGGATCGTGTGGAGCCCATGGACAAGATCCGCAGGCTCACCGCCGAGCACATGGTGGTGGCCAAGCGGGTGGCTCCCCACGTGCACTCGTTCATCGAGATCGACTTCACCTCCATCGACCGCATCCGCAACGCGAACAAGGCGCGGTGGAAGGAGCAGGGTGCCCGGGTGAGCTACACCGCCTTCGTGGCATGGGCGGTGTCCAGGGTCCTGCGGGAGTTCCCGGGGATCAACTCCACCGTGTCCGGGAACAACGTCGTGTACAGGGGGAACGTGAACCTGGGGATGGCGGTGGACCTCGATCCCGGACTCATCGTTCCGGTCATCCACGACGCCGACGATCTCGGTCTGGTGGGGATCGGCCGCAAGATCATCGATCTGGCGGAGCGCGCACGCGACCGTAAGCTCTCTCCGGGAGAGATCCAGGGGGCGACGTTCTCCATCACCAACCCGGGAGTTCTCGGAACGCTGGTGGGGCTTCCCGTCATCCCCAAGGGGACGGCGGCCATCCTCGGCACGGGGGCCATCGAGAAGCGTGTGGTGGTGGTGAGCGACCCCAACACCGGCGAGGACGCCATCGCCATCCGCAAGCGGTCCCTCTTCTCGTTGGGGTACGACCACCGTGTGGTGGACGGAGCCGACGCGGCGCGGTTCCTGGCGCGCCTGAAGGACGTGCTGGAGGATTTCCCCGAGGACGCCTGAGGGCGGTCCGGAGGATGCCGGGACGGTGACGGGAGTTTCCCGTAGCCTGGCGGTTCGGCGCCTGGGGCGCGTCTCCTATTCCCGGGGCCTGGAACTCCAGGACGGGCTCGTGCGTGCACGCAGGGCGGGGGAGATCCCCGACACGCTGCTTCTCCTGGAGCACCCCCACGTCATCACGCTGGGGACGGGGTCGCGCGAGGAACATCTCCTGGCCGATGCCGACGAGCGGGAGCGCAGGGGGATCGAGCTCTTCGAGGTGGGACGGGGCGGCGACGTCACCTATCATGGTCCCGGGCAGCTCGTGGGGTATCCCATCCTGGACCTCAACCCCGACCGGCGGGATCTCCATCGCTACCTCCGCGACCTGGAGGGGATGCTCATCGAGGTCCTGCGCGGATACGGGGTCGAGGGGCGCCGCGTGGACGGGCTGACGGGCGTCTGGACTCCCGGGGGAAAGGTGGCCGCCATCGGCGTGCGCGTGGCGTCGGGGTGGATCACCTCCCACGGCTTCGCGCTCAACGTCTCCACCGATCTGGGTTACTTCGACACCATCGTGCCGTGCGGCATCGCCGACCGGGACGTCACCTCGCTGGAGCGGGAGACGGGGAGGGAGGTGGCGTCACGCGAGGTGGAGGACGCGGTGGTGCGGGCGTTCTGCGCGACGTTCGGTGCGGCGGTGGTCTCCGACGTCACGGGGTAGGGGCCCCCGGTCCGGCGGGTCCTTCCGTCGCGCCGGATCAGCCCGATGCCGAACCCTCGTTCGGGGGAAGGAACTCCATGAAGTCCAGGTAGCGGCCGCGTTCCCGCTGCTCCGCCAGCCACTCCTCGAACCCCGAGGGCACCAACCCGTCCGACGACGTCAACTCCTTGGCGGCGCGCACGGCGAGGTCGTTGGCGTACTCGTTCCGGGGGTGTCCCGCGTGTCCCCGCACCCACGACGGGCGCATGTCGTGACCGGCGAGGGATCGGTCCAGCGCCTGCCAGAGGTCCAGATTCTCGATGGGCCCGCTCTTGCGCGTCCACCCTCGACGCTTCCATCCGGGCATCCACTCCGTGATCCCCTTCACCAGGTACTGGGAGTCGGAGACGAAGTGCACCACGCAACTGCGCTTCAGGTGGCGCAGCGCCTCCAGCGCGCTGCGGAGCGCCATCCGGTTGTTGGTGGTGTCCGACTCGGAGATCCAGTAGTCCCGGCGCTCCCACGCACCGTCCCTCCACACCTCCACGAGCCCGGCCGCGCCCCCGGGATTGGCCCGGTTCTGGAACTGGTTCCCCAGGCACGATTCGTCGGCGTGGACGTATACGGAGTGGGCGGTCATGGCGCTCTCGTCGTCGGTGGTCGCGGTGACGCAGCGGAGAAGGTAACCGTCGCGGCGGGCCCTCGGGAAGCGAGTCCCGAGCGCGCGGTGGCCGGGCGGCCCCCGGGGCGCGGGCGGGCGTCCCTCGGATGGCCGTGACACTTTCGGTACACCACACTAGTTTTGGCAGACCGCGCGGCAGAGCCCCCATCCTGGATGTGTATCGAAACGTGGAGCAACCGGCCTACCTCCTCCTGGAAGACGGACGCCGCTTCGACGGCGAGTTCGTGGGAAATCCCGCCTTCACCCCCGGTGAGGTGGTGTTCAACACGTGCATGACGGGGTACCAGGAGGTGCTCACGGACCCGTCGTACACGGGACAACTCGTGACCATGACCTACCCGCTCATCGGGAACTACGGGGTCAACGACGAAGACCTCGAGTCCCCCACCCCCCGCGTGGCCGGATTCATCGTCCGGGAGGCGTCACGGGTGGCCAGCTCCTGGCGGTCGCGGGGCACCCTGGACGAGTATCTCCGGGAGCACGGGATCACGGGGATCGAGGGGATCGATACCCGCGCGCTCACCCGCCATATCCGGTCCGAAGGGGCCATGCGGGGCGCCATCGTTCCGGCGAGCATGGACCGTGACGAGGCGTTGAAGCGGGTGCTGGAGCACCCGGTCATGGAGGGTTTGGACCTGGCGTGCGGGGTGTCCACCGCCGAGCGGTACGTGGTTCCCGCGGTGGGCGAGGAACGATTCCACGTGATGGCCTACGACTTCGGAGTGAAGGCCCATTCACCCAAGCTCCTCGCGGAGCGAGGGTGTCGCGTCACGGTGATCCCGGCCGACACCACCGTGGAGGAGCTGTTGGCCGAAAAGCCCGACGGTCTCTTCGTGTCCAACGGGCCGGGTGACCCGGCGGCGGTGGGGAAGGCGCAGGACGCCATCCTCGCGTTGGCGGAGGCGGACGTCCCCGTCTTCGGGATCTGCCTCGGGCATCAGCTCATCTCCAGGGCCTACGGTGCCTCCACCTACAAGCTTCCCTTCGGGCACCACGGGGGGAATCACCCCGTGAAGAACCTGGACCGGGAGACCGTGGAGATCACCTCGCAGAACCACGGCTTCGCCGTGCGGGGGGGAGACGGCGACGGGATTCCAGGCGCTCCGGGGCTGCGACTGACCCACGTCAACCTGTACGATGGTACCGTGGAAGGGGTCGCGCACCGGGATCTTCCGGTGTTCTGCGTCCAGTATCATCCCGAGGCGGCGCCGGGTCCTCACGACAGCCAGTATCTCTTCGACGACTTCGTCGCCCTCATGGAGACCCGCCGGGTCCGTTGAGGCACCGGATTCGACTGCAAGTCAATGCCCGCCAACGACCTCAGCGACTCTTGCGGGCGCCGGGGCCCCACGTTACCGTGGCGTCCCCGACAACTACCCCCCATAGCGACGCACTCGCGCAGAAGGGACTCCGGAGGAGGAGTATGACCAAGGCGGATCTTGTCGAGCAGGTAGCCGAGGCCATCGGCCCGGGCGTCACGAAGAAGGACTGCGCCCTGGTCGTCGACGGGTTCCTCAACGCGGTGAAGCTCGCGCTCGCCAGCGGCGAGAACATCGAGATCCGCGGATTCGGCACCTTCAAGGTCAAGAAGAGGAAGAGCCGGACCGCCCGGAATCCCAGAACGGGAGACGCCGTGGACGTTCCGCCGCGCTCGGTGCCCATCTTCAAGCCGTCGAAGCACCTCCGCGTCCGGGTGGAACGGCTGGATTCCTGACGCCCCGCCGCCCGAGGCGGGGCGGTTTAACGAATCCGGCGTTGCCGGCGTCCCATCATCAGTGATCTACCCGAGGAGGTTCCGGAGGGGATGGATGATGCGCTGGTGGAGGCGGCCCGCCGGGGCGACCCGGAGGCACGGGGTGCCCTGGTGGAGCGGCACTACGAGGTGGTCTATCGGACCGCGCTCTCCATGGTGTCCCAACCCGACCTGGCGTCCGACGTGGCCCAGGATGCCTTCCTCAAGGCGTTCCGGGGGCTGAACGGATTCCGCGGGGACGCCGCCTTTCGCACCTGGCTCCTCACCATCACGGGGAACGAGGCGCGCGGGGTCCTGCGCAAGCGTCAGCGCCGGAGGGAGACGTCACTGGAGGACGCGGGTCCGGTCGTGGCCCGGGGCCCCTCGCCGGAGACGGAGATCTCCGTGAGCGACGAGGCGGCCCGGGCGCGGCGGTTCCTGGAGCGGTTGCCGGAAAAGCAGCGTCTCTGCGTGGCCCTCCGCATCGACGAGGGGATGAGCTTCAAGGAGATCGGAGAGGTGATCGGCTCCAGTGAGGGAGCGGCGCGG
>Ga0224501_10000291_pt1 | contig 43995 bp, 48 predicted proteins | sample SF_Oct11_sed_USG_4_FD_169105 | JGI IMG/M metagenome (GOLD analysis project Ga0224501, IMG submission 169105) | Sediment microbial communities from San Francisco Bay, California, United States - SF_Oct11_sed_USGS_8_1 | ecosystem: Environmental > Aquatic > Marine > Sediment | place: USA... | reverse complement strand
CATCATTCTAAATAGAAAACCGAAACTAGATTGAGAACAATGAAGGTTGAGTGGATGCTCTTTGACGATTAAGGCAGTTTTGTTTGATATGGGGAACACATTAGTCAACTTTGGTGATTTTGGTTCCCCTGAAGAGGTTTTTCAAAGGGTTCTAATTTCATTGGGCATCTCTAGATCGTTGGACGACATGAAGAAAGCATTCTTGAATGCTGAAAAGGAAGCAGAAGGTATTAACCTGCTTTCATCCATGGGCAAGATAAAGTGTGAAGAGTTTTGGCATCAATGGGATTCTCTTGTGCTGAAACATCTTAGAATAGCAGAGGATGAAGAACTTGCTAGAATGGTTCAGTCTAAATGGTCTGATTTCGTGGATAGCACACTTTATCCAGAAGTAAAGGAGGTTCTGTTGGAACTCAAACGAAGAAGGTTGAAAATTGGGCTCATAAGCAACGCCTATGAAGAGGAAATCCACTTAGCTCTTGAAAAAGTAGATCTTGAGAAAACAACTTTTGACATCACAGTTGGAGTGGACACAACAAAGAAGGTTAAACCTAATCCAGATGTTTTCAAGTATGCCCTCAAGAAACTAGATGTAAAAGCAGAAGAGGCAATATTCGTTGGAGATAATGTAGAAGTTGACTATAAGGGAGCTGAAAATGCAGGATTACATGCATTGTTAGTTGATAGAACAGAGAAGCAGAAGCAGAGTGACTTGAGGACAATCAAAAACCTGAAAGAGATCCTTTCTCAAACTAACTGAGATTTCTTCCACAAGTTATAAAAACTGAAAAGGATCAACAGCAAAGGGGAATGATGTTCATGTCATTGGAAGAGAATAAGGCTATTATTCGCAGTTTGTATGAAGCCGATAACAAGAAAGATTTGAGCATACTGGAAGAGTTGATATCACCAGACTTCTTTGACGCTACATTTCAATTGCGGGGTCCAGAGAGTTACAAGCAATTTGAGACCATGTTTTTCAAAGGTTTTCCCGATTGGCATGAGACTATTGAAGATATGGTCGCTGAGGGCGATAAGGTATGGGTTCGTTTTACAGGCATGGGAACACACAGGGGAGAATGGCGGGGATTAGCTCCTACGGGCAAGAAGATAACATTTACGGGTGTTCAAATCTGGCGCATAGTTGATGGCAAGGTTGTGGAGAAAGATTCAATAATTGACCTATTGGATGCCCTTAAACAACTAGGTATTATCAAATTCACGGAAAAAGCAAAAGAAGTCTTACCATAAGATGATACGTAACTGCTTTGACTTAAATTATGTAAGAAAAAAGGGGTTTTGCGGGAGACATTTCCACTGTGGGTGGGGTTGCGCTCGCGCAGGCTTAGGTAACTTCCCGCTCCATTAACACGTAAACGGCAGAAATGCCGGTCGGGGCGCCTAAACCGCCTATAGATTTGGCTTGCCATCCTTCTTTTGCCATGCGATTGATCTTGGCGACAAGCTTTCGACAAGTGCCGGTGTCAGAGAGAATTTCATATTCCTTCATCTCAAGGTCCTCCATTCTGAGTCTCGCATGATTCCTATATTTCCCTTTTGGAGTGGATGATACAAAATCTTTGGCTGTTCGATAAAGGGGTTAATGGACACTTTTCAAACACGCAGTCTGCTCTTCTCCAGTCAAATGGCTATGCTTTACACGGAAAAAAATGGGGGTTTGCGGGAGATATCGCCACCGTTCTCTGGATAAGGTTTTTGGTTATCGGCTAGCCTTTAAGTCTTGGACCCTTATTTTTTGCCAAGTATGGCAGCTTGCTCGTTCTGAAAACCACAAGCCTATCGCCAAACTCGGTTAAATAGGCCAAAACAAGTCTTTTGCCCTTCTCAGTCGAAGCATAAACAGGGATTGTCACGCCTAACTGTAGTAGTGCTTTGCTGCCGATTTCCATTCGAAGCAGTTTCGAAGCACTTGCACAGACAACATCAGCCTTAGCTATGTGATCCACATCAGTCTTGCCCACACAAGTGTTGCAGACAGAAAAAACCAAGACATCCAAGCCAGCAGCAGCCTCAAAATCTCTGATTTCACTGATAGCCTTCGCTTGGAAGCCAGCAACACTGACAGCAACACGCTTGAAGCCTAAATCAAAAGCCCGTCTAACACCTTCAAGCTGGTCAATCTGTGCACTAGTCTTTTCCAAAACGACTCCGCCATCCGCCCCAATACGTTCAATAACCTCGCGAACGGGCGAAGTTTTGATGATTCCGGTCAAACGGGCACCAATACCTTGCACAAGCCTGCCATTAGTCGTGATGACTGTGCCTGCTCCCTCACAAACAACAACAGCGCAGTCAACAAGTTTCTTCTCAAGCCAAACACGCATCATCTCAGAAGCCCCATAAGCCACAATGGGCTCAGCATCAAAATCGCGATTTCTACAGCAGAAGCCGAAGCCGGCTATCTTCGTCTTCACGCTTTTGCGCACAGCCTCTACATCGATGTGTTTGGTTCCGTATAATGCTTCATGCAATGGACAATGTTCAACTAAGGGCTCGCTTAAAACCTCTATGCCTTTTTCTGAAATTCGAACACGGGCACCACAACAATAGATCTCATGCTCACCTTTGACACGCATAGTTAAACGCTCGCATAATAAGAAGCAGAGAATCCCAATTAATGTTATTTCTGCTGTTCCTTATTCACCATATCGTTAATCTGCTGCTCCATCGTATGTCCACGACAATAAACAAAGACTTTCTCGACACCTGCAGCCTTCAAAGCCGCGCTCTTAACATCCATAGCCAACTTGAAAGCAATGGGACAGAAAGGACTGGAAGGAACAAAGTTCACCTTAACAACGCCTGGCTGTTCCTCCTTAACGTCAGTAATCATGTTCATCTCAGCAAAAGTCAAACCAGTCTCAGGGTCAACCACCTTGCCAACAGCTTCACGCACTTTATCCTCTAAATCCGTCAAACCTTTCCCATCCGCCTGTCTTTTCATGGATAAGAGCAAATGTGCCATATAAACTGTTGCATAAAACTACAAATCATGCCTGTTCCTCTTCAAGTGCATGCGCCAACTCAAAGCCATAGTCCTCGGATGTGAAGCCTTCACCTCATCCAGCCTTGAAACAGCAGTGTTATGGGGCGCTTTTGAGACTATTTCAGGCTTTGTGTAGGCTTCTTCGGAGATTTTCCGCACCGCCTCAACGAAACGGTCTAGCTCCTCCTTCTCAAAGGTTTCCGTGGGCTCAATCATTAATGCCTCGTCAACGATAAGCGGAAAATAAATTGTCGGTGCGTGCAATCCATAGTCAAGCAAGCGTTTAGCAATGTTTAACGCTGAAACTCCAGTATCGTTTTTTAATGGCTTGGCGCTGAAGACGCACTCATGCTTCCTCGGTTTTTCACTGTTGTATGGAAGCGTCAACCCCTTAATCTCCTTAAGCTTCTTCATTAGGTAGTTGGCGTTCAAGACAGAAACTTCCGCCACTTCCATCAAGCCTTCGCCGCCCAAACTCAAGATGTAAGCGTAAGCCTTCAGCAAGACAGCGACATTACCGTAAAAACTCCGAATCTTTCCGATGCTGTATGGCTCATCATAGTCTAAGCGGTAGCGTTCATCATCAAAAACTATGCGTGGAACAGGCAGAAACTTGGCTAACTCTTCAGAAACGCCAACCGGACCGGCTCCAGGACCGCCGCCACCATGAGGCGTGCCAAAAGTCTTGTGAATGTTCATGTGAACTATGTCGAAGCCCATGTCTCCCGGTCTAGCCTTACCAAGTATCGGATTCAGGTTTGCACCATCATAGTAGAGCAGCCCGCCAGCATCATGGACAATTCTTGCTATTTCCTCAATGTTTTTCTCAAAAATTCCAAGAGTGTTAGGATTAGTGAGCATTAAGCCTGCTGTTCGTTCAGAAACAGCTGCTTTCAATGCTGCAAGGTTCACACAGCCATCACCGTCTGACGGAGCAACCACCTCGTTAAATCCAGCCATGGCCGCACTCGCAGGATTTGTGCCGTGAGCTGAATCCGGAACAATCACTTCGTTTCGCCTCTCATACTCCCCGTTCAATTGATGATATGCACGCATCAACAATGTGCCTAAAAACTCGCCGTGAGCACCAGCAGCAGGCTGTAAACAAACTTTGTATGTGCCAGTTATCTCAGCAAGCCAACATTCAAGCCTGTAAAGAATCTCAAGTATCCCCTGCACCGTGCTCTCATCCTGATACGGATGCACCGTGTTTATGGTTGACAGATCCGCAAGCAACTCGTTTATTTTCGGATTGTACTTCATTGTGCAGCTTCCAAGCGGGTACAACCCAGAATCAACACCATAATTCATTTCAGACAAACGCGTAAAATGCCTTACAGCCTCAACCTCCGAAAGCTCCGGAAGCCTAAGCTGGCTTTTCCGCTGCATGTTCTTTGGAATAAGCATGCTCACGTCGCCAACGGTGTGCCTGACCTTCTCTCCAACCTTCGGAAGAACATGTCCCCTCCGTCCGTTTCTTCCAATATTAAAAATCACAGGCTCGTTCCAATTTGCTTGCTTAAACAGCTCCTTTCACCTCCTCCTCCCATCTAAAATCTCATTCAAAGCCGCTGCTAAGCGCTCAATCTCCTCTCTAGAATGGATTTCAGTCACACAATACAGAGCGGTCTCACCAAGTTCTGGGAGCTCTTTCGAGACATCTTTACCGCCGTGAATTCTGCGCTGTAAAAGTTTTTCATGCACCTCTTTGACGCTTAAGCCAGAGTCATCAAAGTTTACGGTGAATTCCTTGAAGTGAGCCGATTTGAAAACAGGGACCTTAACGCCATCTATTTTCGAGAGCAAATGCATGGCATAATTTGCTTTATACATTATTGTTTCGCCGAGTTCTCGTAAGCCTTCAGGTCCAAGCAAAGCCATGTAAACAGCTGAAGCTACGGCACATAAAGCTTCATTAGAGCAAATGTTGGATGTTGCCTTCTCACGTCTGATATGCTGTTCGCGTGTCTGCAAAGCCATGCAAAAACCTTGCCTACCACCATCTAGGGTTGTTGTCATTCCAGTTATGCGACCGGGCATCTGTCTAATCAATTTTAAATCATCGCGACAGGCAAAAATCCCCGAAAGAGGCCCACCAAAATTCATCGAGTTCCCAAGAGGTTGAGCCTCGCCGACAACGATGTCTGCGTCATATTCGCCTGGCGGTTTTAGGATTCCAAGCGATGTTGGGTCCACACCCACTATAAAGAGGGCTCCATGCTCATGCGTCTCTTTACTGATTTTGTCAACCTGCGTTTCGATGAAGCCCAAATAGGAGGGATTTTCAATGTAGACTGCGGCCGTTTTGTCCGATATCTTACTTCTTAAATCCTCGAGGCTGATTTGTCCGGTTTCGCTGTCGTATGCAATTTGGTTTACTGAGACCCCAGCTGGCTCAGTATAGACGTGTAGTGTTGCGGCTCTTTCCGGATGAATGATTTTCGGGATCAGAATCTCGCTTCGCCTTGTTAGGCGGGCTGCCATGCGGGCGGCTTCGCCCAGTGCTGAAGCCCAGTCATATATGGAACAGTTAGTAACTTCCATGCCTGTTAACTCGCAGATCATGCTCTGATATTCAAAGAGGGCTTGAAGCATGCCCTGTGCGATTTCAGGCTGGTAAGGCGTATAGCAAGTCAACAATTCACCACGCTGGACAATTTCCCTCACAACCGCTGGAACGTAATGCGGCCAGCATCCAGCACCCAAAAACACTGGCATGTCACTACATGTCCTGTTCTTTGAAAGCAACGCTTCCACATGCTTCTTAACTTCAAATTCCGATAGAGCCTCTGGAAGGTTCAACGATTTCTTTAAACGGTATTTTTCAGGAATGTCCACATACAATTCATCTATGCTTTTTATGCCTATTTCCTGCATCATTTCTTGTTTGACTTCTGGCAGAGAATTCGGGATATATGGATGAGTGTTCTTGCCCAAGCGATTCACCATCGGAATTAACACTAAATGGGCAATAGCTTCTTTAAGTTTTTTGAATATTGCTGAACTTTAGCCTTTTGAAATTTTAAAATTGTACTCCTTTTGTTGCAACCATTTCCTTCGGATGTTTAACATCAATTATTTCGTTTACAAACTCTGCTCGGTCTATGAGTTCTTTTGGGGCGAATCTTCCTGTTAAGACAACATCTGTCTTTTTTGAGATTTTGTCTAGAAATTCCAGAACTTCTTTTACTTCTAAGAGCTTGCAGTGTAAAGCCAGATTAATCTCGTCTAGAACTAGCAGATGAGGTTTTTTCTCCTTAACGATTTTTTCGGCGAACTTTAAGGCTTCATGAGCTAACCTCTTGTCTTCTTCGCCTAAATTGCTTAGTCCGTGCCATCCTTTGCGTCCGAACTGATAAATTTCATAGTAAGGTGCAAGCATCCTCCGAATCTTGTATTCACCAGTGTTCTTCCACCATTTCAAGAACTGAATTATGACAACCTTGCGTTTGTGTCCAACAGATCGCAGCGCCAAGCCCAAGGCGTTTGCGGTTTTTCCAGCACCTGTCCCCGTATAAAGGTAAACATAACCCATTCGGCTTCCTCTTTTCACGCTATTTCTTTCATAATGGATTATTATAAGTTTTAAATATGAGGATGGAGATGTCTCCCGCAACTCCCTTTTTTTTCTGTTTAAGAGAGAGTATTTTTTGAGCAGTCCAAAATCTTGACAAGATGAGTGATATCTTGAATTGTTGAGATTGAGGCCTTTTCCATGTCTTCTTTACTGCTGAATCCAGTTAAGACTCCTATCGTCTTGATCCCCAACTTTTTTGCTGGCTCTAACTCTCCAACCGAATCACCTATACATAGCATATCTCCGGGATCTATTTTCGTCAAGCCAATTGCACATTCGTATAATTTCTTTCTTTGCTCCTGAAAAGGAAGCAGCGGTATCTTTTTGACTCCATGATATTCTGCGGCAACCTCTCTAGTCACAATCAATTTGAAGAATTTTCTTATCTTGAAGCATTCTATTTCCTCTTCTGTGGATGAAAGAGCGTCTCTAGAAGTCACAATAACCAGTCTAAATCTTTTGGAAAGAGTAGAGAGTACATTATATGCCCCATTGTGGATTTTCGTCAACTTCAAAGCTTCTCTCTCTGTAAAATGAGCAAAACTTGCTTTGATGTATTCTTCTTCCTCTTTTTCTGTGAATTTTATTCCAAGCTCTTTGACAGGGCCCAGTCGTCCTATGCCAAAGCGGTAGCTTTGCTTAACTTCATCTAAAGAAACATTATGGCCAAGCTCGTTTAGAGCCTTATAGCGTGCAAAGGCGTCCCTTTCAGTAATGTCAAAAATCGTTCCATCTAGGTCAAAGAGAATCGCCTTTACTTTCATCTTCTCGTCTTTCACATCAGAACACCTTGATAAGCTTTAAGGATTTGAGTATATCTGTGACTCTCAAGAATTGAAGTTCTTTCGTAAACGAAAGTAAGGTGTCGAGGGCTTATGCCAAAAGTCCATAAAAGTGCCGAGGGCCGGGTTTGAACCAGAGACAAATGGAGATATCTCCCGCAAACCCCCTTTTTCATCTCTGGATTTGGCTGGTTAGCTCGCGCGCTGAAATTTTGATCCTGCAATCGGATGGACCAACGAGCGTCTTTGCTACAAATGCTCGGATTGTTCGTGACTTGGAAAGCTTATCGAATATTCCCATTTCATTCGTGTCTGCATACTATTTTTGAGGGGCATAAGACTTTTGTTTTCAAGAACGCTGCACCAACTAATTTTGGTTTAGGAACCGCAGAGCGCGCGCACCTATTTCGCACTCATATTAGTGAGTTAGCATATGGGTTATGCTGTGATTGGTCTAACAGCATTCCGAAGAGAGATGTTCAGTCCTCATCCAACGGAGAAAATATTTCAGGTCTGACTTTGTCGGCGTTGACGGTGGTGGAACCTTCGCCTACAGTAAGTCCTTTACCCGCTTGCCTGCAGCCATTTTTGCGACTTGTTCATCGAACTGGTCGGCAGTCCCCACGATAAGGACTATCGATGTGTATAGCGTCTCAGCGCTCAAGGTGTCGCCGAATAGAGTGTGTTCATACATGATGTTCTTATTCTTTGTATAAAGGGAAAACTTGCCGAACAGTAGTTCACCATTCTTCTCGGCTAGGAAGCGTGTAAGTTCGGGGGTTATCTTGGTGATTTCCAAGGCTACAGGTGCCATTAGCTTCAGGATGTTAACTCCAGCTTTCGTTTGAAAGACCCCGAGTCTGACAAACGTCGTGCCATGTGAGATCCTATAGATTCCTGTCGGTTCTACTGTGTAAGGCAGGCCCTTCTGGCGCATGTAGGTTTCGATTCTACTCCTCAATTCTTCTAGAGTTACCATGGGCCTACGTATGTCATTGTTATTAAATATAAGATTTAAGAATTGAAGATTAGTATATTAACAATTGAATTTGTAAGCGCGTGCGCTAAAAACAATCACGGCAAAATAGGGTGATTTTTTTAATTACGGTTTTTTCTTATCGTTTTTTCAGCAAAATTCCTTAAATGTGCCTTTTCACGTTTTTAAATTAACTACGTAACGGGGCCAGATGTTTGGTTTCAGTTTCGCCTGACAGTGTTTGTAATCTTGTGCATCTTACAACTGATGATCTAGCTGACGATAAAGCGCGTGCGCTAAGAACGATCTCAGGGGTGTTGATCAGTCAACATGCCTAAGAAAAAATATTATTGGATCTGGGCGGAAGAGGCTAAACTCATCCAGTTGTGGAAGAAGGGCATAACTAATTTTGATGTTTTAGCAAAGGAGTTAGAGCGGACGCCTGGAGCTGTAGCTAAAAAAGTCGAGCAGTTGTCGTTGTCCCCAGAGCGGCAGACGACGACAAGTGTCCCTCTCAATCGCGCGCGCTTTTCAATCATTTCTTCTTCGAGGAAAGGGGCATGATGCCTACAACGATAGCCAATGCGGGACCGACGAAGAGCCCAGCCCACATGAATAGAGCTACAACTCCTAGAATGACAAAAAAGATTCGCTTCTTGACACTCAGTTTCTCAGTCCCTCTTAATGACAGAACGATAGTTGCTAGTCCGAGAACAATTGGGATTAGAGCGAACACAAGTGTAATCACAACTTCTGAGCTAAACGCGGTTAGCATTATAGAGTAAATCATTTGGAATAAGATGATGACGCCAGATCCAATGAAGAGAAGACCTGCCAAAACTCCAAGCCAAATCGTTACTTTTCCAAGAGCCCCTCGTTTCTTCAGCTGCCATCCGACTAACACTGCTCCAACTGCAACTGTCGCTATCATTGGCGCAAGCACCAATGCGAGGCTTTGACCTTCCCACTGGTATACTCCTAGTAGACTGAGGGGAATTAGGACCCATTCATCTATGCCATAGGTTTCGAGGTCGCCTACTGCGAGGCCGTAATGGCCGCCCATGTCCTGTTCGTAAACTGCAACGTAGTAAGTACCTGAGCTAGGTGCATCAATTTGCAACTCGCCGAGAGAGTAGAAAGTGCCTGGAGAGAAAGGTTCATAGGTGCCTTGTGCAGGTTGATTTCCTTCGACCACGGACGCGTTTACCCCTGCGGGTTTCTCTACGTAATCCGGAACAGTGCCTTGGTCGCTCAAGCTTGGACCCATAAGTACGAATCCTGGTAAAAAGTCTGACTCTTCAGGACGCATTGATTTGTATAGCATGACGTGTATTCTTTTTCCTGCAGTTATGTTGAAACCGTAGTATTGGGCTTCTCCGCCTTCATGCAGTTCAGCATATATGGCCCAGGACTTTGTTGGGTCAGGTATGAAAGTGGCTGTGTCTATACTTTCATTATCACCTGTCCCTAGAGGAGCATGAGCCAATGCAAGTGAAACTGAAATGGACAATGACAAGAAGCAAAAACAAATTAAAAGGAATAACCCATTTTTGCTCGTCATAGTTACACCCTGCAACTCTTTCTGTTTCTGATTATGGTTCGGTTTACCTTAATATAGGTAGCGCACTGGTGTTTGCGCACTACCGCGCGCGCTTGGATCATAGGTTGAACCCCAAACAATCGAAGCAAATGATCATACCTATACTTTGGCATAAGTGTAATAATTCCAACACGAACAGCTTATATTGTAGCTTCTATTATTTGTTCGATATTAGCCATTTTTTCTTCTTGCTTAGGAAAAAAGCGCCTATGACGATTGTTCCTAGCAATCCTAAGAATACTGGAAAAGTGCTGTCACCCAAGTTTCCTAGCAGCAAAACTACTGCTAGCACTATCAAAATTGCGCCTACGAAAGACACAATTTTTTGGAACATTATACTTCACACGTTGATTAACACGCGTACGCTATATATGCTTAGCGCGCTTTTCTTTTCGCTTCTCGTCTCTCCCTTTCTCCCTCCTCAATTCTCGCTTCTTCTCTCTCAGCTTCTCTTCCCTCTTCTCTTCTTGCTTCTCGCTTCTCCCTTGCTTTTTTCTCTTCTCTCTTGTCTTCTCTCTCAGCTTCTTTTCTCTCTCCTCTTCCCATCCCTTTTCTCTCTTCTCTTCTTGCTTCTCGCTTCTCCTCTGCTTCCTTCTCTTTTGTCTCTTCTTCTCTCTCAGCTTCTTTTCTCTCTTCTCTTCTTGCCTCTCGTCTCTCCCCTGCTCCCAGCTCTTCTAATCTCTCGTTGTAAAAGAGAGAAGCTATTCTTAGTACATCTTCAATTCTTTCGCTCATAAATTCATAATTTTTAATGCGTCCTTCAAGGGAAGAGGCATAGTCAGCCGATCCTTCCTTCGGTAACTTCTCTTTTACTTTCTCTGTCACTTTTGCAGCCTTCGACGCGAGGTCTTGGATAAGTTTGATGTATCTATCCCTTTCCCCTGGGTTTTGAGTGGCCTCGAAAATGGCCTTATCCACTGCCAGTATATATTTCCGCCTTGCTTCTTCATAATTTTTATCCTTGATACTTTTCTCTGCCTCCTCGATGAGGATCTCGAAATCCTTTTTGGATATGGCCGCTATAGGATCTAAATACAGGTGGCTTCCGAGAAAATCATATAATTTTGCATCGTCCCCACATAGCTCCTTCAACAAACTTTCCTCTTTCTCTTCTTTCTGCTTTTCTTTCTTTTTCCACATAAGCCCATCTCTCCACTTTATTGTTTGAACCAGTCTAAATTAAAGTCTTTGGATAAAGAGCGCGCGCTACTTTAGGATACTCTCACCCTTGTAATACACTCAGGTCAATTGGGATAATCGTTGCTTCTGGATTGAATTTTGAGTGATAAAAACAATGCCAAGCTATCAAATTGAAATGCGCGCATCGATGAATACCTCTAGTGTGCCGTAAATTTGTTATGGTGCGAGCTTGTATGTTGTATTTCAGTCAGCTCTATAAGTTCTTTGATGTTGTGTACCTCAATCAGATTGCTTGAATGTGGCTTGGAGGTTCTGAAGGCTGCGGTGAAAATAATTGTGTCTTGGTCGTCGATGAGGCCCATTGAATGGAGCTTGTTTGCAGTTGCCAGAATACGGTCATCCTCTTTAAGGTAATCAATGTACACGGGGTAGACGCCAAACGACAGTTCAAGTTGTCTCTTGACGCGTTTGTTAGGTGTAACGGCGATTATTGGTTGAAGGATCTTGAATCTTGAGATCATTCGAGCCGTGTAGCCTGACCTGGTCAGGGTGACGACTTTGTCTACGGGCATTTCTTGGCATATCCTCGGAACTGCCTTACTTATGGTGTCTGAGATGTTGATAAATCCCTCGTCTTCGATGTGACTTTCCACTGCCTTTTCAGTTTCGTTCGCTATTTTGGACATAATCAAGACAGATTCTACAGGGTACCGTCCTACTGCCGTCTCTCCTGAGAGCATTGTTACTTCTGTTCCATCCAATATTGCGTTGGCCACATCGCTGACTTCAGCTCTGGTGGGTATTGGCTGGTACGTCATGGATTCAAGCATTTCTGTTGCCGTTACAACTGTCTTTCCTCGTTGATTGCATTTTCTGATTATTGATTTCTGAACGAGCGGAACCTTTTCAGGTTCTATTTCAACGCCTAGATCGCCTCTTGCTACCATGATTCCGTCTGCAGCATCAAGGATCTCATTGAATTTGTCGACACCTTCAGAATTCTCGATCTTGGCGATGATTGCGCCCTTGAACCCGTTGGCCTCTTTCTTCAGGTTGTTCACGTCCTGAGCATTTCTGGTAAATGAGAGAGCTATGAACTCGGCATCACATTCTTTTGCGAGATCTACTATTTCCAGGTCTTTACTTGAGAGGGTTAGAGCTGCGAGCTTCTTATTCGGGATGTTGACTCCTTTTCCGTCATCTATTATGCCGCTTGTTGTTGCAAGCAGTTTCAATAAGCCTTTCTGTTTTTCTACGATTTGCGTTCTCAGCCTACCATTGTCAATAAGAACATTATCACCGACATCCACATCGTCATAGATGTTGTTGTTGAAGCTTATTTTTTCGTCTTTGCCTACTTCAAGAACGTCGCCTTTATTGACAGTTCTCCTGCCTTTTGTTTTGAGCCTTATTTCAGGTCCCTTTACGTCGATGATTATTGGGATGTCTGCCACTTCTCGGAGACTGCTAATGATAACTTTGTACTGGTCAAGTGTCCCATAAGCCGTGTTTATTCTAGCCCCATTCATTCCCGCGCGATACATCTTCTCAAGCGTGTTTCGAGAAAGACTAGCTGGACCGATCGTACAGATGATCTTGGTTTTATTCACTTATTCATACTCCGTGTTTAGTTCAACAGGCTGGGTATTCACACTGAGGAAAAGTAATAAGTCCTATTAGAAGATTGCATTAGCTTGTACGGAGGAAGTGGTTGATGATTTGCAAGTTGTTTGTCTTTAGGCATGCTGAAACGACTGACAATAGTCGCGGAATATTCTCTGGCTGGCGCGATCCAGAACTTACTTTGAAAGGAGCACGCGCGCTATGGTAACTTATTACTTAAGCGTTGTGTTAAAGAAAATATGAGCGCACGCTAGAGGCAGAAAACCAGAGTATACGCGTGCGCGTATTTTCCAAAATACACTAGATTCGTGTCAATCGTGTGTTCTCCTTCTTTCTTCCATTAATTGACAACTGTAACATAGTTTGCGCTTCTCATTGTTTGTCACATCTATGTCTCTTCCACATTGTTCACATTTACGGATTACTATTCCTTTTTTGAATATTCCCTTCATGTTCACTCCCTATGTCGCTCGCGCTATTGTTTAACGATTAATTCTCAAATTACACATTAATCGTATTAGTCGTTGTTAATATTTTGTATATAGATCATTTGGGACTATTTAAGAGATCGTGCTCTTTATATTGCACAGCGTCTCTTTGACTACCTAGAGTGATTGCATGAGCAGAACAAAAAGAAAGAACACTAAGCACATCGACACTGACGACGTTGAACAAGAGAAGGAGAGAGAAACTGGGGACATTTATGATGACAAACAGAGAGGAGAAATGTTGAAAGCAGATGGAATTACTGCTGCCGAAAATGCGTTCATGCAAGGAAGAGAGATGACTCCAGGAAAGAGAAAACACCCCACACATAAAGACACAGTTTCAGTTCAGCTCGCTGAAGATGAGTACAAAGAAGACTAAATCAGCGTCCGCTGTCAATGTCTCGCGTGACACAGAATAGCCCTGAGCGTAACCGTGATTCCTTCGTAGCGCGCGCGATGACATCAAAAGTTTGCTGTTCATTCAGTGTTCAAAGAGAATGATTTCTGCGAATAGTGAACAGAGAACGTTAATCGATATTTTCAGTGAACATTCATTTTTGAACCGTTCAGTTCTTGCGAACGGTCAAATTCACTCGGAGGAACAGATTTTAATGTTCAGAATATGTGAAACATGCGAAAAAAGAACATTCAAAAACTGAGAAACAAAAGGATTGAACCGTATTCACTCTTTATTCGCGATTTAAACGTCTATTCTCTGTTTTCCGTTCCCTCCATCTCGATCGAACTACAAAAAAGGAATGATCAATTCTCTCAAAACGAGCATCCTCTAAAACGTAAGCGCGCGCGAATGTGGCTCTGCAAGAATCTGGAAAGACGGCTTACGCGACCTTGTAAAGGGAGAAAACATTCAAAGATGGTTATGCCGCAGCTGTGGATATCGTTTCTCATATAAAAAGCAGCTGAAAAACAGAAATTAAAAAAGGGTCATGCCATACATTCCAACAGTCAAGTATGCGCAGCCTTGACAAGAGGCGCGAAAAACTTGACCTCCGAAGTCAAAATCCGAAAAGAACAGGCTGCGGGAGCCACAAACCCAGATCCAGCGACTACGAAAGGATTACTCATACAATACATCTTTTATCTTTCAAAGGAAGGCTATGCTGAAGATTCTCGCTACATAAGCTGTATACGTATGCTGAAAAACGCCGGAGCCAACTTGTTTGACCCTGAGAACGTAAAAGAGGTCATCGCCAAGCGAAAGTGGAAAGACGGAGTAAAAATGCAAGCAGTGTATGCCTATGATGCCATGACAAAGATGCTGGGCATAGAATGGACAAAGCCAAGATACAGACAACAAGAAACCTTGCCCTTCATACCTACCGAAAAAGAGCTCGACCAGCTTATCGCCGGCTGCAAAAGTCGGAGGATGATAGCGTTTCTTCAAACTCTGAAAGAAACATTTGCCGACCCAAGTGAAGCTTTAAAACTACGATGGATAGACATCAAAGGAAACGTCATAACAATTAACGAGACTGTCAAAGGCCATAGCCACAGACAACTAAAAGGTTCTAATAAGCTCATAGCTATGCTTAACGCCTTGCCAAAGATTTCAGGGCGGATCTTCCCAACTAATTACGGAGCGATGGCGCAATGCTTCATGACAGGTAGAAAAAGAGTTGCTCAAAACCTGCAAAACCCGAGAATACGAAAGATTTCCTTTGTTACTTTCCGGCATTGGGGCGCATCTATGATTTATCACCAAACGCGAGACATACTGCTGGTGAAAAAACTCCTAGGCCACAAGCGAATCAAAAACACCCTAAAATACACGCAGCTGATCCAGTTCAAAGATGACGAATATGATGTTGCTACAGCCACCACCGTGGAAGAAGCCAAAAGGATCCTGTCAGCAGGCTTCGATTATATCACGGAAAAGAATGGCATAATGATCTTCAGGAAACCTAAAAGATATAGCACTTAAGAGCAGGAATTAGAACCAAAAACCTTAAGTGTATGGCAATATTATCTGTGTTGTTAACATATGTAAGGTGTTGAAATAGTTTGGCTGTTGAAGGATTTTCTAGAAGTAGAGAGCCCGTAGATGTGAAAGTGGGCGAGCTAACGTCGACTTCTAGGGCCGTAAACGTCATAGCAAAAACGGTGTCAAAAAGTGAAGTTAGAAACATTGCCGCTGGAAGAGACGGAGCACCACACCGCGTATCCGACGCACTAGTAGGCGACGACACAGGATGTGTTTACCTAACCCTATGGGACGACAACATCGAAAAAGTGAAAGAAGGAGACACCGTCAACGTAAAAAACGGCTATATAAACCTGTTCAGGGGCAACATGCGCTTGAACGTTGGTAGATACGGCACATTAGAGATTGCGGAACAACCATTCGAAGGCGAAGTAAACACGGAAAACAACTTGTCAAGTAAGGTTTACGAGCGGCCTCCTAGAAGAGACGCGTACAGGGAAAGAAGCTACGGCGGAAGAAGAGGCGGATACAGAAGAAGGTACTAATAGCTAAGTACCGCTAGAAGATTTCCAACCATCTTCTTCTAAGCAAAGGTTACAGATCTGTCAAGTTTCGTTGCTTTTTCTAGTAGTTGTTTTAAGTCAAAGTCGTCACACCCGTCTTTATAACAGATTATATCTAAGCAATCTACATTGCTTTCTCCCAAAAGTCATCACAACTTTTAAAACTTACACACTCAAACAACACCTTACACAGGTTAAAGGAGAACAAATAACATGACAAGTTCACAAGAAAGAAAACCAACAGTGGAGGACTTGTTGGCAAAAGCCAAAAAACCAGCGCAGCTGGCTCCGCCATTACACAGATTTTATCAAGGAAAAGTTCAGGTGATGCCAAAGTGTGCAGTTAAGAGTGCAGGTGATTTTGCGATCTGGTACACGCCCGGAGTGGCTGCCCCATGCAGAGAAATCCATGCTGACCCGGACAAATCCTTCGAGCTTACAAACCGTTGGAACTACGTGGCTGTGGTGTCAGACGGCACCCGTGTGTTAGGCTTAGGAGACATAGGTCCAGAGGCAGCCATGCCAGTAATGGAGGGAAAAGCCCTACTGTTCAAATATCTAGGCGGAGTGGATGCTTTTCCAATATGTCTAAAAACCAAAGACCCAGAAGAAATAATTCACACGTGCGAGCTGCTTGAACCATCCTTCGGAGGCATAAACCTAGAAGACATAGCAAAACCAAAATGCTTCTACGTGCTGGAAAAAACAAGAGAACGCCTACAAATTCCAGTTTGGCACGACGACCAGCAGGGAACAGCCACGGTAATACTTGCTGGCTTGATGAACGCCTTCAAGCTGGTCGGCAAAAACCCGAAAGAAAGCCTAATAACCCTAGTAGGCGTGGGTGGAGCAAACACAAGAACAGCCTACGTCCTAATGAGATGGGGAATAAAACCAGGCAACATGATGCTGGCTGACTCAAAGGGCATACTACACCCAGGCAGAACAGACATAACCAAAGAGAAAAACCCTTGGAAATACGACCTAGCCCAAAAAACAAATGCTGAAGGCAGAACAGGCACCATAGCAGAAGCCTTCAGAGGCGCAGACGCGGTAGTAGCGGCATCAAAACCGGGACCAGGCACAATAAAGAAGGAATGGGCGGCCACAATGGCAGACAACGCCATAGTCTTCGCATGTGCAAACCCAATCCCAGAAATTTGGCCATGGGAAGCAAAGGAAGCCGGAGTCCGCATAGTAGCAACGGGAAGAAGCGACTTCCCAAACCAAGTCAACAACAGCCTAGGATTCCCAGCCATATTCCGAGGCGTCCTAGACGTTAGGGCAAAAACAGTGACGGATGACATGTGCATAGCAGCAGCCCAAGAACTGTCAAGATTCGCAGAGGAACGAGGGATAAACGAGAATGACATTCTGCCAAGAATGGAAGAATGGGAGGTCTACCCGAGAGAAGCAGTGGCTTGCGCACTAAAATCCATAGAACAAGGCGTGGCTAGAATAAAGCCAAGCAGACAAGAGCTATACGAGAGAGCCGTGGCAATAATAAAAAACGCCAGAGAATCCTGTAAACTGTTGATGAAGGAAGGACTGATAAAACAACCACCATCAGAGGAAGAACTATTAAAGAAATGAGTTTGAATCACAGAAGATAATCATAAAAATACCAAATTCCAGCGTTTTCATTAGAAAAATTCAGAAAATTATTTAAACTCTTCCATAGAACAATAAATGGAGTTAGGAGAAATTAGGATGCGCTCAGATTATGCCCTCTACACCGTAGCGATAATATTCTTCATCATAACCACAGTCACCTTCGCTTTGGAGATGTCGGAGTTTGAAAGAAGCGTATCGGTTGTTACAACCGTCGTGCTGGGACTTCTCTTCATCGGGCTAGGTTATTATCAAAGACCTAAACCAAGAGCCACGGCAATTGAGGCAATCCCAGTTCCAACCGCCCCCACAGCGGTTACAGGAGAGAAAACCGAAACGGTAATGGAGGCTGCACCGGCAGTTGTGGCACTCACGGAAGTGAAAGGCATAGGAGAAAAGCGGGCGGAACAACTAAAAGCTCTCGGTATTAGCAGCATAGAAGATTTAGCCAAAGCCTCAGCCGAGGACTTAGCCGCTAAACTAAAGATTTCCCCGAAAATCACTAGAAGATGGGTTGGAAACGCAAAGAAGTTCGTTGAAAAAGCCTAGGAAAAGCCTCTAAGCGACAGTTCAAGTCTACAGACTCAAAATTCTTATTATGTTCCTTCTTTCCAGCCTTCTTATAGCATCCAAAAACTCATTCTTTCTTTTTCCCGTCAACTCAAAATTTTGAATAATATCGCTTACGCCAATCTGGGTTTTCCCAAACCCTCTGGCCTTTTTGTTAAGGTAGCTTACAATCAGACGCTCCAGTCTGCCACATTTCCAAGTGGTGTTGCGAATAAGAACAACAATGGCTCTGACAAGCCTTCGTGTTTCGCTAGTCTCCCTACCCGTCAACGTTTCTTCACTGACTAATGGTTTTACATTCGATGATTTTAGGGTTTGCCTTCAAACAGTCAGAGTCCTGCTAAGATTTAAATGAGAAATCTGCTTAAGAGTGCATGGAGACGAGAACATGCTTAAAGGACAAGTTGGGAGAATCTGTTTTTCCCGCATATTCGAAGACGAAGACTTGGCTGAAGCCGTTAAGAAAAGAGTTGAAGAAAGCGATGTAAAAGCGGGAGTCTTCATTTTGATTGGAAGCTTGAAAAGGGCGGTTCTAGGATACTACAAGGAAGGAGAATATAAACCTATAGAACTGGATGGCCCCCTAGAAATAGCCTCATGCATGGGTAACATAGCGGTGAACGAGAAAGACGAAATAGTTGTTCACCCCCACATTGTGGTTTCAAACGAGAAGAGCGAAGCCTTCGGAGGCCACTTAATGAAAGGTTCCTTTGTTGGCGCAACAGCAGAACTTGTGATAGTCGAAGGTGTCGGAGTGAAACTGCGGAGGGCTTTTGACGAAAAAACCAAGTTAAACCTATTGAAGTTAGGTTAACGTCTTTCTGAGACGTACTCCATGAGCATTTCCATAATAATTCTCAAGCCTTCCAGCTTCTCCGTATCCAAATTTTCGATACAGACTTAACGCTGCAATGTTATCTTCTCGCGCTTCCAAAAAACAGACTCTAACACCTTTATCCTTGAATATTCTTTCGATTTCCTGCAAAAGCCTCAGTCCTATTCCCTTTCGACGATGCTTGGGTGAAACATCTATCGTAAGTACATGTCCAGTTGCTGATTTCCTATCTCGATGTATTTTACCTATTACAAAACCCGCAATTTCGCCGTTTAACTCAGCAATCAAGCCCGTAGAGTTATGATCAGTCAACAAGTAGGCAATTTGCTGTTTTGTAAATGCTTCCTTCTCAAAACATTCCATTTCAATTTCATGCAGCCTATCCAAATGTTTTGTTGAGATCCCTTCTATCTTCACCGACATCTAAGACATCTTCAATAAAAATTTAGGTAAGACAAAATTTAGGTTTTTCCCGCCTTAGATGTGACCGCTTTATTATTCGTGCTCATCACCCTCATGGCTTCTATCCCGAGCCATTGCTGAACAGCAAATCCTATGAAAAACCTAAGCCACATCGTCAAGAGCCTAGTTAAAATGGTTGCCGTTGCACTCACGTCAGGTGGAACACCCAACAAAATGTAAAATGTTGACATTGTTATTTCAGGCAGTCCAGCCTCGAACGGCACACCTAAAGGAATAGCCTTTACAGCAGTCACTATAGAACATGTTATAATTATCACACTCCAGTGAATTGAAAACCCTGTTGCTTCTTCTAGTGATAAGAACACGAAGTATGATACTCCTAAACTTAGAAGCCATGAAAGAATGTTCCAAAACAAAGACTTGAAAAGGGCTTTTGGAGCACGTCCAAACTCCTTCATCGAACTGTAAAACATTCTCGCCGCCTTAATCACTTCTTGTCTAACCTTCGTAAGTCTCCATCTTCCTCGACCAACGTATTCCACAAATCTTATCACAGCATCAATAATTTTCAGCGTCCACTTCTCCTTGACACACAAAAGAATCAGTAGCACTAGAAAAATTGTGGTCACAACTATTATAAACAGTGTTAAGTTAAGCACAAGGCTATTAACGTGGCCTCTAAAGAATAAGGCGAGTATGCCTATGAATAAGCTCACAACGTTTACGCCCATACCAATGAGCCTCTGAACAACGAGTGAAGCGACAACCTTCCCGCCTGCTCCGTTCTGCTCTCTCGTAACTAGATACACTCTTGAAATCTCCCCACTTATGGATTCCGCGGGAATCAGTACATCCATAAAAATCCCAAACCAAACATAAAGAAAGGATCTTGCAACGGAAAGTTTCACGGAAAGAAAGCTCAGCAGAGAACGCCAAGACAGAGCGAAGAAAAAAGTTTGTAATACGACTGCAACAATCGCCAAGAAATATATAGAAAAGTCGATGCCTTGAGCGGTCTTGATTATCCTTGGAATGTCCACGTTAAAGACGTAAAGATACAAAAAGAAAGCTAATAAGCCTACCACTGGCAGCAGAACAGTTTTCCAAGTGACTTGAAATCTCTTCGAAGCCATGCGTGCCTACACCTAACGATGAAACCAAAAGGCTTCAGCATAACTAATATATTTTACCCATTTCTGCCATAATTTTCCTCTATGTCAAGATTTAACTACAATTAACTAATTGTTAAAATCACTTTATACAACATTTAAATATGGCGAGATACATTCATCACATGTAAACAAACACGAAAAGAGGTGGCAAAGCGAAATGGATAAAGCAACAGAAGAATGGTTAAACAGTTATGAAGGAAGCACACGGATAACTTACAAATGCTTATGGCAATACTTCCTAGAATTCACAAGTTTAACTGGCGACCAAATTCTTGAAAGTCGAAGAAATGACAAAGAATGGTCATGGGAAAAAAGAGTGATGGAATTCAAAAACTGGATGCTTAAAAGAAAAAGTGAAAACACGGCAAAGACTGCTGCTGCTACTGTTCGTGCGTTCTTTAGTTTTCACCGAGTTCCATTGCAATTTAGAAGGCGAGAAAGCACAAGACTGACAAGTGCCAAGCGTAAAACGGAAGACTACCGTTTTTCATTGGAAGACTTAAAGAGAATGTGTGACGTGGCAAGTCTTGAAGAGAAGTACATAGTGTTAGCGGGTAAAAGTTTCGGCTTACGAGCTGGAGACTTTACACGTTTAAGCATTGGAGATTTAAAACCTTACTTAGATCGTGAAGTTCCTATCAGCATTGGTGAATACGCAACAGAGAAAGAAGATGTTTCAGCTTTTCCTTTCATTGACAGAGACGCATTGCCAATTGTCAAATTGATGATCGCCAAACTTGAAAGGGAAAACGGAAATGCAGGCACACGAATGCTACACTTCAAGCGAAACATCACCATTACGCGAACTCTCAAACGTGTGGCAGAGAGAGCAGGAATAGACACAGGCACTAAAAACGTCAGGTTTCATTGTTTACGAAAGTTTCTGATCGACAGGTTAAGCTCAGTAATGAGCGAGTCCAAATGGAAGCAGATTGTCGGCAAGAAAATACATGAAGCAGCTTATGTCTCAGCCGACAGTTTAGGACAAGATTATCAGCGAGCCATGGCTCAAACATGCTTCACTACTGAAGGTACAAGTGTTGAAACTCAGAAGCGAATGGCTTATGAAATGCTTAAAGCTGCAGGATTAAATCCAGACGCATTATTACGAAGAGAGAAGGCAAAGCGTCCAATGACAAGCGAAGATGAAGCTAAGTTCTTAACGGAGAAGATGGGTAAGGTTATAGGTAAGCGGAAAACCGAGCCCGAAACTGAAACTAACGGCGGACAGGTTGACTGCCAGCGTATCGTCAGCGAGCAAGAGCTTGAAGAGTATTTGAATGACGGCTGGCATGTAGCAGCTGTATTGCCGAGTGGGAAAGTTGTGGTTGAGCGATAGATTTAGCGCGCGCTATCGTGTTAAACATAAGTTTCAGGAGTTTTAGTGTTCTCTATTTCAGAGAGAATCTCACCATAGACAGCTTTGTAAACATTGATAAATTCCTCAACTTTTTCTTTTCCTGTCTCAGTCCACATGGGACCAAACTCACCACGTTCAATCTTTTCGAGATATTCCAAAAAAGATTGGATTTCTGTTTTCACCTTTTCTAGATTTGAAAGGTCAGCTGTTTTTCCAAAGAGTAAAATTCTGAAATGTCCAAATCTGTCAAGCGTGTCAGCGTCCTGCAATATCTTAGCTTGAACCGTCCTCGGGTTTCGCTCTCCAACGTGACTTTTTACAGCATATGAGACATCTTCAGCAAAATCCTTAGGAAAACCTACTTTCAGCATGAAATCCATAGCTATTTCTGCACTTTTCTCACCGTGTTTGCGATAATCTTCTGAAACAAAATGTGAAACATCATGAAACAGCGCCGCTATCACATTTTTCTCAATGTCAGCTTTTTCTTCCTTTGCCAAAATCCAAGCCCAATGAGCAACACGCAAGGTGTGTTCCCAACGATATTTCGGTCCCCACGGCTCACCTTCATGATCTTTGCCGGTTTCCATGAGATAATCGTGGGCAAACTGTGAAACCTGCTTAATTCTTTCCCGCATATCCACTAGTTATTCCCGGAAACGTATATCATTTACTTATCATCACAAGACTTCAAGTGTGTGAAAATGAGAGACTTGTTGCTACTTGGTATGTTATTATGCGCACGCGCGTTACTTTCACAAGCCGTGTTTTGAAAAGCTATGGATCTAACGAAGCTTGATAGACTGCAAACCGTGACATTCAACACTTCAATATTTGACGCTTTTACCCCTATAGCTAACTGAACGAAAAACTTGAGTGTTGAAAAACAGAAAAAGAAGCGGAGTTCTGAACACGCGCAACTGGAAGAATGTTATAGAACGAAACTCTTCCCTTCTTTTTCTATTATTAGAAACTTGATTTTTAACACGGATAAGAACCGTGACTACGACCGCAAAAATAATGACTGTTATGGTCGATAAGCTGAACATCCAAGTTTCAACGCTGTCATTTTTCAAGCTCCTTCTTACATTTTTTGCATATGGTTGAATAGACTTTACGTCCGTATTGTTCCTCAACGACGTATGGCACAAACAACTTACCGCATTTTGGGTTGAGACATTTCCATTTTTCTTCTTTTGGCATTTAGTCGCCTCAATTCGGCCACCCGTCGGCGCACGCTCGCTAAACTTGGCGCGATGCGCGCGCAAATCACTTTTTGGCTTGTTCCTTTTGAGGCCTGTATCCCTCACTTTGGAATAGCGGACTCGAGATTATTAGATCTGCTGTTGCTCTATTGCATGCAGTTGGCACATTATACAAGACGGCTATCCTAAGGAGGGCCTTAACGTCGACATCGTGAGGAAGAGATTCTAGAGGGTCCCAGAAAAAAATCAGGTAATCCAATTTCTCGTTAGCGATTAAAGCTCCGATTTCCATGTCTCCTCCATGAGATCCGTCCTTAAGTAAAGCAATATTTAGACCAGTTTTATCGATGATTTTTATCCCGGTTCCTCCGGTTGCGTATAAGTTGTGAAGAGCCAATGTTCCTTTGTTGAAGTCAGCCCATTCCACCAAAGCAGCTTTCTTATTATCGTGCGCCACCAAGGCAATTGCTCTTTTCAAAGTATCACCGACAAATCAAACCGAATACGTTCTAATAGTCTTAAACCTTTCTGCACGCTCAAACCAGCGAAGCGCGCGCGCTTTTTAAACTATTAGCTTGTAGATATTGAATTTTTCCTTTAGAATTGGGATAGTATCACTTACTAAAGGTTCAAATTTCTGATCTTGAGGTTGGGTATCCGGCTTGGTTGTAGCATGTCATTGTTTGAAGTTCTGTTTTTTCAATCTGTCAGCGAAATTTCTGGGCGATAGAGGTAGGATCATGTCGTCACCTTCTAAGCTAACGACGAAAGACTCTATTTTGGCTACCATTCCCCATTTCCCTGTCATTTCAGATTTGAGTTTCACATATTCTGAGTAATTCTTGTGGATTGAGATTATCATTCGTTCCATTCCAAAACCACTTCCTGAGGTGGCGAAGATTATGCTTGGATTTCTGTGCAGAAAAGCGCGTATCTCATCCCTGAAGCCTTCCTTTTGACTCATTTTCTGATATACAAGCGCGTCTATGCGAGCGAACGTAACCACTAAGACATCACATCCAATCTTCTTCCAGTCAGGAATAGTCGTGTATTCCTTGATGTATCCTTCCCGCTCAAGCTTGTTTCGCGCTCTGGTGACTGTGGGTTGAGAGCTTTTCATGGCTCTTGCTAATTCCCTGTCGCTTCTACGACTATTCTTCATCAATTCAGAAAGCACTTTCAACTCAATGTCTCTCACAGTTTATCCCTTCCTTTCTCCTTTTCAACTGGCGGCGTGAGGACTACTCGCTAACTATCAGTGTCAATGTAGATCTGACCTTGTCAATTCTTCTAATGTGCTGAGTTATGATTTCCTTAAGCTTGTCCATCGTGTCCGCCTTAACTCTTGCAATTATGTCGTAGACTCCGTAAACAGCGAACACCTCATAAACTCCCTCAACTTTCTTCAAATCCCTTAGCACATCTAATTCTAAACCTATATCCGCGTTTATCAACACAAATGCAGTTGGCATTCAAATCTCCTCAACTATTGTGCACGATTGTACATTTAAAATATTCCACTACACCAAACTATGGAGCCTAACTGACGCAAAAAGCTTGTGTCTGAAGGCATCATTCAACTGGAAGAATGTTATAGAACAAAACTCTATTCCTTCTTTTCCTCTTCCCACATTACACGATTACTTTTTCTTTAGCCATCCTGTCAAGGACTTTTTCTAGAGCTTGTTTCCGTCGGCGAAGAACCAGCATAACGATTCGCTTGAACTCTTCCTTGTCAATCATCTTTCTTTCTATCGCGTAGTCACAGTCAACGCCAGTTCTGTTTTCAACTTCCTCGTCTATTTCAAGCCGGTCTTCATGTGTGGTTTGGTCGTACAGCCCTAAAGCCTTAAGCCACTCTCTCACTTTGATGCTCATTTTCACACACACACGTTACGTATACGTAACAGTTCTTTGTCATTTTTATTCCTTCTTTTCCTCTTCCACGATTTGATAGGGTTCGATTACTAAGACTTCAGCTTTACTATGGTTTTTGTTTCTCCATACTTCGTTCCAGCCTATTCAGCACATATGAACTTTATGAGTTTTGAAACCATAAAAAAGGGGAGAGTTAAAGTGAACAGCGAGTTTTGCCTTCTACAAATATTCTGCGACCCAGATAGTTACAGTATACCAGCGCGCGCTGCCTAACGCATCATAAAAGAGATAGCTATTATCCTTTTTATTCAAATAAACTATACTTTAACCGAATGGGCATTAGGCATTTCATATGAATGTTAGCTTGCTGTGTTGACCCATCCGTATTTTCACATTGGCAAGATAAGGTATGGTAACACCATAGATTGGATAAATGATTTAAGAGAAGAGATCCATAACTCGATTAGGATGAGAAAATGTCTGAAGGAATCTCAAGAACAACATTCGTAGTCGGGCTTATTATCGCGATTCTAGTTTCAAGTCTCATCTCTATCTTTGTTACTATGCAATGGGCAAGAGGACCCAAGGGTGATAAAGGTGACAAAGGAGACCAAGGACTTCAAGGACCGCAAGGAGAGCAAGGACCTCCAGTCGCTTTTGCAGAGTGGGATGTTCATTGGAGAACTTTGACAGGTGACTTGGAGTGGGGTGCTGTAATTGGAACGTCAGTATTCTGCTCTACATTTGATTACAATTGGGGAACCGGAACTATATTCTTAGGATATGATGACTACGTAGGTTTCGAAGCATACATGCAAGTAAAAATGCGAAGGGATGGACCATTTACTTTTGAAATAGGAAGTGATGATGGTGCAAGGTTTTACATCGACGACATTTTGAAGTTGGACAACTGGAGTCAAGGCTCTTACCGAACAAAAAGTGCTCTAATATACCTCACCCAAGGATTTCACACATTGAAGATTCGCTATTATGAAGTAGGCGGTCCTTCACGCGTGAGTTTCTATTGCGATTCGGACATCCTAATGTGGTATGAATAGCCCACATTTTCCCTTTTTTCTTTGCTCACTGAAATTCAGAGACCTGTAGAAGTTTATGCAATAAAGTATAATCGAGTTCATTAACCTTATAGGAGAAAAGCCGACTATGTTGAAGGTGTGAAGAATGCAGACTCAACGAAGATAGCGAAGTTAATTAAGATTGCAGGTTTGCTTCTTCAGTCGAAAGTTTATCTGTTTTGGCGAGATCGGCAGTAACTCAACTTTTAGCTGTTCTTCTAGGTTTTCAATTCTTTTTTCTAGGTCTGATTTGACTTTGTGTTATTCCCATCTTGGAATGCATCTGTGTTGCTATTGATTTTGTGATGACTTGTGTTCCAGAACCGATTAGTTCTTCTAGTCCTTCAATGAGGGAGTCAGGGTCTTCAGCAATTCTCTGTGGTGTGATTGAATAGCTCTCATCGAGCATTGTTAGAATTGCTTTTTTACCCGCCTTTCCAAAGATGGTTTCAAGCACGTTGCCCGTTATTTTGGGAAAGAAGTTTTCGAACTTTATTTCCTGCGAGAAGCTAGAGGTGACAACTGGTCCGTGCGCTTTGATCAAATTGAAAAATAGCTTTTCATCAAGCGACTTGACATGGTCCACGTCGTAAGCGCAGAGCACGGTTACGGGAAGGTCAAGTTTTTTACCTATCATAAGCTCGTACTCCAGCAACTCTTTCTCCTTGTTGTGTTCAAAGAAACATGCGGCTTCCCCGCATCCGTGTATTCCTTTAAGCCCAATCTCAATTGCTTCATCGAAGACACGTTTTGCCGACTCTAATATCTGTGCCGCGTTCACTTCGCCATCAATTATGTACCACTCATCATAACTGAAGATTCTCAACGCACCGTCCTTTTCAAGGGCCTTCACCTTCAACCCGAAATCTTTCATGCTCTTGCGGATCTTCGCAGGAGTTTCTTGCGCTGCAATGTAAATCGCTCCTTCGCCCTTCTGAAAACCGGCTTGCAAAAAGCTGAAGAGCACTTCATGCTTCTCATGTGAGTCCCTATAAAAGAATACACAGTGATTGCCGGCTTCCAAATCTCTAACATAATCTAAGCTTTCATCAAACTTTAAAGACTGATACATCAACTCTCGCCTTTGGTTAGCACACATGCCATTACGTGTTTCTATGCCGTTTCAAACGATAGCATATTGTAATTAAACATTATGAACCCAAAATATTGATTCGAGATGAGATCTCCTCCAACCTGTTTAGAAGTTGACTTGGAACAAGGTGACTCAAACGCAAAAAAGACGTGTTAAAAATTAGACGATTCCTAACTCACTTCTGAATTGGATGAAACAATCTCAAATTCGTATACAGTCACGGTCTGCTCAGGATCCCAGCTTCCTGGTCCATATATCTCTTCCCATGCCCTGCGAAACTCTTCTAGGCTGCTGTATCCTTCTTTCTTTACGTCTTCCAGGCTTATTTCACCAAGTTTCTGTTCGAACCGGCTTGTTATGCGGATAAATGATGAGGTGCTTTTTGAATAGCATCCTAAGCATTCCGCTCCATATTGCGTCATTAATTCCTCTTCAAGTGTGGGCAATCCTTTCTTTTGCCGGTGTAGGTTTCTTAGAACTATTATTTTAGCTCTGTGGAAATACCTCTTTCCGCACGCTATGTACGCAAATACAGGTGTTCTGTGTATATTTCTTCCAAAACTTGTTCTGCTATTGCATAAGGATCATTGTGAAGTAATGTTTCGACATAACTCGCAATCTTTTCTATTCCTTTGTTCAAAGTTCCTAAACAATCATCTAAGTACGCTAGATTGCAGATTATTATGGGAAAAGCAAAAAATCCATGCAGAATGTTGTCATATTTGTCGGCATTCTCTGAAACGTATGGATGGATACCGTAGCCAATATCTTCAAAATCAGTTATTTGACCAGTCGTCATATCGCATTTTATTCTTATTAAACCTCTATCTTTGGATATTATCATCAGCGGGAAACCTATCTGAATTGGAAAATACCGGATCAAAGTCAGCAGTTCTTCAGCCTTGAAGTTCTCTTTGAGAAACTCGCGAATTTTCCTTTGAAGAGCCCTTTTGTCCCTTACTGGGTGACCTTTGCTCATATAATTGAGCCATGGTTTCTCAAACGAAAACCTATATTTATCGAAAAAAACTCCGAATCTCTTTCTTATTCGTTCATACATACAACTGAAGCAAAATGTTAGCTTTTCACAAGCTTCATGAGTCTTTTTGTCTTGAAAATTCTCCCGGCTTGCCAAATTATAAACATCTGTTTCAGCAATTTTTCTAATAATCACTGGAAACTCAAAATTGTGATAAAAGGCTCCTAATATACGTTCTCTGGGGAAAATCACTGGAAAAGCAGGAAAATAGCCGTCCATGCTTTCAAAGGCCAAAAGATCAAGATTATGTGAATACTTGCATTCTGCAAGAATCAGAACATTGAATACTATTTCACATTTTCCAACCTTGAAAGATCGTATATTTGTTTTGGATGCATGAATGTCTAATTCACGATATTTTCCAGTATCAGGATCTTGACAATGATAAGTCGAACATCTATACCCTTGTTCTTCCAGAAATTTGATTGTTCGTAGTTCAAGTGGTATTCCAGCTTTTTCAAGCCATTTCTTTAGTTCCTCTTTCTTATCATCGCTACTTATCCATTCACTATATCTCTTGTATCTTTCTTGAGGACTTCGCTTTTTTCCCCTACCCATCAGACGATTCTCCTGCAAAAAAGAAAGAAGTGCAACATTCAGATAAATCTTTTATTAGCTTGACTATATGGCTACTTGCATTTGCAAAACGTCACTTACTTTCTTCTGAAGACCTGTCTTAGGAATGCTTGCATGTTGCCTGTGCCTTCTTTCATGAAAGTGTTGAAGAGTTTTTTCATGTCTAGTTTTTTGCCTATGGTTTCGCCTGCTAGTTTTGCCAGCAGCCACGTGGGCACGCGCGCGCGAACAGCCTAATCCAGAACCTAAGGTTAAAGTTTTGATTCCAATTATGAACCATTCAAGTTTCTAGATTAGATTGTATGAAGAGGTTTGATGAAATAGATACATGATTGATATTAGTCCTAATCTAACGTCTTCCCCAGTTATTTTGTATTCAGAAGGATGGTCAACTCTGTTCCTCAACCACTTCAAAGAGAATAATTGAAATATTACTGTCTCTTCTGGGATTTTCTTGTTCCTTCTTGACTGATGCAATAATTTGCCTAGCCTATCTTCCCATCTAGGAGTTTCTTTTGCTAGTTGTTTTCCAAATTTCTTAGTGAATAATCTCTCGGTTAACCATTCTGCGACTACACCAATATTTCTGAAACTTGTAGAATATCTTCCGTTTTTATAGTTTTCCATCGCAGAATCCAAATCTGCTCTTATTGTCTCAGGTAATTTTTCTCTGAATTCTAAAAGTGTACGTTTTATATAAAATGTTAAATGTGTTGCGTGAGTTTTTTCTGAACCCTCTACGATAAGAGTATTAAAACCTCCTTTGCAGAGTTCACAAACCACTATTCCAGTGTCTGTGTCTTCGATGAATACTTTGTAAAATTTCTCGCTTTCCTTCAGTTTTTTCCTCCCACAATATCTGCATGGTTCTTCTAGCTTGACCTCAATAAAATTAACTTTTCCAGACATGTTTGCACCTCTCAAGTTAATTATAACTGACAACCACTATAACTATAGCGAAAAAGGGCATATTTCAATATATCAACCTTTACAAGTTTCTAAATGTGAGAAATGCAAGAAAGTTATGGCTAAATCAATAGAACTAATTAGAATTCAATGGTAAGGTAAGGAAAAATCGGAAGAAAAGAGGATTAGAAGATGAAGACCCTTCTGGAAGAACGAAAGATCGAGGAGACAATCAAAAGGATATCACAAAATTCATTTACTGTCCTCGTTCGCAAGTTCAAAGACCGCAGAAGGACCACTAAAAAAGAGCAAAGGCACTTCGGTAGCCCTTGGATTTCTGTGTTCAAGAAGAAAAGAAAAAAGGCTGTAAAGGAAAATATCGAAAGTAGAGAATAAGTTTCTTAGAATTCAATTGAAGTTTCTTCCACAAGCCATGAGTGCACCCACAGTCAGCATTGTAGTATCATTTCTTGGACATATGAACGAAAAATCGTTTTGTCACTCCCGAAAATGATAATAACTTTTTTGCTTTCTAAGGTTCAACGTTGGTAAATCAAGCTAATGATCTGGCAGATACCCCGGGGAAATTAGTATGAATATTCAGCAGTTGATTGCAATAGGTGGAATGATTGGGCCAATCCTGTACACAATGATATGGATTCTCGGTGGATTATTGCAGCCCGGTTACAGTCATATTCGTGATGATGTGAGCTCCCTTCTTGCAGTTGGGGCTCCTAACAAAAGGTTATTTGGTATTATGCATGTCACGGATGTCGTTTTGGTAATCATATTCTTCAGCACTCTACATTGGGCTATTGATGGTGGACAGGGTTTGATAATTGGTCCAGCCTGTTTCTTATTAGCTTATTTAATAGAACTTGTTGTTGAATTATTCTTTCCTCTTGATGAAGGAGGTGAGATGAAATCGCCTAGAGCGAAAATGCATTTCAAGCTTGTAATGGTCATGGCAATATTAATGATGGTAGGAATGTTAGCAATGTGTTATCGATTAAGCAATACAAGTGGATGGGAGTGGCTAGGTACATATTCACTGGTAACGTTCATTGTGGCTGTCGTCACTGGATTAGTGGCATCAAAAAATGTTGGAACCAAAATAATGGGGTTAACTGAAAGACTAGTAGTAACAACAAATGTCCAATATATCTTCGTACTAGCGTTAAACGTCTACATTACAAGCGTGTAGTTTTGCCTGGGGGTTAACATCTGATCCACATACACAGCCTTCCACTTTCCAACCTTCCGATAGGCAGAACCGAAGGTGTTTGTTTTGTATCAGAGGTGTGGAAAGTTGTCTGGAGATGGAAGGTTTGAGTGTCCAGTCTCGTTCACTAATCGAAGTTTCTTCTACAAGTCAGTAGATTAAACTTTTATTGCTTGGCAGATCTTATTTCTGTATGGTGATTGAATGGTTAAAGTAAGTGAAATTAATGGAAAAAAGGTGATCACTACGGATGCCTTCAATGTCGGTAAGGTTTCAGGAGCTGAAATGGACGATCAATGGAAAATAACCCATGTATATGTGGACTTAACTAAAGATGCAACAAATGAGTTAGGATTCAAAAAACCTGTTCTTGGTCACATAACAATCTGTCTACCAGTCAAGCTAATCCAAGGGCTTGGAGACGTAATAACACTAAGCAAAACAAGAGAAGGAATCAAAGGAATCCCAGAATGCAAGGGCAGCTAGTTCCGGTTTAATAAGCAACTTCTTAACACCTTTTTTTCACTACAAGCCATAGAACCCGATTGGTTTCTCCGCTATAGAAAGTAGTTTCAAGTGGTAGTCGTAGACAGACTAGAAGAGAGAGAGAGCGCGTCATCATTGTATCGTAGGATTGTGCTAATGTCATTTGGTTTGCCAGTCATTAGAGACTCTCTTGAAAGAAAGATGCGATTTATCTCAGATATCAAGATCGAAGCTGACGAAAGTAGCAGTCACAACAAAACCAAACTGCTAAAGTTATGGCTCTAAATCATCAGATTCTCTTCTTGGACTCGTGTCAATTAGCATCACAGCTCTTTCTTTGTGTTGATATCCTGATGTCGGACACTGAACAGCAATTGTATTCCCATCTTTACTTATCCAGACGATTTTTGCCCTCTCACTACCACATTTTGGGCAATATCGATGTTTACCAATCTTGTATTCCACTTTGTTGACCTTCTTAACTGAATGTGTGTGATTATCTAAAAATGGGGGATACCAGTCTTGTGACTGGAGAATTTTCTATTGCGCCATGTCAACGATTTCTGCTTTTGGAGCGTTGGTCTTAACGGAGTTTATTCCGTTCTTGCAACCGTCTTTTGACTCGTAGGCTTCGCCAGAAGCTATGATTTCACCGTTAGGAGCCTTCAATCTGAACCTGAATTTTCCAGCAGCATCTTTATATATTTCAAATTTTGGCATTGCTGACATAAACTATCGCCGTAGACTGTACTGTAAGCATCCTTTAAATATCGTCTTTGACAAGTTCATATCAATCATTCTAATGTTGAAGAATGGAGATTTTCAACGCCTCCATGAATATTTAAGCGTTCTGTAACATTATGATTGTAAGGTGAAATCCAGTTTTGAGTGAACCTTGACGCATCCGCGTGCACGCGCGACAACTGAAGATGCGATGCGAGTTGTAATGGAAATGTAGATTCTAAAACAGAATCCAACGCCTCCTTTTTTTGTAACTATAAAGAGCGCGCGCGTTTCATGTTTCGCAAAATTATAAAAGTGTTAGGAGAGAAGTGTTAGTATTTGGCGTGAGCGCGCACGCTACACCGGGGTGATATCTCCCCAAATCTTTTCCCCGCAAACTCCCATTTTTAAGCGGAGGAAGAATGGTAAGGCAATCTTAAAGAAGATAGACGGTTGACTCTTATATTAATCTCTGTCAGCTGAGTACAGATCCATGTCTGAACCCAAGGAACTCAACTACTGGAAATCGCAGAAAGAGGAGCTTCTTAGATCGCTCAATACATCAGAAAGGGGACTCGATGACACAGAAGCTACGCATAGACTTGAAGAATATGGGCTGAACGAGATTCCTTCCGCTGGACGCAGAACATCGTTCAGCATTTTTGTGTCTCAGTTCAAGAATCCTCTAGTTTATGTGCTTATATTTGCTGCAGCACTAGCTGGTTTTTTGGGAGAAATTACTGAGGCGGTTATCATAGTCGCCATCATGCTTGCCAATGCCGTGTTGGGTTTCGCTCAAGAGCACAAATCGGAGAAAGCCGTAGATGAGCTCAGAAGGTATCTATCTTATACCGCAATGGTTGTCAGAAATGGAAAGAAAGCCGTGATTGACACTAGCAAGTTAGTGCCTGGAGATGTTGTCTACCTAGCGATAGGTGACGTTGTTCCGGCAGACATCAGGCTTCTGGACGTTGACGAATTCCAAACGAATGAATCAGTACTGACGGGCGAGTCAATGGCTGTCGATAAGAACACTGCATCAGTGGAGCTGGACAAACCGCTACCACATCAACTGTCCAATATGGCTTTGATGGGCTCTACGGTGATGAATGGCGCTGGGATGGGAGTAGTTGTTGCCACTGGAAAGAAGACACAGTTCGGTCATGTAGCATCAAGACTCTCCTTACTACCTCCACTAACTGACTTTCAAAAGAACATTGCTAGTTTCGGGAATTTCCTCGTGAGAATAATCTTGCTGTTGACGGCATTCGTATTCTTGGTTAACTCGGTTCTAGGTCACGGCGTCTTAGACTCGCTGATATTCTCATTAGCCTTGGCAGTGGGCATAATACCCGAAGCCTTGCCCGTAGTGATCACTGTCGGACTATCTGAAGGGGCAATCAGACTAGTCAAGAAGAAGGTCGTAGTCAAAAGGCTTGAAGCAATAGAGGATGTGGGGAATGTCGACGTACTCTGCACTGATAAGACTGGAACATTGACCCAAAATAAGATCAAGGTTCAGAACGTTGTTGATCCTAAGGGTCATTCTGATAAGGAACTAGTCAAGTTCGCGCTTCTCTGCAATACAGCCGTGGTTGAGGGAGACAGAATACTCGGCAACCCCATTGATGTTGCAGCCTGGGATCATGCCCGAGAGGAGAAATTCGATGAAGCGATTCTCACCGCTTTTACGCGCATCCATGAAATTCCATTCGGGTTCAACAGAAGGAGAATGAGCGTCGTAGTCGAAAGTGATGCCTCCAGACTTTTAATTTCAAAGGGAGCACCTGAAGCAATCCTCAACGTGTCGACTGCGGTTGGCAATGAAACAGAAACTCAATCTATGGCGCAGGCAGCTGTAGAGGTAAATTCGCTCATCGAAAAGTATAGGCAAGCTGGAAACAGACTGATAGCATTGGCGTGTAAGAAAATCGAGGAGAAATCGAATTACTCAGTCGCAGATGAAAAGGACTTGACTTTCGTCGGACTACTCGTCCTCTCCGACCCGCCTAAGGAAGACGCTGCTCCCGCCATCTCCAGACTAAAAGCGCTTGGAATAAAATTGAAGATTCTCAGTGGGGATGATCCTGTCATAACGGCAGATGTTTGCCGTAAATTGGGAATCGAGTTCGGAGGAAGAGTGCTCACAGGAGTAGATGTCGAAAACATGCAAGAAGGCGAGCTTCGCCAAGCCGTGGAAGCGAATGATGTTTTTGGACGAGTGACTCCAGAGCAGAAATACGCCATAGTGGAAGCCTTGAAGAAAAACGGTCATGTAGTGGGATTTCTCGGTGACGGAGTCAACGATGCTCCAGCCCTGAAGTTAGCTGATGCAGGAATATCTGTTGACTCAGGAGTTCAAGTCGCCAAAGAAGCTTCCTCAATAATCTTGCTGGAAAAGAGTTTGAGCGTTATTGCTGACGGAGTAGCTGAGGGAAGAAAGGCCTTTGGCAACATGACCAAATATATCATGAATACCATAAGCGCGAACTTGGGAAACATGTTCACATTGGCAATAGGATCTTTGTTCCTTCCGTTCATACCACTTTTGCCGTCTCAAATACTTTTAACGAATCTGGTATCTGACGCGCCACTTCTCACGATATCGACTGACAACCTTGACGAGGAAGGTTTGAGAACCCCAAAAAGATGGAACATAGGACAAATAGCCAGATTCGCCCTGTTCTTTGGTCTGATCAGCTCCATCTTCGACTTCGTCACGATTTCATCTCTGGTATACTTGCTTCAAGCAGGTCCTGAACTCTTCCGAACGGGTTGGTTCATAGAGTCGGTGATGTCCGAGATATTGGTCACGTTTTCGATCAGAACAAGAAGAAGGTTCTACAAGTCAAGACCCAGCAATCTTCTGATCGCGGCTTCCGTCATCATGGCTTCAATGACTCTCTTCGTCGTCTACTCTCCTCTTGGGCTGTTTTTCGAATTTGTCAGTCCACCCTCATGGTTCTTGGGGCTAATCTTTGGAATACTGGCTTGTTACTTCTTCCTCGTTGAGGGTCTGAAGCATTTGTTCTTCAGTCGTTATGAAGTTTAGCGCGTGTACAGCATCTGAATTTTCGGAGAGCGCAACTGAGCGCGCGCGCATATGGTCACAACTTGTCGGATTCTGCTTGGCTCAGAGTCAATTTTGCCATGATCAGCTTTCGATATAGAGCTTCGGCTTTCGAGGCGTCCTTATTAACGACGGCTTTGAGCAGATCACCTCCTATTTCGGCGACTTCGAGACGCTTGTAATAATCCCACGACTCTTTGAAGTGTGCCAAAACGATTTGTGCAGTTAAGATAGGATGGTTATTAGTAACATTCGCCTCCGGGTAGCGTATCCCATGTTCTAGTTCGACTTCGAGCCCCTGCCGGAAATTCTCAATGGATGTTTCTATTTCTCCAGTATTCAGTTCTGCCAGTATAGCGCGAGCTTCTTCGGGGAGTACCTCAGGTTTTTTCAATGTGGTCCAATCTCTGATATTCAATTCCTTGCAGACTCTCTTGACTTCTTCCACAGTAACGTATTCAGGAAGTTTCATATTAGTCCCCTTTCTAAGAATCGGCTACAGTACCTAAAAGAGTTTTTCTACAGCGCGCGCTCAAAAGTGTTTTGTTCAATGAAAACCTTGCATGCTGAAACTCTATCCCAATGACCGCAATAAGAACAGTTCATTCTGACTGCATCTCATTCGTGCTCCACGTAAGATTCTTCAGAAGCTAACAGCTTCTTGAGTTCGGTCAAACGCATCTCTACAGTTTGATGTATTTGGCCTCTGAGCTCTTCTCCTTGAACGAGTTCTCTGATTCTGTTGATCTCGTTTGCAAGATAGGCATCTCCTATGGTTGTTCTGATCCATTTCTGGAAGTCTCGACGTTTGAAGTGGAAATCCACTGATTTTATATCTATTCTCTTTATCTTCTGGCAGAAGTCGGCGAGGCTGACTGCAAACTTTCCGCTATACTGTTCGATACCGGTAAAGAAGTAGAAGGCATTATTGTGGGGAACAGTTCTCAGAATCTTTGTGGCCATCTTATTGCTAACAGTCGTAGCTCTCACCTTTTTTGTCACTTCAGTTCGCCCTTTTGCGTTTTATCGCGCGCGCGGCACTCGTACTGCTTAACATGAATTTTGCCTAAATTCCACTGCTTATTCGTTGTTTCAACTTCTTTTCCACACGCAGGACATTTAGCCATTTTATAGATACCACTTTAAGGGCAGATTTTAAGTTTTAGCTCAAAAAATTGGGATTTAGAACAAGGCGGTTTCCGCCTCTAGTTTCGTAATGCGCGGCTCTAGGCGCTGCTAATACTCTCTCTTTTCTTCTGGCTTCTTCTTTTCTGGCTTCTTCTTCCCAGGCACGTTAGTCACCTCCCTCTCATACTTCATTAATGCTTTCGCCTTCGCTCTCTTCTCTTGTCCACAGGCATCCGTCCACTTGTAGTGCACTCACTGGCAGAAGTCTACCACCCTTCTTCCTCAGGCTCTTCTTCCTCTTCTTCCGGTTCTTCCTCTTTCTTCTTCTTTGTTGGTTTCTTCTTGGACATGGCTTTCTCCTCCTTTTCAGTTCGGCACTTCACACGCAATAGGAATTGGCATAAGATTTTCTTAATAAACCTTTCGCTTTTTATAGAACTTCTTAAGCCAACATATATAAGGATAGGAATATCTTATTATATCGCCGGTGTTCGGTGTGGAACTAGACGAGATCGATTACAAAATTTTAGATACCCTCAGGAGGGATGCCCGGACACCCTTCACAGAGGTGGGCAGGGATTTAGGAATATCCGACGCCACGGTCCACGTCCGCGTGAATAAAATGATGGATGCGGGCATCATAAAGAGGTATACTATTGTGGTTGACGAGGAGGCTCTGGGCAGAAAAGTTCGGGGCTTCATGTTGATAAACGTGAATCCCGGCTCGTTAGAGGAGGCAGCAAACCAGCTGGTCGAGAATGAAAGGGTCAGCGCGGTCTACGAGATTCATGGACCGAACGACCTCATCGTGAAGGTCGGGGCAGGTTCCCTCGACGAAATGAGGGACCTAGTGCTTAAGGTTCGAGAAATACCAAACGTGGCAACCAGCGAACTGATCACAGTATTCAAAGTATGGAAAGAAAAGAACGTCTAAGAAAGGCTCCATGTCTTGATTGAGGTGAAGGTCTCTTAGGCAGGCTAAAGACGAACAAAGCGTGCGCGCAGCATAATAATTCATATTCATCAGCCGACATTCCGAAATCGCAGCGACATGAATTATCTTGTTGACAGATTAAAAAGGATGGGACAAGCATGAAGCAGGTTCAAGTGAAAATCTCGGATAAAGATATATGGTTCCTAGAAGCAACCGCTAGTTCTAAAGGCTTGTCTCTTGAACGATTTATCCAGGAGACAATTGACAATATAATAGCTCAAGTAAAGATACAATTGCCGAAAGAACTGAAGAAAGTGTCTTCAAGAAAAATATCTGCGCGTTATGCTAGCTGAATTTTATCAACAAGTCAGATACATAAATCTTGTCAATTTGTTCTTTTTTTAAATTCTATGCTTAATTTTTGCCTCTAAATTCTGAAATAGGCAATATTTATATTTCTTTCTGCAAATCATTAGATTAGAGGTGTAAAAATGAAATTGTTGCCGAAAGTCTTATGGCTGCCATACGGACCTGAAATCAGCAGTTATTATGAAGACATCTGGGGAGCGTATCTTCCATTAGAGCATAAAATCTTCCTGGACTACAATAAGCTGAAAGGCAAGCCATTGTCTTTTCTGAAAACCCTTTTCCATGAGCTGCTGCACGATTTGTTCTGGTTCCTAGAGACAAGAGAGGTCATTGATCTTGACACTAAATATTTCTCTTTTCTCAAACATTCATGAGAAGATGCAGCTCTTGTTTAACAAAAAATTGACAAGTAATTTTAAAAATCAGAAAACTACAATTAAGCGTGTAATGTTAAACGGTGCTGGCATTGAATTTGAAAGGTGTCCATCTCCTCCTAACTTATAGATGCGACTTGGAATGTGACCACTGCTTTGTTTGGGGCAGCCCAAAGGCTAGAGGCGTGTTCACTATTAAACAGATAAAGAACATACTGGCGGAAGCAAAGAAGCTGGGAACCGTAGATTCCGTTTCATTAGAGGGAGGAGAACCCTTCCTATACTACCCAATTATGGTTAAGGCTGTTGAGGAGGCTGTGAAGCTTGGTTTCCACGTGGAGATTCTCTCAAATTGTTACTGGGCCAGTTGTCCAGAAGATGCTATGGAATGGCTTCTTCCAATGGTTGAAGCTAGAAATGTTGAATTGAGCTTAAGCAGTGACCTATACCACGGAGAAAACTGGCAAATTGAAGAAGTGAAAAATGCTGTGAAGGCAGCAAATAGTCTGAACATGAAAGCTGAGATACTTTCCATTAAATATCCTAAGGCAGAGACCGCGTGCCCGAAGGAGATAGAAGGAGCAAAAGTCGGTTTAAATGAGCTTATGTACAAGGGAAGAGCCGCCTCCAAATTAGCTGAGGAAGCAGACAAAAAGCATTGGCGTGAATTTACGAAATGTCCCTACGAAGAACTTGCTAATCCGGAAAGAGTTCACGTTGACCCTCTAGGGCATGTTCATGTTTGTCAAGGCATTTCCATCGGCAATGCTTGGCAGAAACCCTTCTCAAAAATAATAGAAGAATACAATCTCTATGAGAATCCGATTCTGGAACCTCTAATCCGCGGCGGTCCAGTGGCTTTAGTTGAAAAGTTCGGTTTGCCACACGATGAATTTTATGCTGACGCCTGTCATCTATGCTATGATGCACGCTGCATGCTACGGAAGAAATACCCAGACATACTCGGTCCAGATCAGATGTACGGAGAATTTGAATAAGATTCCGAGGTAAACGAAGAAAGTTATAAAAGAATACTGTCACATCAAGGGTTTAGGTGTCCTAATGTTGACGAGGGAAGAAGCTCTTAGCTTGGTCGAAAGAAACGTCAAGAAAAGGAATATTGTTTATCACATGATTGCAGTGGAAGCCATTATGAGGAGTCTGGCAAGATATTTTAGAGAGGATGAAAACCTCTGGGGGTTGATTGGTCTGCTTCACGATATTGATTATGAGAAGATAGGAGATGCGTGGGAGAAGCATGGTGTTTTGGCTGGAGAGATTTTGGAGGGTAAGGCTTCTGAGGAAGTTACCAGAGCCATAAAGGCTCATAATTTTGAGCGCACTGGCGTTGTTCCAGAGAGTAGGATGGAGAAGGCTTTGATTTGTTGTGATGCCCTTTCGGGTTTGTTGGTTGCATGTGCCTTGGTGATGCCTTCAAAGAAGTTGGCGGATGTGAAGGCTAAAACTGTGAAGAAGAAGTTTAAGGATAAGGATTTCGCGAGAGGAGCAGACAGAGGAAGAGCTCTCTTCTGCGAGAAAATTGAAGTTCCGAGGGAAAAATTCTTCGAAATTGCTTTGGATGGACTAAAAAAATACGCCACAGAAATAGGATTATAAAATGCATCAGCAGATTTTCCGCGCGCTAGTATGTTCGAATAGGTTTTTATGCAGTTGAGGCGATACGTGTAGGCTGTTGTCGATGTTGTTGTAGTTGCAAGAAAAATAGGTAGATCTATTGATTGTTTCAGCAGGAAGGGCGGTTAGATGATCAGAAAAATCGGGTTTGACACGAAGAAATACTTGAATGCGCAGATAAAAAAGATACTTGACCGTGTTTCGCTGTTCGACAAACTGTATCTAGAATTCGGCGGTAAATTGTGTTATGACTATCATGCTTCACGCGTGCTTCCAGGCTTTGATGTTGACACAAAAGTACAGATGCTTCGGCTACTGGGAAACAGAATTGAAATAGTGCAGTGTGTCAGTGCGAAGGATATTGAAGGAAGGAAAATTAGACGAGACTTTGGATTAGCGTATGATGACCAAACGCTCAAAGACATAAACGATCTTCGCGAGATGGGCCTAGAAGTCTCTGCAGTGGTGATAAACCGGTTCAGCAACGAATTGACAGCGAAAAAGTTCAAACAAAAACTTCAGAATAGGAGAATGCGTGTTTTCATACATTACGAGATACCGAGCTACCTTCAAGATTTAGATTTTGTCATAAGCGATAAAGGATACGGCAAGCAAGAGCATGTGGACACTGAGAAAAAGATCGTAGTTGTCACTGCACCTGGACCAGGTAGCGGTAAATTCTCATTCTGTATGGCGCAAATTTACAACGACAGAAAACGAGGCGTTAAGTCCGGTTTTGCAAAGTTTGAGACATTCCCAGTATGGAATCTAATCCTTAACCATCCTGTAAACATTGCGTATGAAGCAGCAACCGCGGACATAGGAGATCATAATATCGTAGACCCACTTCACAAAGAAGCGTACGGAATAACGGCAATCAATTACAGTAGAGACGTGGAAAATTTTGCAATAATGAAAAAAATAATCGATAAGATAGTCGATAAAGACGATCCGATGGCGAAAATTAAATCACCAACTGACATGGGTGTCAACATGGTTAAAGAGGGAATAATCGATGATGATGTGGTACGTGAAGCAAGTAAGGAAGAGATCGTAAGACGCTATTTCAGGTATCACAGAGAATTCGTAGAGGGCAATACTCTCTACGAAACTCTTGAGAGAATGGAAAAAATCGTGGAAAAGGCGGGCGTTAAGCCCAAAGACCGTTCTGTTGTCCCGCCAGCAAGAGAAGCGGCGGAAGACGCTAGAAGGAGAAAAAGTGAGGGAAAAGGATACAAAGGCGTGTTCTGTGGCGCGGCAATAGAAATCTTTTTTGATTCAGACAAAGCCGTAATTGTAACAGGCAAGAACTCGCCAATACTCTACGCTGAATCAGCGACGATTCTGAATGCAATAAAGACCATCGCAAAAATACCAGATGAAATCGACGTGATATCTCCAGCCGTAATCCAAAGCCTCATACAACTCAAAAACCGGATGAAGTTAAACAGCACGTCACTAGATGTAAAAGAAACCCTCAACGCACTCGCAGCAAGCGCAGTAACTGACGAAAAGGCACGAAAATGCATAGACGCACTAGACAAACTGAAGGGTTGTGAGATGCACACTACTCATCTCGTGAACGAAGGAAACGAAAAAACACTCAGCCAGATAGGCTTAAACTTAACCACAGACGCAAAATTACCGTTTTCGAATGAAACTTTTTCTCCTAACTATCTTATTTAAAGGTCACGAAGCTACATATCTACTGTGACAGGGTCAATGATGAGATATGATACGATACTTGTGTTCGATTTCGGCGGGCAGTACTGCCACCTTATAGGAAGGAGAATCAGAGAGCATGGAGTCTATTCTGAAATCGTGCCCCACGATATAAAGCCGGGGGAAATCAGGCTTCTGAGTGAAAGATTCAACGTGAAAGGGCTAGTCTTTTCAGGAGGACCCGCCAGCGTTTACGAGCAGAACGCACCGAGACCTGACCCGAAGATTCTCGGTTTAGGCTTGCCTGTTTTAGGTCTATGTTACGGCCATCACCTTATAGCTCAAATGACTGGAGGACATGTCAAGCCAGCTAGGCAGAGGGAATATGGAATAGCTTACGTCACGATTGACAAACCTGTAGGCGTTTTGAAAAGGCTAAGCGAAAAAGAGAGAGTTTGGATGAGCCACGGAGACACTGTTCTCTCCATTTCTTCTGAATATGAGACTTTAGCTCACACAGAAAATTGTCCAGTTGCCGCTTTCAGGCACAAGAAAAAGCTGATATACGGGTTGCAGTGGCACCCAGAAGTTGTTCACACAGAAAAAGGCGTGCAGATGCTTCGCAATTTTGTCTTTGAAGTCTGCCGATGCGAGCCCAACTGGAAGATGGAAGACATTGTAGAAAAAGCAGTAGGAGAAATAAAGAGAGATGTTGGCGACGGCAAAGCCATAATAGCCCTGAGCGGAGGCATAGACTCAAGCGTAGCAACGGTGCTCGCAGCAAAGGCACTAGACGGAAGGCTCACAGCAGTCTTTGTTGACCATGGATTTATGCGAGAGAAGGAACCAGAATTTGTGAGAGATGTTTTTCAGAAGTTCAAGATGAAACTCATGTTGGTAGATGCCCGAGAGAGATTTTTGAAAAGGCTTAACGGCGTGGTTGACCCTGAAACGAAAAGGAAAATTATCGGCGAGGAATTCATCCGGGTCTTCGAGGAAATTGCAGAAAGAACAGGCGCAGAATACCTGATTCAAGGAACGATTTATCCCGATAGGATCGAGTCTGGTTTTAGGAGGTTTTCCGATAAGATAAAGACGCATCATAACGTGGCTGGTTTACCCACAGGGATCAAGTTCAAGAAGATAGTTGAACCACTCCGTGACCTGTACAAGGATGAGGTTAGGAAGGTTGCCAAAATGCTTGGGCTGCCGAAGGAGATAGTTTTCAGACAGCCGTTTCCCGGTCCAGGATTAGCTGTAAGAATCATTGGAGAACTAACCAGAGAGAAGGTTGATATAGCGAAGAAAGCAGACAAGATTGTGAGAGAAGAAATTGAGAAGAGCGGGCTAGAAGAGAATTTGTGGCAGTACTTCGCTGTTTTAACAAACACCAAAGCCACAGGTGTCAAAGGCGACGCAAGAGCCTACGGCTACGTCGTTTCCCTTAGAATTGTAGAAAGCCGCGAAGCAATGACTGCAAATTTCGCGAAAATCCCGCACAAAGTGCTGGAAACAATTTCAACGAGAATAACCAACGAGATCCCAGAAGCAACACGGGTCGTATATGACATAACCCACAAGCCCCCAGCAACAATCGAATGGGAATAGAATCCTCACCATTCAGGTTTGGCCTTGCCCAGCTTTCTGTCTAAGCATGCTCTAATAAGACCGTAATATTCTGGGTCTGGTTTTCCTGGGCGGCTTTTGAATTCTCCATGAAATTGCGAAGCAAAAAAGAAGAAGTGATCTGGGAGTTCCAAAGTTTCCATTCTCCTTCCATCCGCACTTTTTCCGGAAAACACTAAGCCGTTCCTCCTGAACTTCTCTAAGTAGTCAAGGTTGACCTCGAATCTGTGACGGTGGCGTTCATAGATTTCTTGCCTCTTGTAAAGCTTATGTGCAATTGTGTTTGGCTTCACTATTATTTTATGGGCACCTAACCGCATCGTGGCACCCTTGTATTCTATTCCTCTCTGCTCAGGCATAAGGTCGATAACTGGATGAGGCGAGTTTGGGTCAATTTCTGTACTGTTTGCGTCTTCTAAGCCGCAGACATGGCGTGCAAATTCTATGACCGCTAACTGGAAGCCGTAGCATATTCCGAGAAATGGTATATTGTTTTCCCTTGCGAACTTGATGGCCAATATTTTTCCTTCTGTGCCCCTTGGGCCAAAACCGTACGGGACGAATATGCCGTCAGAATCTCTGAGAATTTCAACTTCATCTGGATTCTGTTCGAACCTATCAGCTTTCATATAACGAATCTTGACTTTTGCTCTGCATGTTGCTCCGGCAATTCGCAGTGCTTCGCTCATGCTTACGTAGCTGTCTTCCAATCCTGCATACTTGCCTACCAAAGCGATTTTCACCTCGTGTTCCGGACTCCGTATGGCATGCACAAATTCTCTCCACTCTTTATAGTCGGGTTCCCGCTTTGGAAAGCCAAGCCTTTTACAAATGAACTGGCCCATCCCTTGCTTGTCTAGGATCAGTGGAACCTGATAGATTGATTCGACATCGTACGAGCAGAAGACAGCGTTTTCAGGTATTGTCCCGAATAAGGCTATTTTTCTCAAAGCCTCAGAACTTATCATTTTCTTACATCTGGCAACTATAACATCCGGTTGAATACCGATGCGTCTCAACTCGTTAACACTGTGCTGCAGAGGCTTCGTTTTCATCTCCTTCGTAACATCCAGTATCGGAACTAAGGCAATATGCACGTACAACGTATTTTCGTAGCCTTGTTTCAAACGCATTTGCCTAATAGCCTCTAAGAAGGGTAAGCCCTCAATGTCTCCGACGGTTCCGCCGACCTCCGTTAAGACAACATCAACATCGGAGTGTTTTGCGACTGTGCGTATGCGTTCTTTGATTTCATCTGTGACATGCGGGACAATTTGAACACATCTTCCAAGGAAATCGCCGCGCCTCTCTTTTTCGATAACCG
>Ga0224501_10000288_pt1 | contig 44087 bp, 22 predicted proteins | sample SF_Oct11_sed_USG_4_FD_169105 | JGI IMG/M metagenome (GOLD analysis project Ga0224501, IMG submission 169105) | Sediment microbial communities from San Francisco Bay, California, United States - SF_Oct11_sed_USGS_8_1 | ecosystem: Environmental > Aquatic > Marine > Sediment | place: USA... | reverse complement strand
CCGGGCCAGTCATAGCGCAGCAGCCTCTCCCGGGCCGCCGGCTCGATCCCAATCGTCGGCCGCCCCAGCACCCGGCTCGCCCGGTCCAGCGCCAGCAACAGCAGCGACGGCAAATCCTCCGCCCGTTCCCGAAGCGGCGGCACCCGCAGCACCCTTGGAAACACCTTCCGCAGCGCCGGCACCAGGCTCCCATCCTTCACCAACTCATCGGGACTCCTGCGCGTACTCGCCACGACGCGCGGCCGCGGCCGGCCTTCCTTGATGCTGGCTTCGATCTCCCTCGCCAGCGCAGCCTGGGCGTCGGCGTCGAGGGCCGGCAGGTCGCTCAGCAGCAACGTCCCGGTGGCCGCCATGGGCACCCACCCGCGGTGGCTGTTGCCGGCACCGTCACTTGCAGTTTCATCGCCACCCGCACCCGCACCCTCACCGCTACCCCCGCCCGCAACCCCACCGTCACCGCCAACCCCAAACAAAGCCCGCTCCCCCTCCCCACGCGCCACCGCAGCACACTCGCCCACCACAAAGCTCCCACCCGCATCCCGCTCCTCCGCCAGATGCAGCCGCAACGCCAACGGCGCCACCGGGCTCCCCCTCTCCGCAACCAACATCAGCGGCGTCCCCCGCTCCGCCTCCGCATCCAACCTCTGCAGCATCACCCGCATCGTCGGGCTGTACGCCAACGTCGGCAGCTTCAGCGCCTCGATCGACCCGCCACCCAACAGCGCCTGCGCATCCTCCCGCAGCCGCTCCAGCTCACGCCGCGTCTCGCGGTGCTCGGCTTCGCTCCTGCGGATCGCAAACAACGTCTCTCCCGCCCGGCGGCTCTCCCGCCGCTCCCGGGTCAGCACCGACAAGTACCCGGCCACGTGGCGCGCATAGCCGTGGAGGGCGTCGAGCTCTTCCAACGTCAGCGCGCTCTGCCTGCGCCCGCGCGGCAACAGCAACGCCCCCTCAAACTCACCGTCAAGCGTCAGCGGCAGCACGCACAGCAGGTCGCTTTCGGCCAGCGCCAACGCCAAGGCGCGCTCTTCGGGCGAACGCACGTGGTCGCCCTGCAGCGACGGGGCGACCAGGATTTCTCCGCGCTCGGCTTCGAGGGCCTGGGCGATGACCGGGTGGAGGCGTTCTTCGCTGAGGTGGGCCTGGCCGGCGGCGTCGATGCGCAGGCTTAGGGCGGGGTCGGGGATATGGAGGCGGGGCTGGGAGTCGTTGTCGCCCGAGGCTTCGCGCGCGGTGCGCAGGACGATGGCGCCCAGGTGTTCGAGGTCGGTGGTGGCGGATAGGGCGCGGTGGCCTTCGTCGAGGGCGCTGAGCAGGCGGCCGGAGAAGGGGGAGAGGATGAGGCGGCTCAGCGCGCGGGCGCCGCGGTAGAGGGCGGCGGCGGCGATGAGGATGGCGACGACGAGGGCGGTCTGGGGGGCACGGCCGCTGGGCCACAGGCCGTGCAGGCGCCACAGGGCGGCGGCGACGAGCAGCAGGGTGGCGCTGGCGGCGACGGCGTTGCGGGTGGCGGCGCCGACGGTGAGGCGGCGGCTGGGGTCGACCAGCCGCAGGTGGCCCCAGATGAGGGCGGCGGCGGCGATGAGCAGGCCCAGGCGCAGGGCGGGGATGGCGGCCGGGGGGCGGGTGGTCAGCAGCCAGAGCAGGGCGCCGGCGAGCAGGGCGAGGGCCGGGAGCATTCCGAGCACGGCCCAGGCGTTGGAGGCGAGGGCTTCGGGGCTGCTGCCCATGCGGCGGCGGGAGAGGCGCAAGCCCAGGCTGATGAGCAGGCTCAGGCCGAGCCAGAGCATGGGGGCGTGGGCGAGGGCGGGGTCGAAGAGTAGCGGGTAGCCGAGGACGACGACGGCGGGGGCGTGGGCCAGGACGCCGAGGGCGGCGGCGCCGGCGCCGAGCCCGGGCACGAGCAGGCGCGGGGGGCTTTTGCGCAAGAGGGCCGCGTAGTTGTCGGGGCTTTTGAGGGCGAGCTGCAGGAGCAGGGTGGCGGCGGCGGCGGTGGCCAGGGCGTGGGCCAGGTCGACCGCGAGGGTGAGGGCTGTGGGGGCGACGGCGCGCACCAGGGCGATGGCGCTGACGAGGGCGAGCTGGCCGACGCGGCGGGTGTCGGGGCGGTCGAGGCTGCGCGGGGAGCCGAAGCCGGCGAGGGCGAGGCTGGCGGCGCCCAGGGCGAGCACGGCGCCGACCGGGTCGAGCTGGCCGGCGGCGGCTGCTGCGTCGGCCACCAGGTAGAGTACGAGGGCAGGGCCGAGCAGGGCCTGGATGGGGGTACGACGCACGATTGGAGGTCTCGCGGGAAGCGGGGGGGGACCTTAGCGTCCGTCCCGGCGGAATGCGACCGGACCGGGGTCGAGGCGCCCGGTCAGCAAGGCGCGAATCCGATGGAATACTTCCCGTATTTCGAGTCTTCGCAACGCAGCTGGCGGGGATGGATCGGCGCCGAGGTGGTCGCATTCCGCCGGGATGGACGCGTGGCACGAGTTCCGGCGCGGGCGGGCCGGGCGTGCCGGGGCGGTGGGCAGGGACGGCGATCCGTGAATAATTCGGGGTCGTCATGGCAAGCGCTGCGGAACGTCACCGGCAACTGTGTGCCGAGATCACCCATCACGATCACCTCTATTACGTGCTCGACCGGCCGGAGATCAGCGACCGGGATTACGACCGGCTGTTCGCTGCGTTGCGCGCGCTGGAGGCGGAGCATCCGGAGTTGGTGAGCGCGCTGTCGCCGACGCAGCGGGTGGGGGAGCGGCCGCGGGAGGGCATCGAGAAGGCGGCCCATGAGGTGCCGATGTTTTCGCTGGACAATACCTACAGCGCCGCCGAGCTGTCGGAGTTCGATCGGCGGGTGCGCGAGGGGCTGGGGCAGGATGAGGGCGAGCCGGTGACCTATGTGGCCGAGCCGAAGCTGGATGGGGCGAGCCTGGAGGTGCTGTACCGGGAGGGGCGGCTTTTTCGCGGCGTTACGCGCGGCGATGGGCGCGTGGGCGAGGATGTGACGGAGAATGTGCGCACGATTCGCGGGCTGCCGCTGGGGATTGCGGACAAGCGGCCGCTTACGTTGCGCGGGGAGGTGGTGATCTACCGGCGGGACCTGGAGCGCATCAATAAGCTGCGGGTTGAGCGCGAGGAGGAGCCCTTTGCCAATCCGCGCAATGCGGCTTCGGGGGCGCTAAGGCTTTTGGATTCGCGGCAGGCGGCGGAGCGGGGGCTGAGGATTTTCTTTTACGATGTGGTGGAGCGTTACCACGACAGTCATGATGCGGCGCTTTTGGCGCTTTCAGAGTTGGGCTTGCCGACCCATGGGCTGCAGCGGCGCTGTGCGGGGCTCAGCGAGGTGGTGGACTTCATCGAGGGCTTCGAGGATTTGCGGCAGACCTTGCCCTACGAGACCGATGGCGTGGTGGTGAAGGTGGATGCGCTGGGCGAGCGGGATCGGCTCGGCAGTACGTCGCGCTTTCCGCGTTGGGCGATTGCCTACAAGTACGAGGCGGAGCGGGCGGCGACGAAGGTGCTCGGCATCGAGGCGGATGTGGGGCGCACGGGGGCGCTGACGCCGGTAGCAAACCTGGAGCCGGTGGCGCTGAGCGGGACGACGGTGTCGCGGGCGTCCCTGCACAACATCGACTACGTGGCCGACAAGGATGTGCGGGTCGGCGATACGGTGCTGATCGAGAAGGCCGGGGAGATCATTCCGCAGGTGGTGGGGGTGGAACTCGAGCTGCGGCCGGAGGGGACCCGGGCCTGGGAGCCGCCCCGGGAGTGCCCTGTGTGCGGGTCGGGGGTTGTGCGGGCCGAGGATGAGGCGGCGCTTCGCTGCGTGAACGGGCGCTGTCCGGGGCGGGTGAAGGCGGGCATCTTTTACTTTACGCGGCGGGGGGCGATGGATGTCGACCGCCTGGGCAAGGCGCTGGTGGAGCAGCTGGTTGACCGGGGGTTATTGATGGATGTGGGCGATATTTTTGCGTTGCCCGGGAAGCGGGAGGCGTTGCTCGGGCTCGAGCGCATGGCCGACAAGAGCGTCGACCGGGTGATCGAGGCGATCGAGCGGGCGCGGGAGGGGCGGACGCTTGCGCAGCTTTTGACGGGGCTCGGCATTGCCCATGTGGGGGCGGTGGCTGCGGGCTTGATCGCGCGGCGTTATGGGACGCTTGCGGCGCTGCTCGAGCGCTCGAGTGAGGCGCTCGAGGAAGAGCTCTCGGAGCTGCATGGGATCGGGCCGAAGATGGCGGCGAGTGTGGCGGCGTTTTTCGCCGATCCGGAGCAGCGGGCGGTGGCGCAGAAGTTGCTCGAGCTGGGGGTGAAGGCCGAGCAGCCGCTGGCGAAGGTGGTCGAAGGCGGGGCGCTCGAGGGGCTTTCGTTTTGCGTGACCGGGGTGCTGTCGAAGCCGCGGGATGAAATTCATGCCGACATCGAGGCTGCCGGCGGGGAGGTGCACAAGAGCGTCAAGAAGGGGACGCGGTATTTGGTGGCCGGGGCGAAGGTGGGGGCTTCGAAGCGCACCAAGGCGGAGAAGCTCTGCACCGAGGTGATCGATGAGGCCCGGCTTCAGGAGCTACTCGGTCAATAGGGTGCTGACCAGCTCGGGGAAGGCGATGAGTAGCAAGAGGCCCAGCAGCTGGATGGCGATGAAGGGCAGGGCGCCGCGGTAGATGTCGGCGGTGCGGACTTCTTCGGGGGCGACGCCGCGCAGGTAGAAGAGGGCGAAGCCGAAGGGGGGGGTGAGGAAGGAGGTCTGGAGGTTCATGCCGATCATGACGCCGAACCAGACCAAGTCGATGCCGAGCAGGCGCGCTGCGGGCAGCAGCAGCGGCAGCAGGATGAAGGCGATTTCGAAGAAGTCGAGGAAGAAGCCGAGGATGAAGATGGAGAGGTTGGCGACGAGCAGGAAGCCGGCCTTGCCGCCGGGCAGGCCGGTGAGCAGCTCTTCGATCCAGATGTCGCCGTAGAGGCCGCGGAAGACCAGGGCGAAGGCGGTGGAGCCGAGCAGCAGCATCAGCACCATGGCGGTCAGGCGCGTGGTGCTCTCGGAGGTTTCGCGCAGGGCGCTTACGGTGAGGCGGCCGCTGAGGCGGGCGAGCACGATGGCGCCGACGGCGCCCAGGGCGCCGGCTTCGGTGGGGGTGGCGACGCCGGCGAAGATGCTGCCGAGGACCAGCAGGATCAGCACCAGGGGCGGCAGCATGACCAGGGCCACGCGGCGCGGGAGGGAGGTGGTTTTGGCGGTGGCGCTTGTGGAGGGCGTGAGGGCGGGGGCTGCTTCGGGCTTGATGAGGGCGATCAGCAGCACGTAGAGCATGTAGAGGCCGGCGAGTAGCAGGCCTGGAAGCAGCGACCCGATGAAGAGGTCGCCGACGGAGATGCCGAGCTGGTCGGCCAGGACCACGAGCACGACCGAGGGCGGGATGATCTGGCCGAGGGTGCCCGAAGCGGCGATGACGCCGGTGGCCAGGGCCTTGGAGTAGCCGCTGCGGAGCATGACGGGCAGTGAAATCAGGCCCATGGCGACGACCGAGGCGCCGACGACGCCGGTGGCGGCGGCCAGCAGGGCGCCGACGAAGACGACGGCCAGGGCCAGGCCCCCGCGCATGCGGCCAAAGAGCAGGCCGATGGTCTCGAGCAGGTCTTCGGCGAGCTTGGAGCGCTCGAGCATGGTGCCCATGAAGATGAAGAAGGGCACGGCCAAGAGCACGTAGTTGCTCATCACGCCGAAGATGCGCTCGGGCATGGCGTGCAGGAGGCTCCACTCGAAGTAACCCTGGGCTACGCCGATGGCGGCGAAGATGAGGGCCGTGCCGCCGAGGGAGAAGGCGACGGGGTAGCCGGCGAAGATGAGGGCGAAGGCCGCCGCGAACATCAGCGGGCCCAGGAGCTCACCTTCCATGGGGGGGCTCCTGGGGCTCTGGGGACTCTGGGTTGATGATGCGGGAGAGGGCTTTGAGGGCTTCGGAGAGGGCCTGGAGGATTAGCAGCGCGAAGCAGAGGGGGATGAGGGTCTTGATGGGGTAGCGCGGGAGGCCGCCGGGGTCGGGGGACTGTTCGGCGAGCTGCCAGGAGCTGAGCACGGCCGGCCAGGACATGTAGATGACCAGGACGCAGAAGGGGATGAGCAGGAGCAGGGTGCCGGCCAGATCGATGGCGGCGCGGCCGCGCGGGGGCAGGCGGCCGTAGAAGACGTCGACGCGGACGTGGCCGTCCTTTCGCAGGGTGTCGGCGGCGCCGAGGAGAAAGAGGGCGCTGAAGAGGTACCACTGCAGCTCGATGTAGGCGTTGCTGCTGAGGTCGAGGGAGGCGAAGCGGCCGAGGTAGCGGGCCAGGGCGTTGAAGGCGCCGAGCAGCACCATCAGCAAAGACAGCCAGGAGACGGCGCGGCCGGTGGCGGCGCTGAGGCGGTCGAGCGGGGCGGCGAGCGACAGCAGGCGTTGCACGGGGGCTGGCTACCAGAGCGGTGGGGGCTTTGGAAGTGCGTGCGTTAGAGCGAGAGGCCGAGGGCTTGCAGTTGGCGTTCGGCTTGCTCGGCCCAGCCGCGGTTGGCCAGGGGGCTTGCGGGGGAGGGGTGCAGGACGGTGGCGATGGAGATGTCGGCGGCGCGCGCGTGGTCCTTTAGGGCGGCGCGGGCGCGGGCTTCGGCGAACTTGCCGACGCCGATGACCCAGCTGGGTTCGAGGGCGTTCACCAAGGCGCGCAGGTGGCTGTCGCAGGCTTCGAAGAGGGGATCGCGTTCGGCGGCCGGGAGCTTGTCGGGGGTGCGGTTTTTGCCGCTCTCTTCCATGAAGATCAGGGGGCAGTAGTTGGCGATGAAGTGCTCACGGAAGAAGTGCTCGGGCGTGCGGTGGCGGGCCTTGAGGGCCCCCCAGAGGCGGGCGCCGCTGACTTCGCTCTTGGGGCAGGCAAAGCCCTGGATGGGGCGCTTGGGGTGCTCGGGGTCGGGGCGCTCGACCGGGGCTTCGATGCCGAGCCAGTCGCGCACGTGGGCGATTTCGCCGAAGGGCACACCGGTTTGGGCCATGCCGTAGGGGCCCGGGTTCATGCCCAGGTAGAGCACGCGCTTGGGGCTCTGGGCGTAGCGGCGGAGGTATTGGCGGTGGGGCTTTTGGGCGTAGCGCAGGGGGTTATAGACGTGGGTGACCGGGTCGGCGAAGCGTAGGGCTTCTAGCTCGCGGTTGAGGCGTTGGCAGGCGCGCCAGATGCGCGCGTCGGGGGTGCTTGGGCCGGGCATGGGCTTAGTCGGTGCGTTTGGGGAAGAGCAGGTGGCGTAGGTAACCGAGAGTTGTGTTGTGCGAGAGCATCGTGTCCTCGATGCGCTTGAGCTCGCCGAAGAAGGCCTCGGGGTGGGCGTAGACGTGATCGCGGGAGATGAACTCGCGGTCGGCGTCGAGGCGGCGGATGACGCGGGCTGGATTGCCGGCGGCGATGGCGTCGTCGTCGATGTCGTGGGTGACGACCGAGCCTGCTCCGATGATGCTGTTTTCGCCGATGGTCACGCCCTTGCAGATGCGGGCGCCTTCGCCGACCCAGACGTTATCGTGCAGGATGATGGGGGCGTGGGCGCCGTTGGTGTAGACGCGGTCGTAGGGGTCGTGCCAGTCGGAGTCGCTGAGGGTGACCTCGGGGGCGAGCAGGGCGTTTTTGCCCAGCTCGATGCGGTCGCCGCAGTGGAAGCGGGCGCCCGGGTTGATCATGGCGAAGTCGCCGATTTTGATGCCGGTGGCGGTGGGCTCGATGGGCCAGCAGACCAGGCGCACGGGGCGCTCGGTGCTGGCGTCGATTTTGACGTAGCGGCCGAGCTCGATGTGGGGGCCATGGGCGGAGATGTGCCAGGGGTTGCCGAAGGCGGTGCCTTCGCCGACGGCGTCGAAGTGGGGTTCGAGGAAGTGGCGGGCGTAGCGGGCCTCGAGGGTGGCGCGGGCGAGGCGCAGGTAGTGGGGGCGGTGCTCGCGGCGCAACGGCGACTCTCCGGCTGGGCGGCGTTGTCGCGCGGGGGTTGGGGCGGTGTCAAACCGAGCGTGGGGGGGGGCGTGTGTGGGGGCCGTGTGGGGGCAGGGCGTCTGCTTGCCGGAAGTTGGCTGCCGGGGTGGCGGCGCAACTAGACTCGCGCGGTGGACTTCGTGCGCAGCGTCGAGCCCGGATCGCTGGAGCTGGTCAGTGGCCGGGGGCACTACGAGCGCGTGGTCACGGCGTTGCTGGGTGCCCAGCGCAGCGTGTGGATCGCGACGGCCAACCTCAAGGAGCTGATGGTCGAGGATCGGGAGCTCGCCCTGGGGCGGCGGCGGGGCTTTCGTTCGGTGCTGGAGGTCTTCGAGCGGCTGAGCCGGCGTGGGGTCGAGCTGCGGATTTTGCACGCCGGCTTCCCGTCGCGGGCCTTTCGGGAACACTTCGACCGCCAGCGGGCGTTGATCGAAGGGGGGCTCGAGCTGCGCATGTGCCCGCGGGTGCACCTGAAGACGGTGATCGTCGACGGGGAGCTTTTGTATTTGGGCAGCGCCAACTGGACCGGGGCGGGGCTCGGGGCCAAGGGGGGCGACCGGCGCAACTTCGAGCTGGGCATCGTCACGCGCGACGAGGTGATGCTGGACGAGGTCCAGGCGCTCTACGAGCACCTGTGGCGAGGGCGGCCCTGCGCTCGCTGCGACCTGCGCGATCGCTGCGAGGCGCCGCTGGCTTGAGGGCTGTCGGCGGGCTTCGGGGGGGCGGGCTCCAGGGCTCGGGGCTCGCCGCGAAAAGCTGCCAGGACGTTTTCGGCGGTGCGTTTTCGCGGTCCGAAAAGCTGCCAGGACGTTTTCGGCGGTGCGTTTTCGCGGTCCGAACAGCCGGTCCGAAAAGCTGCCAGGACGTTTTTCAGCGGTGCTTTTCGCCTTGCCCGCGTCTCGCCCCGGGCGCCGCTCACGCTCCGCATTGCCATCCGTCGCCGGCTGTGGCTGTCTTCGGCCGCACGATGGAGCCGCTGCACGATGCGGGCTAGCTCGGCTGTTCCGCCCTGGGGTCGCGACGCCCTGCGCGGTGTCCTGGCCGGCGTGGTCCTGGGGGCCGCCGAAGGGCTTGCCGCCGCCACCACCGGCCAGGCCTCCGGCGGCGGCGCTGCGCTCTCGGTCCTGCTGGCAGCGCTCTTCACCGCCCTGGCCGGCGTGCTCGTCGGCCTGTTGCTGGGCCCCCTGGAGCGCGTGGCCCTGCGCCTTCTGGGGTCGCAACTGCCGAGTCCCGCCCCCCGCTGGCCGGCCCTGGGGCTGCTGGCCGCCGGTTGGCTGCTGACCCTGGGTCTCATCGGCCGCGTTTTTGCCGACCGTCTCATGTCCCTGCAGGACTCCGAGCTCGTGGTCGCGTTCATCGCCCTGGCGCTACTGATCGCGGGCCTGATGTCTCCTTTGCTGCTCGGCCTGCTGACCCCGCCGCTGGCCCATGGACTCGCCCCCGCCCTGCGCCGCTGGCCCGCGGCCACCCGCCCCAGCTCAGCCTGGGCGCCCCCGCTACTGGTGGTGACCGCAGCGTTGCTTTGGTTGCTGCTTCGCCACGGTCCGATGCTCGGCGCTCTGATTCAGCCGCTCGAGTTGTCGCTGCTGATCCTGCTCTTCGGCCTGCTGTCGCTGCTGCCACCGCCGCCGCCACAGACCACGACGCGCCGCGCCCGCCTGTTGCTCTACCTGCTGCCCCCCACCCTATTCGCTGCCACCCTCGGCGCCGGCTTCCTGCTCAGCGGCGGCCCCAGCGGCCGCGCCTGCCTGACCGGTACCTTCCTGCCGGTACGGCTGGCCTCCACGCTCGAGCGCCTCACCGATGTCGACGGCGACGGTCACGGCGCCCTCTTCGGCGGCCGTGACTGCGCTCCCTTCGATGCCACGCGCCATCCCGCCGCCAGCGACCTCCCCGAAAACGGCATCGACGAGGACTGCGACGGCCGCGATCGCGCCCGCAGCCGCAACACCAGGCCCGCCGCCCCGCGCCGCCACCGCCCCGAAGCCTCCAAGGTGCGCGACTACAATCTGGTTCTCATCATCGTCGACGCCTTCCGCGCCGACCGCCTCGGCGCACGCCACAAGAAGCAACACCTCACCCCGGCCCTCGACCGCTTCGCCGACGAGGCACTCGCCTTCAGCCGCGCCTACAGTCAAGCGCCCTCCACCGCCATTTCCCTGCCCAGCCTGCTGTCGGGCCTGAGCCCCCTGCACCTGCGCTGGACCTTCAAGCTCGGCGTGCCCCAGGCCCACAGCGACGGCCCCAGCCTCACCCGCCGCCTGCGCCAGCACGGCTACCTGACCCACGTGGTCACCAACAATTGGGTCAAGCGCAAGATGGGCGGCATGGTCGCCGACTTCCACGGCGCCGGAGCCATCTGGATGGGTCAGGACTACCGCATCGCCCGCCGCGGCAGCGCCCCCAGCAGCACCACGCGCGCCATCGAGTTTCTCGAGCGCGCCCAGGGCAAAAGGCCCCGCCCCGCCGCCTCCAAGAAAGCCGGCCGCCGCTTCTTCCTGAAGGTCTACTACGAGGATCCCCACGCCCCCTACGAAGATCACAAAGAGCGCGGCCTGGCAGCCGGCGGCAAGGGCGCCTGGGCCCGCTACAACAACGAGATCCGCTACGTCGATCACCACCTGGGCTTCTTGCTCGACTACCTGCGCAGCAAGCCCGGTCTCTGGCATGACACCATCGTCGTCGTCACCTCCGACCACGGCGAGGAGTTCCAGGAGCACGGTGGTTTCTTCCACGACCGCACCTGCTACGTCGAAAGCGTGCACGTGCCGCTGCTCGTGCGCGTGCCCGGCTTCGAGGCCCGGCGCATCGAGCGTCAGGTGTCGCTGATCGACATCGCTCCGACGCTCCTGGACCTGCTCGGACTGAAGTCCGACACCCCCCTCGACGGCCAGAGCCTGTTGGCCACCGCCGAAGACCCCAGCGCCCCCGAACGCCCCAGCTACTGCGCCCACTTTGCAAGCGCGCAGCCGGCCCACCTCACGCGCAGCGTGCGCAGCGAAGGCTTCACCCTTGTCGACGGCCCCCGCGGGCGCCGCCAGCTCTTCGAGCATCGCCAGGACCCCAAGGAAAAGCAGGACCTGGCCCAGCACGCCAGCCACCGCAGCATCGAGGCCCAGCTGCGCGCCCTGCTTGGCGCCGGCGGTGAGCGGGTACGCTGAGCCTTCAGTAGCGACCGGCCGCCGGATGCTGCGCCAGGCGATCGCTCAACTGTCGGTGACGATCCTGCCAGCCATCCAACGGTGAACGCAGCAGCGGCACCAGCTCCAGCAGGTGTGCCGCTTCTGCGAGCGCTCCGCGCAGCAAGGCCTCGTCGGCCGCATCCAGGCATCGTTCGGCCAGCGACCCGGGGGCCACGCGTTTGCGTCCGCGCCCAAGCGTCGCCAGCAGTGCCTCGGCGCGTCGTTTGGCTGCCGGCGCGTGTGAGGGCGCCGCCTGCCGCAGTTCGTCGACCACTGGCGCCCGCAAGCTGCCGGCCAGGCGCCGTGCCCGGCTGCCCAGGCCCTTGCGGCGAGGATTTTCCGACGTTGCGGGCGTCTCGGCCTGAACCGCCCGCTCCAGCGTGAGGTCCTGCCCCACAGCCAGATTTCCAAGCCTGCTTCTGCCCGCAGGGAGTGTCGTCGGGTCGCCGACCAGCGCTGTCGTCGTTGCCTGCAGCTCGCCCCACCGCGCCGACGATGCCTCCTGCGCAACTCGCATCGGCGGGGGAATCGAGGGCATCGTGGGGGCCATGCCGAGCCGCAGCCGAGCGCCGTTGGCCCTTCGCGCTTCCGCTTCAGGGCGTTCGCTTCGGGTGGAGCGCGCTGACTCGGGCTCCAGCGCCCCAGCGAGCGGCCCCGGCGACAGTCGTCGCGGCCGCTCGCTGGGGCGCTGGAGTCCGTCGGATCCTGGGACCGCCGGCGCGGTGCCGTGCGCGGCCGCTCGCTCGGCACCATCGCGCGGCAGCAGCCGCGCGCGTCTTGCGTCGTAGGCGGCGCGCCGGTGGGGGTCGCCGAGCACGCGGTAGGCCTGGAAGATGCGCTCGAAGAAGCGTCGGGTGACTTCGGCCCGCTCTCGCGGTTGCGGCGGCAGCGGTCCCTCGGCACCTGCCCCCTGTTTTGCCAGCCGCACGAAGGCGCCGCGAATGGCTGCCTCTCCCGCTTGCGGAGTCAGGCCGAGGGCGGCGTAGAGATCGCCCCCGTGGATTCCATCCCGGGCCCCGCCAGAACTTCCCTGCCGCGCTTCGGGCATTTCCGGGAAGGTCGGCCGTAGTGAGTCGAAACGGCGACGTGGTGGGTTGGTGGGCAAGGCGACGTGATCCTGAAACGCTCTTGCCTGCCAGGTGTGCAGGTCGCGTGCCAAGGCGGTCGCATCCGTATGTCCCTAAATAAGGCTACGGCCGGGAGCCCCCGAGGCCGTCGATCGTCAAGGTTTTGACGTATCCGCAGGCGGCTCGTCAGCCTTCCGGCGATCGCCAGCGGGCCCAGTCGGCCGTTGCGGCTTCGGGGGGGCCGGTCGTCTCAGTTGACGCCCCGGTCCTTGCCTTCCCAATAGGGCGCGCGCAGCTCGCGCTTGAGCACCTTCAGGGCGCCCGACAGCGGCATCGGCTCGCTGCGGAACTCCACCGACTTGGGCACCTTGTAGCCGGCGATGGAGGCGCGGGCGTGGGCGATCACGTCTTCGGCGCCGACCTCGGCGCCGGCATGGGGCACCACGATGGCGTGTACGGCCTCGCCCCAGCTGTCGTCGGGGATGCCGATGACGGCCACCTGGGCTACCGCCGGATGTGAGGCGATGGCGTTTTCCACCTCCACCGAGTACACATTTTCACCGCCGGTTACGATCATGTCTTTGACGCGATCGACCAGGAAGAGATAGCCGTTTTCGTCGATGTAGCCGGCGTCGCCGCTGTGGTACCAGCCGCCGCGGAAGGCCTCGGCGGTGGCCTCGGGCTTCTTCCAGTACTCCTGCATGAAGTTGCCGCCGCGGGCGCAGACCTCGCCGGTCTCGCCCTGGGGCAGGATGTTGCCGTCGTCGTCCTGGATGCTCAGGCGCACACCCGGCAGCGCGCGCCCGGCCGACGAGAGCAGCTTGCCGCCCTTGCGGTGGTCTTCGGGCGAAAGCATCGTCAACACCGCCGAGCCCTCGGTCATGCCGTAGCCCTGGTAGAGATCGAGCTTCGGGAAGGTCTCGATGAGCTGCTCGAGCACCGCCTTGGGCATTGGCGAAGCGCCGTAGGTCAAGCGCTCCAGCGAGGCCAGGCGCTCGGGCTTGAATTCGGGCGCCATCATCATCAGCTGCACCATGATCGGCACCATCACCGTCAGGTTGACCTTGTGGGTCTCGATGGCGTCGAGCACCTGGGCCGGATTGAACGCGGGGATGAACACCGAGGTGCCGCCCATGGGTGCGCCCAGCACGCCCACCATGGAGGCGGCGTGGAACATGGGCGTCTGGTGCAGATAGACGATGTGCTCGTCCAGGTGGAACGCGGCCAGGGCGTGGAAGAAGTTCAGCATCTCGGCCCGGTGGTCGACCAGGACGCCCTTGGGCAGGCCGGTGGTGCCGCCGGTGTACATCAGCACGGCGGGGTCTTCTTCTTCGGGCTCCTCGGGAAAGCGCGGCGTGGCGGAGGCGATCAGGTCTTCGTACTTCACGTCATGGGGCACATCGCCGTCGCCGATCAGCACGATCTTCTCGATGCCCGTGGCTTCTTTGAGCTCGGCCACCATACCTGCGAAGAAGGCGTCGACAAAGCAGACCTTGGTCTCCGAGTCCTTCAGGATGTACTCGACCTCCTTGGGCGCCAGCCGCAGATTGAGCGGATTGATGATACCGGCGCCGAAAAACGCCGCGTGGTACAGCTCGAGGAAGCAATGGCCGTTGAGGGCCATCAGCGCAAAGCGGTCGTGCTTTTGGATGCCCAGCTCGTCGCGCATGGCCGCGCACAGCCGTGCGAGTCGGTCGACGTGCTGGCTGTAGGTCGCGCGGTACTCGCCGTCGATGAAACCGACCTTGTCGGAATACCAGGAGGCGCGCTCCAGCAGGTGGCGGGGGTAGATCAGCTCTTTCATCGCTCGGCTCCGCGTGCTTGGGCGTCGTCCGTGCGCGACGCCTCGAGTGCGCCATCAAACACAGGATGGCGGATGTGGGCAAGGCCCCCGTGCGATGCAGCCCCCGGGCCGCCAGCCGGTCAGACCGCCGTGGCCTGCAGCCGGTCGCGCTCGCGGCTGACCTCGGCCGCCACCGCGGCCTCGAAGCTCGTGCGGTCGGCGTGGGTCGTGATCAAGCCCCCGGTCAGCGAATTGACCATGTTGATGCCCAGGCGAACGATGCCGGAGCGGACCAGGAAGGGCATGCCGCTGATGTTCTCGCGGTTGTGCTGCAGCCAGTGGCTCCAGCGCTCCCGGAAGAGCGTGTCATAGGAGTTCATGCGTTCGGTGTCCACGCAGATGGCCACCGAAAGCCCTTCGGCCAGGTAGTGGTCCAACAGCGCCGCCGTCGGCTCGAAGAAATCCGCCGCCGCGTTGCCGCGGACGCTGGCGCGCACCACGCCAGGCGCCAGCACGCGCACGCTCATGCGGTCGTTGCCGGCCTCCAGCAGGAACCCATCAGCGACCTCGGAAGCATCAACGGTGGAAATCCGATCCATTCACACACCCTCGGTCCAACCCAAGGACCGAGGGCATCGTAGGTGATCCCAGTAGTCGAAATCCATGTCACCAGATGTGGTTTTTCTGTGGTTTCCCCCACAGGAGCTGTCCCCACACTGTCCACCAGAAGTCCAACTGCTAGAAATTACAGCGCTTTTTGCGCCAGAGGAGCACTGCAACAAAACCGTACAGCAACGATGCGGGAGCCCGGGAATTACCCCCAAAAGGGGCTCCGGGGCGGCCGGCCACGCTGCAATCGCTGGTGATCTTGCCCTCGGCGCTGCCGGTGGCCATGCAGGCGCCATTGTCGCAGCTGCTCTCGCCCATGGCGCTGCCGGTCACCTCCACATCGACGGCGGCGCGCAGGGCACTGATGCACATGTCCAGATTATCGCCGTGGTCGACGTACTGGCCATCGCAGAAAAGGGCACCCTCCTGGCCCTCGCAGGCGATGTCGCAGCCGCCCTGCACATCGGCCTCGCAATTGGCATAGGAGTCCGACTGACAGCTCGCCTGGCAATCGAAGTTGGCATCGGCCTCGCAGGAGCCCTCGCAGCTGGCCTCGCAGCCGGCATCGCAATCGGCCTTGGGCAGCTCCACATCGCAGTGCCCATCGCAGCTGGCGCTGCAGCTGCCCTCGCAGCGGGCCATGCACTCGCCGCCATCGTCGGTGGTCCCGCAGCGGGCCTCGCAATCGCCGGAGCACTGGGCCTGGCAGCTGCCCTGACAATCGAAGGTGCCGGGTTCCAGATCGGTGCAACTGGCGGTGCATTCGGCCTGGCACGAGCCCGAGCACTCCACGCTGGGCAGATCGGTACAGGAGGCCTGGCACTCCACGGCCAGCTGGGCCGAGCAAGCGGCGCGCACCGACAGCGGCGTACACTGTCCCTCGCACTCCAGGCCGGGTGGGACCAGCTCGCACATCGCCTCGGCCTCCACATGGATATTGCCGCAGGCCCCGATCCCGGCCTGGGCGGCGGGGGGGCTGGCAAAAATCACGGCGGCGACGCAGCCGGCGGCCAGCGAAACCCCGTAAACGGGGTGGGTAAGACAGCGAATGAAAGTTCCCATGGCAAGCTCCTGATAGGGCCTTGGACCGCGCCGTAGTCCGGGCGATTCACCCACCAGGATAGCCCTGCCCCGGGCGCCACCCCACCCCACATCATCTCCGAGCACAAAGGGGCTAGCACAACGGCGCGAGCTAGCGTACAACCCACGCCCGAATCCGGGTCATTAGCTCAGTTGGTAGAGCAGTGGATTCTTAATCCATTGGCCGAAGGTTCGAATCCTTCATGACCCACCGGTTTCGCTGAAGAAACGCCTGGCTTCGTGCCGGGCGTTTTGCGTTTGGTGTCAATCCTGGTGTCAAACGTACCCGTGGCGGCGTCGCGCTGCGCCTTCTCGCCGACGGTGATTTGCACGCGCTCGGCGGCTGCACGGCGCGCCTCGTCGGTGTGGTGGGCGTAGAGGGCGGTGACTGTGAGCGAGCGGTGGGCGGCCATGTCGCGCACGACGTGGATGGGCGTGCCGGCGGCGAGCTGGTTGCTCACGAAGCTGTGGCGCAGGTCGTGGATGCGCACGCCGGGGAAGCCGGCCTCGTCGCGGATGCCGACCCAGCGGCGTGCCACGAACCAATAGCTGAAGGGGAAGGGGTTGCCTGGGGAGGCCTCAAGGGCTTCGGCGAGGAAGGCCGCGGCCGCGTCGTTCAGCTCGACCGTGTGCGCGCGCCGTCCCTTCAACGCGCTGGCGGGGTAGTGGACCAGGCGCTTGCGCAGGTCGATGAAGCTCGCGTCGGTTTGAAGTGCGGTGCCGATGCGCAAGCCCGTGTTGGCGATGTAGCCGAGCACGGGTCGCAACTCGTCGTCGGTGTGGGCGAGCAGCGTTCCGATGTCCTCGGGCTCCAGCAGGTGCCACCGTTCGGCGGCTTCCTGCGGGTCCTCCCGGAAGTTGCGCGGAAAGAGCTGAGGCTCGCAGTAGCCTTTCTCTTCGGCGTACTTGAACACCTGCCGCAGCGTGGTCAACACGCGGTTGCAGGTTCGCAGCTCCAGGTCGCCCTCGCCCAGGATGTGCTTGAAGCGCGTGTGCTCGGCGACCAACACCGCCGACACCAACGTGTTCTGCCCGTAGTGCGGCAGGATGTAGTTGCGCAGGTGGCCTTCCATCGCGCCGGTGTAGGACTCGGCCCGGCCCTCCTTCACCTTGGCGACGATCAGCTCGGCGGCCGCTCGCGTGATGGTGGGCGCAAAAGGCGAAGCGGCGACTCGTTCGAGCTGCCCGAGCCGCTCGATGGCCCGCCGCGTAGCCTCTTCTCGACTTCCTCGACCGACGCTTTCGCGGATCCGCCCGTGGCCGGCGATGGTGGCTTCGAGCTGCCAGCCCCGGGCTCCCCGGTCGACGAGCGTGAACGCTTGCCCGTCTGGCGCTGCGAGCCGGAACCGTCTTTCTTTGGCCTTGCCTCTGCGCGCCATAGCGCCTCCACCTGCTCACGACTGTACCATCGAGCGCCGCCAGTCTGGGACGGGCCCACGGAGCGCAATATTCGGCGCACCGAGCGCTCGGAAACCCCAAGAATTCTCCCCACTTGGCGGCAGCTCAGCGGCAGATCCCGCTCGTAGCGCTCCATCGCCTCGAGCAGCTCCCGGTCGAGGCCGCGCGTCTCGACGAGGGCGCCGAGTCGTTCCAGCACCGAGGCCAACGTCGCGTCCGAGTCGCCCATCAGTCGGCTGGCCGCGGCTCCGGACTACCGGATCTACCCGATCTAGATCCGGTAGATCCGGTAGTTCCCTCGGCCGCGGTATCAACGAGGAACCAGCGGTCTCCGCGCCGCTCGAGCGCCCTACCGCCGATGATGCGATCGCGAACGTGGCTGAGCTTCATCGCCAGACTGCGGATAACCGGGCTTCCATCGTACTCGGTGCGACCGACCCACTCCGCGAATGTCAGGCGCAGTTCCTCGTAGCGGCCGGACTTCAGCCGCCGTAGCAGTTCTGCGGTCTCCATTCCGGTGCCATTCGCGTCCAGGATCGCGAATGCAGCGAACACCTTCCGCAACAGCTCGGCCTCGTGATCGGCCGCGGAACTCGCTCCTACCCGCGTCAGATAGGGGTCGGGCAACCCGAGCCACAGCAGCGGCGCGCGGACCCGTCGCGACCACTCCTCATAGGAGCCCCAGGGGGTCATCTCGAGCGCTGGCTGTCCGGCGCAATGGTAGGCGCGGAGGATCGTCAACGCGTCGCGCGCGTAGGCGTAGCGATGGTTCTCGACATGGCGCAAGAGTTCCCGGTGGGCAAAGTCGTGGCGTTCTTCCGGCCGCTCCCGCTTGGTTTCGAGTCGAATGTGAAGAGTGCGCCGGTGCGTGTCGCCATTCAGTACGACGTTGTTGCCCGTCGCGAAGAAGGTTGCGAGCAGCGCCAACTCCCCCGTCATCTGGCTTTGGCCCAACCGCCGGTCCTGCCAGGTTGTACTCGTGAGAGCCGCGTCCAGAGCAGGGCTTCCCAGCAGGCCCTCCACGTTGTCGATCAAGCACAGGCGCTGCCCGCTCAGTGCCACGCTCGTGATCTGCTTGCGAACCTCTTCATCGGAACGGACATGTGCAGTTCGCGGCATGCGCTTGCCGCTACTGATGACGCCGATCACGTCTGCCAGAAGGCTCTTTCCGGTGCCCGGCGTGTTGGCATCGATGACGAAAAGAGGTGCCGGCCCGATGAACGAGAAGCGTGCGAACGGAGTCAACACGGCGGCAAGGAAACCGGCAGAGTGCTCGGGCTGTGCAAAAGGAAAATCGCACGCAAGCTCGAGTAGCCCTTCGGCCGCGTAGCGCGCGTCCTCCAGCGATGGATACTCGGGCACGGCAAGCCGCTCATCGCGTGGCACGTACAGCAGACCGCTGGTTTCGTCGTAGCCGGGCTTCTGCAACACCGCCCCGCTGCTGAGGAGCACCGGCTCGTTGACCACGCCGACCAGGTATCGAATCTTCGGCCAGGCGCCCCGCGCCGCCACTGCCGAAACCAGCCAGTCGGGAGGGTGGCGGTCCATGACTCCCTTCTCGTTTTCGGTGATCAGACGGACCTGCTTCGTGATCAACTCCCGTAGCGACGCGTTGGGAATCGGCTCGATCGTCGTTCCCCACGAACTGCGGGCGATCGAGCCTGCCGGCGGGTCCTCTGTCTTGATACGGACAAGTCGACCGTCGCGGCGGAACAGCGACGGCTCTCCCTCGAGCGCCGCGATTACTTCGTCCACGACTTCGTTTTCTTCCGACCGCAGTTCGACGGTTACACGCGTGTCGAGCATGGCCTTCTAGCTCCTGCCCTGCGTCACGGACGGCTGCGCTCGTCCTGCCGCCATGCCGCTGCGGATGGTGGCCAGCACGGAGCCCTCGCCGTCGTCGGTGATGAGGCCGTTGGCGTGACAGGCATCGACCAACGCATCGATGACGCCCTGTTCGGGCAACCCACCCGCGTCCATCAGGCGCCCGACTCGGTAGGCCGCTCGATTCAGTCTGTCGTTGCGTTTGCCGCGGGCTGCCCGGGCTACCTCATCACACGCATTTCGGAGCACGCGCTGCCCAAAGCGACTCGGCCCATTGCTGGTCGTTCGTGTGACCGGCCGCCGGTCTACCCGCGCCCGCCCACGCTTCTCTGCCTTCAAGTGCGTCAATAACCAATCTGGAAGCGGCGCTACCTCCTGCAACCAGGGCGAGTGGTCGCGTTCCCACCTGTACGCGCCCGCCGTCTGGCTCGGTGGCACCACGACGTATCCTCCGTCCGTTCGCACATCGAGTGACATCCCGCCGATCCGCGTCGCATTCTTCAGCCCTGGCCGGTAGCCGAAATAGAGATGCAGGCCCCGCGGCGTTCGGCAGCGCGCAGTCGCCGGCAGGCCACCTTCCGCTTCGGCCTGTCGAATCAGCTGTATCTCTGCTTCCGCGTCGTCGAGATCGACAACGATCAGCTGGGAACGCCGGCCGGTGGCCACGCCGAGGTTCCCGAGCCGCCCCTCGGAGGCCCACCGTCGCACCACGGTCTGGCACGTGGTGGCCGCGTGCACGCCGCCGGCGATCGACGGTCGCTTGTCGCGAGCCCTGAGAGGAAGAACGTGCCAACCCAGGGCGATCAGCTCCAGGGCGGCGCTCAGAAGTTCTTCGACCTGAGCGTTCATCGCTCGTCTCCCTCAGCGGGTTGCTTGCCGTCGAGCGCGGCGAGGTCGTCTTCGTGAACGAACCAGCGGCCCCCGAGCCAGATTCCGCGGATGTCTTCGCTCCGCACTCGGCGCCACACGGTGCTTTCTGAACACGATAGGCGAGCGGCGACTTGGGCCAGGGTGAGAAACCGCTTGGCCGCGGCTTTGGTCGATCGAATACTTGAACTCATGCGGTCACACTGGCGCGATTTCGAATCGGAAGACGTCCCAATAAATCGGATCAGCGCCATTCCGATCGAGTTCGCTGCCCGTGAGCGGCCCGGCGAAGGCTGGGAGGTCAAACTCACTTTCAGCCTGAGTCCCGAGCAAGCAGCCAGGCCGCGGCGCGGTCGGCCGGCAGGCGAACAAGCCGAGCGTGTGGCTGCAATCGCAGATCGCATGCGCGAAATGACCCGTGCAGGCACTCGGGTGTCGCGCTCGATCGCCATCCGGCGCGTGGCGGCCGACCGCATCGATTGCCAACCGCAATGGCGCGGCTTCGCCCGGGTGTTTGCTGAGATGGAGCGGTTGGTGCCTGATCGCGCCTTTCCTGAGGCACGCATGAATGCTGCGGAGAGCTACCGGCGGCTCAAGCCCTACGCCGAACGGGCCGTCCGGCGCATCTCGGACCCCGCCTCGTTCCTTGAGGTTCGCAGCCTTATGCTCGCCGCGCTCAAGCCGTTCCTGACCGAGCGAACAAGGTGCTTCAAGGCCCTCACCAATCTGCCTTCGGGCCTGAAACTGTCGCCTGGCACTACCATTGCTGGCATCGAGCCCTCAGCGGCATCGCTGGAGCTGCGCGATGCCTCCAAGCCCCGATGTTGGGTCTGTGACGCGCGAATCTCCCCCTTCGAGGCGGAGTGCCGTGGAGCGGTGCTGGTCGAAGACGGCGCTGCACCATCGATTGGCCTCGGCTTCATAGGTTTCGCCTGCCTTGATCACCAAGATGAGTTGCACGAGCGCAACAAGGCCCAGCTCCGGGCCGAAATAGAGGCGTTGAGCGTAGTGTGAAAGTTTGAAGACGGGGGGCGGCGCGAGCTGTCCCATTCAGCGGAATGCGTAGTGCTAGCCGACCATCGGTTCCGCAACGATTTCAGAGGTCTTTCGCGCAGCCTGAGTTACTCGACGCGGGCCAAAATCGTGCACCCAATGTTCCGTGCTCGGTGCCCCTTGCGGCTCGCCGACTCCACGCCCGCGAATACGCGAGTCGCGTGTCCTCGGTTGGGGATATCACCTGCGGGCTTCTGGAGCATTGAAGTAGCTCTGGACACACCGTCGCAGCCACAACTACACTGCGGCGTCGCGCATGGCCGATGTCGGCAACGAGGTCGCGCCCGCACGGGAGAGCGGTGGACGACGACGGGGCACATGGCGGAGGCAGTGGGGGAGGCCGACCACGGGAGTCGCAACGCGTTGGCGCCGGAGCGCCTGCTGCAGCGGCGAGTTCGGGCGGGGCAGCCGAAGCTCCACAGGGGCTGCTTCCCTCGCTCTCGTTGCCGAAAGGCGGCGGGGCCATCCGCGGCATCGGCGAGAAGTTTCAAGCCAACGTCGCTACGGGCACTGGTTCGCTGTCGGTGCCGATCGCCACCTCGCCCGGGCGCGGCGGTTTCGATGTTGCGCTGTCGCTCGGCTACGACTCCGGTGCGGGCAATGGTCCCTTTGGTGTCGGTTGGGGGCTGTCGGTGCCGCAGGTCACACGGAAGACCGACAAAGGGCTGCCGCGCTACGACGATGGCACAGAGTCCGACCTCTTCATTCTGTCGGGTGCCGAGGACCTGGTGCCCAAGCGCGTTCCAAGCGGTGCGGGAACTCGACTCGACTTCGACGATCGCACCGAGGGTCCGACACCCTATCGGGTGCAGCGCTATAGACCGCGGGTCGAGGGCCTCTTCGCGCGCATCGAGCGCTGGACCAACCGCGATACTGGCGATGTGCACTGGCGGGCGACCACCAAGGACAACGTCACCAGCATCTACGGCAAGGACCCGCAGGCTCGCATCGCCGACCCCGAGGCCCCGCGGCGCGTCTTCTCATGGCTGCTGCAAGAGACCCGGGACGACCGTGGCAACATTGCCCGCTACCTCTACAAGGCGGAAGACGGCGCGGGCGTGGCGGCGAGCCTCGTCAGCGAGCAGAACCGTTTCGAGGTGGCATCCAACGGCGCGCGGGCCTTTCGCGCCAAGGCCCAGCGATATCTGAAGCGCGTCGAGTACGGCAATCACAAGCCCGATGATGACTCGGCGTTTCACTTCCAGGTCGTCTTCGACTACGGCGAGCACGACATCCAACGGCCGAGACCGCAAGAAGGACAACCGTGGTCTGTTCGGGTCGATCCGTTCTCGTCCCATCGCGCGGGCTTCGAGGTGCGCACCTATCGGCTGTGCCGGCGCGTGCTCATGTTCCACCGCTTCCCGGAGTTGGGGGCCGCGCCCCAGCTGGTGCGTTCGACGGACTTCGGCTACCGCGAAACGCCCGTCCTCACGTACCTCGAGACGGTCACTCACGCCGGCTACAAGCCGGATGGGCAGGGTGGCTACAGCCGCATGGAGCTGCCGAGGCTCGAGTGCGGCTACATCCTCCCCGAGATTCACGACAAGCTCGAGAGCCTCGATCGAGATAGCCTTGAGGGCATTCCGGCAGGGGTAGCTGGCCAGAGCCAGTGGGTGGATCTGGACGGCGAAGGGCTACCGGGGGTTCTTACCGCTACCGCAGGTGCATGGTTCTACAAGGAGAACCTGGGCGGCGGTAGTTTTGGCCCGCCGCGCCGGCAGCAGACCCTGCCCGCTCCGGCCGAGCTTGCGTCGGGCACCCAGCAGCTCACCGACCTCGCCGACGACGGCAAGCTCGACCTCGTTCAGTACAGCCCGCCGCTGGCCGGCTACTTCGAGCGCGTCTCACCGCGCGGGACCGATCCCGGCGACTGGCGGCCGTTTGTGCCGCTGCGCGAGCTCCCCAACATCGACTGGAGCGATCCGAACCTGCGCTTTGTCGACCTCGACGGCGACGGCCATCCCGACGTGCTCATCACCGAGCACGAGGCCTTCGTATGGTACCGCTCGCGGGCAAAGGACGGCTTCGAGCCCGCCGCCCGCACCCGCAAGCCGCTCGATGAAAACCGCGGCCCCGCCCTCGTCTTCGCCGATGGGACCGAGACCATTCATCTGGCCGACATGAGCGGTGATGGGCTCTCGGACCTCGTGAGAGTGAGAAGCGGCGAAGTCTGCTACTGGCCGAACCGCGGCTACGGCCGCTTTGGGCGCAAGGTCACCATGGGCCAGGGTCCGCGCTTCGATGCGCCCGACCAGTTCGACCCTCGCCGCATCCGCTTTGCCGACATCGATGGCTCGGGCACGACCGATCTAGTCTACCTCGGACGCCGGGAAGTCACCGTTCACCTCAACCAGTCCGGGAATAGCTTCTCGGAAGCGGTGCCGATCCGATCGGTGCCGCCTACCGACACCATCGCCAACGTCACCGTGGTCGATCTGTTCGGCCGGGGCACTGCGTGCCTTTTGTGGTCTTCAGCTCTCCCCGCCGCGCGCAACCGGCCAGTTGCCTACGTTGACCTGATGGGCGGCAGAAAGCCGCATCTCCTCGACCGCATCGACAACAACCTCGGCGGTGAGACTCGCATTCGTTACGCAGCCTCGACCCAGTTCTATCTCGAAGACAAGAAGGCAGGCGCGCCGTGGCTGACGCGCCTCCCGTTCCCCGTGCAGGTCATCGAGCGCATCGAGACCTACGACCACATCGCCAAATCCAGGCTGGTCACGAGCTACCGCTACCGTCACGGCTTCTTCGATGGCCACGAGCGCGAGTTTCGCGGCTTTGCCTTCGTGGAAACCCTCGATGCCGAGTCCTTCTCCGGGGACAAGGGAGCCGGCTTGTTTCCGGCGTCGCTCGATGCCACGCCCGATGAGCTCAGGCTCCCACCGGTCTTGACCAAGACTTGGTTTCACACGGGCGCTTGGCTCGAGCGCGAACGGCTCGAGACCGAGCTGGCTAAGGAGTATTACGCCTCGGACCCGCAGGCGCCACCGCTCTTCCGTGACACGATTCTGCCACAGGGCTTGTCGGTCCGCGAAGAGCGCGAAGCGGCACGCGCTCTGCGTGGCCAGACACTGCGGCAAGAGGTCTATGCCCTCGACGACACGCCCGAGAGCGTTCACCCCTACACCGTCAGCGAGCAGAACTACGAGACTCGCCTTGTCCAACGCGCTGAGGCCGAAGGCAATGCCGTCCTCTTCGTGCATCCGCGCGAGACGCTGACTCTCCACTACGAACGCCAGCCCGCCGATCCGCGCATCCAGCAAGAGCTGATGCTTGAGGTCGACGACTTCGGCAACGTCACTCAGTCTGCTGCCATCGCCTATCCGCGACGGCAGCCCCTGGAGCCCGAGCAGGGCAAGATGTGGGCGCTGCTATCGGAAGCAACGTTCGCGAACGAGCCCAGTCAGCAGGGCTCCTACCGGCTCGGGGTTCCGGTCGAAACGGCCACGAGCGAGCTGACCGGTCTCCCGTTGCCACCGTCGGGGCTGCTATCGCTCGGCGATGTGCGCAACGCGGTGGCCGCCACAACGGAGATTCCGTACGAGACGGCTGGGACCGGCAACATCGTCGAGCAACGCACCGTCGAGCGGCAGCGAATCTTCTACTACAGAGACGACCTCTCGGCTGCGTTGCCGCTCGGCCAGATCGGTGAGCGGGCCCTACCGCATGAAACAAAGACCGTCGCGTTCACCCCGGGTCTTCTCACCCAAGCGTATGGCAACCGCATTGACGGCGTTGTCCTTCAGAACGAGGGACGCTACATCAACGAGGACGGCCTGTGGTGGGCGCCGTCGGGCCGCGTTGTCTATGACCCAGCGTGTTTCTTTCAGCCCGCCCGAGCCATCGATCCGTTCGGCAACCAGTCCATCCTCCGCTACGACCAGCACTGCCTGCTCGTCCTGGAGACCGAAGACGCGGTCGGCAATCGCGTCACGTCCGGCGAGCGCGACCTGACGGTCGCCGGCGAACCCATCAAGACCGAAGGCAACGACTACCGGGTGCTGGCGCCGCGGATCGTGAGCGATGCCAACTGCAACCGCACAGGCGTGGAGTTCGACGAGCTCGGGATGGTCGTCAAGACCGCGGTCATGGGCAAAGAGGGAGCCGGCGTTGGTGACACGCTAGCGGAGCCCACGGTCGAGATCACCTACGACCTACTCCGCTATCAAAACAGCAAAGGCGGACCCAAGCCGCTGCCTTCCTTCGTCAAGACCAAAGCCAAAGAAGAGCACGGCCCGCAGAACACCAAGTTCCAGGTCTCGCTGTCCTACTCCGACGGATCCGGGCGCGAGGCGATGACCAAGGTCCAGGCCGAGCCCGGGGACGCCCTCGTGCGTGACGCGAGCACCGGCGCTTTTGTGCCGACACCCGTCGATCCGCGCTGGGTCGGCACGGGCCGCACCGTGTTCGACAACAAGGGCAACCCCTTCAAGCAGTACGAGCCGTTCTTCTCGGCGACCTCTGAGTACGAAGACGAGGCCGAGCTGGTCGAGTCCGGCGTGACGCCGATCCTGCGCTACGATCCACTCGGGCGCCTCATCCGCACGAACAACCCCGACGGCACCCACGTCAAGGTCGAGTTCGACGCCTGGGAGCAGCGCTCGTTTGACGAAAACGACACGGTGTTTGGAACGCGATGGTTGGCGGAGCGGCAAACGGGAACGCCGGCAGAGCAGCGAGCGGCGACCCAATCACTGAAGCACCAGGCCACGCCCACGGCCGCACACTTCGACGCGCTCGGGCGGCCGTTTCTGACAATCGATGACGATGGCTCGCGCAAGCTCGAGACGCGCGTCGCGCTCGACATCGAAGGCAACACCCTGTCGGTCACCGACGCCCGCGGCATCGTGACGTTGCAGCAGACGTTCGATGTTCTCGGTCGTGCTGTCTTCAGCACAAGTCCCGACGCGGGCGAGCTGCGCATGTTCCCGGATGTGGCGAACAAGCCGGCGCGCTCGTTCACCGCGCGGGGGCACGTTGTTCGCCACAACTACGATGAGCTGCAACGGCCGACCCACATGTTCGTGCGCGCGCCGGGCCCGGGTGGTGGCGAAGAGCTCGTGCAGCGAACCGTCTACGGCGAGGAACATGCGCAAGCCCGGGACCTGAACCAGCGTGGCGAGGCGCATCTGGTCTATGACGGCGCTGGTGTCGTCAAGAGCGTCGAGTTCGATTTCAAGGGCAACCTCATCCGCAGCGAGCGCAAGCTGGCGACCGAGTACAAGGAGACGCCCGACTGGGCACCGCTCGATGCGCTCACCGACCCGGCGGCGGTGGAAGCTGCCGCCGCTGCGAAGCTGGAAGCCGAAACGTTCGCGAGTGCGGCAGCCTTCGATGCCCTCGACCGCGTCACCTCGCAGACGACGCCCGACGGCAGCATCACCCTGCCGACTTACAACGAGGCGGGCCTACTCGAAACCCTGAGCGTTCGCATCCGCGGCGCCCAGGCGGAGACGACCTTCGTCGCCGATATCGACTACAACGCTCGTGGCCAGCGCCTCAAAGTCGAGCACGGAAACGGCACGGTCTGTGAGTACAGCTACGACGATCAGACCTTTCGCTTGGCGCATCAGAATCTCGAGCGAAGCAGCGACAATCAGGTCCTCCAGGACCTCGCGTACACCTATGACGCCGCCGGAAACATCGTTCAGATCACCGACGGCGTGTCTTTTGCGACCGTCCAGAATCTCGGCAATCCGGGGCTGGTGCGCGGAGACGGGCTCTACGAGTACGACAGCATCTACCAGCTCAGAAAAGCCGAAGGCCGCGAGCATCCCGGCCAGCAGCCGACTCACGCCGATCCCATGCGCCTGCGCGTCGACCACCCCAATGACATGCAGGCCCTTCAGCGGTACGGCGAGGAGTACAGCTTCGACGAAGTCGGCAACATCCTTGAGATGAAACACCGGCCGCTGCAAGGTCCTGGCGGCTGGACCCGTCGCTACGACTACGCTGCGACCAGCAATCGCCTTCTGGGTACCAGCGTGCCAGGGGACGCGCCGGGGCTGTTCTCGGCCAAGTACATGCACGATGCGGGCGGCAACATGGTGACCATTTCGCACCTGCCGCTCATGGCGTGGGACTACGCCAACCGGCTGCAGGCGACTGCCCAGCAGGTGGTGAACAGCGGCACGCCCGAGACCACCTACTACACCTACGACGCGGCCGGCGAACGCGTGCGCAAGGTCACCGAGCACGAAGCGCAGGCTGGTCAAGCGCCGCGCAAGAAGCAAGAGCGCATCTACGTCGGCTCCGAGCGCTTTCGCGAATACGAGGCTGACGGCACGACGGTGAAGCTCGAGCGCGAGACGCTGCACGTGATGGACGATGAGCACCGCGTGGCCCTCGTCGAGACGAAGACTGTCGACACGAGCGCTCCTGCGGCAGCGTTCCAAGTGACGTCGCGCCAGCGCTATCAGGTGTCGAATCACCTTGACTCCTCGTCGATGGAGCTCGACGAGACAGCCCAGGTCATCAGCTACGAGGAGTACTTCCCCTTCGGCGGGACCTCGCTACATGCGGCGCATTCGGCAACCGAGGTCAGCGCCAAGGGCTATCGGTACACCGGAAAGGAGCGCGATGACGAGACCGGGCTCAACTACCACGGAGCGCGGTACTACGCGGCGTGGTTGGGAAGGTGGACGAGTGCGGATCCGGCCGGGTTCGTAGATGGGACCAACGTATTCGCGATGGTCGCGAATCAACCCCTTTCGATGTCGGATCCCAGCGGGATGGGCGGGCGTAGGCCAACAATCTTGCAGCGCATTCGCAATAGTCGACTCGCGCGGGCGCTCGTGAGGACAGTCGAGGCAGGAATCTCAGCAACGGGCGTACACGATATCGAAAGCCCGCCTTTCGAAGAACTCTATCAGAAGAACAACCCTCGCCCGGCAGATGACCGACCACGACAAGAGGGTTCTGGAGCTCCGCCGAACAAGGAGAGCGCTCGTCCACCGGGCCCCGACAAGGGAGGTGGCGCTCCTGGCCAACAACCGCAACGTCGGCGCAGCAGCAAGCGAGGAGCGCGACGGTTTGCTGACAAGATGGATGAGATCTTCCGATGGGCTCGACGCGGCTCCCCAGGCACTGTTGCCAGTTCCCGAACTCCGCTCGCGAACGCGGAGCGCGAGAGCCGCAAACACGCTCGCGATCTGGCAAGGTCCCTCGGGGGTCGCTTCAACAATCAAAGGGGATTTGTTTCCATTCGCGGCGTCACTTTCATATCGATAGCGATGACGGGGACAGTTGTTCTTCTTAGCGAGCGGAGAGCGGAAGCGGCCAAAGCGGCGCTAAAGGGGCTGGCTGTGGATGCGGCGTATGGTGCGGCCTTTCTCAAGTTGACCAAGAGCGCCAGCCTGGCAGGAGTGCTGACAATGGTGGTCCAGCTTGAAAGCGACAACGCGCATTTCAACGAATGGAGGGCAAGGCAGAGAATGATCGCGGAGTTCATAGCCTCGAAGTACCCAGACGTTGTGAGGCGACATCGATATAGCTACGTGCTTCCCGGGCTGGGGTGGAAGATTGGCGAAGACCATACAGACGAGATTCTAAATCAGTCCGAATACGACGATATCTATAATCGTGTTAAGTACTTGGTCGAGCATCCGACTATAGAGAGCCGATGACGGTCCTGCGACTAGCGCGAATGAGGGACGGCGCACGCGGGACCAGGTCACCGGGACTCCGCGGGTCGTCTGCCCCTGAAGACGTGCAGCCAGGGCGAGCAGCACCCTGCAACATGGGCCACAAGGCTGGGCATCAGGTTGGCACGTCCGAAGGCCCGCCTTTCGAGCGCTGCCTGGCGGCCTCCGAGCTCAGCGATGGTCAGCTCGAACACCGCAGGTGCTGCACAGGGGCGCCCACAGATGCGTCGGCACGTGAAGCACGTGCATTTTCAGAAGTCGAGAGGTGCCCTGGTGGGATGTCAAGACGGCCACGACCCAATAGGGCGGAGAGAAAGGTGGACGACAGATGAGCGAAGTGAGCTTTCCCCTGCGGATGCGAATGAGGGGCGACGCCGTCGCGGATCTCCACGCCGCGCTCCTCAAGGTGGGCCTGGACATCAAGCGTGCGGAACGCGACGCCCGACGCTTCGGCGCGAGCACACGAGACACGGTGCGCGAGTTCCAGAAGACGCACGGGCTGCGGTCCTCGGGTGAAGTCAATGAAGCGACTGCGAACAAGCTCAACGAGCTAGTTCTTGACGCGCCCGGCGATGAACCGAAGACCTACCGCGTCTCCGGCCGCGTGCTCCGCGCCGACGGCGCGCCGGTGAAGGACGCACAGGTCAAGTTTTTCCGCCAGGGCATCACCAAGAATGCACCGCTGGGCCGCCAGAGCGCGGCCAAGACGGACGCGAAGGGTGCCTTCACCTTCGAGTACCCGCGGCCAAAAGATCCGATCGATCTTCGCATCGAGCTTGTGTCCGACGCGCGCCGTGGCATCGAGAAGACGCGGCCGCGACTCATCGGCAATGCTGGACCTGATGAACGCGTCACCTTCGTTGTCGGTGATGAACCGTTCCGTGGCCTATCCACCTTTGAGCGGCTCGAAAAGACCGTCGAGGGCGCGCTTGCTTCCGAGGGCGTCAATACAGCCGACATCGTCGGCTTTGACCAAGAAACGCTGGCGCGGCTATCGCTCAGAAGCGGCATCACGCCGCGCGAGCTGGTGCTGCTTCGGCAAGCCTACGCGGTCGCCAAGGACACCCAGCTTGACGCGGCGATCATCCACGGCATCGGTAAGCACCACGTGAGCATTGGCAACACGGCCGCGCTTCTCGTTCAGGACCCCGAGAAGCGCCGGGCGGCGGCGAAGGCCGCCTTGGCTGCCGACGACATCCCGGCACGGCTCGAGAAGGAAGCGGCAAAGGCACTCGACAAGCTCGACGAGCTTTCCATCAGCGCAGCCCTCGCCAATCCGGCAGCCCCAGACATCACGTCGGTCGGCACGGTGCTTGAGGCCGCGGGCATCTCGAAGCCAAGGCGCGCAAAGCTCGCCGACCGCTACATCAAGCACGTGGGCACACCGGAGGAGTTCTGGAAGGCGGTGCGCACCAGCGGCGACCTGACCAACGCCGAGATCAGAAGCGTCCAGTTCGAGCTCCAGCTCGCGGTCGCGACGCAGAACCACGCGCCGCTGAGCGCTGCCGTGAAGAGTGCTGGCGTCGGCAAGGTCGAGGACCTGGCCACGCTCGACAAGGAGGGCTGGCTCGACCTCATCAATGGCCCCGGCGGGACCTCCGGTGCTGGTCTTCCCGCCGATCTGAAGGCCGCAGGGACCACCGAAGAGGAGTACGCCGAGATCATCTTCCGCGTCATCGAAGATGCGCTGCCCACCGAGATGGTGGCGAAGCGCCTCGCCAACTTCCCCGACGGGAATCGTATCGGCGCATTCCTCACCAGCAACCCGACCTACAGCCTCCGTACCACGCCCGTTCACACCTACCTCGCCGCCAACCCCAGCGCCCTGGCGTTCGCCGCCAACGCGCCTGGGGAAGCGGAGGCAGTGACCAAGGTCATGAAGAAGGTCGAGCGGGCCTATCGCATCGCTCCACCAGGCGAGCGCATCGCGACCGCAGAGACGCTGCTGGCCGACGGACTCGACTCGGCTCACAAGGTGCGAATCCTGGGCCGCGCCGCGTTCGTTGAGCGCTACGAGAAGAAGCTCGGGAGCCGCGCGGCGGCCGAGCGCGTGTTTCGACGGGCAAACAACGCGGATGCGCTCGCGTCCTTCGTCGCCGTCAACTACGCGCCCACGTTCAACGCGACCCCCATGTACGCGCTTCCCAACGCGAAGCTGCCGACCTTCGCCGACTTCTTCGGCAGCCCCGACTTCTGCTCCTGCGAGCACTGCCAATCGGTCTTCAGCCCCGCTGCGTACCTGGTCGACACGCTGAAGTGGCTTGACGGTCGCCTGTCCACGCAGGCGGGGAAGACCGCACTCGACATTCTCTTCGACAACCGGCGCAGCGACATCGGCGGCATCGAGCTGTCGTGCACCAACACCAACACGCCGCTGCCGTACATCGATCTGGTCAACGAAGTGCTGGAGCTTCAGGTTTCCCCGCCCCCGGCCACCGTGGACTACCAAACCACCGGAACCGCGGCGGACCTGCGCGCCCACCCCGAGCACCTGCGGCGCGAGGCGTACCAGCTTCTGGCCGGTGTGCCCGCAGCCGGAAAGGACGCGGTCTATCCGTTCAACTTGCCCTTCGATCTGTGGCTCGAGGAGGCGCGCGTGTACCTGGGGCATCTTGGCATGCCGCGCTATCAAGTCATGGAGGCGCTTCAGGGCGCCGAGGCCGCCCGGGCTGACAAGGGCGTCGCCATAGAGACCCTCGGCATGTCGCCACCCGAGTGGGACGTGATCGCCGACCAGACAGAGCCGGCCCCCAACGAACTTTGGGGACTGCAGCCCGCCGACAACGAGGTCACCCTCTTGAGCAACGTCTCCAGAATGCTCGGCCAGGCGGCGTCGTCGCATGCCGTAGACGGCATGCCGTTTTCGGAGCTGACCGACTTACTCCGGACCGATTTCGTTCAAAAGCAAGGCTTGCTCGAGGTCGCGTTCAACACGTCGACCTGCGATACCGAGAAGGCCACCCTGACGGGACTGACGCCTGGACACCTCGCGGTCATGCACCGCTTCATCCGCTTGCAGCGGCGCCTGGGGTGGTCGGCGATGGATCTCGATCGGGCCATCACGGTCCTTGGCGGCGGAACGCTGGACGAAGCCTGCCTGAAGAAGATCGCCGTCGTGCGTCTCGCAACGGACCTGAGGCTCCCGGTCTCCGAGCTTCTCAGCTGGTGGGGGCTTATCGACACGCGCCGGTGGCGGATTCGCCTCACCGAGCGCCTCACGAGCGGCGGCTTCGAACTGACGTTCGACAATGCGCTCGCGCCCCGCCCTGAGCGCAACGAAGACGCCTCGCCCTACGACCGGCGCTTTTTGGATCCGTCGCTCGAGGTGAACCCCGCCAGCACCTTCGAAATCGACAGCAACGGGGACGAGCTCAAGACGCTTGGGCAGGGGCTCGAGGGCCAACTCACACCCATCGCCGCCGCGCTGGGGGCGACAGCCGAAGAGCTGACGGACCTCCTGCCGCTCCTCGGCGCACAGCCAGCGGACCTGAATCTCGCAAACCTGTCGGCGCTCTCGCGCCACATTTCCATGGCCCGCGCGCTGAACCTGACCACGCGCGAGCTGGTTGCCGCGCTCGCCCTGACGGGCATCGATCCCTTCGATGCCACCAAACCAGAGGGCGCGCTGGCGTTCATCGACGAGGTCCGTTTCATCCGTCAATCCGGTTTCTCGATCGACGAACTCAACTACCTGCTACGTCACGTCGATACGAAACCGGCAACCCTGGAGCCGGACGACACCGACGTGGGTGTCCTGCTCTTCGAGCTTGGGGCCGCGTTGCGTGCGGCCGAGGCAAGCCTACCCCTGCCGGATGAGGCGCCAACACCCGTGCCGCCGGGAGGCCCCGTCTTCGTCGGGTCCGACGAGGAGATCCGCCAGGCGCTCGCCGATGCGCTCGGCATCGCGCTCGATGCGGTGGCGGTGAATCAAGCGCTCGACATCATTGATGTCGATTTGCAGCCGACGCCCTCGACGCCCAATCCGACTCCTGCGGCGGGGGCCGCCCAGTTCATCGACGACAACTTGTCTGACGTCCTCGACGCAACGGATGCCAAAGCCAAACTCGCGGCCGTCAGCCCGGCGCTGTTGCGCATCCGACGACAGCGCCTCGAGTACGCCCTGATCGCGGTTGTTGGTCATCTGCGCCAAGAGGCCAAGGCTGCCGCCGTCATCGAGCGAGTGTCCTCGTCCGTGGGCATCGGGCAATCGGTGTGCGCGCCGCTCTTGAGCGACCATCTGTCGGACCCGGCAGGCAGCGGCGTACCATTACTCGAGGTGTTTATTGACGCCGCCGTCCTGGAGTACGACGAGACCGAAGCAGACTCGGACGAGCCGATACTGCCCGGGCCCGCAGACCTTGCGGCTCAGTTCGCAGCCAACAAGCTCCTTCACAAGGCCGCTCTCATTCTCGGACGACTACGAGTCGACAAGAACGAGCTCGACTGGGTGCTCGAGCAGGGGCCGGGGCAGCCACAGCAGCCCACGCTGAACCTGAATACGCTGCCCGTCGCAACAGGGTCACATGCAGCAGTGTACGCGGACTGGGCCCGCCTGCAGCGCGCCGTGACGCTGCGAGACGGGTTTTCCCCGCGACAGCTCTTTGACCTGTTCGAGGAGGCCGCAGAGGTACAGGGAGGAACGGCAGCGGTGACTGCGGCCGCGCACCAGCGCTTGCTGGACGAGCTCGCGCGCCGAAGCCGTTGGGAGCGTGGCGATCTGGAGACCCTGTTGGGCTCAGCACCTGGGGCCGGCGCGCTTGGCTTCGTCTACCCCGCTGACTGGCAAGGCATCGCGCCCCTGATTCGCGTTGCCGAGGTCATGGATGTCGTCCGGCGCATCGGGTTGTCGGCAGAGACCGTGTGGGACTGGCGTCAGATCGAGCTGCCCGCGGACGGCACGCCCGGCGCATTGCAGACCGCCGTCGAGGAACACGAGCGCCAAGCCATTGAGATCAAGCAAGCGGTTCGCGCGCGGCACAGTGAGGCCGAGTGGTACGAGATCGCGCCGCGACTGCGCGACCCACTTCGCGAAAGGCAGCGCGACGCGCTGGTCGCGTGGCTCATCGGCAACGCCGACTTCGTCGATGTCGAGGCGCTATTCAATCACCTCTTGCTCGACGTCGAGATGAGCGCGTGCCAGCTCACCTCGCGAATCAAGCAGGCGAACAGCTCTGCCCAGCTCTTCGTGCAGCGGATACTTCTCGGATTAGAAGTCGACGGGAGCACACCGCCTGTACCGCTGGTGGAGCTGTCCGAGGACGAGGCGAACGAATGGACCTGGCGCAAGAACTACCGGGTCTGGGAGGCCAACCGCAAAGTCTTCCTCTACCCAGAGAACTACCTCGAGCCCGAGCTTCGCGACAACAAAACGCCGTTCTTCGTCGAGTTCGAGAACGAGCTCCTACAAAACGAGGTCACAGCCGAGACCGCTGAAACCGCAGTGCGACACTACCTCGAGAAACTCGACGAGGTCGCACGCCTGGAAATCGTCGGCCTTCACGAGGAGCAGGACGTCGATACGCTGCACGTATTCGGACGGACCTTTGCTGCCCCACCGGCGTATTACTACCGCTGCCGGAGGGGAGCTCATTGGTCGCCATGGGAGCCAATGGAGGCGGGCGTCGAGGGCGCCCATCTGCTGCCGGTGGTCTTCAACCGCCGTCTGTACGGATTCTGGCTGGTGGTCACCGACGCTGCCCTTGAGAGGGAGTCGGTAGACGTTCCACAAGACGGCGGCGGGAGGACCGACCCGCCGCAGCGCTATCACCAGGTGCGGCTTGCGTTCAGCGAGTACCGCGACGGCGTTTGGACGCCGAAGCGCGTAGTCGAGGCCTTCCTCGGCGAAGACATCAGCGAAACGGACGGCTTGTACGCGGCATTGGCCGCGAAGCCCGCAACCGCGTCGACGCAAGCGTCGGGCCCGAGCGACTTCTCGCTTGTGGCTGCAGAGCTCGACGGTGACCTCGTCATTGACGTGATTCGCCGGCGGGTGGCCGCGCCAAAGCCGCCTGGCGGGCCGACAAGACATGGGAACGGTTTGTCACCGGTGTCAGGGGACCTGCAGGAAGCGGATCCCGATACCGGATCGATTCCACGTCATTCTGTTGCCGGCCGCTTCCGCATGAACGGCTGCAATGGGCTCATAACCCGCGAACCGCCCGCTACGAGCTACGTGATGCGAACTCCGCGTCAGATGTACACGTGGGGACAGCGCTTCCAGTACAATCGGGGCAACCTGTCATTGGCACTCCCAGGCGTCGATCCTGTAACGGGCCAGGAGAGCGCGATCCCGGTCATGATGCTGCGCAGTCGGGTGGCGGAGGTAGTGCCGAACGGCATCGACGACTTCCGTAGCGATGGGCCATTCTTCATCCAGGACGCTGCGCGCGCATTCTTGGTCGAATCCGAGGACACCTATCGTTGGGGCAGACATCCCGGAGTCAACTGGCCAGAAGAGAATGCATTGGCCCTGGAGGTTGCGCCGGTGCTGCCGCGCGTCACTCCTGATCGGCCTGTGCCTGACGGGATGACTCTGACAAACGCTGCGGCCGCCTTGCCGCACACGGCGGCGAGGAGTCGAGTCGTGCAGCCGCGTGGAAACGGGCTGATCGAGTTGCTTGATCTGGTTCGCACTCCGGAGGATGCGTTTGGGGCGCGGGTGGCGTCGATTGGGGGGCGGGAGCCGAGGTCGGAAGGTCTTGCGATGCATGTGTCCGCCGAGGTCGTTGTGGCGGATCCCGAGGGGAACGAACTCGCCGCTCTGCATACAGGAAGGACACCGCTCGGAGTAGAGGGCGGCACCGCTCTCGAGCTGATAGGCACTCTGGTGATGCCACCTCTCACGGCGTTGGCAGCCACGGCACCGCTCTTCAAGACGTGGTCTGGCAAGCGCTTTACTCTCGACGCCTTCTACCATCCATACGTTTGCCTGGCGCGCCGGGAGCTCAACCGCCTCGGTCTTGGCGGGATGTTTGATCCATCGGCGCTAGGCGAGGCTCCGGGCTTGGTACAGCAGGTGGAGAGCGACAACCAAGTGCTACAGCGAGAGTACCCCCCGGTCGCGAACATTGCGGAGCCCTTCCCAGTCGACGAGTTCGACTTCTCCTCCACTGGTGCATACGCCATCTACAATTGGGAACTGTTCTTCCACATTCCCTTTCGGGTGGCCTGCCATCTCAGTCAGAACCAGCGCTTCGCGGAGGCGCAGAAGTGGTTCCACTACATCTTCGACCCGACCGAAACCGTCGGGCTAGCACCGGAACGATTCTGGCGAGTCAAGCCGCTGGCGGCGCTGTTCAACGGCGCAAATGACGACACAGGGCCGATTGCCGAGCTCCTGCTCTTGCTCCAATACGATGGTTCGGACCCGGAGAAGCTCGACAGGCGTGATGAGCTGCTCGAGGCGGTGGCGGTCATGCGGTCGCGACCATTCGACCCGCATGTGCAAGCTCGGTTGCGGCATGCGGTGTACGCCCGGGCGGTCGTCCTCAAGTATATCGACAACCTGATCGACTGGGGCGACCAGTTGTTTCGCCGCGACACCATGGAGTCGATCAACGAGGCGACCCAGCTCTACATCCTGGCCGGGCAACTCCTCGGTCGACGGCCGCGCAAGGTCGAACGGGAGGAACGGGAGCCGAGGTTTGTCGATCAGAACGGCAACACGGTGTCGTTGACGTTCGACACGTTGCGCGCGGCGGGAATTGATGGGTTCGGCAATACGCTTCTCGAAGAGATCGAAGGGATGCTGCCGGAGACGACCGAGACCGAGGGCGATGTCTACGAGGACGATATCGAGCTGCTAGGAACGCTGTTTTTCTGCGTGCCGCCGAACGAAGTGCTCTTGACGGACTATTGGGGGAAAGTCGCCGACCGCTTGTTCAAGATCCGGCACTGCATGAACATCGAAGGCGTCGTCCGGCAGCTCCCGTTGTTCGAGCCGCCGATCGATCCAGCGCTCCTCGTGCGCGCCAAGGCCGCCGGCGTCGATCTGGCAAGCGCTCTCTCCGACTTGAGTGCGCCGCTCCCTTGCTACCGTTATCAAGTGCTTGCGCAGAAGGCGACGGAGCTGTGCGCCGACGTGCGCGGTCTCGGGCAGGCGCTCCTTTCCGCATTGGAAAAGAAGGACGCCGAGGAGCTGGCGCTATTGCGCGCGGGGCAGCAGGTGAAGCTTGAGGACGCGCTGCTGGACGTGCGCAGAAAGCAGGTCGATGAAGCACGAGAGGCGCTCGGCGCCTTGAGGCGCAGCAAGGAAAGCGCGGAGATTCGGCGCGACTACTATCGGAGTCGGCCGTTCACCAACGCCGAGGAGAAGTCTCAATTGACCTCGCTAGACCGCGCTGGCGACCTGGCGCTCGGAGCGCAGTCGATTCGTTTTCTGACAAGCGCTTTGGCGATTCTGCCAAGCTACGACCTTGGAAGCGCGGGGTTTGGCGGATCGCCTCTCGTTACGACGAGCGGCGGCGGGAGCAACCTTGCTGCGGCGGCATCGGCGACTGCATCTGCGGCTGAAATTCTAGCAGCCTACTTCGATCGAGCCGCCTCAATGTCCGGCATCTCCGCAGGATTCCAGCGCCGCGATGACGACTGGCAGCACCAAGGCGACCTGGCCGAAAAGGATATCGAGGCACTGGAGCGCCAGATCGTAGGTGCGGAGATCCGCGTCGCCATCGCCCAGAAGGAGCTATCCAACATGGAACTCCAGCTCGAACAGTCGAAGGAGGCCGAAACGTTCCTTCGCGACAAGTACACCAACGTGCAGCTGTACCAATGGATGGTCGGCCAGCTCTCCTCGCTCCACTTCCAGGCCTATCAGCTCGCCTACGACCTCTCGAAGCGAGCCGAACGGGCATGGCAGCTCGAGCTCGCCGCGGACAAGACCTTCATCCAGTTCGGATACTGGGACAGTCTGAAGAAGGGGCTCCTGGCGGGGGATCGACTGCACCACGATCTGAAGCGCATGGACGTCGCGTATCTCGACGCGAACAAACGCGAGCGTGAGATCGTGCAGCATGTGTCGATTCGCGATCTGAACCCCGAAGCGCTCCTGCACCTGAAACGCGACGGCGTCTGCCACGTCGAGATCCCAGAAGACCAGTTCGACCTGGTGACCCCCGGCCACTACATGCGGCGCATCAAGACCGTGGCCCTCAGCCTGCCCTCGGTAACGGGTCCGTACTCGTCGGTTCCGTGCACGCTCACACTCGAGAGCGGCCGAATGCGCACGTCTGCCGATCCAAGCAACCCGACGTTCCGTGACGACTTCGTCGACATCCAGTCGATCGTAACCAGTCAAGCACAAGAGGACAGCGGCCTGTTCGAGACCAACTTGCGCGACGAGCGGTATCTTCCCTTCGAGGGTGCAGGTGCCATCGATAGCAAGTGGCGCCTGGAGCTCCCGAAGAAATTCCGCCAGTTCGACTACGAGACGATCTCGGACGCCATCCTGCATATCCGCTACACCGCGCGCGATGGCGGCGTGCCGCTGCGCGAGGCGGCCGAGCAGCGAGTGGAGGCATCAATCGCCAACACACCGCGGATGCATCTGCTCAGCGCCCGAACCGACTTCCCGGACGCCTGGGCGAAGTTCCTAGCTCCGCCGGATAACCAGACCGATCAGACGCTCACCTTGGGCGTCGAGAAGCGCCTGTTCCCGTTCGCGTGGCAAGGCTCGCAGATCAAGATTGCGGGGCTTGAGGTCTTCCTCGTGGTCGACAACGTCGCCGGTTACGCTGGCGGTAGCGACGTCAAGCTCGACATCGATGCCCCGGACAACACGTCGAAGACGACGACGCTGACAAATGACCCCGACGAGTTCGGGGGGCTGCCGCACGATGGTGCGGCGCTAGCCCCGGCGAAAAAGCTCGGCGACTGGACGGTGACCTTCAAGGAAGCCGCCAACACCGGTGCGGCCGCGAGTGTGGTGACCGTCACCAACGGACACCGCCGACTAAACCCCAATGACGTTCGCGATCTAATCATCGTGTTTCGCTATACAGTGAGCTGAGAAATGAGTTGGCACGCTCGGCGTTTCCACGGCTTCGGAGCCGCTCGCGGTGGAGGTGCAACATGGGAACTGTGACCGGACCGGACGCAACCGTCATCGGCGCGGCAATAGCGGCGCTCTTCGGCCTGGTGTCGGGCGGAGTGAGCTCCTGGCTTGTGTACTGGGCGCAGACTCGCAAGCGCTCCGATGAGCTCTTCGGAGCCGCGCTGGGGTTCCTCGATCACGGTAGTCAGCGGCGCAACGTTGGCATTGCGCGGCTTCGCCTGTACATGCGCGAGTACCCGTCCTACGACAAGGACGTGTGCGCGGAGGTTCTGGTCGGCACTGCGATCTATCTCCTCCTCGAGTCGGAACAGAAGGGCAAAGCTCATGAGCTGCTCAACCTCGACCGGATCATGAAAATTCTATTGAGCGAACTCGAACCGAGCGATGTGACACGAGCGAGCTACGAGAGCCTGGGGAACGCCCTCAAGTCCCGGTTGGAGATGAAAGACCGTAAACCGGAGGAGGGGCTCTGGCTGGACGATGGCAAGTTGGAAGGCTGGAAGGTGAGTGTTGAAAAACTCATGAAGCGGGGGGCTTGATGGCTTGGAACACGGGGTTGAAGGGGAAGGCACTGGCCATCGCGCAAACGCCAGCCTCTCCCTTGCGCGTACTCGCTGGCCCCGGCACCGGGAAGTCCTACGCGATGATGCGCCGCGTGGCGAGGCTCGTGGAACAGGGTACCGCGCCGGAGCGTGTACTTGCGGTCACATTCACCAGGACGGCGGCCGCCGACCTGAAGCGCGAAGTGGGGCAGCTGGGAATCGCCGGGTGCGACAAGGTCGATGCTGGCACACTTCACGCCTTTTGCTTTCGCACTCTTCAGCAAGCAGCCGTGCTTGCGCAGACCGGCAGGCATCCGCGACCACTGGTCACCTTCACCAACAAGCAGGTGATGCAGTTCGAGGCAAAGCCCATGCTCAGTGACTTGGACCCCAAGTACGGGGATCAGAGGGCGAAGAGCAAGAGGGTCCTCGCCTACGAGGCCGCTTGGGCGCGACAACAGCACCAGACGCCTGGCTTCACCCTGAAGCCCATCGACAAGGCATTTGAAGCCGATCTCGTGTCGTGGCTTCGCTTTCACGAAGCGATGGTACTGGGAGAGTTGATACCGCAGGCACTGGAGTACCTGCGTACCAATCCGACCGCGCCGGTGTTGTCCGCATTCGACCATGTTGTGGTGGACGAGTATCAGGACCTCAACCGTGCTGAGCAGGACCTGATCGATCTCCTCGCCAAGGCGGGCAGCCTATCCATCGTTGGTGACGAGGACCAGTCGATCTATCGATTTCGCCACGCGAACCCGGACGGGATTCGCGACTTCGACCAAACGCATTCCTCGACGCACGACGAGACGTTGGATGAGTGCCGCCGCTGTCCGCAGAAGGTCGTGTCCATCGCGGATCACCTCATCCGCAACAACCACCCATCGACGATACCGACGCGCCTGAAACCGATGGCCGGCAACCCTGCAGGGGATGTGTACATCGTGCAGTGGAAGGACTTGGCTGCCGAGATTGCGGGCCTATCTGACTACGTTCGAGAGCTAGTTCGGGTGCGGCGAGTCGATCCGGGTGATGTCTTGATCCTGAGCCCTCGGAAGTACATCGGGTATGAGCTGCGCGATGCGATCACGTCGCACGGGATAGATGCCCACAGCTTTTACAACGAGGAAGCGCTCGATACGGACGAGGCACAACTCGCGTTCACCCTTCTAACGCTGCAGGCAAACCCCGATGACATCGTCGCGTATCGCTTCTGGCTCGGCCACGGCAGTCAGGATTGGCGCCGTCGGCAGTACGAGACACTGCGTACTGCGGCCGCGACGGCTGGCCGTAGTCCGCGCGAGGTCTTGGCTGACGTGGTCGCGGGCAACGTGCAGCTCTCGGGGGTCGCGAACCTCAAGACCCGGCAGCAAGCATTGGAAGCAGCATTGGCAGCCCTCGGAGGGCTCGTGGGTGACGCGCTAGTGGACGCCCTGTTCGATCCCCAAGAACCATGGGCTGAAGCGGCGCAGAAGGCGTGGCAGAAAGTGAAGGACCCCACCGCAGATGCTGCGACGATTCTCGATCTGCTTCGCACCGAGGTCACGCACCCGGAGGTACCCGACGCGGATGCCGTCAGGATCATGTCTCTGCACAAGTCCAAGGGGCTGACGTCCAGAGTGGTGATCGTTACATCGTGCGTTCAGGGGCTAATACCAGTGCCGGCTGCCAATCCTGCTGAAGCTGCTGCCGTCGAGCGCGAACAGCGTCGTCTCTTTTACGTGGCGCTCACCCGCGCCACTGACACACTGGTCCTTTCTTCTTGCGCGGGCGTCGACCGTGCCCTCGCGTACCGGCTCGGCATGCAGGTGCGCGGACGGGCTAGGGCGGTGAGTTTCGTGGCCAGCCAGTTCTTCAAGGAACTTGGCCCGACAGCGCCACGGCCCGAGACAGGGCCGAACTGGGAGGCCGCCGGGTATCGCTAATCCCAGCCCGATGGTGTCAAATCTGGTGTCAATCGGCGTCCAACCCTGTCCATCTCTGGCCGCGCCTGACACCACCTGGCCAAGTCATTTCCGCAACTTGCCGCGTTTTCCACCACTTAGCAGACGCAATTCCACTGTTCTTAATCCATTGGCCGAAGGTTCGAGCCCTTCATGACCCACCCCGAGAGCGCCTCGACCCACGGCAGCGCCGTGCTGTGGGTCATGAAGGGCTCTCCCCTACGGCTCACTTCGGGGCTGCGCCCCTACGTGAACAGTTACCCTCAGGCCTCGACTGGGTCACCCCACATTCAGCCGATGCGCCTTCGCGATGCCGTCGCGCACGTCCTGAGCGATACCCGCTTCCCGGGCGATTTCGGGCCAGCAGGATACGGCCTCGGTGACCTCCTCGAGGATGGTCGCGGCGCGACCGCGCTTGAGGAGGGCGGCCTTGGCGCCCTGCTCAAGGTCCTGCCGGGTGAAGTCGTCGCGCTTCTGGTTGATGCTCATCTGGTGGCTTGAGGTCCACTGGCCCTCGGGCTTGTAGCTGTAGGTGACGTCGTAGGCGGGAGCGAGGGACCACTTGCCGCTCTTGTCCATCAGGAACGAGATGTTTTTGACGTGGTCGTCCTGGTTGCGCGCGACGATGTTGAAGACCATGCGGCGGAACAGCTGCTCTCGCTCGGCGCCCGAGAGCCCGAGTTGCTGCGCCGTGCGGAAGGCCTGCTCGTAGCTGTTGACCCGCGCCATGTTGTAGTCGAGGTGCGCGAGGGCACCGAGGCTCTGCATGTGGAGCTTGCGATCGGCATCGCGGTCGAAGCGCCGGGTCATGAAGTGACGCCGGCCTCCCTCCTCGAGCAGCCGGCACTCGCTCATGTGCACGCCGGCTTGGGTTGCCATGCGAAAGTAGGCGTACTCGATGACCCCGTAGCCGGTGGCGTCGAGGGCGTCGCGGTCGCCGTTGCCGGAGACCCCATCGAACTTCAGCAGCCAGTGCTCGAAGCCCGAACCGGGCTCGACCTGGCCCGAGCGCACCTCGCCGGTTTTGGGGTTCCAGGCGATGACAGCTTTAGCGCGTGCGCCGCCGGCCGAGGTGCCCACGCGCAGGATGTCGGCCAGGGCCTCGGTTCGGGAGCTGTCCGTGAAGGAGGTCTGCAGCTGCTCCCGCGTGGTCAGAATCTCGGATGCGAGGCGGACGAGTTCCGCAACCTCCACCTCGGTGCCGGGGCCTTGCTTTGGCCCGATGGTGGGCTCGAACTCGAGCGCTCCCATTCCGCGCTGCCCCGTGTAGCAGAGGCGTTCGATGGGGTTGAGGGAGCCGGCCGGGCGCCCCTGGGAAGCGAGCCAGGCGTCGATCACCGCGTTGCCGAAGCGGTCGGGCAGGCTGTCGGCGAGCATGCCCGGAAGCCCCAGGAAGGTTTCTCGCGACAGCTGTGGGAAGCGGTAGACCCGGTCGCCGAGCGGCATCATCAGCGGCGACAGCTGGATCCCGCTCTGCCGGAAGGCCGGGTCGTACTCGAACGAGGAGACCTGCTCGCCCTCTTCGAGGGCGATGGCCCCTACCCTGCGGCCCCACAGGCGCACCTCGGCGACGGTCGTCATGATTCGTCACCCCACGTCCAGGGCTCGTCTGGCTGGGCCCGAGTCGACTTCCTCACGCGCTTCCGCACGCGCTTCTGCTCCCGAAGCAGGTCCATGGGACTCGGCCCCGGCTGAGGATGCACGTCGATCCAAGCCTCCAGCAGCTCGAGGCTGCGGAGGATGCGAACGTAATTGGTCAGCTGCGTGGATTCCCCACGCTCAAGGCGTTCGAGGGTGCGCTTGCCGACGCCCGCGAGCTCGGCTAGCTCGGCCTGGGTCCTGCCCAGCTCGATGCGGCGCTGGGCGAGACGCTGGCCCACCTCAGTGAGGGCGGATTCGTCCGATCGCGGAGATCCCATATGCTCGTCAGTATAGTGTAATTATCCGAATAATACGTCATATTTCGTCAAAAGTGACGCATTACATGGATTTGGCTTGCGTGCTCCACTAGAATCCCGAGTGCCTCGTTTGAGCCCGTGCAGCAGCTTGAGGGATCGGTGTCGCGATCCACGGGCTGACCACGTCCCATGCTCCTCTGAACTCCTCATACACTCACACGATGCCCGCCCGCGCCACCATCGAGCAGATGCAGCAGCTCGCGGAAACCCGCGGCGGCCGCTGTCTCTCGGCCACCTACGTCAACGCCCGCACCAAGCTCGGTTGGCAGTGCGCCGAGGGCCACCGCTTCTCGCTGCGACCCAAGGAGGTCTCTGCCGGTCGCCGCTGGTGGAAAAAGTCCAGCGGGCTGGACTTTGCTCACCGGCGCTCGAGCCCTTGGTTATGCATGACCCACCCTGAGAGCGCCTCGACCCACGGCATCGTTGTGCTGTGGGTCATGAAGGATTCTCCCCTACGGTTCGCTTCGGGGCTGCGCCCCTCCGTGGTCGCCGCCGAAAAAGTCCAGCGGGCTGGACTTTGTTCACCGGCGCTCGAGCCCTGGTTTTTGCATGACCCACCCTGAGAGCGCCTCGACCCACGGCAGCGCCGTGCTGTGGGTCATGAAGGGCTCTCCCCTACGCTCTCGTCCATCGGAAGCATCTGGGTTCCGGCCAGTACGACGACTTCGGCGCGGTGGCAGCGGGCGACCAGCTGCCGCAATTCGCGGTAGTAGGCCCGTTGCAGCTCGACCAGGCGAGGTAGGTCGGCTCGGGCGCAGGTGAAAACGTTGTAGCCGTAGTGGCCTTCGGCACCCGCGGCAGCGCGGCGGGCGGCTTCGGCCGACCACCAGCGCTTGAGCTTGGCGGCCTCGATCGCATCGCTGCGTGTGTCTACGAGCGGTGGCGCATCGCGCGCGCGGTAGTGGCCTTGCTCGAGCACGATCTGTCCCGCCTGTCGCAGTGCGCCCAGGCACTCGACTTCGGTCTGCAGGTCGATGCCAATGCGTGCCGCCAGCCAGCCTCTCAGCGCTCGGCAAAAGTGATCCACTTGTGCTCGGCAAAAGTGATCCGGTCTCGGATCGTAATTCCAGCGCGGAGGCCGTTCGAGGGGGGGGGTGATCCAGGTGCTGGGGGTGGTTTTCGCCGGGA
>Ga0224501_10000287_pt1 | contig 44101 bp, 45 predicted proteins | sample SF_Oct11_sed_USG_4_FD_169105 | JGI IMG/M metagenome (GOLD analysis project Ga0224501, IMG submission 169105) | Sediment microbial communities from San Francisco Bay, California, United States - SF_Oct11_sed_USGS_8_1 | ecosystem: Environmental > Aquatic > Marine > Sediment | place: USA... | reverse complement strand
TCTCAGTCCAGACAAACGGTGCCCTGCATATGCGCTATACCGCACGTAAGCGCAATATCGAGTGGAAGGACGATAGCACGACAGAGGCAGCACTGGCGGCGCTGGAGCGGCTGCTGAGTGACAACCCCTATATCTTCCGTGCCACACTGCAACCGGGTATGGGGCTGCTCTGTAACAATGTGTTGCACACCCGTGATGGTTTCAGGGATGACCCCAAGGCACCACCACGTCTGCTCTATCGTGCGCGCTATTTTGACCGTATCGATGGCACCTGAGCTATGGCTATTGATATGAATCAAGGCCTGGCGTTATAGACACTGGCCAGAATGGCACGAAGCGGATCAGGAGTAAAAATCGATGAGTTACAGCAACCCTATGGCAAATGATCATCACCATTGTGATGAGCTGTTCGCCGCCGCAGAGCAGGTAGTGGAGGGGGGTGAGTGGTTACGGGCATCAGAATCCCACCGGCGTTTTATCGAGGCGATGAGGCACCACCTTGAGGCGGAGGAGCAGCTGCTCTTCCCCGCATTCGAGGCCGCGAGCGGAATGACACAGGGGCCGACCAGTGTAATGCGACACGAACATGAGCAGATGCGCGGCCTGTTTGCGCAGATGGATCAGGCCGTTGCGGCACAGAGCGGTGATGACTATCTGGGGGCATCAGAGACGCTGTTAATCCTGATGCAACAGCACAATGCCAAGGAGGAGCAGATCCTCTACCCCATGCTCGATCAGATGCTGGCACCCCAGGCTGATGAGTTGCTGCCACAACTGGCCGAGCGAATCGATTCGGCAGGCGTGTAACGTTTATGGAGCAGATCCTCGATGTCAGTGCCCTCGCGGCCCCGGAGCCGCTGCTGCGTGCGGTGGATGTGATAAAGGGACTGCCACAGGGTGACTATCTGCGATTTCGTCACCGCATGAAACCGTGCCGGCTTTACGATGTTCTGAAGGAGAGTGGCCTGGAGTGGGAGACGCGACAGGGAGAGGTGGTGGAGTGTGAGCTCTTTATCTGGCATGCGGGAGACAGGGTCGCTGAAGAGGCGGCAAGAGCGGCCGCCGCAAAGCTGGAGCCGTGGCAGGATTAACCGGTGAACTACACCGCACTCTCACTGAGTCAGACCCCCCCTCTATCGGTACCGCTACGCTTCTTTCTTACCGCTCCCCTCTTTCTGGCTGCAGCAGCCCTGTTGTTGCTTATCAATGCAGATGCCCTGACCGTCGGGCGCTGGAGTCCAACGATGCTGGCGCTGACACACCTTGTCACCCTCGGATTTCTCGGCATGGTGATGGTAGGGGCGATACAACAACTCCTGCCGGTACTGATCGGTGTGCCGCTCACCTATCCGCGTCTCACCAGCACGCTCCTCCATCTGTTGATGGCGGCGGGGATATTGCTGCTGGTGACGGGGATGGCGTTAACCTCGCTGTTCCTGCTGCAGCTGGGAAGCGCCCTGCTGCTACCGGCGCTACTGGGTTTTATTCTACTGGTCTGGTATACCCTGTGGCGCTCACCGTCTACCCACGCCACGGTAGGGGCGATGGCGCTGGCACTGTTCGCTCTGCTGGTGCTGGGGGGGATCGCGCTCTGGGTAATGCTGCAGGGCGGCTGGCATCTTCCCCTGGCGCATCCGTTGACCCGCTTGCATATCGGCTGGGGGGGGCTGGGTTGGATCGGGGCACTGCTGATCGGGGTGTCCTATCAGGTGGTGCCGATGTTTCAGATCACACCGGAGTATCCGCTGCGCGTCAGGCGCTGGTTGACTCTGTTACTGGCAGGGGTGTTGCTACTCTGGTCAGCTAGCGCTCTTTTCATACCCTCCGTCACCTGGCTGGCTGAGTTCGCGCTAGCGGGGCTTGTGCTTCTCTTCGCTGTGCAGACGTTGTGGCTGCAGCAACAACGCAAGCGCCGCCTGGCCGATGTCACCTTCGACTTCTGGCGCCTGGCGATGGGGTCGCTGATCCTTGCTGTGGTGACATGGCTGCTGGGGCAGTGGTTTAACTGGCCTCAACTTGGGTTGGTAACTGGGGTGTTATTTTTGCTCGGTTTTGCCACATCCGCGATTAACGGCATGCTCTACAAGATAGTCCCCTTTCTGGTCTGGCTACACCTTAATAACCGGGTGCAGTCCAGTGGCGGCTGGCAGGGGAGTATCCCCAACATGAAGCAGATCATCCCGGTGGTGGCAACGCGGCGTCAGTATCAGCTCCATAGTGCAGCGTTACTGCTGTTACTACTGGCTGTGGGAGTGGAGATAGTACCCGTTGTGCGCATTGCTGCGGGTTTGTGGCTGATAAGCGCCCTCTATCTGGGATGGAATCTGCTGCAGGGGATGCGCTGCTACCAGCACTACCTGCGGCAGGTGGGACAGGGTTAGGCGATGGCGGGGTCCCGACCGGTAAGCAGCAGGGTTAGCAGGTCGTGCACCGAGCGCAGCTGGTTACCAAAGGGGAGTGGCTCGGAGCCGCGGAAAAAGAGCCCCTTATCATAATTGCCCTCTACCGCGGCCTGCAGTTGGGTGTCGATACAGAACTGTCCGGAGCTCGGGTCGCCATCTTTCAGACCGCAGTGGCTGAGGCACTCAAACCAGACCGCGCAGGTGCCCTTTTCCGGTGTCGCCCGCGAGCGTACCCTCTCTTCACGCTCCAGGTATTTCTTTAGCCAGGGTGTGAGAACGGCACGAGCGGGCAGACCAGCGGTGCTCATAAAGGTGACGATCTCCTCGGGCTTAGCCTCCAGCAGCACCTTCTTGAAGTTGGGGTGTGCATCACCCTCTTCGGTAACGGCGAAGGGGGTGCCGATCTGCACCGCGCTGGCGCCCCAGCTGAACACCTCCTTAATCTTCTCGAAGGAGTTGATACCGCCGGCAGGGATGAGGGGGATGGGGTCAATCTTGAGGGCCTCAAAGACCTTGGGGATCTCGGCCAGTACGCGCTTGAAATCGTAACGCTCGTTGACGATATCTTCAGGCTTTGGGGCACCAAGGTGCCCACCGGCGTAGCGCGGGTGCTCGAGGACGATAGCATCGGGCAGTACGCCCTTGCGCATCCAGCGCTTCAACACAGCGCGTACCCCTCGCTCCTCGGAGAGGATCGGGATCAGCGCCACATCGGGGTAATCCTTGGTCAGCTCCGGCAGCTCGAAGGGGAGGCCTGCGCCCATAATGATGGCATTTACGCCGCTCTCACACGACTGTTTAACGAGTTCGGGGAAGCGGTCTACCGCACGCATCACGTTGGAGGCGATAAAGCCGTTGGGACCAGCGATCTCACGTGCCGCCTTGATCTCTCTATCCAGTGCCTCGAAGTTGGCCTCATCAATGATGGCGCGATCCTTTACCCGGTGGGTGCGCGCCATCAGGTCGGGGTGATGTACGCGTAGGTCGATACTGGCGATGGTGCCGATAGCACCCTCGCGGGCGACGGTGCCTGCAAGATTATGTGCTGATACACCAACACCCATACCTCCCTGTATAATGGGCAGCAGTTCGCGTCCGCGAATCTTCAGCTTGGGCAGAGAGGTCTCAATCATTCATCACCTAAGAGGTTTATTCAGGCACAAAGGCCGCTATGATACATCAAGCGGGGTCAGAGTTCCCCATAATTAACATTGAGTGGCGCCTGAACGGTTGCTACTCAAGCCCATAAAATGACAGGTTATTTCATGGCAACACCATCCGCGGCAGAACAGTTTCGCTCGATTATCGCCTACCCGCTGCACGGTAACTGTTATCTCAACATAACCAGTGAGTGTACCCTGCGTTGTGACTTCTGCCCCAAATACAACCGTACCTGGGAGGTGCAGAGCTACGATCTGCGACTGCACCGCGAGCCCACGGCTGAGGAGGTGATGGAGGCGATCGGTGATCCCAAAGCCTACAAGGAGATCGTTTTCTGTGGCCTGGGGGAACCGACGGTGCGGTTTGATGTGCTGATGACCATTGCCCGTGGTGTGAAAGCAGGCGGTGGTCGGGTGCGGGTCAATACTGATGGACTGGTCAATCTGCGTCAGGGACGTGATGTGACCAGAGAGATGGCCGAGGCGGTCGATAGTCTCTCTATTTCGATGAACGCGCAGAACGAGGCGATCTACATCAAACATACCCGCCCGAAACTGGCGGGGGCCTATGCGGCGATGCTCGACTTTGCACACCAGGCCAAAGAGGCGGGGATGGCGGTCAGTCTCACCGCCATCGATGGTCTGGAGGGGGTCGATGTCGCCGCCTGTGAGACGATCGCCCGTGAACTCGGTGTCACTTTTCGCCGCCGGGTGCTGGATGAGGTCGGCTAGGGCTTGCACAGGTGATTCTATTTGGAGTAGCTTCAAACACTCTTTCGGAAATTACCGGAAGAGTATTGGGAGGCGGAGATGGATAATCAGAGATTACTGCAGGGCGGTAGAACGGTGGTGGCGGCAATGCTGCTGGGGGCGGCTATGGGCACCCATGCTGAATACTATAAGTGGACCGATTCTGAGGGTCAGGTGCACTACAGTCAAAAGCCTCCCGCTGAGTTGCAACGTAATAAGGTAGAGAGGATGAACCTCAAGGTGCATACCTCGGAGCCTGTTGGGGAGGCAGATTCCGAGCAACCCAGAGGAATGCTGTGCGGTGAACTGACTCTACCTCCGCCGATGCCCGACCCGGTGGTGCGGATCACTCAGTTGCGTCGCCTGCTTGAGCGGTGGCAGAAATTTGTCGATGAAAACAGTGCCAGCACCGATGAGGCCGTGCGCAGCAAGATCAAGGATCACCAGTGCGGCATCAACTACGTCAAAACAGAATTGGCCTCTCTGGCAGAGGTAAAGGAGAAGTTTGAGCAAAATTACGAAAAGGCAAGTGTTGAGTTGGCTGAGCGAAAGCAGCTAGTGCGGGAGTGTGAAGAGGGTGAAGAGGGTGAAGAGGGGCCCGTCGCTGTTGCAGAGTGTCGCGGTGAGCACCGTCGCCGAATCGAAGAGCTGGAACAGATCATGAGGAATCTGGAGGCGCACCAGAAGACACTTACCACTCCTTAGGAGGGCATAGTCCGTTCAAGTTGATCTATGTCATATCGTAGCGGTTAACTCCTTACCTACACTCAGGGTCCCTTTTCCTGCATCTGGAAGCCACTGGTGGCTCTGAGCGACTACGTCAATACACTGGGGCAATCCCTCCTTAACCGCTACGGTGAGCGGGTGCACAAACTCGCCATCCATGCGGGGTTCACCTGCCCCAATCGTGATGGCAGCAAGGGGCGGGGTGGCTGTACCTTCTGCAACAACAGCTCCTTTAGCCCGAATGCACGACATGCCACCGACGTGGCGGGGCAGATCGCCGCCGGGCGGGCGGTGATCGCCAAACGTACCAGGGCGAAGAAGTTTCTCGCCTATTTTCAGGCCTACACCAATACCTACGATGACCCGGTACGTCTCAAGGCGCTCTACGATTCCGCCCTTGCAGAGCCCGACGTTATCGGCCTCTCCATCGGCACCCGCCCCGACTGCCTCCCTCCCGCTGTGCTTGACCTGCTGGCGGGTTACCGTGCCGAGGGGCATGAGATCTGGCTGGAGCTGGGGCTACAGTCGGCCTTTGACCACACCCTGGCGCGGGTTAATCGCGGCCACGGGTTTGCCGAGTTTCGCTCCGCGGTAATGGCCGCCAGGGAGCGCGGGCTGCCGGTGTGCGCCCATCTTATTGTGGGACTACCCGGGGAGGGCGCGGCACACAATCTGATTACCCTCGACAGGGTTCTGGCACAGGGGGTGGAGGGGCTCAAGCTCCACCCTCTCCATGTGGTCAAGGGGACACAGCTGGCCAACGAGTGGCGGCGCGGGGAGTACTCCCCATGGGTAATGGAGAAGTACATCGCCACCGTGGCAGACTTGATCGAGCGCACCCCGCCCGAGGTGATCTATCACCGTCTGACCGGTACGGCCCAGGAGTCGATCCTCCTGGCCCCTGAGTGGTGCAACTGGAAGTGGCGGGTACTCAACGGCATAGAGCAGGAGTTGGCCCGCCGCGGCACCTATCAGGGGCGACTACGCGGTATTGTCGGCATGAAGGTCAACGGCTGAGGGGTAGAGGTTGATGGCAAAGGTGGAGCTGGTCTGCCCCGCGGGGAGCTTTCCCGCCCTGCGTCAGGCGGTGGATAACGGCGCCGACGCGGTCTACATGGGCTTTCGCGATGCCACCAATGCGCGCAATTTTCCCGGTCTTAATTTCGATGAGCGCGGTGCCCGCCAGGGCATTGACTATGCACACCAGCGCGGTTGCAAGGTGTTACTAGCGCTCAATACCTATCCACAGCCGCAAAGCTGGCAAACCTGGACCAGCGCCGTCGACAGGGCCGCCGCCCTCGGCGTTGATGCCCTGATCCTCGCCGATATGGGCTTGATGGCCTATGCACACCGTACCCACCCACAGTTGCGACTCCATTTATCTGTTCAGGGCTCGGCCACCAGCGCCGAGGCGATCGCCTTCTATAAAGGGAGATTCAATATCCAGCGGGTAGTGTTGCCGCGGGTGCTCTCTCTCTCCCAGGTTCGGCGTGTTATCGAGAATACCGAGGTGGAGGTGGAGACCTTCGCCTTCGGCTCGCTCTGTGTGATGGTGGAGGGGCGTTGTTATCTTTCCTCCTACGCCACCGGTGAGTCGCCCAACACCTGTGGGGCCTGTTCACCGGCAAAATCAGTACGCTGGGAGGAGACCCCACAGGGGCGCGACGTGCGCCTTAATGGCGTACTCATTGACCGCTATCAGGGCGATGAGAGCGCCGGTTACCCGGTGCTGTGCAAGGGGCGCTTTAAGGTCAATGGCAAGCTGGGCTACGCGCTGGAGGAGCCGACCTCGCTGTCGGTGCTCGATATCCTGCCGCAGCTGATCGAGGCGGGCGTCTCGGCCATTAAGGTAGAGGGTCGCCAGCGCAGCCCCGCCTATGTGGGGCAGGTAACGAGGGTGTTGCGCCAGGCGCTGGACGCGGCGCAGGCCAACCCGCAAAGCTACACCCCGCGCAGCGACTGGGTGGCACAGCTCGACAGGGTGGCTGAGGGTTCCACCCATACCCTGGGCGCGCTGGAGAGAGTGTGGCAGTGAGGCTCGCTCTAGGACCTTTGCTCTACTACTGGCCGCGCGAGCAGGTCTTCGATTTTTATAAACAGGCCGCCGAGTGGCCGGTTGATATCGTCTACCTGGGCGAGGTGGTCTGCTCCAAACGTCGCGCCCTCAAGCTCGATGACTGGTTGGCGATTGCCGAGGAGCTTAGCGCCGCCGGTAAGGAGGTGGTGCTCTCCACCCTGGCGCTGGTGGAGGCGGAGTCGGAACTCAAGACGATGCTCCGCATCATTGAAAACGGCGACTACCTCATCGAGGCCAACGACATGGCGGCGGTGAATATGGCCGCTGGACATCGCCCCTTCGTCGCCGGGCCGCACCTCAATCTCTACAATCAGGAGAGTGTGTCGCTGATCCACAATTCTGGTGCGATTCGCTGGGTGATGCCGGTGGAACTTGCCAAGGAGACACTGCAGGCGATGCTAGATAGCTCCCCTTCTGAGCTGGAGACGGAACTCTTCGCCTGGGGCCGCCTGCCTCTCGCATTCTCTGCCCGCTGTTTCACCGCCCGTAACGCAGGCCTGCCGAAGGATGACTGCCAACTGCGCTGTGGCGACTACCCCGAGGGGATCATCATGCACTCTCAGGAGGAGCAGCCCTTCCTCACCATCAATGGCATCCAGACCCAGTCGGCCACCACCTACTGCCTGCTCGACGCCGTGGCGGAGATCGCAGAGATGGGTGTCGATGTGTTGCGCATATCACCACAGCCGTATCACATGGCAGAGGTGGTCGAGATCTTCTATGAAGTGATCGATGGCGAGCTGAGTGTCGAGGAGGGAATAGAGAGTCTGCGCAAGATAACTACCAGTGAGTTGAGTAACGGCTTCTGGTATGGCGAGGCGGGGATGGTGTGGCGCGAGGTTAGAAATTTAATATCCTGAGTATTTTACATAAGATGCAAGAATACTCAGGGCAAGTTTGACGAATTTACTGCATTGACATTCGTTTCCTGTGTACTAGTTTTAAGTATGCGAGACGTCTGCTGGTGAAAGGGGCGCGGCAGTTGTTCTGATTCAATCACATACAAAATAGCAATGCGTCACGGTTATGCGCCAGCGTAGCAGATGCGTGTGAGCATGAAAGCCAGCTTGGAGAGATATTTTTTACAAGCCAGCAAAATCATTTTAAAAATATTGCAGCCTGATCACAGGTGAACGAGGAGATGGAGGCATATGAAAATGTGGAAGAATTGGGACGCTAACCACAAGAATGGCGTAGCTCAGTACAGGGTGGTTGCTGTCGCATTGAGTGCCATTTTGTTATCCACATCCTTTAGCAGTAAAGCCTGTTATCTAGAAACTGCAACTGGAGGACCAATCACATCTCTTGAGATCAACGCGGGCTCAGGGGCTACGACAAGCGCCATTCTAAACTGCTATTCCTGTAAGGCTAACGTGCTATATGCAGCGAGTGACACTATTTTGGTTACGAATGTTAACCCCATAGCCCCAGCAACATTTCCAGTACCCGATGTGGGCGGCGGTACATACAAACAGGAGTTCACGATTACAGCAGGGGACAATGGCTTTGCAAACGTGACGATTAACTGGGATGCCTATGGTACAGACGCGTATGGTTATTCCTGTGATGCCTATGATGGTCCGGGTACTATTGGCGTAACCGTATCAACACCTAGCGATGAGAGTACCGCCAACACCCCCTCCTCCGGTAGCGATGGAGACCCTGTCAACACCTTCAACGGCGAGCTCTATAATCACGAAGGGGCGGACATCAATCTTGGCGGCCCGCTGCCGCTGGTACTGAAAAGATATTATGCCTCCTACTTAAGCCGCGCCTACATCCGAGGAGAGCTGGGCGATAACTGGCGCCACAACTACGAGTGGAGCATCCACTGGACAGGCAACAACCTAGTTCTAATCGACAGCCTCGGCCGCTCCACCCGCTTTACCTCCGACGGAGCTGGCACCTGGACCCAACAGAGCAACAAGGAGGCCCCCTACCAGATTGTGCAAACAGGGAATGTCATCGACATCCTCGATCCCAGAAGCGAACTGGTCTACCACTTCTCCATTGATGCCAACGTCAACGCCCATCGCCTGACGGAGATCCGAGACCTCAAGGGCAATGTGCTGACCCTCTACTACTGGGGGTGGGAGAACTCGAATTATGTCGGCAAGCTGGGAAGCGTCTCAGATGGATTAGGCAGGGAGCTGGAGTTTGGATATTTCACCTACACTGGTCCGAAGAAGAAGCTCTGGAAGGTGGTCGAGCTTCAGGGCGGAGTCGTGGGTAGGAACGTGCTCTTTTCCCACACCATGAACGGAGATGTGGAAGAGCTGACCGGTGCTCGTGATATGCGCGGCAACACCACCAACTTCACCTATGCGGCGCCGGACGGGGCAGACCGTGCCCTGATGGAGAGCAAGACACGCCCGGCGGGCAACACCCCCTACTCACAGACCTACTATGTGGTGGCCGATGGGGCAAACAGCGGAAGGGTCAAGACACAGACCGACGCACTCACCAATCTCTTTACCTTCGACTATCTGGGCTCAACCACCACCATGACCGACGCACAGTCGTTCACCAAATCGCATGTGCACACTGCCACCGGTGAGTTGACCTCACACCAGGGAGAAGATGCACAGAGCATCGCCATGACCCACGATGCCGAGGGGCGGCGCACCTCGGTGACAGACCGTCTGGGTGAGACCAGCGCCTATGCCTACCACGGTCCAAGCGGCAAACTGGCCTCAATCACCAATGCCGATGGCACCAGTATTAACTATAGCTACACCGCCAGGGTGACCGGTGGTTTCACCTTCTATGACCTGACCACCATCACCTATCCGGACGCCTCAACCGAGAAGTTTACCTACGATGCCAACGGCAACCGCCTGACGCATGTGGACAGGGGCAACAACACCTGGAGTTACACTTATAACACCCGCGGCCAGACACTGACCGCCACAAACCCCAAGGGCGGAGTTACTACCTATACCTATAATGCCGATGCCACCCTGGCTTCGGTAACGAGCGCGGCGGGGAATACCACAAACTACAGTTACGATACCAGCCGCAGACTGACCACCATCACCTTTGCCGATACCTCGACCCGAAGCCTTGGTTACGACAACAACGACAATCTGCTGAGCGTGACCGATGGCAATGGCAATACCACCAGCTATGTCTATGACACCAACAACAATCTGACCACCATCACCGATGCGGCGGGCAATAGCGTCACCATGGCGTATGATGCGATGGACCGCGTTACCTCGGTGACCGACCGAAATGGCAATGCCATGAGCAATTCCTACGATGCGATGGGGCGTCTTAGCAGCTTTACCGACAAGGCAGGCAATACCTCCACCATTGCCTATGATGCGCGCGGGCGTGTCAGTGGCATCACCGATGCGCAGAACAACACCTGGAGCGTGGGGATGGATGCCGAGAGCATCCTCGCCTCGGTGACCAACCCGCTAGGGGATGGGGCCAGTTTTAGTAGCGACACACTGGGGCGCATTACCGGTGCCACAGATGCGCTGGGGGGCACCACCACCCTTAGCCTTAACAGCATGGGTCAGGCCACTACGGTACAGGACCCGCTCGGTAGAAATACCACCCTTAGTTACGATGCACAGGGCAGGGTCAGTGGCATCACCCTGCCGGGTGGCCTAATTGGCGCGACCTATACCCGGGACAGTCTTGGCAAGCTCACCACCATTACCGACCCGGCGGGCAACAACTGGCAACGCAGCTACGACAATGCCGGACGACAGACCGCCTATAGCGACCCGCTGGGTGGCACGGTCAGCTACACCTATGATGGTCTTAACCGTATTGCCAATGTCACCTACGCCGGAGGCGGTACCCAGGCGCGCACCTATGATGGTAATGGCAACCTGACCCGCCGGCTCTACTCAGATGGGGTTGACCTTAACTTCACCTACGATGCGTTGAACCGCCTGACGGCGGCAAATGGCGTTACCCTGACCTATGACAATAGTGGCAACATCGTTAACAGCAACGGTATTGCGATGACGCGCGATGCGGCCGGGCGCATCGCCACCCTCACACTCGCCGTCGGCAAGGCCATCACCTACAGCTACAACAACCGTGATCTGCTGGCGAGCGTGGCGGACTGGACGGGGGCCACCACCACCTTTGGATATGATAATGCGGACAGACTCACCACCATTGCCCGACCCAACGGCATCACCACCACCTATAGCTATGATGCCAATGGTCAGATTGTGGGTATCAGTGATGGGGCACTGGCAACCGCAACGCTGACACGCAATGCGGTGGGTGAAATTACATCGGCCACCAGAACCACCCCGCAGACCAGGGCGGTGAGTGCCGGCAGCACACAAACGCTGGCCTTTGATGCCGCAGCACAAATTAATGCAAACACTTATGATGCCGATGGCAGACGCACCGTTGATGCAACACGCAACTACAGCTGGAACCTGGCTAATCGACTGACCGGTTATACCGAAGGGCCCGCCACCGTCAGCTTTACCTATGATGCCATGGGTGGTCGGACCAGCCGAACCGAGGGGGCCGCGACACGTAACTACGTGCTCAACTACGCACTGGGGCTTACCAGCGCGAATATCGAAAAGGATGGCGCGAACGACCTCTACTACTACATCACCACCCCGGGTGGCGCACTGCTCTATCGTATGAATGCGGCGGATAACACCCGCCATGACTATCACTTTGATGAGATGGGCAACACCCTCTTTATGAGTGACAGTCTCGGTGCGGTAGTGAACAGCTACGCCTACTCACCCTATGGCTCTCGACTTAGTGCGACTGAGGCGGTGGAGAATAACCTCACCTGGCAGGGACAGTTTGGTATTGCCAACGACAGGACAAGCGGCCTCTACTACGTACGAGACCGTTACTACGACGCGGCTACCGCACGTTTTATTAGTCGTGATCGTGTCAGGGGTAGTGGGCCGAAGTCAGTAAATCCCTATCAATACGCATTCGGCAATGCGATGAGTTATGTGGATCTAAATGGCACATCTCCATTTACCATAGAGGGTGTGATGGAGCAGATGTCGGCAGAGGAGATTCAGCATGTAGGGATGGACAAAATCAGGGATATAGTTGAGGAAGCTAATGCCGGTGAGTTTGGAGAATATGTTGACGTGGGCGACCTGGCAATGGGGCTGCTGCAAGAGGGTTTTTACAATGACACGACACATGTTACTGACAGATACAACGTGCCTGAATTAGTGTTTTTGGAAGTATCTATTCCGTCGCCAGAGCCGCCCAGTGGAATTTATTACATGGTAGGTGCGTCTCATCTTGAGAAACCGCCGACATCTGTGGAGGAATTTGAACGCAAAAGACTTGAAGGAGAATATGAGAGTGTAATGGTTGAGCTACAAATAATGAGGGACAAATTTGACAGAGCAGAACGGAATGTGAGAATTGCAAAATATGACCAAGAAGACGCAAATAATGATTTTCTTCAGAATTTGTGGTCGCCGATCGAACCTGATTTTCGTGAAAGAATTATGGTACGCATAGCGGAGAGTGAATTAAAGAAAGTCAAGAACGCAATGGATGAGTTAAATTCAAGGCGACGTTACTTAATGGGTCAAATAAATTATTTTGATTCTGTAGCTCGTAATCTTCAAACAATAGTCGTCCTCAACTAAGGAGCAGAACCATGAGAAATCCCATTAAAAACATGGTGCGTAACTCATCTCTGCCCCTTTACCGGATGGCTAAAGCGTTTCTTACTACACTACTGCTTGCTGGTGGTGTGTTGTTGTCTGGAATGACCCACTCCGCCGAAACCTACCAATACGACGATGCTGGCAGGTTAACGCGGGTAATCTACGACAACGGCACCAACATCACCTACACCTACGACAATATGGGTAACATCACCAACAAGGTGATGAGCACCACGCCCATTCTGTTTTTTACCCTTGATGTAACAAAGGCAGGTACATCAACGGGAAGAGTGAGCAGTGATATCGTCGGTATTGATTGTGGTCTCGACTGCAATGAGGTGTACGAAGAGAACACCAGTGTCACCTTAACGGCTACCCCGGATGCGGGTGCCCTGTTCTCCGGCTGGAGCGGTGGCGGCTGTAGCGGTACGGCGACCTGTACGGTGCCGATGAGTGCCAATACTACGGTGACGGCTACCTTTGATGTAATCCCTGTTCCCTACACGGTTACATTGAATCCAACGGGACTTGGAGCTGGAACGGTGACGAGTAATCCTGTTGGTATCGATTGCGGTATTGATTGTACCGAAGTCTATAACAGTGGCACCTCGCTAACACTTGATGCGGTTGCTGCTGCAGGATCGATCTTTACGGGTTGGAGTGGTGGTGGATGTAGCGGGACGGCCAGTTGTACGTTTACAGTCTCGGCAGATACTACCATCACAGCCGATTTTGCCCGCCTCTTTACCCTGACTACCGTTGCAACGGGTAGTGGTACTGTTAGCAGTGCCGCACCGGGTATCGATTGTGGAGTCGATTGTACGGAGATCTATGTCGAGGGCACATCGGTTGAGCTGAGTGCGGTCGCGACGGCTGGTAATATCTTTACGGGCTGGAGTGGTGGCGGCTGTAGCGGAACAGGAGCCTGTACCGTATCTATGTCAGCCGATACGACGGTTAGCGCAACCTTTACCCCGCTATATTCGCTTAACGTCACAAAAACCGGTACGGGTTCGGGCACCATTAACAGTGCCCCGGCGGGTATCAGCTGCGGTGCAGACTGCGTGGATGTTCTGCCTGATGGTAGCGTGATCACCCTGACCGCGACAGCGGATGCCGGATTCGCCTTCACCGGTTGGAGCGGTGGTGGCTGTAGTGGTATCGGGGAGTGTGTGATTACTTTAAATGGTGATACAGCGGTATCGGCAAGCTTCGCCCCTACCTTTACCCTGACCACGATTCTGGCAGGCTCTGGCAGCGGCACGATTAGCAGTAGCCCTGCGGGCATTAACTGCGGTAGTGATTGTAACGAGGTATACGGTGAGGGGATGGTGATTACACTCACACCTAACGCCGGTGTCAATTCATCCTTTACGGGCTGGAGTGGTGGTGGTTGTACAGGCACCGGGCCATGTGATGTGACGCTCACTGCAGATACCACTGTTACCGCCACCTTTGGTATCGGTTATCAACTGAATGTGAGCAAAACCGGCAGTGGTACTGGCACAGTAACCAGTGCACCATTCGGTATCGACTGTGGCGCAGATTGTACTGAGGGCTATGTCGATGGCAGTGTCGTTACACTGACTGCGGTGGCCTCGCCGGGTTCGATATTCACCGGTTGGAGCGGTGGAGGCTGCAGCGGAACAGGGAACTGTATTGTTACCATGACAGCGGCGAACAGCGTCTCGGCCAATTTTGCCAGTGTCTATACAGTTGATGTCACTACCAGTGGTACAGGTGGTGGTACTGTACAGAGCAGTCCTGTCGGGATCGATTGTGGGGTGGACTGCACCGAAATTGTCTCAGACGAAACTACCTTGCAATTATCGGCCACGGCGGCTGCCGGTTCTGCCTTCACCGGCTGGAGTGGCGGGGTATGTAGTGGCACAGGGAGTTGTAACTTTACACCATCAGTAGATGTAACCATTGATGCGGCGTTTAATACCGATACTGATGGTGATGGTGTGGCCGATATTAATGATAGTGCACCGAATGATGCGACTATCGCCTCGCTGTCAGACCTGGCAGGCATTGGAGCGATAGTGATCGATGTCAGTGGCAATACCGGTGCTACTCTTGCACGGGTAAATATTCTTGCAGACAGTGACACACTGCTGGTGCAGACCAACAAACCGGGCAATGCGCAGTTCAGATACGGCGTGGTGACTTATGAGGTGAATGTGGCTGCGGCGGGTGATCAGATCACCGTCGTGCTTGACTATCCGGAGTCCATTCCTTCGGTGGCGCAATACTACCAGGTGGATGCGAGTGGCTTTAGTCAGTTTGGTTCTATAACCGTTAACGGTACACAGCTCACTGTCACCCTGATCGATGGCGGTCCGGGGGATGCGGATGGCGTGGCCAACGGCGTTATCGTACACGCAGCGGGTATCGGAACGGTGATTGTTGCGCCAGATGTACAGGTCTTCTCTGATGGTGGTTACTGTTTTATCGCCACGGCGGCCTACGGCAGTTATCTAGATCCCGATGTGGCGGTACTCAGAAAATTCAGAGACGACTATCTGAAGACCAATGCACTGGGTAGCTGGTTTGTGGAGTTCTACTATGAGCACTCACCACCGATTGCCAATTACATTGCTCAGCATGAGGCATTGAGGGCAATAGTGAGGTGGATGTTGACGCCTATAGTTTATGGTGTGAAATACCCAGTGATAACACTGCTGTTGATGCTCATGCTTGCCCGCAAGTTTGTGAAAAGGTATCAAAGGCGGAGACGTGCAGTCGATCTCATAGATGTGAGTGCAGGTGCATAACAAGTATAGAAGGCGTTATATAGATAAGTTAGAGTTTAAAGGCCGGGGTTTCCCCGGCCTTTTTTTATGGCATATTGTCCCTGAGATACGAGATGATTTAAGGAAATATCGAATGAAGACGATGAAGGCACTGGTAAAGAAGTACCCCAAAGAGGGGATCTGGCTTGAGGACGTGCCACTGCCCGAGGTGGGCAACAACGATGTGCTGATCAAAGTCCAGAAGACGGCGATCTGCGGTACCGATATCCACATCTACAACTGGGACGAGTGGTCGCAGAAGACCATCCCGGTGCCGATGACCATCGGCCACGAGTTCGCCGGCACCATCGTCGACATGGGGGCTAACGTCACCGGGCTGAACATCGGCGACGTGGTCTCCGGCGAGGGGCACATCGTCTGCGAGCGCTGCCGCAATTGCCTGGCCGGGCGTCGCCACCTCTGCCCCAACACCATCGGCGTGGGGGTCAATCGCACCGGTTGCTTCGCCGAATATTTGTCTATTCCCGCGAAGAACGTCTACCGCCCCAACATCACCATCCACCCCGAGGTCCTCGCCTGCTTCGACCCCTACGGCAACGCAGTGCACACCGCCCTCTCCTTCAACATGGTGGGCGAGGATGTGCTCATTACCGGCGCCGGCCCCATCGGCATTATGGCGGCGATGATCGCCGACCACGCCGGGGCGCGGAACATCGTCATCACCGACATCAACGACTACCGCCTCAAGCTGGCGAAGGAGTTGACCCCAAGGGTGATCACGCACAACGTTGTCAGCGACGGCCCGATCAGTAGAGAGTTCATGCGCACCCTCGGCATCCTCGAGGGTTTCGACGTGGGGCTCGAGATGTCCGGCGCCCCCGCCGCCTTCGAGGAGATGATCGCCAAGATGATCAACGGCGGCCACATCGCCCTGCTCGGCATCCTCCCCGACGGCATCGGCATCGACTGGACCAAGGTGGTGTTCAAGGGGCTGACCATCAAGGGGATCTACGGCCGTGAGATCTTCGAGACCTGGTACAAGGGGACGATGATGGTGCAGACAGGCCTGCCGCTGGAGAAGATTATTACCCACCGCTTTCACTACACCGATTTTCAGAAGGGATTCGACGTGATGCGCTCCGGCGAGTCGGGCAAGGTTATCCTCGACTGGAGCGAGGTGAAGTCATGAGTTTCAAGCGTGCCAGAGAGAGCCTGCAGAGAGACCTGCAGGAGATTAAGGATAACGGCCTGTGGAAGTCCGAGCGCATCATCGCCTCCGACCAGAAGAACGACATCACCCTCGCCGACGGCAGCGAGGTGATCAACATGTGCGCCAACAACTATCTGGGTCTGGCCAACAATTCGGAGGTGATTCAGGCGGCGAAGGACAGCTATGACCACTGGGGCTTCGGCCTCTCCTCGGTGCGCTTTATCTGCGGTACCCAGTCTATCCACAAGGAGTTGGAGGCGAGAGTAAGCGAGTTCCTCGGCATGGAGGATACCATTCTCTACGCCGCCTGCTTCGATGCCAATGCGGGGTTGTTCGAGACCATCCTCACGGCTGAGGATGCGGTGATCTCCGACGAGTTGAACCACGCCTCGATCATCGACGGGGTGCGCCTCTGTAAGGCGTCGCGTTACCGTTATAAAAATAACGACATGGCCTACCTGGAGCGTTGCCTGAAAGAGGCGAAAGAGAATGGGGCACGGCGTATCCTCATCACCACCGATGGGGTCTTCTCCATGGATGGTACCGTCGCTCAGCTCGATAAGATCTGTGACCTGGCCGATAAATATGATGCCATGGTGCACCACGACGACTGTCACGCCGTCGGCTTTATGGGCAAGAGCGGGCGCGGGGTGCACGAACATTGCGGGGTGATGGATCGGGTCGATATCATCACCGGCACCTTCGGCAAGGCGCTGGGCGGTGCCTCCGGCGGCTACACATCGGGGCGCAAGGAGGTGATCGAGATGCTGCGCCAGCGCTCACGCCCCTACCTCTTCTCCAACACCGTCGCCCCGGCGATCTGTGCCGCATCCCTCAAGGTGCTGGAGATGCTGGAGCGCTCCACCGCGTTGCGTGATCGGTTGTTCGACAACACCCGATATTTCCGCGAAGGGATGGTTAAGGCCGGTTTCGACATCGCCCCCGGCGAGCACCCCATCGTACCGGTGATGCTGGGCGATGCGCGGCTGGCGCAGGAGATGTCGATAAGATTGCTGGAGAGGGGTATCTACGCCATCGGTTTCTTCTACCCGGTGGTGCCGCAGGGCAAGGCGCGCATCCGTACCCAGATCTCGGCAGCACATACCCGAGAAGATCTGGACAGAGCGATAGCCGCGTTCAGTGAGGTTTATAATACCCTTAACCCATCGTCGTAACAGTGGTCACAATGCCCCATACCTGAAAAGCAAGAAACTATAACAACGAAGAGGAGAAATATGATGTCAGAAGATATTTACAAAACCCCCGATGCAGAGCTGGTATCGCAAAGTGAAGGTGGTGAGCCCGAGTATGCCGGGTTCTGGATACGGGTGGCCGCATCGATCGTCGATAACATTCTCATCAGTATTATTATTTTCCCCCTGCTGTTTCTTATTTATGGGGGCGGATACTTGACGGATGAATCATTCTATAAGGGGCCTGCCGACGTTTTTCTTAACTATCTCTTTCCGATGATTGTGATCATCGCCTTCTGGGTCTACAAGTCGGCCACGCCTGGAAAGATGCTGGTAAAGACAAAAATAGTTGATGCGCGTACCGGGGGTAAGCCTTCAACCTGGCAGTTTATTGGAAGATATTTTGGTTATATCGTTTCAACCCTTCCACTGTTGCTGGGACTGATCTGGGTCGCCTTCGACAAGCGTAAGCAGGGCTGGCACGACAAGCTGGCGAAGACAGTAGTGATTATCGTCAAATAACAGCAGGAGCGTTTGCGCAGGGAGGCGCCATAGAACTAGTTAACCGCCTTGTAGCGGGTATAAAGCTTCTCTACCCGTGCCACATAGTTCTTTGTCTCTTCATAGGGTGGTATTCCACGATATTTTTCTACTGCAGTGACACCGGCATTATAGGCCGCTGTCGCATGTTTGATGTTATTGTCATACCGCTTCAGTAACTGCTTGAGGAGCCGGGTGCCACCGTCGATATTCTCCCAGACGTTGTAAGGGTCCTGCACATTGAGGCGCTTCTGGGTGTCGGGCATCAGCTGCATCAGCCCCTCGGCCCCTGCCTTTGACAGGGCCCTGTGATTGAAGTTGGACTCGGCATGAACAACGGCACGAACCAGCGCCGCATCGACCTGATGGCGGGTGGCGATCTGAATGATCAGATCTCGATAGGCGTTATGATTGAGTTTGACATGGCTCCAGTCCGAGCGCGCCAGGTCACAGCCGATGTAGGAGAGCAGGCAACTGGGTTGCAGGCTCTCGTATACACCCCTGTTTGGTTTATCCGCACTGTAGGTGACCACGCCGTTATGCACATACTTGTAGATCTCCCCCTGTGACGGGAGGGCGATCAGAAGCAACGCACAGATTAGTGCAGTCTGTCGGAGAGAATTCAACATGTTACGCTATTCTTCTAAGACGGACTTACAAGTATAGCCAAAAATTGAAAAACTAGAAGCCCGGGCGATGAACAAACCCGCTGCGCTGGAGAAGGTGGCCCACATTGCCTCCCAGCCGCCTGCCCAGCACGCTGTCCAGGTGAAGCTGCAGGTCGAAGTCGAGTGCATCAAGCAGATTCTTCAAATAGAGCCCCGCCTCGGTCTCTCCCTCAATGGCGAGGGTGCGGTTAAAAAAGAGGGTGTCGGGATCCTCACTGCGGCTGGCGAGGAGCCAGAAGTCGGCGAGTGTGCCACTGATGCGCACATCCCACGCCGGATGCAGGCGCCTCGGCTGGCGCCTGAGCTGATTGCCCTGTATACGGAACAGCAGTTCGGTGCGGGTGTCGGTGATCCTGATAGCCAGTCGCTTGCCGTCCAGGTCGTAGAGCTGGTCGGCCATGTACTGTCCACGTAGCAGATGGTTGAAAAGGCGGCTCAATAGCTCACTGTGCACGCTGTCGGGGAGGGAGCGCAGCAGGATAGTGAGAGGTTTGATTGGTGCTTTCATCATGTGATCCCCGCAGGTGGAGAGCCATTATGGCAAAGGGTTGGGGTGGTAATCGTTGATCCAGATCAGTGGGCCACCCCTCTTGGATAAATGGCGACTAACGGTTAGCCTTGAGTAATTGACTGAATAGCTGGAGAAAGGTTGTGACGGAACAACAGATTCACCTCTCAATCGGTGGCATGAGCTGTGCCGGTTGTGTGGCGGCGGTGGAGAAGGCGTTGCTGGCACTGCCAGGGGTTGAGCAGGCGACAGTCAGTTTTGCCGAGCATACCGCCCTGGTAAGGGGTAGTGTCGATGCGGCAGCCCTGATCAAGACGGTGGTAGATGCCGGCTATGAGGCGTCTGAACTGAAGGACCTGGAGAGCGAGCAGGCCGAACGTGAGGCGAAGGAGCAGGCTCATACCCGCCAGCTCTTCAGACAGGCGATAGCAGCAGCGCTGGTCGGCTTTCCGCTGATGGCGGCGGGGATGGCCGGCCTGCTGCCCGCGTTGGCCGAGGGGACTATCTTCTGGCTCATTGTCGCCGGGGTTACCCTGGCGGTGATGGGCTACTCCGGCCGCCACTTCTTTATCGGTGCCTGGAAGCAGTTCCGTCACCACAACGCCAATATGGATACCCTGATCGCCATCGGTACCGGCTCGGCCTGGTGCTACTCGCTGGCGATCACCCTCTTCCCTGAGAGTGTCCCCACGCTGGCGCAGCACGCCTACTTTGAGGCGGCTGCCATTATCATCGCCCTGATCAACTTCGGCTCGGCGCTGGAGATGCGCGCCCGCGGCAAGACCTCCGAGGCGATTAAACGACTGGTTGGTATGCAACCAAAGACGGCACGGGTGGTGCGCGAGGGGCAGGAGCTTGACGTGGCAATTATTGAGGTCGGTCTGGGTGAGACGGTGCGGGTACGTCCCGGTGAGCGGATCCCGGTCGACGGGGTGATCATTGACGGCCACTCCTGGGTCGACGAGTCGATGATCAGCGGCGAGCCGCTACCGGTCGACAAGGTGAAGGGCGACGAGGTGATCGGCGGCACCATCAACACCTCCGGCACCTTCCTTTATCAGGTCAAACGGATAGGCAAGGAGACGGTGCTGGCGCAGATCATCGAGCTGGTGCGTACCGCCCAGGGGAGCAAGCCGGCGATCGGCAGGCTGGTCGACAGGGTGGCGGGGGTCTTCGTTCCCAGCGTGTTGATCATCGCCGTCTTAACCTTCCTCGCCTGGTATAACTTCGGCGAGGATCTTAGCTACGCCATCGTTGCTACCATGACGGTGCTGATTATCGCCTGTCCCTGTGCCCTCGGCCTCGCTACGCCGATCTCCATTATGGTTGGGGTGGGCAAGGCGGCGGAGTACGGGGTACTCATTCGCAACGGCGAGGCGCTGCAGCAGGCGGGCAAACTCGACACCATCGTCCTCGACAAGACCGGCACTGTCACCGAGGGACGTCCTCAGCTCACCGACATCATCCCCTTTCGCGGCGCAGAGCCTGACAATCTGCTGTCGATCGCCGCCAGTGTCGAGGCGGGTTCCGAGCACCCGCTGGCGGCCGCCATTGTTGCCGGGGCAGAGGAGCGTGGGCTGGAGCGGCTGGAGATCGAGAGCTTTGAGGCGCTATCGGGCCGCGGGGTCAAGGCGCTAATGGGCGGGCAGCGCATCTTCATCGGCACCCAGACCTTCCTCAGTGAGCAGGGGATCTACCTTGGCCATCTGGAGCAGGACGGGGCGCGCCTTGCCGCCGAGGGAAAGACGCCGATCTACATGGGGCTGAATGAGGCGGGGGCCGCGGTCTTTGCCGTGGCCGACCCGATTAAGGCCGACTCTGCCGCGGCTATCGAGCGGCTGCACAGCGAGGGGATGCGGGTGATCATGCTCACCGGCGACCATCAGGAGACCGCCAATGCCGTGGCCAAACAGGTGGGTATCGATGCGGTGATCGCTCAGGTGCTGCCTCAGGATAAGGATATGCATATCGAACGGTTACAGGGGCAGGGGCGAATCGTCGCCATGGTGGGTGACGGTATTAACGATGCCCCGGCGCTGGCACGGGCCCATGTCGGTTTTGCTATCGGCTCGGGCACCGACGTGGCGATCGCCAGCGCCGATGTCACCCTTATTCGCGGCTCCCTGCACGGCGTGGCCGATGCCATCGCCATCTCCCGTGCGACGGTGCGTAACATCAAGCAGAACCTGTTTGGTGCCTTCATCTACAACACGCTGGGTATTCCCGTTGCCGCCGGGGTGCTCTACCCCTTCATCGGGGTCTTGCTTAACCCGATGGTGGCCGGGGCGGCGATGGCCCTCTCCTCGCTCACCGTGGTGAGCAACGCCAATCGCCTGCGCCTGTTCAAAACCGGGGGTGAGAGATGATCTGGGTCAATCTGGCCGGACTACTGCTAATCGGGCTGATCGTCTGGTGGTTCTGGTTGTCTGGAAAATAACGCACGGTGAAACTCCTCTACACCGCTACCAACTCCCTGCTGGTGAGCCACCTGCGCAATATTCTGGAGGGCGACGGCATCGCCTGCCGCATGAAAAATGAGTTTCTGTACAGCGGTGCCGGGGAGATCCCGCCCACCGAGATCTGGCCCGAAATCTGGGTGGAGGAAGAGGTATTCGGGAGAGCGAAGCAGCTCCTTGATGACTTTCTGAGCGACCGCACCGATGAGCCCAAGTGGCAGTGCCGCCGATGCGGCGAGGAGATCGAGGGGCAGTTCGCTGTCTGCTGGAACTGTGGCGGACCCCACGAAGAAGAGTAGGGCCCGCCCGATCATCAATGCAGATAACGCCCACCTGCTGCCACGGCGATGGTGATGAGGCCGAGGATCATGTTAATCCCCACCATGTCGCGAATGCGGTCGATATGGCCCTTGCCCTCAGGCCAGATCTGCGCGGCGACGCTGCGCTTGAGCTTCTGATAGGGGCCGAAGAAGACGTAAAGGTAGATGCCAACCATGGTCAGACCCAGAGCGTGCATGATATGCACATAAAGTCCCACATTGGCCATGCCGTTAAAAACCACGAATAACATGTAATAGCCGGTAGCCAGGATGGTGCCAACGGCCACCCATACCCAGGGAAAGAAGCGTCCGAAGACCCCAACCCACAGCGGCTGACGCAGTGGTGGCTCCAGCAAAGTGGCAGCGACCGGGCGCAGCATCTGGTGGGCGAAGAACATCCCACCTACCCAGATCACGGCGGCGAGAAGGTGGAGGGTAACGGCAATACTCATGGTAGGTGGTCTCCAGTCGTTAGTGAGTTTCTGTGCGCAAGTATAACGGTTTAACCTGTTCTCTACCCGTTCAGGGGGGCGCAATCGTCCCGAGGATTCAGGTGCAGAGCAAATCTCGCAAAAAAGGGCCGGAGCAGGTACTATGCAGGGTCATTTTTTGGTGTGCCGCCCCGACAGCCAGGTTTGGGCGCGGTGCGAACAACGACTTTTTAAGATTTGAGAGGCGATCACTATGGCTGACTTCAAGCTTGCCCCCTCCATCCTGTCTGCCGATTTTGCCCGCCTGGGTGAGGAGGTCGACAACGTTATCGCCTCAGGTTGCGATATCGTCCACTTCGACGTGATGGATAACCACTACGTGCCCAACCTCACCATCGGCCCGCTGGTCTGTGAGGCGTTGCGCAACCACGGCGTGACTGCCGAGATCGACGTTCACATGATGGTCAAGCCGGTGGATCGCATCATCCCTGACTTTGCCGCCGCCGGTGCCACCTACATCACCTTCCACCCCGAGGCCTCCGAGCACATCGACCGCAGCCTGGGACTGATCCGCGAGCTGGGCTGCAAGTCCGGCCTGGTCTTTAATCCGGCCACCCCGCTCAGCTACCTCGACTACGTGATGGACAAGGTCGACATGATCCTGCTGATGTCGGTCAACCCCGGCTTTGGCGGCCAGAGCTTCATCCCGGCCACCATGGACAAGCTGCGCCAGGCGCGCAAGATGATCGACGAGAGCGGTTATGACATCCGCCTGGAGATCGACGGCGGTGTGAAGGCGAGCAACATCAAGGAGATCGCCGAGGCGGGCGCCGACACCTTCGTCGCCGGTTCCGGTATCTTCGGCTTCGCTAACGACAGCGATGCCAACAAGTATGACACCATCGTCAAGCAGTTCCGCGACGAGCTGGCCAGGGTAGGCAAGTAAACACCAACACCCTGTCGTAACACCGCGGGGGTTGTGTCTCTCGGCACAACCCCCTATTTCATGGTGTTATATGACCACAGCAGTGAGATATTGAAGTATGTCTATAAGAAAACCCGAAATGATCCTCATCGATGTCGACGGCACCCTGGTCGACTCGGTGCCCGACCTCGCCTACTGCGTCGATGAGATGATGAAGCAGCTCGATATGCCGGTACACGGCGAGGAGAAGGTGCGCACCTGGGTCGGTAACGGTGTCGAGCGTCTCTGCCGCCGCGCCCTTATCGGTCAGCTCGACGGCGAGCCCGACGATGCGCTGTTCGAAAAGGCCTACCCCATCTTCCTCGCGCTCTACGCCGAGAACACCTCCAAGCGCTCCTGCCTCTACCCCGGGGTGGAAGAGGGGCTAGACTACCTGCAGGCGCAGGGCTACAAGATCGGCTGTGTTACCAACAAGGCGGCAGAGTTCACCCACCCGCTGCTCAAGGACCTCGGCATCTTCGACCGCTTCGCGATCGTCATCAGCGGCGACACCCTGCCGAAGAAGAAGCCCGACCCGCTGCCGCTGCTGCACGGCGCCGAGCACTTTGGCGTCAAGCCGGAGAACGCGATGATGCTGGGCGACTCGATGAGCGACGTGAAGGCGGCGCGCGCCGCCGGCTTCCAGATCATCTGCATGAGCTACGGCTACAACCACGGCGAGGATATCCGCGACTACAACCCGGATGCGGTGATCGACTCGATGGCTGAGCTTAAAGACCTGCTATAAGAAACGGGTTAAGATAAGCGGAAATTACCTGATAACAAGAGGGAAAAACGGTGAGAGAGAACGTCAATAAGCGATGGTGCAGCTAAACGGCCAACTAAACGAACGCTTTCTTACCGTCTCTCTTCCGGGTGATTAGCATGACACCGCAACAATTCGCACAACTGGCCGCCGAGGGCTACAACCGCATCCCGCTAATGCGTGAGGTGCTGGCCGACCTCGACACGCCGCTCTCTACCTACCTCAAGCTGGCAGCCGCCCCCTACACCTACCTGTTCGAATCGGTACAGGGGGGCGAGAAGTGGGGCCGCTACTCCATCATCGGCCTGCCGGCACGTACCGTGCTTACGGTAAAGGGGCACGAGGTGACCGTTACCACAGACTATGAGGTGGTAGAGCAGGTGACAGCCGGGGACCCGCTTGCTTTCATCGAGGCGTTCCAGGCCCGCTACCGGGTTCCGGAAATCGAGGGGCTACCCAGGTTCACCGGCGGCCTGGTCGGCTACTTCGGCTACGATACCGTGCGCTACATCGAGCCGCGCCTCGGCGCCTGCCCAAATAGAGATGAGCTGGGTAATCCCGATATTCTGTTAATGCTCTCCGACGAGGTGGTGGTGTTCGACAACCTCTCTGGCAAGCTCTACGTGGTGGTGCACGTCGACCCCAGTGAACACGACGCACAGAAGCGCGGCGAGAACCGCCTGCACAATCTGGTACTAAAGCTGGAGCAGCCGCTGGCGCGTCCCCCTTATGTAAAAAGCAAGGAGCTGGGTGAGGAGGACTTCGTCTCCGGCTTCACCCAGCAGGGGTTCGAAGAGGCGGTGGCGAAGTCGAAGAAGTACATCACCGACGGCGACATCATGCAGGTGGTGCTATCGCAGCGACTCTCCATCCCCTTTACTGCGCCGCCACTCGACCTCTACCGCTCACTGCGCAGCCTCAACCCCTCGCCCTACATGTTCTTCGTCAACTGTGGTGAGTTCCAGATCGTCGGCTCCTCGCCCGAGATCCTCACCCGCTACGAAGACGGCAAGGTCACCGTGCGCCCCATCGCCGGTACCCGCCCACGAGGCAAGGATGAAGAGCAGGACAGGGCGCTGGAGCAGGACCTCTTGGCCGATCCCAAGGAGCTGGCCGAGCATCTGATGCTGATCGACCTGGGTCGCAACGACGTCGGTCGCATTGCCGAGACCGGCAGCGTGGAGCTGACCGAAAAGATGGTGATCGAACGCTACTCCCACGTGATGCACATCGTCTCCAACGTCGAAGGCAAGTTGAAAGAGGGGATGACAGCGATGGACGCCCTGCGCGCCACCTTCCCTGCTGGCACCGTCTCCGGCGCACCAAAGATCCGCGCGATGGAGATCATCGACGAGTTCGAACCGGTCAAACGCGGCGTCTACGCCGGTGCCGTCGGTTACCTCGGCTGGCACGGCAACATGGACACCGCCATCGCCATCCGCACCGCGGTAATTCAGGATCAAACCCTCTACATGCAGGCCGGTGCCGGTATTGTCTATGACTCGGTGCCGCGCAATGAGTGGGATGAGACGATGAACAAGAGTCGGGCGGTGTTTAGGGCGGCGGAGATGGCGGCGCGGGGTATTGATAACCCGCAACATCGGTAAGGGCAATTATTGGGTAGGAAAATTGTGACTACCGTTATGGGGAAAGCGTATCAAATGAAGAGTGACTATGACGTGGCGATAGTAGGGGCTGGCCCAGCAGGGGCAATGGCAGCTATGACGCTCGCGCAATCAGGGCTAAGAACAATTCTGATTGAGAAGCATGAATTACCCAGAAAGAAAGTATGCGCAGGTGGGTTGGTGAAAAGAGCTGCAAGTATACTGCCGGAAGATATGGATTATCCTGTTGAGTCGGTGTGCAACATACTTGAATTTAGAGTGCATGGGACTGAAGTGAGCGCGAAAACGCAGTATGACTCTTTAGCACAAACAGTTAATAGAAGTCAGTTTGACAATGCACTCGTCAAATATGCCATCTTGAAAGGGGCGCTATTGAAGCAAAAGTGCGTTGTAAAGGAGTTAATAACTCAACCAGTCCATGTCGATTTGGTTGTTGAATCAGGAGACACTCTCTCAGCAAGCTATGTTGTGGTTGCAGAGGGAGCAAATGCGCGTTTGAGCGAAAGTATATTTGGAAAGCAACCCTGCCTGGTTCCTGCAATAGAAGCAGACGTATATGCACGAAGTGAAGTGTTAAGTAAGTATAAGGATAAAATGGTATTTGACCTGGATGTGATAGAGGGAGGTTATGGATGGGTGTTCTATAAAGGTGACCACCTGTCAGTTGGACTAGGCGTGGTTAACGGCGAAAAGAAGAATTTACAGCAATCTTTTTCTGAGTATGTGTTGTCGCTTGGATTTAATCAGGAAGATAAGATTTGCAATAAAAAGGGCGCCTTAATTCCAGTTAGAAAACGCGAAGGGCCATATATGAAGGGAAGAATCATGTTGGTAGGTGATGCGGCTGGATTTGCAGATCCGATAAGTGCAGAGGGATTAAGCTATGCATTGATAAGTGGTAGATCTGCAGCAGAATCGATTATTGAATATTTCGATAGTCCGGAGAATGTATCCAGAGGTTATATAGATAAAATACAAATAAATATATTGGACGAATTGAACGCGGCAGAACGACTTGTTGGTTTGGTATATAGGTTTAAGAGCATTCGGAATTTGCTGTTTAGATTGAGAGGGGAAAGACTCGCTAATGGTGTGGCGAAAATTTTATCTGGTGAGCGACGCATGGCCGATATAACGTCAATATCAAAATTTATAAAAATAATATTTAAACGAAAGTGATAGTCAAGGTGCCGGGATCATTGAAAATAACAGGTAAGATGACTTCGCTCCAGCGAACCCCATAGTGCATTGTGCTGTACGTGTTCAACGTAATTACAGATAACATCCCCAAAACCCCGGTATACTCTCAAAATCCCATCCACACACGAGCCCTTCCCAATGATCGAAATTGGCCATGACTACACCCTGAAAGTAGTGAAGATCCTCGATTTCGGTGCCTACCTTGATGCCGGCGAACTGGGTGAGGTGTTGTTGCCACGTCGTTATATGACCCCCGACCTTGCTGTGGGCGACATGGTGCCGGTGTTTCTCTACCTCGACTCCGACAACCTGCCGGTGGCGACGACCCAGCGGGCTAAGGCGGAGCTGGGTGAGTTTGCCTATCTGCAGGTCTCTGACCTTACCGATGTGGGAGCCTTTCTTGACTGGGGGCTGGATAAGGATCTGTTCGTCCCCTTTGCGGAGCAGCATCGGCCGATGGAGGTGGGGAAGTCGTATATCGTTCACCTCTATCTCGATGTAAAGGGACGTATTACCGCCTCATCGAAGATCGACAAGTTTCTGCAGGACGATGGCGCCAGTACCTTCCGTCCACGCCAGCGGGTGAGCCTGATTATCGCCAACTCCACCGACCTTGGTTACAAGGTGATTGTTAACCACACTCACTGGGGTGTGCTCTACAAGGATGAGGTGTTCGAGCGTCTCAGCTTTGGCCAGAGCAAGCAGGGTTTTATCAAACGCATCCGCCCGGATGGTCGTCTCGATATCACACTGCATGGTGGTAAGGAGACAAAGGATAAGAACGCAGCAAAGGTGCTGGAGTACTTGAAGACTCACAACGGTACTGCACCGCTGCACGACAAATCACCCCCTGCCGAGATTGAGGCGCAACTGGCGATGAGCAAGGCGGCCTTCAAGAAGGCGATTAGCAGCCTTTATAAAGAGCGGGTGATCATCATTGAGAAAGACGGGATTCGTCTGGTGTAGCGATTGACCGGTGACAACCATTCTCGATATATCAGAAGCAGCTTCACATAAAGACCGCTGGTGAGCTCAGCAGGGCTCGGGCAGACATCATGTATACTCGTTACACCCCTTACCTCATAGCAGGAGACACCGATGAGCGAGCTCCCCCACTGCCCCAACTGTAACTCAGAATACACCTATGAGGATGGTGAGATGTGCGTCTGTCCGTCGTGCGGTCATGAGTGGAGTAAGTCTGGTGATGATGCGGTTAATGCCAATGAGTTGATAGTGAAGGATGCCAACGGTAATCGCCTTCAGGATGGTGATACTGTAACTGTGGTAAAGGATCTGAAACTGAAGGGGAGCTCTTCGGTGCTCAAGGTGGGTACCAGGGTAAAAAACATCCGCCTGGTTGATGGTGATCATAATATCGACTGCCATATCCCCGGCTTTGGAGCGATGATGCTGAAGTCGGAGTTTGTGAAGCGATCAGTTTGAACAACTGTGGCTTAGTGTAGTTTCAGATTGTAATACTGCTTTGAATGATGATCGGGATATCAGAGATCTGTCACCTCGCTATCCCCACCAAAGACTGCCATCACCTCTTCGATCATTTTATATAGCTCTAGCGTCATAAAGGCAAAATCACTATCGAACTGCAGCACGGGGTCGTCGGTATAATCGTCCAGCTCCTCTTTTATCGCGTCGGTGAAACGCAGGCGCTTAATGGTCAGATCTTCACCCAGCACGAACGCGACACGCTCACGCCAGTTGAGAGAGAGTTTAGTCACCTGTTTGCCGGCGTTGAGGAGGCCCTGAACCTCCTCGCTGTGCGGGTCCTGGCGGCGGCAGCGTACGATAGCCCCATCCTTATCACTCTCCTGTAACTCGTACTCATCGCCCAGTTCAAACCCTGTCGGAATGTTGTCACCGCGAAGCCACTCGCTCATCACCACGCGGGGAGACTCCTCGGTCTGTGGCTGGCGCAGGCCTATCCCATCCAGCGATTGTCGCAGCAGGGTTATCAGCTCCTCGGCGCGGTTAGCACTGCTGGTATCGACCACAAGCCAGCGATGGGTGCGGTCAATATAGGCGTAGCAGGTGGTGTTACGGGTGAAGGCCTGGGGCAGCAGGGTTTGGGTGAGCTCCTCTTTTAGCTGCTGGCGCTCTTTACGCCCCAGCGAGCGCGATTCGGCCTGCTCGAGCTGTTCCACCCGCTCGGCTAACTGTTCGTTGATCACCGCAGAGGGGAGGAGGCGCTCCTCCTTACGGGCGCAGATCATCGAGTAGTTGCCGACAGTGTGAACCAGCTGCTGACCATTGCGCCCCAGCGGCTGAGACCAGCCGTAGCTGAAGGGAGCGCTTTTTCCGCAGGGGTGGAAGGGGTGGCCCTGCAGCGCCTGGTCCAGGGCGTCGTGATCCAGCTCAAAGGGGCGACTAAGGCGAAACAGAACGAGATTCTTAAACCACATGGCACTTTCCGGTGGAATTGGAGAGCGGCATTATGACAACAACTGAAGGGATATGAAACGTTGTGTGGTGGCGAGGGGGCATTCAGAAGTAGGCAGAGGGCGCCCCGTTGTCTTGCGAGACGGCTCCGACATTGGTGCGATTCAATGGTGGGTTTAATATGGGACAGAGGCGCTTTGAAACAGGCGCTGATTAATAGCCACACCAATCTGATGATCAGACTAATCCTCTACCCTCGATAAATAGTTAACCTCACTAACAGCTCTAACCACAGTATAACCAATGCAAGGTAGCCGGTAATGAATGCGCGCCGGCGCTTGAGGAGTCGGTTTTCACGTATATGGGTATAGGTATGTGCGAGGCGACTGACCACGAAAATCCATGCGAGAGCGATATTGACCACATCTACCAGTGAGGCGCTGTAGGCGATCAGGCAGGCGACGTAAAACAGTACCGGTAGCTCAAACTGATTGGTGTAGTTCTGCTCAGTCTGCATCAGGTAGTCGGGTAGCTCAGCACCCCGATTACATCTGAAATAACTTATCTTGACCTCACCACTCATCACGGCCCGAACACGCAGATTTGACAGCCTGATCCCGACGTAAAAGGCGAGGGCCGCAAGGACAAAGATAGGGTATAGAATCTGTTCAGCCATAGTATTACTCCCTTCGTTTCGTATTTTTCAGCTGTTATAGTAGCCAGAGACAAAATATGTTCAACATCATATTAAGGTAGGCGAGCGATGCCCTATAGTCACGATCACAAACAGCAGAGTCGGGAGCGCATTTTGCAAAGCGCGGCACGCCTGTTTACCCGGCGCGGATTTGAGGGGACCTCGATTAATGAGATCATGGCCGATGCGCGGCTGACACGAGGGGCGTTTTATGCCCATTTCAAGAGTAAACATGATCTCTATGCTCAGGCGATCTCAGGGGCACCGCTCTTTTCACCATTAGCCAGGCCGAAACCAGAGGATGTAGATCAGCAGGCCTGGCTGCTTCAACTTGTTAGTGAATACCTGAGTATGGGCCATATCAATGAGGCAGAGATGCCGTGTCCACTCGCCTTTCTGATCACCGACGTGGCGCTAAATGACAGGGAGGCGCGTGAAGCCTATACCGAGGTCTTCCTGAAGATGAGCCGGATACTTCGCATGGCAACCAGAACGGGAAGCCGGCTAGACAGGGAGAGGGTGATGGCGATTACCAGTATGATGATCGGTGGTGTTGCCATCGCCCGCACCCTGACCGATGAGAAGGCTCAGCTGGGGCTATTAAGAGGGTGCAGGCGTGTTGCATCTGAACTAATAAGTGAGAGAAAGCTGTAGCGAGCAGGAGTTAGCGCGTTATTCACGTCAGGCAGGGGGCTCTCTGAGGTAGTAAGCGGGGAGGTGCGCCTGAGTGTCAATAAGGTGGTGGGAACCTATCTGTTGCCGAATGCGCTGGCGGCGTTTCGCCTGGACCACACCTCTGTCGATATCGAGGTGGTGATCAGTAACCACGTCAGCAGCCTTAGCAGACGGGAGGCGGACATCGCCCTGCGAATGCTTAGGCCACCCTAGCCTGATTGGGCTGCTCGGCTTTGATCAGGATGATGAGATGCTGCGGTCGCGGATGATTTTGGCTTTGAGGTGCAGCGTAAAGCGTTTCAGTTGCGTACTGACAGAGATCGCACTGATACAGGCAGCGGCCGGGGTTAAGTTGACGCACCTGGGTGCGGAGTGGTTTGCGGAAGCGCCCTATGAGGGTCTGGGTTGAGGCGGACACCTTCTGTTTAGGTGGTGCCCACATCAAGCCAGTTGGTACGGTGATCAACCTCGGGGCGACCGAGGTGGTGGCCCTGTGCCCAGTCGATGCCGATCTCGCGGACACAGTCGAGGGTGCGCTCATCCTCAATAAACTCACCAATGGTCTTTACCTCTAGTTCCTGTGCCAGATCCTGGACACCGCGCAGGATGGCGCGGACCTTCGGTTCGTGTGGTGCGCGGCGCACTAGCTCCCCTTCAAGTTTGAGGAAGGTGACCGGAAGGTCAGCCAGGTAGAGGAGTGAGGAGTAGCCGCTACCAAAATCATCAATGGCCAGACGCAGGCCAAAGTCGAGGAAGGGGGCCAGTACCTCGCGGGTGCGGGGGATGTCGGTGAGAAGCTGGCGCTCGGTGATCTCGATCACCAACGGTTTTTTCTCAGGCACGGAGGCGAAACAACTGGTGCAGCTCTGCACTGCCAGATCAAGGATGCTCTGTACCAGTGCGGGAAATTCGAGCAAATCGGCGGAGATATTGACAAAGTGGTCGATGGGAGAGGCGCCCCCCGCCAATTGGCCGACACAGCGGCGTACGGTGTGACTGATGAGCTGATGGTCGATGAGGTGTACCAGACCGCGCTCTTCGGCCATCTGAATAAAGGCCTCGGCGGGAATCACGTCGCCCTCCGGGGTGATGATCCTCGCTAGTGCCTCTTCAGCAACAACCTGGCCGGTGGCCAGTTCGATTATTGGTTGATAGGCGGGGCGGAGGCGCTGCTCATCGATGGCGAGTCGCAACTCAGCCAGCGTGACAGCGAGCGTATCGGCTCGATTGTTCATAGCGCAACCTCTCGTGCTTTCCGACGATTGTCATTTTAGTTAGTGTTTTATCTACCGTCGTTAACGCTCCTGTCAACCAGACGGCCCTGTATCATAGCAAATTGTGACAAAAAGGGTATGAATACCCCCAATTCATAATGAAAATTTGATGATCTGGTTTTATCGGAAGTGCTCTCAATCAAGCCCTTAGGACAAAATGACGGCATGGATATTTTGCTAAGTGTAATAATCTACGCATTAGACAAGTTGCACTGACATGGCTGTGCATACTTCCAGTATTCTCTAGAAGGAGTCACAAAGTTACCAATATGTTACATGTTAAACTATGCGGAAAAGAGAGTGGGATAAGAGATAATGGTTAACCTGCAAGCACTGAATATTCTTATTAATGACACGCCAGGCGCCATTGAGGCCTATGCCACGGAGATTGGGATGGACCCGACCGTGGCCAGGGGTCTGGCGATTCTGCTGATCGCCAATGATGGAAATCTTGCGAGCCTGTCGGTAAATCAGCGTGAGCACTATGAGAAGGTGGTTCTTCCTCTTCTGATGGGAGATGTATAGAGAGGAATGTACAGAACGCCAGTCGAGCCCTAATGATTGGAGGACATCTAACTACACTCTATGCCACGGCAGTGCGATGGTAGTTCAGTAAAAATCCCTTGTGAAGGGTATCTCGAATATGTTGTTTGTCTGACCACGATGTACGGCGTAAAAATCCCTGTTCGCTCATGGCGCGACTAAACTTTCCGTGATTACCTCTACCCGGATCGACGATGATAACCTCCGCATTGTTGTGGGTATGCCGCTTTATAAAGGCGGCAAGAGGTGTCGGCTGTTGCGGCTCGTATAATAGATCACTGCCGATTATCAGATCGAATTGATCTATCTCCAGATCGTCACTTTCCCATGAACCTGCGTGGAAGGGAATGGCGGCGAGATTGTTGAGAAGCAGATTTTTATCTAAAAACTGTTCGGCGAGTGGATGCTGGTCAGTAGTCGTTATGTCGGCCCCTAGTCGCTGCAGTACCAGACTTGCCAGTCCTAGACCGCAGCCCACCTCAAGGATGCGCTTACCCCTGAAGGGAAAACCCGACATCAACTCCGCAAGATACAACCCGGCAGGCCATACCTGGCCAAAAATTGACCACATCGCAGCAGGCACATTAGCGCGTTCGGCCTCGCCATCAGGGTCCCAGTACTGTTGTCTGTCCAGCAGAGAGCGGATCTCAAATTCGCTGTCACCGAAGGTGTAAAATTCGTGTTTTACCTGATAGGGGGACATCGTCATCGCGTCTCGTGGTTGGCCTGAGAGAAATTCAGTCAGGCGAGACGCAACCAATAGATGGAGGCGAAATGCGAATCCGAATAGCGGTACGGGACTTGAGATGCCAAATGGTTATGGCACCATCAGTTACCGTATGGGTGTTTGTCGTGGTGTATCTGCCGTAGCAGGCAGACACTTTGTTAGCTAAGTCGCGGCGGTGCGGCGGCGCGTGGCATAGGCACTAACTGAGCGACCGCCGATGCGATCATTCAGATCGCTGGCGACACTCTCTGCGTGCAGGGTGACACTGTTTAACGTGCCAGATTTCATGCCATCAATCGCAGAGCCTTTGCGTTGTATGAGATAGCGATACCAGTTATTGCCATCCATGCCATCAGGGGTGTCGATCTTCTCAACCGCCACGACCTGGTAGAGGTGCTTTTCAGTTGTGTGTTGCTGCATGTGTCATTACCTCCGTGTCACGAACGGTGAGCGGCATGTGATCTCTTACCGCCGCGTGAATGGTGTGTGCGGTTGTCGTTTGCGGCTCGATTGGCAGAGTGATCTCTACCGCCAGGTCTTCTGTTTGTACCGCGACCGTTGTTGATGGGCACGGCCTTGATGCTAGGGTCTGGTAGAAAATCGTCGAATATGACTCGTGGGATCTCACGCTTGAGGAGACGCTCGATATCATTGAGCAGCTTAAGCTCATCAATGCAGACCAGAGAGAGCGCCTGCCCCTCATTACCTGCCCGACCAGTACGCCCTATCCGATGGACGTAGTCCTCGGCAACATTGGGAAGCTCGTAATTGATGACGTGTGGTAACTGATTGATATCAAGACCTCGTGCGGCGATGTCGGTGGCTACCAGAACACGTACCTTACCGCTTTTGAAGTCAGCCAGTGCCCGGGTACGTGCACCCTGACTTTTGTTACCGTGTATTGCTGTTGCGCTAATACCGTCTGTTGTGAGCTGCTCGGCCAGGCGATTACAGCTGTGCTTGGTCCGGTTGAATACCAGAACCTGACGCCAGTTATTGGAACCAATGAGGTGGGAGAGCAGTTCACGCTTGCGATGGCTATCGACAGGGTGGATCACCTGCGAGACGCGCTCAGAGGCGGTGTTGTGGCGTGCCACCTCTACCAATGCCGGTGAGTGGAGTAATCCTTTGGATAGCTGTTTGATCTCGTCGGAGAAGGTGGCAGAGAAGAGCAGCGTCTGTTTCTGTTTGGGGAGTAAGGCAAGTATCTTGCGGATATCGCGGATAAATCCCATATCTAACATACGATCGGCCTCATCGAGCACCAGTATTTCGACCTGTGAGAGATCGACGCTCTTCTGGCCAATGTGGTCAAGAAGCCGCCCGGGAGTGGCGACAAGGATATCGACACCGGCGCGTAGCTTCTGAAGTTGTGGATTGATCTTTACTCCGCCGAAGATCACAGCAGATCGCAGCGGCAGATATTTGCCATACACCACTACGCTCTCACCAACCTGGGCCGCAAGCTCACGCGTTGGGGTAAGAACCAGTGCCCTGACGGGACGGCGAGCGTGAGAAGCCCTTCCCGAGAGTGTAAGGCGATGTAACAGCGGTAGGGTAAAACCGGCCGTCTTACCGGTTCCGGTTTGTGCGCCGCCCATAAGGTCACTTCCGGCAAGGATATGAGGTATTGCCTGACTCTGGATGGGTGTGGGTGTGCTGTAGCCTTTATCGCTAACGGCACGCAGTAGTTCGGCCGAAAGGCCGAGGGAATCAAATGACATGTTTGGATGATCTCCAGGATCAGCCTGCCCAGGTGCATTGCAGTGGGGCGGTCCAGGCGAAACTTGTTAGTGATATTCGGGGTGATCGATAGAATCGCCACGATGAATGAGGTGCAGACCGGGGAGCACCAGCGAGGATATCCGTCAACTATACCTGAAACAGGGATAGAAAGGTGGATATCACAGATACTAAGAGTGCATGCGCTGCCGAAGGTTCGAAAATAATCGATCAGGCCAGCCAGGATGCAACAATAAAACAGGGTAGTGTTTAGTGGGTACGACTACGGAAAATGTTGAAAACAGGGTGTTGCTATCAACACCCTGTTCAATGTAAGCAGCCTAGCGTGCTGGCGCTACATTGGCAGCGGGGGCACCAGGGCCGTAAGGACCTGTCGGGTAAGGAGCTGCAGGAGCGCCGTAGCCGTATGGTGCGCCATAGCCGCCATAGGGGGCGCCATATCCACCATAGGGGGCGCCATAGCCGTTAGACCCATTGTAGCCATTAAAACCGTTGTAGCCGTTATAGCGGTTGTTGCCATAGCCCGAACCATTACCGCGCGCAGAGGAGTTCATGCTGAAGCCAAAGTCACCGCCTCCGTTACCATCACCCCAGCCATTGCCGTTACCATTACCAAGACCGTTGTTGTTGCCCCAGCCATTGTTATTGCCGCCGAAGGGTCCCCACCACGCCTGTGACACGGTGGCAACCGAGAGAAGGGCTGCGGCGCCCAGTACAGTAAACATTTTCATAGATAATCCTTTGTAGAGATGTAATTGCCCAGGTCTGATGAGGGCGTATAAGACATGCCGAAATTCGTTGTCGGCTCTCAGCGATAGACCTTGAAGGGAGTGACCGGGGTCATGCTTGAAGGAAAGAGGCTTGAGTGGATACGTGATCACGGCCAAGCCTGGCATACCCACCAGTGGTATTAATTTCACCGGTGGCGCGGGTCGGACTTGATTATGCAAACCATTAGTTCTGCAACAGGCCTGCTGGGTGGAGTATAGGGGATCCTGACCTAAAAAGCTTGCGATTAATTAAGATGCATCATGGAGTGTATGCAAAAACGCTAGATAAATAGTTACTGTGATCAGTGAAAAACAGGCGTATGGTGATGGCGTCGCTAGTGGCATCACGTGAGGAGTAACTGAATGGAAGGCATATCAGACATAAGAATTGGTGGAATTGATGAGAGTCGACCGCCAATGATCCTGAAGCAGCCCTACATTGATCTTGTGTTTAGACTTAACCACAAGGCACCCTCTGAGTGGTGTGTTGCATTCAATGATCTAATGGCAAAAGACAAGCTCTCTGTGAAGATTGAACCGAGTGAGGGCATCTATATCGAGACCTGGGTGAGAACACCTGAGGAGATTGAGCCAGTATTACAGAATCTAAAGGAGATGGTGAATCGATGCAGTGAGGAGTATGTGGAGCGAATCGAGGATGAGGCCAGGGCTGCAATTAGAAGAGATAGCGGTAATATGGAAGATGAGGGAGAACAGGGTAGATTAAATCGAATTGTGGCAGGGCTAAAATTTGATGCCTGATGGAAATGGTTGTAGTAATGATTTCATGACGATCCGGGAAGCGTCTGGCAGCGGATGTAATAGAAATTCGCAATATAGTACAAAGATGATGTTTAGTGGCCAGTGACGGAAGCAATATCTCCTTAATTCGAATAGAGCCAGATAGTCACACCATAATGCGGATCAAAAAGGTTGATCGAATAACCAAGAATGAGACCGTCAGTATTCAATGTTTGCGTGATCTCAATGTAATCGGTATTGATGATGCCGGTATAGCTCTCCTCCAGAGTGATAAAATCAGCACTGTGATCTGGATTGCTGAATAGATCCCATATTCCCACCTGTTCGCTGCCGTCAGAGCAGTTCATGGATGCCAGATTGCCATAATCTCCATCCAGCGCAAAAGAGGGGATGTCATTCACGGTAGTGGGATAGCAGACAACACCATTTCCGAGTACCTTTTTGACTTCGTGGCCATACTGATCAAGGTAGAGGGTGGCGGTGCGACGTAGAGTGCCGCCGCTTGCTGCGTGAACCAGACTGATCTCTGTCATGGTGGGAATGGTCCATGTGCCATTTACCCATTCTCCAGGAAGCCCCTGCCGAGTGATGTAACCACTCCAGTCATGCCCATAACTGTCGCTTCCGTGTAGAGGGAAATGCATCCACTCACCCTGCGCCAGACCGTGTACAGAGGCTAGGCTATAGCTGTGGTTATATAGGGGAGTGTAGTCATAATCAGTACTATGATCAGTACTGTGAATAGTAACCTCCTCGGTAATCGTCGTTTGACAGGCAGTTAACAGGAGTGGTGAAAGAGCCAGTAGCAGGACGATAAGGGATCTGAATTTCATGTGAGTGGCCTCGGCTAGAGATAGTATGGTGGCAGAGTAGCGAAGAGACGCTGAACGGTAGCTGAACAGAGTAAGAGAGATGGGCGGTGAAAAGGGCTACTATATTGATTAACACGCATGAATACTGTCATTATTGGGTAAGGCAAAGGAAAACAGGGAGGAGTGACGTGAAAGTTTTTATCCTGGCGATACTGTTGTATTCAAATGTGACACTTGCTTCAGTAATTGAAGAGATGGTTAAAGAGGGAATAAGGCTGCATGATGCGGGTGAATATGAAGATGCCATCAGTAGGTATAAAGAGGCGTTAAAACTGGAGCCAGAGAGTGCGATGGTGCTATACGAAATGGCGCTCTCATATCAGGCTTCAGGGGATAATAAAGAGTGTATAAGGACCTCAGATGAGGGATTTAAATATCGTTCAGAGTACAGAAGCCAGCTGTATGTGGCGAAGGGTAGCTGCCAGTCTCAGACTGGTGATTATGAGAGTGCCATAAAGACATTTGGAGATGGCCTGAAGGAGTTTCCAAATGATGCGATGCTGCATTTTAATATTGGCATTACACTTTACAACAGTAATCGCATTAAAGATGCCAGTGAACACTTCAAAAAATGTATAGAAAATAAACCTGCCTACCCGTCACCCTATTACATGCTGGCGCAGTCCTTTCATGAGCGGGGATATCGTATTCCGGCGGTGTATCTCTATAGTCAATTTGTGCTACTTGAACCTAATACGCAGCGAAGTATTGATGCATCAAAGAAATTGCTTTCACTTATAATGTCATCGGTATCGCGAAGTGATGACGGAGATGTGAATATCTACGTAAATCCAGATGGCCCGGTTGATGAGGGAGATTTTAGTGAGCAGGATATGATGTTGTCGATTGGTGCATCCATGATGATCGATAATGAAGTAAAGAAAATCGACAAAGTTATGCCGCTAACAATGAATCTCAATGCGCTTGCCGAGATGTCAAAAAATGATAAGAGCAGGAGGCTAGAGTCTACATTCATATGGCGCTACGCCATTCAAAATATGATCGCGTTGCACGAGAGGGATAATATTGGCCCTCTTAGTTATATATTAGCAGTAAATGCCGGTATAGAAGGAGCTGATGGCTGGCTGGAGGAAAATTCAGAAAAACTGGATTCACTCTTTATGCAGAGAAAAGAGTTGCCATCGTTTAGTATGTAACTAAATAGAAGGGGTCGCTAAATTTAGCGCGTATGTTGAATCAAGAACGGTGCCAGATACGTGAAGCTTGTTGGCAACGGCTCGTTTTCTGAAAGCTACTCAAGCGAGACTGGTTGATATATTTGAACATGCCATTATTCTCAAATTACGGCAGATAAAACTTGATAATTGCTTCTCGGGTGGTCGTGCGTTTCTCTACCCTAATCATGGTTTCTTCTGGATGAATTTCATTTAATTCTTATCGGTACGGACATGGTTTTTAGTCGTTATTTTGCGCTCACAATTTCTTCTCAGACACGGGACATGGCGACCGCGTTCCTCCGCGTGAGCAGTGGCCAGGGCGTAGATACGAAACAGATCGTCTTCATCCACGTCGATATAAGTATCCATCTTCTCAAAGGCGTAGTTGAGATCCTCGGCACTAAAGGGAGAGCTCTGGATGATCGCCTCTGTCTCCTCCTGTATGGGTGGTGGTTCAGGAACCGAGTGGCTCGCATAGTGACGGTGAAGTATTACGCGATTGATAAACAGGCTGAGAAGCAGAAGTATGAGTGTGTTAAGGGCGACAGGAAAAAAGATGAACAGGTAACCAATGTGCTCTATCTCGTCGACCATCATGATGGGAATTAAGGCCGTGGCGCCACCAGGCGGGTGGAGACAACGAAGGTACATCATGGCAATAATGGCCAGTGAGACCGAGATGGCTGTGGCAATGACTATATCGTTGATAAGCAGGGCACAGCTTATTCCAGTAAAGGCAGAGATCATCTGACCACCAAACAGCGACCATGGCTGGGAGAGGGGGCTGCTGGGTATGACGAATAACAACAGTGCACTGGCCCCCATAGAGGCGATGAGAAACGAGGCTGCTGGGGTCGATGCGATAAGAAACTGGCTGGTAAATCCGGTAAGAAGCATGGCGCTGAAGACGGCCAGTGCCGGGATCAATATCTGGTTATGACGAACTGGATGTGACATGCGCGTAGTGTCTCTGCAGGTAATGGCTATAGTAGGGGACGAGTGTATCGGTTATGCAGGCCCAAATGAAGGTGGGGTGTGATATATACAGAGTTTCGATATAACCTGCGGATTCTGAAGTAACACAAAATCACTGTTCATCTATAGATAAATCGTCCTGTTACGCTAAGCTTATAGGGCCTGAACGAGGCTTATCTACGGAGGGTGCGAAATGGAGATATTTGGGATCGTTGCTGGTGCTGTTCTTGTGTTCATTGCCCTGAAGCTGATTGTGGAGATATATCGGGCTTCAATGCATTAATGTTGTTAATTATAAGAATTGAGCGAACAGAATTGAGGGGTCGATAGGTGTTATGGCCTGGTTTCATCTATAAATTCTTTCTATCACTTTTCATTGTTGTACATATTAATGGCTGCCTGGGCTCTTCCAGGCAGCGGTCGACCTCCACTGCAGTCGACACGCCTCCCAGGATAGCCTCCAGCACAGAGAAAAAGGGCGTGCCTGATACTGATGAACAGGGCATGAAGACAATCTCATTCCGTCAGGGAAGACTCGAGCGAAGTTACGACCTTTTTGTTCCTGCCAAGCTTGCGGCTGAACGGGGTGTAGTACTTGTGATGGTTTTTCACGGTGGTGGTGGTCGTGGTACAGGGATGGCAAAAACAACCGAAATGAATGCGTTGGCGAGCGCTCAGGGTTTTATTGTCGTCTATGGAAATGGTACCGGTAGGGGGGATAAGCTGAGCTGGAATAGTGGGGCAGATAAAGCGCAGGGATTTGCCGAGCGGCGTAACATTGACGACATTGGTTATGTTCGTGAGATTCTACGCCAGTTACGCGAAAAATATCCCATTGATGCCAGACGTATCTACGCTACCGGGTTCTCCAAGGGTGCTATGTTTACCTATCGGCTTGGTTGTGAGCTGGCTGATGAACTGGCGGCAATTGCAACGGTTAGTGGCCCACTTACCTATACGCGATGCGCCCCTTCTATGCCATTGGCTCTGATGCATGTACATGGGGCAGTGGATAGCCGGGTGCCCTTTGGCGGTAGTGCCGGGATATATCACACCTCTCGTATTGACTGGCCCTCATCAATGGACGGCATTGAGCGTTGGAGCCAGTTTAATCACTGCTCAAACCGCAACATAAAGGTGGCGAGCAGCCCGGGTGTAGAGAGCAGGCATTACCAGGGATGCCGCGCTGATGTGGAGTATCATCTGGTGGACGACAATGGACATGCGTGGCCGGGGTCGCGACCGAAGCAGTGGCAGCTTGAGAACAACGAGCCGGTTAGTCAGCAGTTCCCCGCCAGTGAGCAGATATGGCGTTTCTTCGACTCCCATCATAAATAGGCTTATGGCCTGCTGCAGGCCCCGGCATAGGGCCTCTGTGGTATGCCTTCGCTGTGCAGTCAGCGCACCTGGCATAAGGTATTGGGGGGGCGTGGTACAATTCGCCGATGGCTGCCACCTACCCTACCCCTGCCGCCGCGGTAGAGACCGAAACCGAGGTAAAAAAGAGTCGCTTTATCGCCCGCGCGACAAAGGTGTGTAGCCGAGAAGAGGCATTTGCCGTAGTCGCACGGGCGCGCCATGATTTCCCCGATGCACGTCACCACTGCTGGGCATATCTACTGGGCAACCCCCAGTCGGCGGTCAATGCCGCGATGAGTGACGACGGTGAGCCTGGCGGCACGGCTGGCAGGCCGATCCTCAATGTGATTCAGCACAAGGGGGTGGGTGACCTCATTGTGGTGGTGACACGCTATTTTGGTGGCATCAAGCTGGGGGCCGGGGGGCTGGTGCGCGCCTATAGCGGCGCCGCGGAGGCTGCCATGTCGATACTGCCACTGGAGAATACACGGGTCATGCAGCGTGCAACCTTGACGATGGATTTCTCCCGCGAGCAACCACTCCGACACTGGCTTGGGCAGCATCAGGGGGAGGTGCAAAGTGTCGATTACGGTGTACGGGTGGTGATGAGGGTTTCCGTGCCGCAGGAACAGGTGGATGAGATGACGGCCTATTGTGCAGCAGCACGGGCGGTGGATATTAAAATCGAGCAGGTGCAATAAGGTGGAATGAGAAATTTAGGCATATTGTCCCTTGCGAGCCTCGATATAAGGTGTATGACCACTTAACAACCTTATTTGATATGAAAAAATAATGACGAACGAAATTACATAATAGAAAACAACATCTACAAATAGATTACGTCCCGAGGGGGTAAATAGGTAGTTTGTCTTGTCACGTCTAAAGGGGGCCGATGACAGGATGGTTTCTGTTAGTATTTCGTGTAATGGGGTGGAAATAATTTAATGGCGTTGAAACAAGTAACTGGTGAGCGCATCCCGTATGGGATGAAATTTGGTGCGGGTAGCACGCTTTTTATAGTGTTCTTGTTGTTAACGCCGATAAATTTTTTTATTGATAGTATCTGGATGGGCCAGAAAGTAGCAGGAAGTCAGTGGCTCTCAAATATCATCGTTTTGTTGTTATTTCTTTTGTTTTATAAGAAAGGGACACGTCGTCTACGTAGGTTAATGCGATATGGAATACCAATAGCGATATTTGGTGAAACGCTGTTTTCACAGGTTCTTGGGATGTATGAATATCGATTGGGAAGCATACCAATCTATGTTTTTTTAGGGCACTCAGTGGTATATGCGACAGTCTATTTGCTAGTTCGTGAGGACTGGTTTAAAGAAAGCAAGATTGTACAACCGCTGATGTTACTGGGTAGTACTGCGTTGGCGTTTTACTGGCTAGTGAAATGGAGTGATCTATTAGGATTTCTCTGCTTTGCGGGTATATTGTTGGTATATCATCGTGCAGGGAGTAATCGGCTTTTCTATTTAACCATGTTATGTGTGGTTGCTTATCTGGAGTTGCTAGGAACCTTTTTCGGCTGTTGGTATTGGCCAGATTACTGGTTTGGCACGGTGACCTGGATGCCGAGTGGCAATCCTCCAACGGGTATCGCACTCGTCTATTTTTTATTCGATCTAGGGTGCCTTTGGATTTACAAACACCGTAATATCATTGCCTGGCGAAGAATGCGTCGTATCCAGAGACTTAGATAATTGCACTATGTAAACAGAATCACGCAAAAAAAAGCCCGCATCAAGCGGGCTTTTTTGCAAATTCAACAAAGGCTTACTTAATCTTGCCTTCTTTGTACATAACGTGTTGACGGATAACGGGATCAAACTTCTTGATCTCCATCTTGCCAGGCATGTTGCGCTTGTTTTTGTCGGTGGTGTAGAAGTGACCGGTGCCTGCGCTGGAGTTGAGGCGGATCTTGTCGCGTGCTGACTTAGCCATGATTTAGCTCCTTATACCTTTTCGCCACGGGCGCGGATGTCGGCCAGTACGGCGTCGATACCCTTCTTGTCAATGATACGCATCCCCTTGGTGGTGAGACGCAGTTTAACCCAGCGGTTCTCGCTCTCTACCCAGAAGCGGTGGGTGTGCAAATTGGGGAGGAAACGACGCCTCGTCTTGTTGTGTGCGTGCGAAACGTTGTTACCGGTGACCGGACGCTTGCCTGTTACCTGGCATACCTTGGACATGATTCTCAACTCCGACAATACATAAATTCTGTTCGCCCCGGACTCAGCCGGAGGCAGGAAGCCGGCTTTTATACCAAATCCGCCATCGCGGATCAAGAAAAAGCACGCAATGCCACCCCTAAATCAGCCCCCGCTCGGCCAGCGAGGTGATCTCCCCATCCCCTACCACCATGTGGTCAAGCAGGCGGATATCGACCAGTGTCAGGGCCTCCTTGAGGCGAAGGGTGATCGACTCATCAGAGCGGCTCGGTTCGGCGACACCGGAGGGGTGGTTGTGGGCCAGGATCACCGCTGCGGCGTTGTGAGAGATGGCGCGGCGCACCACCTCACGCGGGTGGACGCTGGCCCCATCGATGGTGCCGTAGAAGAGCTCCTCGTAGCCCAGCACCCGGTGGCGGTTGTCGAGAAAGAGGCAGGCGAAGACCTCCTGCTGGCGGTGCCTGAGCTGAGCGCTGAGGTAGCGGCGGGTATCGGCGGGGGAGGTGAGGGCATCACCTCTTTGCAGAGTGGCGAGGAGGTGGCGGCGGGAGAGCTCCAGGCTCGCCT
>Ga0224501_10000286_pt1 | contig 44242 bp, 34 predicted proteins | sample SF_Oct11_sed_USG_4_FD_169105 | JGI IMG/M metagenome (GOLD analysis project Ga0224501, IMG submission 169105) | Sediment microbial communities from San Francisco Bay, California, United States - SF_Oct11_sed_USGS_8_1 | ecosystem: Environmental > Aquatic > Marine > Sediment | place: USA... | reverse complement strand
ATTATTCAAGATAGAGAACCAACAATATCAAGAAATATATTAAATTTTTTGCCTTTTCGTATAGACCATTATTTTGAAAATATTCCAATCGCTTCAGGGGGGTACCATCCTATTAACTCTCCCTTAGGCTTATGGTATACAATCATTTTATCGTCTTTCAAGTTCAAACTTTCTAAAATTTCGAATCCGTATGTTTTAAAAGGATTTTTATCGCCATCAGCTAATTTTATAGATTCATCAAAACCACGACCGTTATTTTCCCATTCTTTTTTTTCGCTTGATGTATAAACAATTAAAACATCGGGGATATTTTCTTTTATAAGTTTTTCGGTAAAAACAGGCCCTGCTTCTATCATTACCTGTAAAAGATCAAAATTATTTAATGTATCTATTATTTTATTAAAATCATTAAAATTAGAAAAATATTCGCTTTTCGTATTTTCTTTTTCAAGTATATTTTTTTGTAATTTTGACCGGGTAAAAAAAATATAATTACCACCTAAATCTTTTTGTTTTTGAATATAATTTTTAAAATCGGTTTCTTTAAAACCCGCGCCAAAATCAGGCAAAAGAAAAAATCTAAATAAAGAATTATTTTTTTCTTGATATTGATTTTCTTCACTAAGAAGAAGTCTCTGTAAAAAACTGTCATTTTTTTGATTATTAAATAATTGAGACAAGTTTTCTTTTGCCGTTCTTGCCGTAAGCATCGGCAAATCATTTTTTACCGTACCGGGCGTTACCATTACCGCTTTAAACAGTTTTCGAAATCGCATAACTGTTTCTCTCGAATACTCATTAGTTATAAAGCCGCTTTTGCCTAATGCTGGAGCTAACATTCCTGAAGGCGTTTGCGCCCATTTTAAAATAATTCTTGGCCTTTGTTTTTTTATGAAAGTTAAATAAGAACCAAGCGTATAGAATATTTCTTTTTCAAATTCTCTGCCGTCTAATATATCTGTTTTAATGCCGCGTGATTTTAGTAAATCTACCGACTGATGGTTTACCTTAGAATTTAAATCTATTTGAGAAATAACAACTCTTTTTAATTTATAATTTATAATATAATTCACACAGGGAGGCGTTCTTCCTGTATGAAAGCAGGGTTCCAGTGTGGTATAAAGCGTTGATTCTTTTAAAGACTCTTTGCCAAAGTTTTTAACAGCCTCATTAATGGCTTCAACTTCGGCATGATTATAACCGGGCAGTTGAGTATGGCCCCTGCCTATTATTTTTTTTTTTTATTTACGACAACAGCGCCCACGGCCGGGTTAGGATCAGTTTTACCAACAGATAAAATAGCGCAATGGAATGCTTCATGCATGAATTTAATATCATTCATATTAGTAAATTATTATGAATTTTATTCAATACCAGCGGCCAACTCGTCAATTGAATATAACAGATAATCTAGTTCTACCAGTATAATAACAAGATCGTCTAAATTAGCAACGCCTCTAACCAAAGCTCTCGTAGAATCGCTTACCATATCGGGGTTACCTTCTATGTTGCCTATAGGAACATTTACCACTTTATTTACTTCATCTACAACCATCGCGACAAGTTTATTTTTATGATTAACAACTATTAAACGAGTGAATTCTGTGTATTCTATTTTTTCCATACCGAATTTTTCACGAAGACCCACCACAGGAATAATATTCCCTCTTAAATTCATAACACCAAGAATAAAATCGGGAGTATGAGGAAGATGTTTTATAGTTCTCATTCTTATAATTTCCTGAACTTTTTCAATTTCTAAACCATAATCTTCGTTACCCACCGAAAAAACAATGATTTGCACAATTTCTGAAGAGGCAACAGCTTTTTCTTTCTTTTTTTGATATATTCTATCAGGTGAAAACATATTATCATTACTGGGCATATTCATACTCCTAATATTATAAAATAATATCGCTTTATAAAAGCATCTCTTCTATTTTTAATCTTTCTTCAGTTTTTGTCTCTGACGACTTTACTTTAACTTTAAATTGATTCGCGGCTACTAATAAAGTCTGAATTTTATCCATAAATGTCTGCAGTATTTCATCCACAGACTCTAACTCTGAAACGTTAGCCGCTGTTATTTCATTTGCCTTACCCATACCGCTGTTTATTTCTTCTGCGGCCTGATTTTGTAGCCTTGCCTGCTCGGCAATTTCTCTTGCGAGACCGGCCACAATAGAGGCTCTTTCGGCTGTCTCAAAGACCATTTTTTCCTGATCTTTCGCCATATCAGTAACCTGGTTTATTTGTTCCTCAAGTTTTTCCATTAAAGTTGAAATTCTTCCGAAAACGCTTCTGGCCGATTCTACTCTATCGTTACTTGCTTTTACCTTTTTAACCGTTTCATGTATTAGTTTTGCAATTTCTTGTGCACTGTTCGCCGATCTTTTAGCCAGTTCAGAAACTTCATGCGCGACAACAGAAAAGCCCTTACCATGCTCGCCTGCTCTGGCTGCCTCTATAGAAGCATTCAAGGCTAATAAGTTAGTTTGATCGGCTATATCATCAATTACGTTAATAATACCTATAATTCTTTTGGATGATTCAGAAATCCCTTTCATATCCTGCGAAAAATCATCAATTAGGCCTAACCCTTGCTTTGAGCTGTCAACCGCCTGTCTTGAATTTTCAAGAATAACCTCTCTTTTTTTACCTGTTTCTTCAAAAGACTCGTTTAATTCATGCATTTTTTTCCTGTTGGTTTCTGCACCATTTAACTGTTTTTGAGACGCATCATGTATCTTTTGAACCGAAGCGGTAAATTCTTCAACCGAAGCGGCAGCTTCTTCTAATACAGCTACCTGCTCAGATGAGCTTTTTTGAACATTTCCTAAGCCGCTGAATAATCTTTGGCTCCATTCCATAACGGCCCGGCTGCTTTGAACCATTAATGAAATTAAGCCATGAACTTTTTCTACCATTAAATTCAATCCGTTCGCTAAAAAACCAATTTCAGTAACATCTTGAATTTTTAAAACTTTTACTGTTAAATTCCCTTCTCCTATTTCAGATAGATTTTTTTCTATATCAATTAAAGGATTAAGAACTTTTTTAGCAACGGAATATGATATTGTACTGATTAACAATATTAATATGCTGCCCAAAATAACAAGAATATAAAGTAAATCTTCAAGTGGCTTAATAACTTCTTTATAATCTGCCTGCACAACAACCAAACCATCCCAAAATAATGTTTCCTGAGGATTTAATATTTTTTCTATAGCAGTGTATCCGGCCACATAATATTGGTTTTTATAATTAATTCTACTCTCTGAACCTTCAAGATAAGATATCGCTTTTGAAATCACGGGTATACTAGAAACCTGCTGCCTTAAAAATCTTAACCAGTCAACTGATGTTGTCCAATACAAAACACCGCTTGCTCCCGTTAGGTGAACCTGAATACTGTCTAAATGAGTAGTCTTCTTTAAGTATTCTCTTTTTCTAAAAATATCCTGTGATAAATAAATAGTGTTCTCAAAAAGAACAAGACAGCCGGCATTATATTTTAAAGGAGTTACCCATGCGTATAAATTTGTGGGCATTCCTGTTTTACCGGTATCAATATCAACTTTATTAGGAAAAAATAACGGATTTTTTGTTTTATAACATTTTTCAAACCAGGGTTCTTTAGAATAATTTTTATTGGTCAATTCATCCCATTGAATTACACTGCCTGTTGATCTATGAGTATTAAATACAGAAACATTGCCTTTTCTGTTTAAAAGCCAAACGCCTTCAATATCAGGGTGTGATTGTAAATAATTATTAAAAATTCGTCTAACTTTATATTTTTCATCTTTATTAAAAGACTCTATAAGATTTTTATTTGAAGAATACTCTCTTAAAAGCTCTGCCCTGCGGCTTAATGCCTGCTGTACAAATAATGCGTATGAATGCGAACTATCCTGAAGTTTTTCTGCAGTTGTACCTGAAATATATTGTCTGCCTAAAAAGTACAATGTAACTACGGCAGTCGCGATACCACCGGTTAAAAAGAGTACTAAAAAAATGGTTGCTCTTCTTTTTAAAGTGGTTTTTTGTTTAAACTTTTTTTCTTTTCTCTGATTTTCTTTTTCAGATAATGCTTCTACTTGAGCAATTATAGGATCTTTTGATTCACTTTTTACCAATTCTTTCTCTATTTTATTCTCAATTATCTGTTCTGCCATAATTCACCTATATAAAATTATCGACATTTAATCGCTTGAATTCAAAAATATTATAAAAATATATTGAATTCTTTAATTAAACCAATTATTCTTCACTTTTCCCACTAAAATTTGGCAGTATTGAAGAAATCGCTTTACCCGTTTCTTTCTTATAGAAGAAAAATAACAACAAGACTATTATTAATATAAAGTTTAAAAGAATCCACAGGAAACTTAAAGCATGATATATAATATAAATAGAAATTAAATTCGCTGCCGTAGCGCATGAAAATCCAAAAAAAAGAACCAAATCATGGTCTAATATCTTATTTAAAATATCTGAATTTTGGCTTTGGGCTACGTTGCTATCTTTTAAAAATGGAATTACAAAAAATAATCCCGCCGGTATTAGAGCAGAATTAAAAATATAACTTTCGTAATATTTACCATATAAGCCGCCCATCACTGAAAAAAGTAATGCCGCAAATACAGATACCCCCATAATAATATACGCTGTATTTTTATCTTTTATTACAAGGTTATTCCACTCTTTAATTAAAATATCTTTATAATCTATAAGTTCTTTTCTCTTGTACTCATCTCTATTATCTGAAAATAAACGTCTGTAATAGTTTAATACGAAAACAAAAGCTATTACAAAACACAGAAAAACAAGAAATATAAAAAAACCCATAGAATTTATTAATGTATCATCTTTTTAATCATATATTTCGGCTAAATTTACTGTCAAATTAAAATTAACTTTTGAAAATTCAAGTTCTTTTTGTTTAAAATAAAGAATTCAATTCATCAAGAGCCTTGTCTCTGTCTTCTTTATTAGGAGGACTGCCGTGCCATGCAGGATTGTTTTCCATAAAGCTTACGCCTTTACCTAGTATTGTATTAAACAATATTACAGAAGGTTTACCCGATATTTCTTTTGTTTTATTAAAAGCATTTTCAATTTGTTTTATATCATGTCCGTCTGCTTCAATAGTATTCCATCCGAATGATTCGAATTTTTTTCCTAAATCGCCCAGACTCATTACTTTGTCGGTCCATCCGTCAATTTGTATTTTATTATAATCAACAAAAGCTGTTAAATTATCCAGTTTATAATGAGAAGCCGCCATTGCCGCCTCCCATGTCATGCCCTCTTGGCATTCCCCGTCAGAAATACAAACGTATACGCGAGCATTATTTTTCTGCTGTTTTAAACCAAGAGCCGTGCCCGAAGCAAACGATAAACCCTGCCCTAAAGAACCGCTTGAATTTTCAAGCTCTGGCAAATATCTTGTTGAAGGATGTCCTTGAAATTTTGAACCTAAAGTGCGAAATGAACTTAATTCTTTTTCATTAAAATACCCGGCAACTGCCATGGCCGCGTATCTTACGGCGCAAACATGACCATTGCTTAAAATAAGCCTGTCTCTTTCATCCCATTTGTAATCATTAGGATTATGGTTTAATATTTTAAAATAAAGAGTAGCATAAATATCGGCCAGCCCCAAAGCGCCGCCCGGATGTCCAGAGTTTGCCAAATGAACCATTTCTACAATATACCGGCGTATTTGATTGGCAATTACACTTATTTCTTGATGAGTAATTTCATTTTTATCTTTTTTTTTGATATTATTTATAATTTCTGTATGTTTGTTTGCCGCAAAAATGTCTTCTTTGTTTGCTTCTGCCATCATGCTATTTACCTCGGCTTTATTTTAATTTTTAGAATTCCTATTTTCATAGAAATTTAAGCGGTAGTATTTATATTAACCCGCTTATATGTTTTCAGCCTGTTTTTATCTAATACCGGCAATTCTTTTAAATGAGATAAGCAATCAACCTTTATTCAAGAAAAAACGACTCTTTATCCCATGCGGTATAAGTTACGGGAATTTTAACTTTCTTTTTTTTATTCATTAAAAAACGCTGGTTGGCAAACCCTATAAAAACCCAGGGAGCCTGTTTTTGAATTTCAATTTGAGCTCTCTTTATATTTTCTTCGCCTTCCCATAATTTATCGAGCAGGTCATCTGTTTTCACATCTTTAAAGTAAGACCTGTTACCCATACTGCCCGCATTTTTTGAATGGAACAGAGGAGTTAAAAAATTGCTCGCGTGGGGGTAGTCGGCCACCCATTTTAAAAGATATATTCCCGGCTTTCTTTCATTGTTAAATCTTAATATGGTGGGAAAATCATAAATCTTAAGCTCTGCTCGAATTCCCATTTTTTCAATTACTGACCTTAAAACCTGACCCGTCATCTGCCTTTCTCTATCAGAAGGTGAATAAATATAAATCACTTCATCGGTTTTGTTTTGGTATTTATAACTTGAATTATAAACATACATTTCAGCCAGAGGTTTCGCGAGTAAATCAGGCACCGGATAATCGGCGTCTTTATAGGCTCCCAATAAGGTTTTTTGGGTTAAGGCTTTTCGGTTTAATCTGAAATTTAGCGCTCTTCTAAATTCAACATCGTTTAATATAGAATCTTTGTTTTTGGGCATGGTAAAAGCGCCGTAAAAAACCACCAATTGCGGAATATCACTCTTCTCATATTTTGAAGTATCATATAAAAAATCACGAAAAATCCCCTCTGGCTGATAAACATCCAGTAGTTCTCGTTTAAAATAAAACCATCTGCCGGCTTCATCGGGAAGTATAGAATAAATAATTTGAAAGTCTGTACTTTTATAAGCGATATTAATATACTGCGGATTGTTTTCTTTTATAAAGAAACCAGAAGCCGAAGCAAATTTATTTTTATTGATAAAACATTTTTTTGAATAAACCGCGGCCTGAGATAACGTAAGGCGGGCCTTTACATCCGGCCATTTTTCTTTATACCATTTTTGAAAAGAAATACCATCTGTTAAATCTGGGGTTATTTTTAAAATATAATCATTACTTTTATTAAAAGATTGAATATCTTTAATTACCCATGTCTGCCTTTTGGTATCAATAAGTCTGTTTAGCGAGAATTCCGCGTCTTCGGCTGTAAGTTTTTCTTCACAGCCATACTGAAAACTTATATTTTTTTTAATGGATAATAATAAATTACTATTTTCAATAGTTTCTTTTTCAACCAGATCATAAATAATTAGGCCGCTTGAATTTGACTTATATAAATTTCTATGAATTAAACTTAGAATGATGCCCGATGTCATATCTACGCTAAATGTGGGATCTTCAGTTTCAAGACGATCTCTTAGCGCGAAGTTATAAATATTTTTTGATTTTAAATTTGTTTCTTGTTTTTCGCACGACAAATAAACCATTATCAAACTAATAATGGTCAAAAAATGTAAGAATCTAATTCTTCTCACGAATAATAAATTAGCGGGAAACGGGATTTGAACCCGCGACCCTCTCCTTGGCAAGGAGATGCTCTACCACTGAGCTATTCCCGCGTTTTTGCGAGTGGAGGGACTTGAACCCCCACGCCTTGCGACACAAGATCCTAAGTCTTGCGTGTCTGCCAATTCCACCACACTCGCTGATATGTCAATATTTTTGCAATTACACTATTTCTTCATGTGTGTAAAGCTTTTTTTCGCGCCCGGAGGGATTCGAACCCCCGGCACACGGATTCGAAGTCCGACGCTCTATCCAACTGAGCTACGGGCGCTTTTTCTTTTTTTCAAAAACCACACGTTCACCTTAGCAAACGTATGCTTTCATGGGTGGATGACGGGACTTGAACCCGCGACCGCAGGAGCCACAATCCTGAGCTCTACCACTGAGCTACACCCACCATATGTATTTGTTTGTTAAATATACAAGTATATTTAACAAACCAGCTTCGCTACATCTAAAGTAACAATCGCGCCAGAGAGGATTCGAACCTCTGACCTACGGCTTAGAAGGCCGGTGCTCTATCCGGCTGAGCTACTGGCGCATAACTCGGGATGACTGGATTTGAACCAGCGACCCCCTGTTCCCAAAACAGGTGCGCTACCGCTGCGCTACATCCCGTATTTACAGAGTATGCCACCAACGGTAAACATACATCTGTCATCCGGCAAATTTAAGTTTGAAAACATACCGTCAAGTAAGTAAAAGTTAGTTTATTCTGGAACAAAAAACACATAACATATATCAATAAATTGATAAAAAAAACCATATTTTTCTTTTAAACGAGATATTTTATCTTTTTTTTATTGACCTATCAACCAAGAAATTTATAATTTGCACCTTTGACACATAATATGTGTTCAATTATACAATTTATAAAGAAATTAAAAGGTTTATTATGAAAAAAAATATTAAAAACAATAAAACATATGTAATAATAATTGTTTTATTGCTTACTCTAACAAATACAATAAATTTGCACGCAAAATCAAAATCATCCTCTTCTACCGGTTCTTCTTACGCTGGTTCTATTTTTAAAAAAGGGGCGCTATTAACTGATTTTTCGGCTGGATGGGGCGCTTTTGGGCAGGCCGGTATGCTGGGCAGAGTAAGTGTTGAACACGGGTTTTCTGAAAATATTGGCCTTGGCGGGTACATAGGCTACAGCGCTTACGGCGAAAGTATTTCTGCAGGCACAGTTTCAATCTCAATTGATTTTTCAATAATTTTAATTGGCGGCATCGCAACATATCATTTTAAACTTTCAGGTAGCCCCAATTTAGACCTTTTCATTGGCGCTGATATTGGGTATAACTCGGCTTCAGTAGAGGTTGACTCTATTTATTCAAGCGCTATACAAATAGAAGCCAGCGGCGTTTCTGGCGGCGCTTTTGGCGGATTAAGATACGGCGTAAGCGACAAACTTGCCTTAAACGCTAAACTTGGCTATGGCGTAGGCGTAGGCATTTTTGAAGCCGGTTTAACTTATAAAATGAAATAATTTTAAATATGGCCTTATTGCAAATAATAAAACGTAAATATAAAGAATAAAAAAATAATTAAATTAATAGGGGATAAAATGAAACTTAAAAACAACAAATTAGTAACTGCTAAAAAAATAATTAAATACAGTATAGTATTTACATTTTTACTTTATACAGGGCAATGTGCCCAATATGATGTATCTGTTAATCCCGCGGGTTTAAGCAATAATAACAATACAACAACTAAATGCGGCAATAGCATTAAAGAAACCGGCGAACAGTGCGATGACGGGAATACAACAAATGGTGACAATTGCTCATCAACCTGCCAATTTGAATCGGTATGCGGCGATGGCGTAAAAGAACTCATCGAAGTATGCGATGATGGCAACACAACGGCAGGTGACGGATGCTCACCAACATGTGAAAGCGAGACCTGCGGCAACGGTACAATAGAAACTGAAAACGGCGAAGAATGTGACGACAACACAGCTAGCGTTGTTTGTAACAGCAATTGTACGGCGACAGCTTGTGGTGATTTTATTGTAAACGCAACCGCGGGTGAAACTTGTGATGATGGCAATACAACATCAGGCGATGGGTGTTCAGGATTTTGTCAAACAGAAGCACCTATAACCTGCGGTAATGGTACATGCGATGCTGCAACCGAGACAAACGCGAATTGTCCAGACGATTGCCCTTTATTAGGTGGTAGCTGCGGTGATGGAACCTGCGATATTGCAAGTGAAACAAGTGTAACATGCACCCTAGATTGCTCTTGCGGTGATGGTGTATGTGATATTTTTGAAGAGGGGACAGGAACCTGTTCAACAGACTGTAGCAGTACATACTGCGGCGATGGTACTTGTAACGGAACAGAATCAACAACAAATTGCTATGATGACTGTGGTTCTTTGTGCAATGATGGTGCTTGTAACGGTTTTGAAACAAAAAATGGATGCCCGGCAGATTGTCCAGAAAATAACTCCTATAGTACGGCAACTGTTTTGACATTAGGAACACTTTATAACGATTCAATTTCAAGTGTAGGATATTATTCGATTACTGCTCTAGCTGATTCAACTTATTGTACAATTACTGTTTCAAATGTAACTAACCTAGATGTAAAAATGTCAATATACTATGAATATGTTGGATATTATATAGCAGATAAATATGTAAATAGTGAGTCAGGCATAGGTTCTGGCGAGAGCAGTTTTTATCCTGTTTCGCAGAATGAAACCTTTTTTGTAAAAATTAACGACGCAAATTATAGTATTGCCGGCAGTTATCAAATTATAGCAAACTGTTATTCCGGTACAGAACCTGTTTGTGGTAATGGTATATTAGAAGTTACTGAACAATGTGATGACGGGAACAATACAAACAGAGATGATTGCAGTTCTTTATGCATAGATGAAATAATCGATTTAGGATCAATTCCACTCGATACCATAAAAAATGGGAATATTGATGACTATCATTATACTCATCAATATTCTTTTTCAGCAACAGCAAATCAAATATATGCCATCTGGTGGAATGACATTTACGGCGATGGGACACAAACGGCTTATGTTCAAGTTAGCGCCATCGGAATGAGTAGCGGCACTGAATATTTATCATGGTCACTGAATGGATATGGTTCTAAAGTTATTTTACCGCCTATCAGTGAAACAATATTACTAAAAGTTAGAACGTATGGGACAAGTACTACTTATCACGGCAGTTATCAGGTAAAAGTAACTGCTCCAAATTGCGGTGATAATACTATTGAATTTGGAGAGGTTTGCGACGATGGGAATAACACGGCAGGCGATGGATGTAGTCCATGGTGCCGACTAGAAGAATGCGCTAATGGTTATCTTGATATAGGCGAACTTTGCGATGATGGAGATACTGGTAATAATGATGGCTGTAGTGCTGAATGTTTTATTGAAGAAACAATTTCTACTTCAATAGTAGCAGATAATACTGTTCACACTAGCGCATTTGATGCTGGTTATGACAAAAGGGAATATACATTCAATGTTAATGCAGGCACCTTGTATAACATTTGGTGGAATAGCGGCAATGACGGCGATGGAACTCAAACCGCATTATTATCTGTAACTGTGTATAATAATGCAGGAAATATAATGTATGATATAAATAGTAATTATTTAGGGGATTGGGTAAACGGTTATTCTTATTCAATAGATATAAATCCTACATTTACTGGTACAGTTACTATTGTTATACGGCCCCTAAATTTATTAAATTCAAGCAAGGGTACATTTCAGTTAAAAGTAAAAACACCTGCCTGTGGCGATGGAGAAATTGACAATACAGAAAACTGCGAAGACGGTAATTTTATTGATAATGACGGCTGTATGGCCAATTGTACATTCGATACGGTAAATCCCATACCTCTAACATTTGGTCAATGGGAAGACGGTCGTCTGGTAAACACAACCGATGTTGCTAAATATACTTTTCCGGTAACGGCAGGGGCTGGCGAGAGATATGTTGTCCGCTGGAATGATGAATTGGCTGGCGACGGAACCCAAACAGGAGATATTGTAGTAAAAGTAACAGGAAATACAAGCGGAACTATTTTTATTAACAATTTAACAAATGGCTTCACGCCCATAATTTTTGCTTCAACTATTAATGAAAATGTAACGGTGGAAGTGAGAATTCAAAATGCCGCAACTGTTGGTGATTTAGGAACTTTTCAGGTATACGCGGCTCAATCTGTTTGTGGTGATGCGTATATTGATGCACCTTTAGGCGAAAAATGCGATGATGGTAATATTGCTGTTAGTGACGGTTGCAGTGACTTGTGTCAGGTAGAAACTCAAACTATTACTATGGATTCTTGGATTAATGGCCAAATAACCAGTCAAATTCCATTTAAAGAGTACATTTTTAATGTAACTGCTGGTGAGAAATATAGAATCTATTGGAATGATTCTTTTGAAGGTGACGCTTCACAAACTTTGGGTATAAAGGTTTCAGCTAATGATAATTCACCTTATAATTATTTTACGGGACAAACATACGGTTATTATACGCCCAAATTAATTAATGTTTTAAATACCGGTGTAATGACCATTACAGTTCAACCATATTCCGCGGGGAATACAGGCACCTTTCAATTATATATTGAACAGGCAATATGCGGTGATCATATAATTGACACTGAAATTGGCGAACAATGTGATGACGGTAATTTATTAAATACTGACAAGTGTTCAAATGTTTGTGAATTTATACCTATAGGCGTTGCTCTCGACACATTATATGCCGAAACGATGCTAACGGATGTGCCTGCTCATATATTCGCTGTTTCAGTTACATCGGGTACAACTTACCGCGTATGGTGGAACGACAGTGTTGATGGGAATGCTTCACAAACTATAAATATACAAGTTTCTGCTGCGGATGTAACATCGGGTACTGGCTTTTTTACAGGTATAAACCATGGTTATTCAAATATACAATATTTTACGGCAATTAATACCGGCGATGTTTATGTTACTATGGAACCGGTTACCACGGGAACTGTAGGAATTTACCAATTTGAAATACAAACAGCATTTTGCGGCGATGGCTGGGTAGCCCCCGGTGAAACATGTGATGACGGCAATGTTGCAGATGATTTAAATGGCTGCGATGCTTTTTGCCAGGTAAATAACGTATGCGGTAATGGAGTCTTAGAATCAGCAGCCGAAACCTGCGATGACGGCAACACAGTTAATTATGACGGCTGCAGCGAAATTTGTCAAACTGAACCTCCTATCAGCATTGGCTTTGAAACAGGTATCCCTTCAATATTTATCCCTGATGCGGGTGGTTTTAACTGGACAATAAATACCACTACTTTTTCTGAGGGTACGCAAAGTGTCGGCGCATCAACTGCTATAAATAATAATGAAAGCAGTTGTATGTCATTTGATTTTGAAGGCGGCACATCTATTACTTTTGATTACAGTATAGATAGCGAACTGACTTATGATTGGCTTAGATTCTATATTAATGGCATTCAACAAGGCCAATGGTCAGGTCAATATCCGGGAGTTTGGAATACAATAAGTTACAGCCTTCCGGCCGCCGGTACAGCGGTAATAGATAATATTAAATGGTGTTATGAAAAAGATGTTACCCAAAGCAAAGGCGCTGATATGGGCTGGGTAGATAATATTAATATTCAGTAAAAGATGTTTTGATTAGAAAGTTGGTTCTATCTAACTTTCTAATCAACTACCATAAACCCCCCAAACCCCTTTTTTAACCAATCATTGGTGTTTTTATAAAAAATCAATGATTGGTACAGGCTTATAAAGGCGATCGTCGCATAGGAGTATGCAACTTTTCTATAATTTTAAAACCATAAGCCCTGGAATCTCTTCAAAATGCTTGTCATAAGATACTAAAACCGAACCAGTTTCTACCGCGTGTGAAGCAATCCAAAGATCATTTATTGGAACAGGTCTTCCTTTTTTCTTTAATTCATTTTTCAAAAACGAAAAAGCTTCCGCTGTTTGAAAAGTTGCGTCTAAGATTACAACAGAAGGTTTTTGAATAAATTTTTCTAAGATTTTATAATTCTCACTTTCTTTTTTACCGCCTTTAAAACCTGACAGTAATTCAGCGATTACAAAAACAGATAAATATATTAAATTGGCTTTTGAAAATACTTCAAGTAAAGATTTTTCTCCCTTCAATAAAGCACTATATATATTTGTATCTATTAAGATTTTTTTCATTGCCAGTCTTCTTTTTCTATTTTTTCAAAATCTGATATTTTAGTTTCAAACTCTTTATATTCTTCCTCTTCCCATATGCCTAAAAATTCTGAAAAATTGCTAAAAGACGTATCTTCATCTTTGCTTATATTCAAAGCTTTTCTTAGTAATTTTTTTATTGTTTTATTAAGGCTAGTACCTTCTTTTTTTGATTTTTCAACAATAAGGGCTTCTAATTCATCTTCTATGTTATGTATTGTTATTGATTTCATTTTTCATTCTCTTGAACCATTTTTACGGTTATGGTTCAAATTATATACTAATATATAATTTGACAACTTTTTTTATAAAAAGACTCTCTTAGATAGTCAAGATAATTTAAGCTCTACAAACCCCCCAAACCCCTTTTCTAACCAATCATTGGTATTTTTATAAAATATCAATGATTGGTACAGGCTTATAAAGGCGCTTGCTGTAACGGCTTCGCGAAATCTTTCGCGGCCCACAGGATAATTAAATTTAGAAACATAAACGCCTTCATTTTTTTTAGCCAGACCAATAAAAACCGTGCCTACCGGTTTTTCTTTTGTGCCGCCCGAAGGGCCGGCAATGCCGGTTGCCGATATAGCATAATCGGTATTTGTTTTTTTTAAGATACCCATGGCCATTTCGGCCGCTGTTTGCGCGCTTACTGCCCCGTATTTTTTTAATGTATTTTCAGATACGTTTGCTATATTTTGTTTTAAATCATTATGATATGTTACCGCCCCGCCCTTATAAACCGTTGATACACCGGAATTGGCTGTAATTTTAGAAGCCATTAATCCGCCGGTGCAACTTTCAGCCGTTGAAAAGGTTTTATTGTTTTTTTGGCAAAATTCAACAAACGCTTTTAACGGATCGTCTACAACAAAAGGCGCGAATTTGGTTTTGATTTCTTTTTCAAATTTTAAAAGTGCTTTTTCAGATGTATTTTTTTTGCTTTTTATAAAAAGACGAATTCCTAAAGGCAGCGCGTGAACGCCCGCCTCAATTTCATCAGGAACTTTTATTTCAGACATAAAGCGGCTTTCGCCGATGCTCCATAAAGGAATTATTTTTACGGCCGGTTTTTGAGAAGATACGTTCTTAATTTCTTTTAAAGCAAAGGGCCAAATACTTTTTATTTCTATGGGAAAACCCGGTAAAGAAAGCAGCGGTATTTCTGGTAGCCAAATTCCTGAAGCTAAACCTACTCTATTTTTAAGACTAATGGCCTTTTGGGGTATTCTGGCTTGTTTAAGGGCTTTTTCAATTATATCTGGTCTGTTGGTATATCTTTTTTGAAAAATAGCTTTAACTTTTCTTTCAGCTATGGGATCCATTACGGGTTTTGTGTTTAACAAACGGCATAATACATCTACGGTTAAATCGTCCTGTGTAGGGCCAAGTCCGCCGCATGTTATTATGAAATCACCGGTTTTTATAAACTCTTTTAAACATTGAAAAACATCATCTTCGTTATCACGCAAAGCACGGCTTTCTTTGATTGTTATGCCCAGCTTAAAAAGTTCTTCGGCGAAAAAACGCGTGTTTGTGTCAGATATAAATCCGTTTAATATTTCTGAACCTATAACGCAAATTCTCGCGTTGGAGATTTTCATAAGGCAGAAAAATTAAAACGAAGCCATAATTTCTTTTTGAATTTTTTCGCTTTCTAATAGCAGACTTTCATGCAGGCTGTCGCCATGTGAATCCATAGTTACGACACATTCAAAGTTTTCAACTTCAATTATCCAAAAAGCTTCGGGGCTGCCAAATTCTTCAAGTTTGCCCACGCCAATAACTTTTTTTACCCTTTCGGCAGTGTATGTGGCCGCCCCGCCTATGGCGTGAAGATAAACTGAACCAAATTCCTGGCATGCTTTTAAGGTTTTGGCCCCCATGCCGCCTTTGCCTATAACCCCGCGCAAATTAAAAAGTTTAATAACGTCATATTCATAGGGTTCTTCGCGGATTGATGTCGTAGGGCCGGCAGCGCTGAATTTATATTCGTTATTTTCATCTTTATAAACAACGGGACCGCAATGGTATAAAATGCCGCCGTCAAGATATTTTTTTAAGTTTTCTAATACCAGTTTTTCGCTTTCGGGCGGATTTTGTGATGAAATAAAAGTATCTTTCAAGTACTTGTGCGCCACATCTCTGCCGGTAACCATAACACCAGAAATAGAAACAACATCTCCTTTTTTTAAATTTCTTATCGTATCTTCAGAAATTCCCGGTGATTTTAATTCAATTATATTTTTAGTCATACATTCTCCTGTAAAAAATTCACTCATACATTCCTTTATTTAATTGTAAATTGATTGTTTTTTATTTCTAGTGTTTTTCTTCTGGCTGCCCAGCACATATAAGATATACTCACAAAAAAACTGGCGGGAACTCTATGAAGTTTTGCGCATTTTACGCCAAGAACGGTTGTCTTGCCCCCAAAACCCATAGGGCCTATACCCAGCTGGTTTGATTTTTCATACAGCTCTTTTTCAATTTGAGCCAATTCATTATCTAAATTTTCATCTTCAAGATATCGAAAAATCTGATTTTTTGCCGCTAAGGCCCCGCTTACCCTGTCACCGCCAATACCCACACCTATAATACCCGGTGCGCATCCCTTACCCTGAGCTTTTACCACGGCATCTAAAATTACTTTTTTAACGCCTTTTATATCTCTGCCGGCTTCTAATTTTGTGTCGGGTAGAGTATACTGCGCTCCCACGTTCTCGCATCCGCCGCCTTTTAACATAATTTTTATTTCTAGAATATCTTTTTCCCATTCATCAGCATAAAAAGAAGGTGAGCCAAAACCACAGTTATCCCCTGAATTTTTGCCAGAAATTGAATCGACAGCGTTTGGTCTTAGATATCCTTTTTTTGTAGCTTCTTGAACCGCTAAAGTAAGCTCTTCTTTAAGCTTTAATACGCTCATTCCAATGGGATAGTGAATATGAAATATAACAGTTCCCGTGTCTTGGCAGATGGGAGTCTTTTTCTCATAGGCCAGATTAAAATTTTCAATTATAATACCTAAAGCACGTTTGGCCTGCGAACCTTCTTCTTCTTTTTCTTTTTGCGCCTTAATTGCTTTTACAACATCGCCGGGCAAATTTGACGACGCCTCTTTAATTAAGTTAACAAAAAGATTAATTCTATTTTCAGGAACTTCGCCTTCTATTTTATTAAACCTTTTTTCATTTTCAAGCATAATTGATTCCTTTTAGTTTGTTATTAGTAAATGCTATTATGCATCTTTTTAATAATTTAGATTTTTTTTTTAGTTTGATACGGCAAGAAAATTTTATAAACAATACTTTGGTTTTTTATTTAATTTAAAAAGAGGTAATCAGCTAAAACATATTTATACTTATGTCGAAAGTAAAGTAACTCATGATAAACATGCTTAATCATTTAATAATTAAATTCAAAAAGAATAAAACCGCATTAATAAAGCAAATTTTCAAGTTTAATATATATTTTTTTGGTTTTTATTTTGTTCAAAATTTTATTTTTAACACTCCTCTTTTCGCCGAAGAAATTCCTTCAAATCAAGTTTCTGCCGTAACTCGATATTCTTCATTATTAGATTATTTTTTAAATTCACTGGTAACAAACATAAAACAAAGTATGGATAAATCGTTTTTAAGCGAAATAGCACATCCTTTTGTTATTACCATTTTACTTTCTATATTTTTAATTATATTTTTTTATTTTTTAGGTATAATTTCAAAATTCATTATATCACGCTATATATTTAATCTTTATAAACGGATAATAAAAAAAGAAGAAGATAAAGAAATTTTTTCTAATATCGCTAATATTATTTCACCTTTTTTTATTTTAATTGGTATTCAAGTATCTATAATTCTTCTTGAAGCTTATTTAAATGAACCTTTAATTTTTTTAAGAAATTCAACTAAGGCAATATTAATTTTTACCGGCGCTTTGTTGATACAGCGCGTAGTTTCTGCGATTTCTACAGTTTATTCTTATAAAATTTCAAAGCAAACCGAATTAAAATTAGATGCCCAGCTTCTTCCCATCTTTTTGGGTTTATTAAAAGCAGGCATTATTTCAATGGGCATTTTATTAGCTCTTTCTTCTTTAGGGTTAGATATTACCCCTATAATAGCCTCATTGGGAGCTTTTACTTTCGCTCTGGGGTTTGCCGTAAAAGATTCTCTAAGCAATTTTGTGGCCGGGATTTTTTTAATTTTTGAGAAAGCCTGCGCTGTTGGTGACAAAGTAGATATTCCGGGAATAGGGTTTGGATATATCCATGAAATAGGTCTTAGAACCACAAAACTTAGAACCTTTAATAATGAAATTATTATTATTCCTAACAATGGCTTAATGAATAAAGAGTTTAAAAACTACCGCATGCCCGATGCAAAAATTCGGGTTGTTGTTCCCTTCTCTATCAGTTATGGCAGTAACATAGAAAAGGCTAAAAAAATAGTATTAAATGTTATTAGTAAAATAGAAAATACTCTTGAAGATCCTCCGCCTGTTGTAGAATTTTTAGAAATGGCCGATTTCTCTTTAAATTTTGAAGCTAAATTTTTTGTGGGTCACTATAACGATCAATATGACAAACAGCTCGAAGCCGTCCAAAAAATCTATAACGGCCTAAACAAAGCAAAAATAAGTATTCCTTTTCCCACGTATACGGTTGAACTTAAAAAATCCTGAAATTCATGTAAATCCTGTCTATTCTCTCTATAATTTCGTTTTCTTCTGATATTTGATTTACAAAATCAAACCTTAAAAGTACCGTCTTTCTATATCTTTTACAATTTCTTTTAAAGTCTCTTCTCTTTCTCTTTGGTTTTTTATCTTCTTTTTCAGTTTACTTCTCAGCTGAAAAATCTTTGTAAAGTACTGAAAATGATTTTCAGGTAAATACGCGTCTATTATTTTTCGAAGTATTTTTGAAAGGCCGGGTAAAAATCCGCCGGATGATACGGCAATGACTACATTTTTTCTTTTTATGACAGAAGCCGTTATAAAATCACAATTTTCGGGATCATCAACACTGTTTACCCAAATTTTTAATTTTCTTCCTTTTTTTACGCATGACGCGTTTATTTTTTTATTATTTACGGCGCTTATAATTAAATCAAAATCTTTAAAATCAATGTCTTCTACTTTTCCTTTTTGAAGTTTAACTTTCTTTTCTTTTACGGCCAATTGTATTAATTCGTCCGTAAATTCAGGTGATATAACTGTAATTGCGGCATCAAAAGGCAAAAGATTTTTAATTTTTTGGTACGCAACCCTGCCGCCGCCAGCTATTAACACATTTTTATTCTTTAAATTTATAAATATAGGAAAATAAGCATTCATACCAAACATGAAAAACAAATGATTCTATATAAGCAAGTATTTTTTTCTTGACCTTAAATAAACCTATTTTTAATTATACTCTAATAAAGTTTTTCATATGGTTTTAAAATATTTTTAATTTATTAAAATCTGTTGAAATTTTTATTAAAATTACATATTATAAAATAAATAGTAATTAGAAACCTACTGTTTATAAAAAAGGAGATATAATATGAGAAATACATTAGTAGAAATATTAAAAGAGGCAATGCAAAAATATCCCGATAGAATGGCTTTTAGATTTAGATCGGGCAAAGGTTTTCAAGAACTAACATACCGCGACTTTGAAAAAAAATTAAACGCTTTTTCAACAGGTTTGGTATCTATAGGCATAAAATTCGGCGAACATGTGGGATTAATTGCCGATGTTTCGCATGAATGGAGTTTAAGTAATTTCGCTATTCAAATGATTGGCGCTGTAGATGTGCCCAGAGGTACCGATTCAACAGCCGATGAAATTGCGTTTATACTAAAACACTCTGGTTCGCAGACAGTTTTAGTAATTAGCGCTGATGAAGCTTTGAAAATAGAAGGCGGACTAAAAAAAGCAAAATATAAAGTAAAAAGATACATTATTCTTGATAATAACATCCCAAAAGGTAAAAAAGTTCCCAAAGCAATTACTTTAGATGAAGTCATAAAAAAAGGTCAGCAAATTATAGATAAAAAAGGTAAAGAACTAAAAGAAATTGAGAAAAGACAAGAAAAAATAAAACCAGATAATACTGCCGCTATAATTTATACATCTGGTACTACCGGCGACCCTAAAGGAGTAATGCTCAGTCAGGGGAATTTTGCTTCACAGTTAAATATAGTTCCTGATATTGTTGGTCTAAAGCCCGGTGAAAAAGCGTTATCTTTACTGCCGCCTTGGCATATTTTTGGCAGAACAGGAGAATATTTGTTTTTTTCAAAGGGCATGTCTTTAATGTATACAGACATAAAAAATATAGGCGAAGATATGAAAACATTTAAGCCTACGTTTGTTCCCGCGGTACCCCGTATATGGGAAGGCGTATACAATAAAATTATCGCTGGCATTAAAAAGGGCGGTAAAGAAGGCATATTTAATGTTTTTAGAGGAATTGGAGTCGCATATTTTAAAAACAAAAAGAGGCTTGTAAATCAAGAAAAACTGGCCAAAAAAAGAAATATTGTTTCAGATATTGCCTTAAAAACAATCGCTGGGATATTATTAATAATTTTGGCGCCTTTAAGAGCCTTAGGTGATATTCTTGTATTTAAGAAAATAAGAGCGGCAACCGGCGGCAAGTTAAAAGGCTCTATATCTGGCGGCGGCGCGCTTCCCGGATATATTGATGATTTTTTTGGCGCTATTGGTATAAATATTTTAGAAGGCTATGGATTAACTGAAACATCGCCTGTTTTAGCCGTAAGAGAAAAAAATAAAGTAGTGATAGGCACAATAGGGGCTGCTATACCCCATACTCAAACAAAACTTATTGATGCCGACGATAAAGACGTTACAAAAATTCCCGGTGCGAAAGGAACTCTTTGGGTAAAAGGCCCGCAAGTAATGCAGGGCTATTACAAAAATCCTAAAAAAACAAATGAACTGTTGAAAAATGGATGGTTTAACACAGGAGATCTTGTTACGATTACCCATGACGGTCTTCTTAGTATTGTAGGGCGTACAAAAGACACAATTGTTTTAATTGGCGGTGAAAATATTGAACCTACTCCCATAGAAGAAAAATTAAAAGAGAGTGCGTATATTGATCAGGTAATGGTTGTGGGGCAGGATAAAAAAACAATTGGCGCTTTAATTGTTCCCAATGCTGATGAATTGGCCTCTTTTGCTAAAACCAATAAATTAACCGGTACTGGCATAAAAGACTGGATATCTGATTCTCAGGTGAACTCACTTTTAAAAGCAGAAATAAAAAAGCTTATAAATCCGCATAATGGTTTTAAACATTTTGAGCAGATATCAAGCTTTCGTTTAATAGCTAAGCCATTTGAAAAAGGCGTTGAGTTAACAAACAAATTAAGTGTAAAAAGACATGTTGTTGCAGATATTTATGCTAACTTAATTGCCGATATGTATAAATAGACTTTATATAAAAATGAAAATATAAAAAATTAGTATACAATTTTTTTTGTATACTAATTTCATTTTTTACGTTTACATTCTTATAAAGTAAGAATTATATTATGAGCATTTCAAAAGAGACTTCATGCACAATAATTATTGACCGAGTAGGCAATACAAATGTCTTTAATATTATAAAAGATAAAACAATTGACAATCCTTTTTTTGAGGGTTCTCATGGAATGCAGTCGGTTGTTGATGATGATTTAATTGAAGAATTTTTAGAAGAACTGCACAGAGTAGTAAAAATCTCTAAATCTCTGTTTTCTTTACCTGATGAAAACACTGAAAAGCAAGCAATAGTTTTTCAGCATTTAAATTTAAATAAAAAAATAAGAGAAATTGGTGAAACTTTTTTTCGACAATTTTTACCTGAACCTCTTCAAAGTTTTATAAAAAGCCTTGAATATGCTTACCTTTTTTTTCATATTGATTCTAAACTATCTTCAATTCCTCTTGAAATTTTACATGATGGACAGTCATATTTATGGGAAAAATTTTACGTAGGAAAAAGCATAAAGGGACAGCATTCCTCTTTTGAAGAAATTTCTGCTAAAGAAATTATAAATATGCTTATCATCGCTGACCCTACCGAAGATTTAGAATGGGCAAGAGCTGAAGGTGAATTTTTGTATGAAAGATTAACCTCTAACTTCCCTGAAAAAAAATTAAATATCGAACTTGTAGGCGGCAGCAGCATAAATAAACTCGCGCTTTTAAATAAGATCGTTAATAAAGATATTATTCATTACAGCGGACACTTGCATTATTCAAGCTCTCCCGCTGAAAACGGATGGATTTTATATGGTAATAAAATTATTCGTGCCCGTGAGATACAAAAAACTGCCACGGCCCCGGTTCTTATTTTTTCAAACTCCTGTATAAGCGGCATTGATGTAACCCGTGACAATGAAGGTAAAGACTGGTATTCAAATTTTGCCAGTTCTTTTTTAAAAAGCGGCAAAACTAATTATGTGGGAACAATATGGGAGGTACCTGACAATAAACCAACTCTTGAATTTACTTTAAAATTTTATGATGAAATTTTAAACGGCGCGGCTATAGGCAAAGCTCTTCAAACTTCAAGAAAATACATATGGGATAAACTTGACACTAATGATTTAACCTGGGCAAGTTATCTTTTAATGGGCAATCCCTCTTCTATCATTTTTCAGGCTGAACCCAAAATTCCTGATATTACACAAAATATGCTGGATAGTGATATGGTTATTCATCAGTATCCTTTTCCTATTGCTATGTCATACTCAATATTCTTAAAAAATGAAAGAGAAAGAAAACCAACAAAAGAATTATTAAATATTCTTTTTGAATGTTCTTCTAATATAATTTTCTTTCTTTCTGCTTTAGTTCTCGCAAATTTTAGATACTTAAAACTCACAAGAAAACTAAATTTTGCTTATCCTAATCTTAAAATAACGCTTGATAATGTTTTTCACGCGCTTAAAAACATGAAAACGATGAAAATTCATCCCATTATTAGCAAATTATCAGAAACCTTTTTTATTCAACATGAAAATTTATACAAAATAGCTGAAATCGAAGAACTTATTCTCGAAACAAAAAAATCTATTAACTTAGAACTTCTTGAAAGTTATAAAATAACCATTCAATTTTTTATTGAAACTCTTCTAATAGACCTTGAGTTTTTGAAAAATTACGGATTTTACAAAATTATAGAACCAGGAAGCAGGCAACTTTCTCTCGCGGGAATTTTAGATAGCCATAAAATAAGAGAAATTGTCCTGCCTACTCAACATAATTTATCTATAGAAGAAGAAATAATTAAAAAAACCTCTGATATAATAGGGAAACTTGTTTTTTATAATCCTATAAAACGAATATTTTTAGATTTATCACCTTTTATGGATATTGAATTATTAGCCGGAAAAAACAAACTTGATAATCAATATAAGCTGGTCTATAAATCTGAAGTTGTATCTTCGAAAAATAAAAATGCCGAAGCCGCTATTAAATTTTAAATTAATTTACCGAAGGCCGGAATCGAACCGGCACGGGGTTGCCCCCACTGGATTTTGAGTCCAGCGCGTCTACCAGTTTCACCACTTCGGCTTTTTATGTTCGATTATAAGTTGAATTCAAAATCATGCTTCGTCAAGCGGATCAATTTCGATATATTTACCTTTCGCGCGGGCAATTATTTTACCTATATCATTTTCTAGTTCTGCTCTATTTTCTATTATTTTTTTATTTTTTTTAACAAAGTATCCCCTTAAGTAAAGAGATTCATTTGTTTTTGCCTGCTGTAAATACCTAACTGTAACTTCACCTGTATTTACTTCAAGATTCATAGATTGATTGATTTTCATCATAACTTCATCAAGCATGAGACTTATTATCCCCGGATGAACTTTATCGGCTTTATGTCCCTGATACCATTCTGGAAGTATTATTTCGCCATAAGCGGTTTTAGTGTCTTCATCGAATTCAAGATGCAGTTTTAAACCCTGTTCATTATGGGGACTTGTGCCAAAACTTAAATCTTTTTGTTTTCTTAGCACTTTCATACCGATTATGAATTAAAATTAATTCAGTTTGTCAAGTATTTATTATTATTTCGCCTAAAAAAACAAACACAAAAATTGTTCCATTTTAACATAATTTTATATACTTATAAATAATAGTAAATGCAAAAAATATTGTAAGCTAATCTTAGACAATTAATGTTCCTTTTTTTAAAAATATTTATTATATCATATACTTTTTTCTTTCAATATGTAATATTCAGAAGAATTCGCTCAAAATTTTATCATGAAAACTGGTACAAAGCTTTCACTAGAATATATTGGTTTCTAGTAATTTTCACCGAAATTTATTTTTTACTTTATATGTTTTCAGGCAGAACATTTTGGCATACTTTTTCATATTTTTATTTTAGACCTCTTCATTATTTTGTTTTAGCATGGCAGTACAGTTTTATTTTTATGTTTCCTGTTTATTTAATTTTCATGTTTTTAAAAAAAGCAATTTTATATCTTGAAAAATATTTTTATCAAAATAAAACAAATGAAAAAATATTTTATAAGAAATATATTTCAAGAAAAGATTTTTTAAATAAATTATCCGATACCGCGATAGACACATTACCGCTTTCGGTTACACTAGGGTCTTACGGTTTAATGTTAAAAAATAAAGAAGAATTTCATGTTACACGCCAACAGGTAAAAATAAATAACTTACATGATGATTTAAAAGGATTTAAATTTACCCATATAACGGATATACATATCGGAAATATAATAAATGAAAACTACTTAAATAATGCCGTAAAGGCAATTGAATCTGTAGAGTCTGATATGCTGATAATAACCGGAGACATTATAGACAGTATTTCGCATATTCCCTTGGCACAAAAATTCTTTTATCAGTTAAAAGATAAATTTAAATATGGCATGACAGCAATCTTAGGCAATCATGATTTTTTTGTCGATCCTACTTTAATAGAAACTGGGTTAACCAAAGCCGGTATAAATGTTATTAGAAATAAAAATAATATTTTAAATCGGGGGAATGGAAGTATTAACCTAATAGGTTTAGACTATCCTATCGAAGGGAGACGAAGTCGTGAAAAAAGAATGCTCTTGGCAAAATTTTTTTTTAATGAAGCCGTAAAAGATATTAATATAGAATATCCTTCTATACTTTTAAATCATCATCCCGATGAGTTCGCCTTTTTAAAAAATGAAAATATAGATTTAGTATTAGCCGGTCATACGCATGGCGGTCAGGTTTCTTTTTCAAAAGAAAGAGATTCGGTACTTTCTTTTGGTAACAGTTTTTACAAGTATTACAGAGGCCTATACTATGAAAACGGCACACATTTATATGTAAATCAGGGGTTGGGCCATTGGCTTCCCATACGCTTAAATTGTCCGCCTGAAGTTTCAATAATAGAAATTAGCTAATTTATTTGCCAATACAAAATCGACTGAATATCCTGCCTAATAAATCTTCAGATTGAACTTCTCCTGTTAGTTTTCCTAATAGATCCACTGAATTTTGAATACAAGATACAATAACTTCTAATGCTTCATTTAACAATATTAAATTTAACGACTCTTCTAATTCAACCAGTACTTCTTCAAATATTTCTTTTTGCCATGCAGACATCATAATACCATCAGTATGCGGAGAAATACTTAATATCACCTTATGTAAATTATTTTGTAATGATTTTAATCCGTATTCAGATTTTACTGAGGTTTTTTCATAAAAAACCTTATTTTTAAACTTAATTTTATTTATAACAACATTTTTAAAATTTTCTACTTTCCATGAATTATGAACAATATCCCATTTATTTAAAATAAAAAAAATAATTAAATTTGTTTTTTCTGCCAGCTTACATAATTGATCTAAAGGCGAATTTTTTAAGCTTTTTGATTTTTCAAGCGAAGCGTCTAATAAGATAAATAAAATATCAGATTCTTTTGCTTTATTTATACTTCTTCGTATGCCCTCTTTTTCAATAGTATTTTCAGCATTATCTCGTATGCCAGCTGTATCAATCATTTTTACGGGCATGCCTTTAATATTCATAAGAATTTCAAGATAATCTCTGGTTGTTCCGGGAAGCTCCGAAACAATGGCCCTGTCACTGCCCGCGAAATAATTTAATAATGATGATTTACCAACATTTGTAAATCCCAATATAGAAATTTCAATTCCATCACGGTATCTCTCCATTTCATTAGCGTTTTTTAGTAATTCTTTTATATCTTTTATAAGACTGTTTAATATATTTATTTTATTTTTCTTTGAAGTAAATTGAATATCTTCATCAATAAAATCAAGCTCTGCTGAAAGATCTGCTAATAAATTTAACAACTTACTTTTAAACGCTAAAATATGCTTTTTAAAAATCCCTTCTTTTAGATAAAGAGCATTTTGCAGTTCTTTTTCACCTCTTGATTCAATTATTTCTTTAACGGCTTCTGCCTGCGTTAAATCTAGTTTATTGTTTAAGTAAGCTCTTTTTGTAAATTCGCCGGGTTCTGCTTTTTGAAAACCTATTTCAAAAAGAATTTTTAAAATGTTTTTTAATATTAATGGATTTCCGTGACAGTGAATTTCTGCTGATTCTTCACCGGTATATGAATAAGGCTCTATAAATGGTATAACCAAAACTTCATCAATAATTTTTGCATCATAAATAATTTTTCCGTAAATTGCTTTTCTATGATTTGATGATAATTTTATTTTTTTTTTCTGAAACGTAAAAAATATTTTCTCTAATTTTTTAAGTGTATTTTCTCCCGATAACCGTATAATGCCGACAGCGCTTCTGCCGGCAGGAGTTGAAATGGCATAAACAGGAAGCGTTATAACACCTTCTTAATTATTATTTTCTATTGTTTCAGCAGAAACTGCAGGCTCTGTTTCTACTTTTTCAGCTTGATTATTTTCTTTAGTTATTATTTCATTTGAATCATTTGTAATTTCACTGGCTATAGTTTCCTCTTCCTGTGAATCGGCAAAATCAGCCTGATCTTCATCGGGCGATTTATCTACCACATCTAAATTCTTCTCACTTTCTGATTTTACAAGTTTTATTCTAATTCTTTTGTAAACTCCGACACCTTCAGATTCTGTTGAAATCTTTTCATTCTCCTGAAGAGTCATATGTACAACCCTTCTTTCATAAGGGTTTAACTGATCCATCAACCGGCTTCTGCCTGTTTTTATTACATAGTCCGCGAATTTTTTTGCAAGTTCTGCTAATTGTTTTTCTCTTTTTTCACGGTAATTTTCAATATCTAATAAAAGCTTAGGCGGCTCTTTCGTATATTGCTGTACCAATAAGTTTATTAAAAACTGAAGCGATTCTAAAGTTTTACCTCTTTTGCCGATAATGTAAGCAGCCTGAGCCGAAGATATTTCAATATAAATTTTATCTTCTTCAACTTTTTCTATTTTTATTACTTTAACTTTATACCCCATTTTATTTAATACTGTCATTACAATACCTTTAATAACAGCATTTATGGATGTCTTATTTTCTATTGTATCAATTTGATAAATTGAAGGCTTTTTAGCGCCTAAGCCAAGAAATCCTGAGGCCCCTTTTTTTTGAATAGAGGCTTGTATTTCGTCAGTTGATATATCCAGATTTTCTGCGGCTATCTGTAACGCTTCTTTTTCATTTTGAGCTTGTATTTCTAAAATTTGCATAAAGATCTCCTATTATTTATTATCTTCATCTTTTTTCTTATTTGTGTAAACCTGCTGGGCTATCGACAATAAATTATTAATTGTCCAGTACAAAACAACACCAGCGGGCATCGTCCAGAAAAAAAACAAAAGAATTAAAGGCATAAATTGCATTATTTTTTTCTGATTTGCGTCACCCGATACCATCGTTATTTTAGTCTGATAAAATTGCGAAAATCCCATAACAAGCGGTAGTATATTTAAAGAAAAAGTTCCTATAAGCGGTAATGATTTAATTATTAATACAGTATCTGGCTCAGATAAATCATCAATCCATCCGGGTATAAAAGGTGATCTCCATAATTCATATGAATCTGAAAAAGCTGTATATAAGGCAATGAAAATGGGCAGCTGTATTAACATAGGCAAGCATCCCCCTAAAGGGTTTACCTTATGTTTTTTGTAAAGCTCCATTGTTTTTCTCTGTTTTTCTTGGGGTTTATCTTTGTATTTATCATTTATTTCTTTCATTAAAGGCTGCAGTGCCTGCATTTTTTTCATTGATTTTGCCTGCTTTTCATTTAATGGATAAAAAACAAGCTTAAAAAGCAGGGCAAAAATTATAATACCAACACCATAGTTCGGCACTATTTTATATAAAACCTCTAATAAAGCAACTATCATATCTCGAATAGGAGCTGTCCATCCAAAGTTAAACACTTTATTAAGTTCACCGTGAAGACTTTTTAAATATGTGTATTTTTTTATTTGAACTGGAGTAATTTTTGTAAATTCTTTTACCTTAGGACCGCTGTAGACTAAATAATTTTGACTGGAAATTGACGAAGCGGGTATATTTAAATTTCTTGTTTGTAGCTGCATTTCCCATCCGGTATTTATATCACTGTCTTTTTTTTCTTTTAAACCGTACGGAATAATAAACAAACCAGCGGTTTTTTCAAGAGGCTGAAGCGCCATTACCATAAATCTTGAAGAACTGCCAAAAAAATCTATATGGTTCTGAATCGATTGCATTTCGGTTCCGCCCCCGCCCCAGTCACACGAAAACATAGATGAAGACGAGCCCCCCTTTGAAAATAAAGGTGTTGATTCGAATGAATCATCTGAAAAATAAAAATTTAAAAATGAATATTGCTCACGGGCCGACATCGTTTTAGAAGCAGGCCCTATTTCAACTATGGGTCTAAAAAAGAAATGAGAGATTTTAAGAGCCTGTTTCGAAAGATTTTCAACTCTCCATGAGAATTCCCAGTAATGGATATCTTTATTAAATTTAAATTCTTTAATAAACTTGATAGGATATTTTTTTTCTTTTAGAATAGCATATACATTTAATTCTGCTTTAACTAAAATTTCATCTTCTTTCTCTGTTTTCGAAAGATTATAATTTGCATTAATAAACCGTTTTTTAGTTTCTGCGGTTAATAAAATCATTTGCTGTTGAATTACTTTAGCCTCAGATATAAATAATCTCACGTTTTTTCTTAAACTTGATAAAATATTCTGCGCGTCTCCTTTTTGCTCTGGTAATCCTTCGAGTTCTTTATCTAAATCAGTTAAAGTATCTGTCAACTGACTTGATGATACCTGCTTTAAATTTTGAAGTTTTTGATGCAGGTCCTTTTGTTTTGTGCTAATATCTTTTGCAATTAAGAGAAAATCATTCATAAGTGATTCAATTTCTGAAACAAAATTTCTTAATTTTTCAGGATTTCTGCTTGGATATAATTCAAAAGGAAAAGGCTGGGCGGCTAATTCTGCCTTGTCTTTTCGTGGATAATCTGCCTCTTTATGCTGAAAAGAAGTGATATTTGCCCCTTCAGATTTAAAAAGAATTTTAAAATAATTCGTTTCAACTTCTAATTCTGAGGTTTCTGATGTATTATTTTCAGATATTATAAGATCTTCTATTTCTTCGGCATTCCCTGCCTGTTTTTCGGTTTTTACTTCTGTTTTAACTGGTTCATCGGTTACAGAAGACACTTGACCGAAAATAGAATTTATAAAAATCAAAATAAACAGTACAACCGTTATTTTTTTTATCTTTTTTAGATAAATAAAATGCTTTTTTATATTCATGAATAACCTTTTCTTTTTTATTTATTACATTTATTATTTTTTTAATTTGTAGATATATTGTTTTCATTATTTTTATGAGTTTTAATTTTTTAATATAAAATTTTAATAATGTATCTTAATTATATTATTTATGGATAATAATTATATAAAGCATAAGAGGTAAAGCTACTTTTTTCATTCGAATTAATGTTTCTTTAAACAAATTCTAAGTTTCTTAAATAAACATTATTAATTTGAACTTAATTTTTCACTTAAAATGGAGGGTCTTTATATCTTTCCAGCAATATACTATATATAACGGCACGCTGCGCCGTATTGTATTTACGTTCTATTCTGCCAAAAACATCTGTTTTTTTATTCAAATTTTCTTCTTCTATTTTATCTAAATTCTTGTTTATAGATCTCTTTATTAACAATTTATTTCTTTCATATTTTTGAAAATTTTCTTCAAAATAAATACCATCTTTTAAAAATGTCTTATTTTCGAATGCTGTTTCTTTATAGGGAACTCTATATTCAGGAGCCTTGATAACCGGAGGAATGTATTCTTTTTTTTCTTCATGATCGAATATTTCTTCGTCTTCTTTATCTTCTTCGTCAATATATTCATCTTCTTCTGAATATTCATCAAATTCTTCTTCACCTAGCTCTTCTTTTCTATCTGTGTTCTCACCAGCCGGAAAACGCGGTGCATCTTGTTGATAATCGGGAAATTCTTCCTGATTTTTTTTTCTTACGGTTGACAAAAATCCTTCAAAAAGTTTATATAATAAAGTTAGAGCAAAAAAGCCTATGACCAGAAAATCAAATATTCCATCGCTTTTCTGTAAAATTTCTCTTAAATCCATTATTTTTTATGATTTGGATTTTTATCTTCTTCATTACCTGAAATCGATTGCCGCATGCTTGTATCGGCCTGAATATTTTTTAATCGGTAATAATCCATTACGCCAAGGTTGCCCGACTCTAGCGCTTTAGCAATAGATAATGGTATTTTTGCTTCAGCTTCTTTAACTTTAGCTTCCATCTCGGTTACATGTGCCCTGTTTTCTTGCTCTTTGGCCACTGCCATAGCTCTTCGTTCTTCAGCTTTCGCCTGCGCGACTGTCTTATCTGTTTCGGCCTGATCGGCCTGTAATTTAGCACCTATATTTTCTCCTACGTCAACATCAGCAATATCAATAGATAAAATTTCAAACGCAGTACCTGCATCTAAACCTCTTTTTAATACGGCTTTTGATATTAAATCGGGATTTTCAAGTACGTCTTTATGGTTACCTGCTGATCCAATACTGCTTACAATACCCTCGCCTACTCGAGCGATAATGGTTTCTTCGGTAGCGCCCCCTACCAGCCTGTCAAGATTGGTTCTTACCGTAACCCTGGTAATTGCTCTAAGCTGAATACCATCTTTTGCTACCGCCGAAATCATAGGGGTACTAATAACCTTAGGCAGTACTGACATTTTAACAGCTTCTAGAACATCACGCCCGGCAAGATCAATAGCAGCGGCTCTATCAAAAAAAAGTTCTATTTTAGCTCTATCGGCGGCAATTAACGCTTTTACAACTCTATCGACATGACCGCCCGCAAGATAATGGCTTTCAAGCTGATCTCTTTTTAAATTTATACCCGCCTTTGTACCCGCAATTAAAGGCTCAACAATTTCACGGGGAGGTATTTTTCTAAGACGCATAGCTATAAGAGAAAATATATTTATAAATACGCCGCTGGCTAAGGCAGAAACCCATAGCCCAAAAGGAACAAAGTAAAAAAAGAGTACGGCGGCTAAAACCGCTAGACCAATTAAAACCGCAGGTGTTATTATCATAAGCTGTTATAAAAAGAAGAGTCTAAACGACAATTGTTTTTTAATTTCAAATTTATTTTTAATTTTCAAAATTTTCGGGAATTATTTTATTCTTAAATAGTAAAAAAGAACTCAACTGATAAAAAGACAATGCTTTTTCACGTATATCTACCGACACTTCGGCAGATATAGTAACTTTTTCTTCATTCAATCTCTGATACGAAATCGGTTTATGATCTTTGCTTAGCCATATTATTGAAAAATAGTCATCTTCTACCCAATATACATTAGAACCGCCTATAATATAAGCAAAACTATCATCAACTTTTATATTTAATAAATCTTTGCCCATGTCTGCTCTATAAGGCAGGTTTAATAGACCCGCGACTGTTGCCAATATATCAATATGGGAACCAATAGTATTTTTTTGCTGAGGCTTTAGTAAAGCGGGCGCGTAAATAAGCAAAGGCACATGAAAATCTTCAAATAAAGAAAGTTTTCTGTGAAATGTATGATCTGCGGTAATAACAAAAATTGTATTTTCAAAAAAATTTTCTTTTCTTATTTTTTCAAAAAATTGTCCCAAGGCCCAGTCTGAATAGTGGTATAAATTTAAATATTCATACATTTCATGATCATCTTCTTTAAATTTTGTCTTAAATCTGCCGTTTAAGTTTTCGGGCAATATAAAAGGCTCATGACTCGACATGCTAAAAATATAAGCAAAAAAAGGCGAATCCGTTTTTTTCATCTCTTCAATAGCTCTGTTAAAAGTATATTCATCGTCGCAGCCCCATAATCTTTCCATATTATCTTTTTTACATTTTTGCAAATCATGTTTATCTACTATAAGATCAAACTGTTCATGTATTAACATGTTCCTCAGCCCTACGAAATCAACCCGGCCGCCGTGTATAAACATATTTTTATAGCCATATTTTTTTAATAATACACTTAATGATGCAAAACGGTTTTGCATTCTCTCTCCTGACATTACGGAATATTCAACCTGATCGGGATATCCGGTTAGAATAGAAAATAAAGCATTTGGTGTTTTATACCCCAACGAATAAAAATTTTTAAAAAATATGCCTTCTTTTGAAATTTTATTAAAATAAGGCGCGACACCTAATTTATCTCCGTTTAATTCTACATATTTACCTGTCCAGCTTTCCATCGCTATAATAACCACGTTATATTTTTTTATATTATTATCATTCTTTATTTTTCTAAATAAAGGATATTCATTATTTATTATTTCATTTTCTTTAATTTGAAGTTTTGAATATATATTTTTTATAGCGGTTTTTTCATCTATAAGTATTTTTGTTTTGTTACTTTTTTCAGTAATTGTACGTAAAATCATATATGGTGAATTTAATACCATTAAATTTACCATATTATATTCACTCACAAAGGCATTTACAATATAAAGCGGTACCCTTTGAAAACCTCCCCTAATTGCTATAATGTGAAGAATAACCCCTAAAATTAATATTACAGTATTTTTTAGAATTGGCAGCTGAGGCAAATTATCAATGTTATTATTTCGTAAAAATCTTTTTGATAAATAAATTAAAAAGCCCGTAATTAACAAAAAGATTAAAATATAAACAGGGTTTTCTAAAATTGCCGTACCCATAATTATAAAAAAATTTATATCCAAAAACTGAAAAATTTCATAACTCAATCTTTTTTGCGAAAAATAAAAATACTGCAAGTCGGCAAGCTGAATAAAAATCGTAATTATAAAAATTATTAAAGACAAAATTAAAGCAACATATATCGATTTTTTTAACTGCCTGTAACGAAAGCTGGATAAAATAAAAAAAAGAAATATAACAATTCCCACCGTTGCGATGTACGCGGCATCAAATCGTATTCCGTAAAAGAATCCTTTTAAAACTTCATATAAAGGGATTTTTGAAAATTTTTCATTATATATTAAATAAAATAAAAAACGAAAACATGAAAAGATGATTAAATTAATAACAAAAAAAGATAAATAATAATATTGAGGTTTGTATTTTATTTTTATAGACTCAATTTGTTCTTTATCTAACATATAATATTACTAGGTAAAAAAATGAAATTGTTATGTAAATTAAGATTTTTATTTTCTATTTCTTTGATAAAACTTGACAAACCAGCTTTTTAAATCCCATTAGTATAAAAATGTATTATTTGAAAAAATTTTTTATACTAAAACACAAAATAAATATTAATGTTAAATTAATATTTTATATCTTTTTTATACTTTCTCTGATAACAAATTCTTATTCTATGGAAGAAGAATGGGAAACAATAATACTGGGCCGGTTAAAATATGAAGGCGGCGGAGACTGGTACTCAAACCCCTCTAGCCTGCCTAATTTATCTGAATTTTTTATGAAAAAAACCGGAATTAAAATGGCCAGGCGCGAGATTATAGTTTCTTTTTCTGATAATTCATTTAAAAAAACACCTATTATTTATTTTACCGGCCACGGTAAAATTTCATTTTCTGAAAAAGAAAAAGAAAATATCAGATGGTACTTAAAAAACGGCGGATTTATTTTCGCCGACGACAACTTTGGGATGGATAAATATATACGTGAAGAACTAAACTCTCTTTTCCCTTCGTCGAAACTATTGGAACTCCCTTTCTCACACTCAATTTTTCAAAAACCTTTTATGTTTAAAAAAGGCGTCCCGAAAATACATAACCATTATGGCGGCAGACCGCAGGCTCTTGGTCTTTTTTATGAAGAAAGATTGGTTGCTTTTTACGCATTTAACACCGATCTTGGCGATGGATGGGAAGACATAGATGTTCACAATGACGGCCCTGATAAACATGAAGAGGCATTAAAAATGGGGTCAAATGTTTTATGGCACGCGCTAACTCACGGTTCTTAAAAATATAATGAATTATATTATAAAAATAATTTTTGCTTTTTTACTTTTATCTTCGGCTTTTTGTTCAACACCGCAATCAAAAGACGACAAAAAAGAAGATATTATATCTAAAAATCCTCTTGAATTTATTGACGGCGAAGAAATAATAACTCAAAATTATAAAACCATTTACGTTTATAATTTTGCGAATTCTACATACCACGCTCATTTAACGGAACGATTAAAAGAAAAAATACGAAATGAACTCAACTTAGACGGTAGATTAAAAGTTATTGATAATAAAAAAGAAGCAGATTTGCTTTTATTAGGCAATATAGAACAATATAAACATATTCCGTCTTATTTTGATAATTTTGGACAGCCCAAACGATTTTTAATGACAATTCAAACCAGAATTTGGGTGCGTATAAATCCTAAAATTGACAACGCTATGCTATTAGAAAAAAGATACGTAAGATATGATACTTCATACTCTATTTTAGATTCTGCCCATGAAACTGAATATACAGCCATAGAGAGACTGCTTGATACCTTGGCGCAAAGAATTACTCTAACTGTATTTGAAGGCTGGCACACCCGTTTAAAAACAGATAAGGAACTGGGTTACGAAGCCAGTAAAGAAAATCAGGGATTTTTTGAAATTGAAGACGCTGAAAAAATTGTGCCTAAAGATCTTCCTAAAGAAAAACGGGATAAAATGATAGAAGAATTAACAAAATAGTTTATTTTTATCTTTCTCTGGGATTAAAAACCTTTCTTAAATGATCGCCCAATAAATTATAAGAAACAACCGTTAAAAAAATTAAAATACCGGGATATAAAGTTAGCCACCAGGCAAAGTCAATATAATCTCGTGAGGTGTTTAATATTTGCCCCCATGACGGTTCGGGAAGTTGAATACCAATACCAAGAAAACTTAAACCCGACTCAAGTAAAACAACACTGGCCACACCAAAAGATGTCATTACAATTACAGGAGCCAAAGAATTAGGCAGAAGATGAATAAAAATTAATCTTAAATGACTGGCACCCACAAGACGAGACGCCATAACAAAATCTTCTTTTTTTCGCTTCAAAAATTCACCTCTTATGACTCTGGCAACACCTGTCCAACGGGTTAAACCTATTACAATCATTATTTTATACAACGATGGTTTAAGTATGGCCAGTACCGCCATAATTAAAATAAGCGTGGGAAAACAAATTACAATTTCAATAACTCTGGATATTATAAGATCAACCTTACCGCCAAAGTATCCGGCGAGAGCGCCTATAATAATGCCAAAAACAAGTGATATACCCACGGCTATTAATCCGACCATCATTGAGTTTTTAGCCCCGTGAATTAATCTGGCGGCAACATCTCTGCCTAATTCATCGGTTCCCAGATAATTACCAAACCTGCCGTAACTGGGAGCCTCTAATATTTTTTCAAGGTTCTTTTCATATGCAGAATATGGTATTATAGTGTAAACAGCAGAAATTTTATTTTGCCTTGATAATTCTTTAAAATCAATGTTTTCAAGTTTTATTTTTTCTTTTTCTGAAAACATAGCTTTAAGCAACGGAGACGCAGGAAGTTCATGTCCCGATTGATTGTTCCATAAAACAATAGGGAAAGATGAAGATAAAAAATTTGAAAATATTGCTATAAAAATAAATAAAATAATAATAACATAAGCAAAAGTTGTCATTCGGTTTGGTATCATCAGGCGGCCTCTTCTTTTTCAAAAGATATTCTGGGATCAACAAGGGTATAACCTATATCAGACATTAAAATACCAAGAAGCGTTAAAAATGAAGAAAATGAAACAACCGCTATAATAACGGCGTGATCGTTACTATGTATGCTGTCAAAAGCCAGCTTACCCATTCCGGGAATTGAAAAAATTGATTCAATAATAACGCTGCCGGCAAAGAGTTCGGGCAGAATACCCGCCATTAGCGTAATTAAGGGTATTAACGAATTTCTCATGGCATGAATATAAACTACTCTTCTTTTGGTCATACCTTTTGCTTTTGCTGTTCTTATATAATCTGATTTTAAGGCTTCCATAAAACTGCTTTTAATAAATCTTGATAAGAAAGCAAATGATCCATAAACCGATACGACTATCGGTAAAAACAAGTGCCACATTAAATCTTGCCATTTTTGCCACAAAGAAAATTCATCATAACCAACGCTACTAAGACCCGCCAATGGGAATAAATTTAAATAATCGCCGCCCGATAAGTATTTAATTAATAAAAGCGCTACCCAAAAACTGGGCAGGGAATATAATAAATAAAGAATAAACGTAACAAAATTATCCCAGTTTGAAGAATCATTTAAAGCCGAAAAAACCCCCAGCGGTACAGATATAAGATATACGATAAAAATTGTAATAATATTCAAAGCCAGTGTAATGGGCAATGCTTCGGCAATTTTTTCGGTTACCGGTTTATGGTCTATGCGGCTTGTACCTAGATCAAGAGTTAAAAGATTTTTAAATGTTTTAAAATACTGCACATACAAAGGCTTATCATCGCCAAAATATTTTCGCATGTCTTCCATATATTTTTCTGATGCCGAAGACTCTTTCATTCCCTCGGCGCTAAAAGCATTCATAGAAACAGGGTCTGGTCTCATCTTAACCAGAATAAACGTAATGGTTACAATACCAATAAGCGTTGGTATCATCCATAAAATTCGCTTTAATATATATAGAGTTTGAGCCACGCGGATGTTTTTTACCTTTCGGGCACGGGTAGTTTTTTTTATGCGGGCGGTCAACTAAAAAGCGGATGGATTCTATTTTTTTGAGGGGCAAGCCCCTCAAACACCCTTTTAGTTTATTTATAAATTTTTTTCTCTCTTACTTTGCTCGATAAAGTCTGAAAATTTGTTACCATTTCTACAGCCGGCAGATTCGCCAATAGAGTTTTTCCGTAAGATTTTTTTAATATTCTGCCGTCTAAAATAGCCGTAACACCTGTATCGGTTTCGGTTCTTATAAGGCGGCCAAAGGCCTGTTTTAACATAATGCCCGCTTTTGGCAGTGACAGCTCAAAAAAAGGTTTTTTATTTTGGGCCTCAAGGCGGTCGCACTTTGCCTTAAACAAAGGGTCATCGGGCGGCGTAAACATCAGCTTTACAATAATTAACATGCGAAGATGAAATCCTGTTATATCAATACCCTGCCAATAAGAGTTTGCTCCTAATAAAACACTGTCAGGATTTTCTCTAAAAAGAGAAAGAGCTTTTTCGGCTCCCCAGTCGGCCTGAGAGAATATTTGAAAATCAGTATTTTCCTGTAATTTTTCGGTAATAACATTCAGCATATAGTGAGAAGTAAAAAGAATAAGAGCTCCGCCGTTTGACAATTTTAAAAGTTGTTTTATTTCTTTGTAAAGTGAATCTTCATACTTTCTTTTTTCAAAATCTGACGCGTTCCACTGGGGTTCCTGAACTTCGCCCGGTACATAAAGCATACAGTTTTTTTCGTAATCGAAAGGTGAAGCGTATAACTGCATGTTTAAGTTTTCTTTTTCAGATTCAGGCATCGCTTCGTTTAAAAAATGATTAAAATATCCTTTTTGAATAATTTCTCTTGAAGAATTTGGCAAATAAGAATACGGCCAGTAGCCAAGCGTAGCGCTTAACCATACTTTGGTTTCGGGCATAAGTTCATAAAGTTCGTCGCCAAGCATTAACCTACAAGTTTTTAATAGAAAACTGTTTGTTTTTTTATCTGCCCAATAAACATTGTTTTCATTATCCATTTTTTGAAATCTTTCAAGAAATAAAACTGCCTGCCCCAGACTTTTTGTAATTGAATTTAACCCATTTAGTGCCAAAGAATCTTCCGTTTCTTCTTTTGCTTCAGAACAATATGTTCTTATGCTGTTAATATTTTCTATTAATTCTTTAGAATCAACTTTATTTTTACCGTCTATTATACGGGTTTCGTTATCGGCAAAATTTAAATTTAAGGAGGTCTCCCAATTTGAAAAAAATAAATCCCATTTTTTTTCAGTTGATTTTAATAAATCAGAAACTCCATTTTCAGTTTTTTCAGATATATTTGAATTTTCTTTTAAGAACCTTTGTATTATTTTTTTTTGATCACTTAAATAATGATTTGAAAAAGAAAGTGAAAAAATATCAAACCCGGTTTTTATAAACCCATGAGCCTCATCAAGAATACAGGCTTCATAAGTTGGCAGAGTTTTTCTTTCATTTAATAAATTAAAAAGCGTTAAATGATGATTAGTTACAATGATGCGAGCCCTGCCCCATATTTTTTTAGCCCGGTAATAATTACACTTTGAAAAAAAAACGCACTTGCCCCCGGGGCATCCGTCAGAATCGCGGCTTACCATACGCCAAAAATCAGCAGGGTAATTTTTATCCAACTCATAAACATGTCCATGTTTATTTTCATCGTTTAATACATTTGCTGCCCAGCCGTGAAAAGACTTCTGCATAGTTTTATTAATAAGTCCCGTAAATTTGCCGGTTTGAAAAGTTTCTTCATAACGAAGTTTACATAAATAATTGTTGCTACCAAGAGCAAGTTCGTATTCTTTTTTTATAAATAATGCCTCGGCTAAAATAGGCAAATCTTTTTCGTAAAGCTGAAGCTGAAGGCCCTTTGTCTCGGTTGATATAATTACCCTTTCGCCGGTTAAATAAGAATAGGCAAAGGCCGCGATAAGATACGCGAAAGATTTACCAATACCTGTTCCCGCTTCAAGTACCGTTGTTTTATCTTCAACTAAGTTTTTTAAAATATTTTTTGACATTTGAATTTGAAAAACACGCGTTTTATAATTCTTAAAAGATTTGCTTAAAAGCTCAAAAGCGCTTTCAATAATTAAATCAACGGGAATATCTTCTGCTTTTATATTTGTTAGGTTTCCCGGGGTTTTAACCCAGGGCGGCAAAGTACGCTTAAAAATTTCTTCGTTTTCTTTTTTTTCTTCTAAAAATAAATCCATTTTTTATTTATCCAACGCCATATTAGCCAGATAATCGGCAATTTTATTTTTTTCACGTTTAACATGTAAAATTTTTGCTTTTAATTCATTCATAAGATTAAAAGCTTTTTCATAGTAATTTTTAAGCTTTGGGCTTTTTATTTTATAAATACCGCTCATTTGTCTTACTAAAAGCTCTGAATCTAAAAAAACAATAGGCGATTTTATGTCTCTTTTTTGGCACTCAAAAAGGCCCTCTATTAAAGCCTGATATTCCGCTTCATTATTGGTACCGTCTTCTAATCTTTTGCTTATTTTAAAAACAGTCGATTCGTTGTTCTTTTTAAATTCTTCTAAAGAAGGAACATTACTTTCATCTTCTAAAAAAAAACAAACTACTCCCAGTGAAGATTTTCCCGGATTGCCGCGTGACGCTCCATCTGCCATTACAATATACTTTTTCATATTTTAATAATTTTATATCAATAAATACATTTATATTTATGGTTTTTACCCGATGTTTTTAACTTTATTTCTTCGGCACATTCTTTTTTTTCTTTATCGCACCTTCCCCTGAAGGGACAGCCCTCTGGCATTTCTTTCAACGAAGGCACCTGCCCTGGTATCGGTTTTAGTTTTTTTAACTGCTTACCCTTAACCACCACAGCCGAGGGCAAAGACTCAAATAATCCGCGTGTATACGGATGTTTTCTTTTTTCGAGAACGTCTTTTACGGGGCCGGTTTCCATTATATCTCCGCCGTACATGACGGCCACTCTATCGGCTATTTGGGCGACAATACCTAGATCATGCGTTATTAATAGTATGGCCATTTTTTCTTTTCGGCTTAAATTTTTTAAGAGCGCAAGTATTTGCGCCTGTATGGTAACATCAAGAGCCGTTGTAGGTTCATCGGCCACTAAAAGTTTTGGCGAGGCCGCCAAAGCCATGGCAATCATCGCGCGCTGTCTCATACCCCCTGAAAGTTGAAAAGGATAGTTTTTTACTCTTATTGCGGGTTCAGAAATACCCACATCCTTTAAAAGTTCAACCGCTTTTTTCATGCTTTCTTTTTTATCCATACCAAGATGAGTTTGTAACACTTCTGAAATTTGAAAACCAATAGTAAAAACAGGGTTTAGCGCTGTCATTGGTTCTTGAAAAATCATTGAAACCTTACATCCCCTAAAATTAATTATTTGCTGCTCGTCATATTCTAATATGTTTTCACCGTTAAAATTAACAAAACCGCTTTCAATATATGCCGGATGTTCCAATAATTTTAAGGCCGAAAGCCCCGTAATTGTTTTGCCGCTGCCCGATTCACCTACCAAGGCTAAAATTTCACCTTCGTTAACATGAAGAGAAACCCCCCGAAGCGCTGTAACATCGCCTTCTGGCGTGTGAAACCCGGTTTTCAGGTTTTCAATAGAAAGAAGATTTTTTGTTTTCGCGCTTGTTTTTTTCGCAGATACGGCTAATTTCACCAAATCAGTTTTTATTTTATTGCGGCTATGTAAAGTTTATATTTTTTTAGGAATTGGCTCGGGTGTTGTCAGTTTTATTTAGATATATATGTTTGAACTTATCTTTTTTCTAAAATTCATTTATATTGCCCTTAAATTGTATTAAATTTTTTTCTTTTAGTATTTTTAATTTTTCCATTTCGGCAGACATATCGCCTTTCTCTGTATCAATTTGTTCGTTTAATCGCTTCTTCTTTTGCCTCATTTTTTCTTGAAACTTAATCTCATAGTCACGCTTTAAAGCCTCGTCAACGAATTTTTTCTCTTCTATTCTTTCATAATTTATTTTTTCGCCATTATCAACATAAGCACAAAAACCTATAACCGATGCAATAACAACCACATTAATTAATTTTACAATTTTATTTTTATACATCTTAACCCCCTTTTTCAATTAACATATAAAACTTTTTACGAAAATCATTTTTTATTATTCATACCTTCCGAGTTTTCCATCGGTAAAAGAACCCCATGACCATATAGTATTATCTGTTTTTTGGGCAATCGAATGAAAAAAACCGACGCTTATTATATTCCAATTAGTATCATTATTTAATTTAATAAGTAAATCTCTATTGTTATAATCACCCATACCCAATTGACCATACTCATTAGAACCACATGCCCAAAGTGAATTATCTGTTTTTTTAGCGAGCAAATAATTCGCCCCAGCAGTAACAGTCAGCCAATTATTATCGGTACCTATTTGTTTTATAGAATAATCATATGTTATTAGACCGGTACAAACATTATAACCAAAATAGCCCCATGTCCATAGAGTACCGTCATTTTTTAAACCAATAGTATATTCATCGTAAGAAGTACCTTCGCCGCCATTATCTATAGATACCCAATTAGTATCTGTACCAATTTGCATGGGAGTTTTGTAAGTACTGTTATTACCAAGACCAAGATTATAACCGCTATTATAACCCCACCCCCATAAAGTACCGTTACTTTTAATGGCAAATGTATTAGCTGAATACGATTTGCTGGCGTAAACCGACTGCCAATCGGTATCGGTGCCAATTTGAACAGGTGTATATCTATCAGTTGTCGTTCCATCACCAAGCTGGCCATTCCAGTTATCACCCCAAGCCCATAACGTACCATTAGTTTTTATGGCCATCGTATATCCTTTTAACTCATCTTTTCCTGTTGATATGAACTGCCAATTTGTATCAGTACCAATTTGAATAGGTGTATGATTGTCAGTCGTTGTACCGTTACCAAGCTGGCCATTCCAGTTATCACCCCAAGCCCATAATGTGCCATTAGTTTTTATGGCTATGCTAAAACCTCCCGAATATGAACCGCCTGCTGAAACAAATTGCCAATTAGTATCGGTACCAATTTGATCCGGTGTATCTCTATTAATTGTCGTACCGTCACCAAGCTGACCGGATGAGTTCTCGCCCCAAGCCCATAATGTACCATCACTTTTAATAGCAAGTGTATGGCTGCCGCCTGTTGAAATAGACTGCCATGTATTATTTGTGCCTATTTGCCCCGGTATTATCATTTTATTTAAATATGATACTGTGGTTGGTATTAACCATGTTATCATATCACCATCGCCAAGCTGACCATCTCTTCCCCAACCCCACAAAAGTATCATTCCGTCATTTAAAATTGCTGTTGAATGGTATGCTCCAGCAGATATAATGTTCCATGTATTATTGTTCCATGGTTTTATAGGTTGTCTTTCATGCGTTTGTGTTCCATTACCTAATATACCCCATCCATTGAAACCCCAGACCCAAAGAGTACCATCAGATTGAGTTGCCATATTATGGAAACCACCCGCATCTATATTTTGCCAGTTATTAGATAAAGTCGATTCTTGAGCCGGTGACAAAATACAGTTATTACCAGATGCGCATGCTGACCCAGCGTCTATCGCAATATTTTGCCCTAATTGACCATACTCATTATTACCCCATGACCAAAGGGTAGTATTACCGCCAGAAGACTGCAGAGCTATCACATGAAAAGCCCCCGCCGATACTTTTATCCATGTAGTAAGTGTGCCTATTTTAGCAGGCCCTGTGGTCACATTAACAGTACTATTATCACCTAACTGACCATAATTATTTCTTCCCCATGCCCAAAGGGTTCCATCACTTTGTATTCCCGTTGAAAAATTCTCGCCGCAAGATATATCAACCCATGCGGCTGTGCCTATTTTAGTAGGGATTAACAGATTTGATACAGAACCATTGCCAAGCTGACCATAAGCATTATATCCCCAAGCATAAATTTCCCCATTTGAATTCAATGCCATTGAATGAAAACCTCCCGCAGAAATATAATTCCAATTTGTTGCACTACCAATTTGAACTGGTGCATATCTATCAGTTGTTGTGCCATCACCGAGCCGGCCAGAAAAATTTTTACCCCACGCCCAAAGAGTTCCATCTGTTTTGATAGCCAGTGAGTGGTAAAAACCTGCTGAAATTTTACTCCAATTATTACCGTAGCCAATTTGAATAGGCACAGAACGTTCACTTTTTGTACCATCGCCAAGCTGGCCATAATCATTATTTCCCCATGCCCAAAGAGTTCCGTCTGCTTTTATGGCTACCGTATGATTCATTCCTGGTGTAATTTGTATAAAGCCAGTTTCATCAACGCATAATGAACTACAGCCATCGCCGTCATTTGTATTGTTATCGTCACATTGCTCACCTGTTGCCGTATTTATAATACCATCACCACAAGCTATGGTTGTAGAACAAACAGACGCATTACAGTATGATGTATCATATAGACCCACATCACATGATTCACCCGCGGTATTATTTATCTTACTATCACCGCATGCAGCAACTGTACAATCAGAATTACATGACGCGCTTTCAACACCATCATCGCATGATTCAATACCATTTATTAAACTATCGCCGCAATAACCAATTACAACACCAGCAACTGAATTGCATAAATTATCGCAAACTGTACACGATGTCTCACCATATAAACAAGTTTCAGTTAATGAATTACCATCATCACATGATTCACCCGCGGTATTATTTATCTTACTATCACCGCATGCAGCAACTGTACAATCAGAATTACATGACGCGCTTTCAACACCATCATCGCATGATTCAATACCATTTATTAAATTATCACCGCAATAACCAGAAATTATACCAGCAACTGAATTGCATAAATTATCGCAAACTGTACACGATGTCTCACCATATAAACAAGTTTCAGTTAATGAATTACCATCATCACATGATTCACCCGCGGTATTATTTATCTTACTATCACCGCATGAAGCAACTGTGCAATCAGAATTACATGACGCGCTTTCAACACCATCATCGCATACTTCACCCGCGGTATTATTTATCTTACTATCACCGCATGAAGCAACTGTGCAATCAGAATTACATGACGCGCTTTCAACACCATCATCACATGATTCACCCGCGGTATTATTTATCTTACTATCACCGCATGCAGCAACAGTACAATCAGACTTACAT
>Ga0224501_10000285_pt1 | contig 44266 bp, 36 predicted proteins | sample SF_Oct11_sed_USG_4_FD_169105 | JGI IMG/M metagenome (GOLD analysis project Ga0224501, IMG submission 169105) | Sediment microbial communities from San Francisco Bay, California, United States - SF_Oct11_sed_USGS_8_1 | ecosystem: Environmental > Aquatic > Marine > Sediment | place: USA... | reverse complement strand
AATTAATTCTTCAATAACCTCCAATAAGTTTTTTAAGTCTATAGGTAAAAATATTCCTAAATTGCCAAACTGTTTGTGACGTTTCAATCGCTTCAGGGGGGTACCATCATCCCTATCTTTTCCATAAAAAAATATTTATATAGTTGTCTTCTTGTATAAAAATTATTTTAAGGTTAACTATTAAAGAATAATAATAGTGAGTTCATGTAGCAAAACCTATTGTTTGTTAGATGAGCTTAACTAAATATCTAGTATATTGTAAAGGGGAATAAGAATGCGAAAAAGACTTACAAAGATAATTGCAATTAAAGCCTTGCTGATAACGTTTCTATTTTCGGCAGAGCTTTTTTCAAAAGAAGTAATGAAAGGGGTGCCTCAGGAATTTGGTATTTCTGATATTAGTTTTCCTAGTAGAGCAAGACCTTTTTGTGAAGAGTGCCATGGTGAGACATTGGCAGATACTCATCATTCCACAGTTCACGCTCAACAGGGTAACTGTGTAAAGTGCCATCCTTTAAAAGAACAAAATGGTTTAAATTTGCCATGGTTAAGACGAAATTGTCTACAGTGCCATTTAGAAAGTCCGCATCATAAAACACAGCTTGCTATAGATAATAAATGCGGTGAATGTCATGATACGGGTATAAGCAGCGAATTTAAGGCGAACATACCAACCTATGATCAAACGATAATAACACCTACCGCGGCTAAATGCGGTAATTGCCATATGGATGCAGAAGTTAATGGACAAAAAGTAGATGGTCCAAAATTAACACATCATAATACTGGTATTAAGAAGTGTGAAACATGCCATGTCGAAGATCAAAAAGATAAAAACGTGAGAATATGCGAGGCATGTCATAATCCCGACGCGTTACATAGCATAGCCCCTCATGTTCAAGAGAAAAATTGTATAGGGTGCCATGAATTAGAAGGTCAAACCAAGGCAGCGCCTGAGAAAGCTCCTGAAAAGGCCCCTGAGAAGAAAAAATAAATAAAACTAAAATTAAAATAGTTTTTAAAAGGCAGTCTATATGACTGCCTTTTTTATTTTAAAATTACTTTTAAATTTTAATTTGAAAATTTTTTTATGATATCAGATATTTTGTCAAGATTGTATGGTTTTTCTAAAAATTCATTAATGCCAGAACGCTGCCATTCATCTAAATGTTCATTTGCTTCATCACCAGTCATTGCGATAATGGGCATATTTAATTTTAATTCTTCTCTAATTTTTTTTGAAGCTTGTATACCGTCTAAGTTAGGCATGTGTATATCCATAAAAATAATATCAATATTTTCTTTTTTGCAAATTTCTAAAGCTTTGAACCCGTCTTCAGCTATATATACATTTTGATTTATTTTTTCAAGCAGAGCCTTTGCCAGTTTTTGATTAATTATAGAATCATCTACCACTAATATATTATATTTTTTTTCAATCATTTAAATAAACTTTTTATTAATACTTTTTATCTTCTACGCCGGCTGCTTTTCCTTTTTGAGGTGCCTCCCGCTGTCTTGGCCGCTGCTTTGCTCTCGCTGTTTTTAGATCTAGTAGCAGCTGCCAGTGAACCCATGCTCGAAGCCGGCGAAGCAGCCATTGCCGCTGCCGCGCTGTATGAGTCTATGTTATTATGAACTGCTTCGCCCGAAGCTGAATATTCTTGAGGTATTTCTTCTTGAATGACACCTTGAATTTGCGCTTTAAATAAAAATTCAAGTGTTTCTTCTTTTGTTATAGAAACCATTTCTTCAAAAAGTCTAAATGATTCAAACCGATATTCAACAAGCGGATTTTTTTGCGCGTATCCCATTGTCCATATACCCTCTTTTAACTGGTCCAAAGCGTATAAATGGTCTTTCCATTTTTGATCTATTACCTGAAGAGCGATCATTTTTTCTACTAGAGAAAAATTTTTATCTCCTATTTTTTCTTTTTTTTCATCATATAATTTCAGTATATCGTCTAATATTTTTTCTACGATATCATTTGAATTCATAGACAATATATTATTTTCTGAGATATCAAGTTTTAAATTAAAATTGGTTTCAAGCCAGCTTTTTAGACCTTCGATATCCCAGTTTCCCGCGCTTTTGCCGGGTAAAAATAATGAAACACGCTCTGTGACAACATCATGTATAAACTCATTTATTAATTCATGTATATTTTCATTCTCAAGAATTTCATTTCTGGTTTTATAAATATAAGTTCTTTGTTTGTTCATTACGTCATCATATTCTAATAAATGTTTTCTTATATCAAAGTTATGTGATTCTACTCTTTTTTGAGATCTCTCAATGGCATTTGTGACCATTTTATGCTCTATGGCTTCGCCTTCTGCCATACCCAGTCTTTGCATTATAGGTCCTATTCTATCTGATCCAAATATTCTCATTAAGTCGTCTTCGAGAGAAAGATAAAAGCGCGAAGAACCCGGATCGCCTTGTCTGCCTGATCTTCCTCTTAACTGATTGTCAATTCGTCTTGATTCATGTCTTTCTGAGCCTATAATATGTAGGCCGCCAAGTTCTTTTATGCCTTCACCTAAAACGATATCAGTACCCCGTCCCGCCATGTTTGTAGCGATTGTAATATGGCTTTTTTGACCGGCATCTTTAACAATAGAGGCCTCTTGTCCGTGGTGTTTAGCGTTTAATACTGCATGTGGAACCCCCATTTGAGTTAAAATCTTTGATAGTCTTTCTGAATTTTCTATTGATACGGTGCCCAAAAGAACAGGCTGTCCTTTTAAATAGCATCCTTTAACTTCTTCTGCAATAGCATTAAATTTTTCTTTTACGGTACGGTAAATTTTATCAGGATAATCTTTTCGAGTAAGAGGTCTATTGGTAGGCAGAACAATTACGTCTAAATTATATATTTTTTTAAATTCTTCAGCTTCTGTATCGGCAGTACCTGTCATGCCGGCTAATTTTTCATACATTCTAAAGTAATTTTGAAATGTTATAGTAGCTAATGTCTGGTTTTCTCTTTTTACGTTAACCCGTTCTTTGGCCTCTAATGCCTGATGAAGTCCGTCTGAATATCTTCTGCCTTCCATTAGTCTTCCCGTAAATTCATCAACGATAATAACTTCACCGTTTTGAACAACGTAATCAACATCACGTTGAAAAAGGGTATGAGCCTTTAAAGCCTGATGAACATGATGCACCAAATCTACATTAGCGGGGGCGTATAAATTTTCTACATTTAACAGTTTTTCAACTTTTGCCACGCCCATTTCGGTTAGTAACGCGCTTCTTGCTTTTTCATCTATTTCATAATCTTCTTTATCTTGAAGCTTCGGGATAATTTGATTTACTCTACCGTAAACTTCTGTACTTTTTTCGGCAGGGCCGCTTATAATTAAAGGTGTTCTGGCCTCATCAATTAAAATAGAATCGACTTCGTCTACAATTGCGTAGTAATGAGATCTTTGAACTTTTTGGCTTATATGTTCTACCATATTGTCTCTTAAATAGTCAAAGCCAAATTCATTGTTTGTACCGTATGTAATATCAGCAGCATAATTTTTTTGTCGTTCTGTGTAAGACATTTGAGATAAAATGAACCCTACCGATACGCCTAAAAATTCATAAATTGGTTTCATCCATTCAGCGTCTCTTTTGGCTAGATAATCATTAACAGTAATTACATGAACGCCTTTTCCTGTAAGGGCATTTAAATACACGGCTAAAGTAGAAGTTAAAGTTTTACCTTCACCTGTTTTCATTTCGGCAATAGTTCCCATATGAAGAGCAATACCCCCCATAAGCTGAACGTCAAAATGTCTCATTTTTAGTGTGCGTTTTGAAGCTTCCCGCACAACAGCAAAGGCTTCAGGTAAAAGGTCATCAATTGATTCGCCACGTGCGTATCTTTCTTTAAATTCAACAGTTTTCGCTTTTAAAGCATCATCAGCCAGAGTTTCAATTTCTTTTTCAAGAGAGTTTATTTTATTTATAAGGGGAGAAAGTTTTTTAATATCACGCTCATACTTTGAACCAAATATTAAATTTAATATAGGATTTATCATTTAGAACTCTCCGAAGGATTTTTTATTTTTCCTTTTCTCAAGTATATCACTGGAAAAGTTTAAATTGTCATGTAAAGCAGAAAATATGTGATTCATATAAAAAGAGGATAGATGGGAGTTCAAAAAGTAGGGAAAATAAATAACTTTTCAGATAAGCCTGCATCGAGTTCATCGCAAGCGAAGCTAACCACTGGTAGATGATAAACAGGATTGTATTCGCCTTTTAATCCTGTTATCATGTCTCTTCGCAAGCTAAGCTAACCGTAGGTAGGCATGGCAAAGCCATGAGCAAATTTTCTTTGTAAAATAATATTACTGCCTTTTTACCAAACTTTTTTAAAAAAGTGTATATACATTTCTTATTAGTTTACAATTTCATCTTTTATTAAAGGCTGGCTTATTATTGACAGGCTTGCTTAAAAGTATCTAAAAATCGAGTGGCTCCTGTCTAAAATGTTTTTATGTCAAACAAGAAAAAACTCATGATTGTAGATGGTCACGCGATGGCCTACCGGGCGCACTACGCTTTGGTGAATCAGAATTTAACCGATGCCTCGGGAATGCCTACCGAGACAATTTTTGGTTTTTTTCGCATGCTGGGCAAGCTTCTTGAAAAATTTAATCCGGAATATCTTTTAATTGTATTTGACCCTCCGCGGCCCAACTTTCGGCATGAAATGTACAGCGAATATAAGGCAAACCGAAAAGAGACTCCTGATTCTTTAAGGGTTCAGTTAGACGAGGTAAAAGAGCTTACCGAAAAATTATCGCTGCCCGTAATAATTCCTGAAAATGAAGAAGCCGATGACGCGATTGCTTCTATTGTAGAGAGAGAAAAAAATACCGATTTAGATATTTTTATTGTTTCATCAGATAAAGATTTGTTTAATATTTTATATTCTAATGTTAAAATGCTAAGAGCTAAAAAAGGGGTAAGCGATTTTATTGAAATTGACAGTGAATATGTTAAGACAGAATTTAATTTAAGAATTGATCAAATTCCCGATTTTATGGCCTTAACAGGCGATACTTCTGATAATGTGCCAGGGGTAAAAGGGATTGGTGATAAAACAGCAAAAAAGCTTATACAGGAATTCGATAGTCTGGATAATTTATATGAAAATATTGAAAAAATAAATTCAGAAAGTACGCGGCAAAAACTTCTTGAAAGTAAAGATAACGCTTATTTGTCAAAGAAACTGGTATCTTTAAAGAAAGATCTTAAAAATATACCAGATATAGATAATCTGCTTTGGCGCGATAAAATAAAACCAGATGAGCATTTGCTTTTATTTAAAACAAAAGGGTATGTGTCTGTTTATAATGAATGGACTCGTCTTTTTTTAGAAGAAAACGAGATTAAAAATTTACCGGTAGACGATATAGCTAAAGATTTGTTAATTATAAAAACTGAAAAAGAATATAAAGACCTTGAAAAACGAATACCTAAAGCGGCCGAAATTTCCATAGATACAGAAACCACGAGCATATCACCAACAGAGGCAAAACTAGTGGGTGTTTCTTTATCATTTAAAGAAAATGAACAATATATTACCGCTTATATTCCGGTTGTGTTTGACGAAGCGGGAGAAAGACATTTTGATTATCAGGATGTGGTAGATGGGGTTGACGCGTTAAACTGGATAAAACCAGTTCTTGAAAATGAAAATATAAAGAAGATAGGGCAAAATATTAAATATGATTGGATTGTTCTAGAAAATCACGGCATTAATTTAAAAAACGTATATTACGACACGATGGCGGCTTCTTATTTAATAAATCCGGCGGTAAGAAAGCATAATTTGGACGATTTAGCTTTAACATATCTGGGGCATGAAACCATTAAATATAAAGATCTCGCAGGGGTTGGGCAAAAACAAAAAGCGTTGGTAAGCCTGCCTCTTTTTGATTTGGCAAAATATGCCGGTGAAGACGCTGAGGTTACTTTAAGGCTTAAAGAAAAGTTAGAGGCGCTTCTTAAAAAAGAAAACCTAACGGGTTTATATGAAAAAATAGATATGCCGTTGATATCGGTTTTAAAAACGATGGAACAAAACGGAATTTTGTTAGATTTGAAGTATCTGAAAACTTTGCATGACGAGTACTCGGTTAGATGCAAAGAGCTTGAAAAAAATATACATAAAGAAGCAGACGAAGAGTTTAATATTCAATCGACAAAAGAACTTCAGCGAATTTTATTCGAAAAGCTTAAGATAGAATCGGCAAAAAAGACACAAAAGGGCCAGCTTTCAACCAGTGCCGATACCCTTGAGGCCATTAGAGATAAGCACCCTATTATAAATTATTTGTTAGAATATCGCGGATATACAAAGCTTTTATCTACGTATATTGATGCTTTGCCTGAATATGTAAACAGTAAAACAAAAAGGGTGCATACTTCTTTTTCTCAGACTATAACAGCGACTGGCAGACTGGCGTCTTCGGCGCCTAATTTGCAGAATATTCCCATTAAAGAAAAAGAGGGCAGGGTAATTCGAAAAGCCTTTATTGCCGAAAAAAATCACGAACTCTTGTCATTAGATTACAGTCAAATTGAACTTAGGGTTTTGGCCCATTACTGCAAAGACGAAAATCTTACAAAAGCTTATAAAAACGACGAAGACATTCATGATCAGGCTGCGTATCTTTTATTTAGAAATAAATTTGATGAAAAAAACAATTGTTGGATTGAAAACGGTGATGAAAGCGAAAAAATTCACTACGGAGAAATTGACGCGGGCATTCTTGAAAAAATGAAGCAGACTTCAGAATTTGCAAAATACAGGGGGCATGCTAAGATTTTAAATTTTTCAATTGTTTATGGTGTTACAGAATTTGGTTTAAGTCAAAGTATGGGAATTTCGCGTGAAGAAGCCAGAAAACTTATAGCGGCTTATTTTGAGGCCTTCCCCGGTATACAAAAATTTATTAAAGAAACAATTGAAAAAACCAGAGAAGAAAAATATAGCGAAAATTATTTTGGCAGAAAAAGGCTTATAACAGATATTGGTGTAAAAAACAGATTCGGACGTGAGGCCGCCGAAAGGCTGGCCATTAACACTCCCATTCAGTCAACAGCGGCAGATATTATAAAACTGGCCATGATTAACATTCAAAACGAGCTTATAAATAAAAATTATAAAACAAAAATGCTTTTACAAATTCATGATGAGCTTGTTTTTGAGGTTCCCATCGAAGAAAAAAACGAAATTTTCGCGATGGTAAAAGATAAAATGGAAAACATTGTAAAGCTTGACGTGCCGTTAAAAGTAAACGGCGGCTTTGGTAAAAACTGGGAAGAGGCAAAATAAGTAATGTTTATCATAGAAAGCGTTAAAGACATGGCTAATTTTAGCGAAAACTTTCGAGTGAATCATCCAAATGAAAAAATTGGTTTTGTGCCTACCATGGGTTATTTGCATGAGGGCCATATTTCTCTTATTCATAAGGCAAAAACAATTTGTAAACATATTGTTGTTTCTATATTTGTAAATCCTATACAGTTTAACGATAAAAAAGATTACAATTTATATCCGCGAAATTATGATAAAGATAAAGAATTATTAAAAAAAAATAATGTGGATGTACTTTTTATGCCACGAAAAGAAGAGGTCTATGAAAAAGAAAATCCTGAAATTATAATTGATTATCCGGCACTAACAAAACTATTGTGCGGAAAAAATAGGCCGGGACATTTTCAGGGCGTTTTGCATATTGTTCATAATTTGTTCCAGTGGGTAAAACCCCATGCCGCAGTATTTGGCCTTAAAGATTACCAGCAGTTTTTGCTTATTGAAAAAATGACGCGCGATTTGGCCTTTGATATTAATATTATCGGGGCTGAGTTAATAAGAGAAAAAGACGGCTTGGCGCTTTCAAGCCGAAATGTGCGTCTCTCAGATAAAGGTAGAGATAAGGCGCTCTTAATATCAAAAGCTTTATTTTTAACCAAAGATGTGTGGCTAAACAATAAAAATACCACGGCAGCCGAACTCACCGCTATTTTAAACGAAAAAATGAAAAAACTTGATGTAGAATATGCCGGTGTTTATTGTTTGAATTCTCTTGATTATTTATCTTTTAATGAAAAAGTAGAAAAAGGTCTGCTGGCTGTTGCTGTTAAAATTGATGGCGTAAGACTTATAGATAATTTGGTATTAAAAGATTAATTTATAAGTGGTATAAAAAACAATAAATAATTATTGTACAATAATTATAGATATAGGTTCTTTAATAACAGTATTTTTTGAAATGTTATCCATCCGCATTTTAAGCGATTCGGTTACTTCTAATCCTTTGCTAAATAATAATGTTCCATTTTCTGATACTACATCATCAGAAAATATCATACCTTTTTTTAAATCTGAGATATAAACATCGGTAATTTCAAAAGAGCTTTCGCTTTCAAGAGCCGATTTTAAGGCGTCTATTATCTGTGCGTTATAAATTTTATCTTTTTGCTGGCGTTTTATTAAGGCAGCAATAGCCAGAGGAATTTTTTTTTCTTTTTGAACTAGCGCGTCGTATTCAATTGCTACGTTTAAAATACTTATACCTAAAGCTGTTTTTTTATCTTCCTGTGGATGTATTTCATTTATATTTTTATTCTGGTTTCTAATTATTTTGGCGGTTACTTCTAGCCGCGGAATATTTGATATTAAATTATAACCTGTTTCGGGCTGTTTTTTATACATTTCGTCTTCTTCATTTGATAAGCCTGTATTTTTATATATCTTTTCTAAAGTATTTTCGGGTATAGTTATACAGCCTATTTGAGAAAGCATGGCGGCAATTTCGACTTCCCACATTTGAATTTTTAACTGTTCTAATATTTTTTTAACGACTCTGGCTATGCGCGAAGCTTTACCAAAAGCGATAGGACTGGCTAAAGATAAAAGGTCGGTAAGAATTTTAACGCTGCCCTTAAATGTTTTTTCTAATAATATTTTTTCTGCCTTTATCAAATTGTATTGATAGATACCCGCTTCAATGGTTGTTTTTAGATCTTCAATGGGGCATGGTTTAGTTAAAAACCGGAAAATGTTTCCCTGATTTACGGCTTTTGCCGCGTCTTCAAGATCGGCTTTACCAGTAAGCATAATTCTTGTAATATCAGGATATATTTCTTTTACTTTATTAAAAAATTCAATTCCGTCAATAGTGGGCATTTTTAAATCTGAAACAATTACCTTAAAAGGGGTTTCTGATTTTCTTAAAATATGAAGAGCATCAATGGAACTTAACGCTGTTTCAATTTCAAAAAACTTATGTAGATTTCTGTGAAAGCCTTCTAAAACCGATTGTTCATCATCTACAAGAAGAATTTTATCCATTAATGTCTTCTGTATTCTTGGTATAGATTGAAAAGCATTTTTCTTGCCATAGATTTACTTTTTCTAAAAGACCGCATTTGGTCAGGTAGTTATTGTCTAATTCTACAATATCAAATTTATTTTCTTTGAAAATATGGTCAAAATAATTTCCAGCATGAACAGCAGTTAAAGGTCTAAAGGTCTTTCCAGAAAAAAGAGAGGGATTATGATGGTAGGTAATTGCTTCGACTATAGGATCTTGAAAGCTCCACATTCCGCTTAGAACAGCTCCTACCTCTGCGTGAGAAGCACTGAACATTTTTGATTCCATTTTATGGTTTGAAATATTATTTTTATAGGCCGACTGAATTGATAAACTATATTTTTCAGGAAAGTTTATGGCAAGTATTAATTTGCCAATATCATGAAGAAGTCCGGCCAAAAAGCAGTCTTCAATGATTTCTTTTTTTTGATTTTCAACTTTCGCGATTTCTTTAGCAAAAATTGCCGTATTAAAACTATGTTCCCACAGGTTGTTAATTGAAAAACCGGGAATTATTTTATTTTGATATGAAGAAAAAATTCCAATAGATAAAACAAGATTCATTATAATTTCTTCGCCTAATAATATAACAGCTTCTTTGGGATCAGTAATTGTTCTTGAAATACCAAAAAAAGCTGAATTTACCAGTTGTAATATTTTTGAGGTCATGCTTATATCTTTTGAGATGATTTCGCCCGCTTTTTTCAATGAGGCCTCTTTTGAATTAAATTCTTTTACCAGTTCGTCGTATAATACAGGAAGGCTTGGTAAAGATATAAGGCTTGATACCAGTTTTTGCAGATATTTATCCCGAAGTCTTTCTCTAATGGAATAAGAGTTCATAATAGCAATTTTTAAATCTTCAGGATCGCAGGGCTTCCATAAGCATAAATTAGCGATTTTTGATATTTTCAATCCGCTTTCTTTTGCCATTTGTCCCGAAAGAACAATACGAATAGTTTCAGGAGATATTGTTTTTATTTTAACAAGAAGTTCCGCGCCGTCCATTTCGGGCATTCGAATGTCGGTAACAATTACATCTATATGATTTTTTGCTATTAAATCAATGGCTTCTTTGGGTTTTATTGTAAAATACATATTCCATGTTGGGCGCATTGATCTTAAAGATCGTTTTAATCCGTCTATTACAGCCTGTTCATCGTCTACGAATAAAATACTTTTTGTCATGAAGAAAGTTCTATGGGTAGTTTAATTATAAAGGTGGTTCCCTCATTTAATTTTGTTTCAAGATTAATATTGCCGTTATGTTTTTCGGTAATTACGTTGTGAGCAATAGCAAGTCCCTGGCCGGTTCCTTTGCCTTCTTCTTTTGTTGTAAAAAACGGATTGAACACTTTATCTTTGTTTTCTTCTTGAATACCGCATCCTGTATCAGATATTTTAATTATAATATTATCATTTTCTTTTTTAGTAGATATAGTTATTTTTCCTTTTTCTTTTATTCCACTTTTATTTACTTTTTCTTGAATCGTCTGTGCCGCATTAATAATTAGATTTAAAAAAACCTGATTTAATTCGCCGGGAAAGCACAGCAAATCATCAATTGTATTGTCAAAGTTTAAGTCGATATCTGCGAAATACTTCCATTCGTTTCTTGAAACATTAATTGTATTTTCAAGAGCTTTGTTTATATTTAAATATTTTTTATCTTTTGAACCCGGATGAGAAAATTCTTTCATTGATCTAACAATGTTTGCTACTTGCGTGATACCTTCGGTAGATTGTCTAATTGCTTTGGGAATTTCTTCTTTTATAAATTCAAAATCGATTTCGCGCATTATAGATTGAATTTCTTTTACAGTTTTTAACTTTGCCTTTTTATTCAATAGATCGTCTAAGAGACCTTGAATTTTAATCAGTAATTTTTGCAGATCATAAAAACTGCTTTCAATAAAGTTTATATTATCGCCAATATATTGAATAGGGGTGTTAATTTCATGAGCGATACCCGCTGCAAGCTGGCCTATCGCTTCAAGTTTTTGTGCCTGCGAGTATTGATATTGAATTTTTTCTATTTCAAGTGATTTTTTTTCTTCTGACATTTTATTCTCTTTGTAAAAGAAGAATAAGGCTGTGTATATAATATATTTAATTTCTTACGTAAACTATTATTTATTAATTATATTATAAATTCTTAAAATACAATTTTAGCTTATTGTACCAGCAATTTAGTATATTTATTAACAGAAAACGACAAATAAAGAGTATAAGGTTTTATAAATATTAGTTGCTTTTTAAAGATTAGATTTTGTTTGAGACCATAAATTAATATAAAGAAGTAAATATAATATGAATATTGGTTTTTTAATAACAAACTGGGAAGAAATAGATCCCAATAAAAGTTCGACCTTAAGAGTAGTGCATGAGTGTGTTTTGCGAAAGCATAAAGTATTTATACTTTATCCGCAAAATTTAACAGTTAGAAATAATATTGTGCATGGTTTTGTAAAAGAAGTACAATTAAATGAAAAAATAAGTGATTCAACAATTACGTTTTATAAAAAAACAATATTTAAAGAAAAGCTTACCCCTTTACACGCGTTTGACTGCATTTTCATTAGAAAAGATCCGCCTATTGATTCTTTAATTTTAAATTTTTTAGATTCTATAAAAAGTGAAACTTTAATTATAAATGATATAGAAGGTCTTAGAAAAGCTAATAATAAATTATATACAACCACATTTCATGATCCCAATAATACTTTTTTACCTATTACGCATGTGTCAAAAAATAAGGGTTATCTGCAAAAGGTTATTGATGAATCTAAAAGTGATAAAATGATTTTAAAACCTTTAGATGGTTCAGGAGGCCGCGGAGTTATTGTTCTTGAAAAAAATGCTCCTAATAATATCTCTTCTCTTTTAGATTTTTATATTAACAGAGGCAGTGAAAAAACATATGTTATAATTCAAGATTATATAGAGGGCGCCGAGCAGGGTGATATTAGAGTTTTAATGTTAAACGGCGTGTCTATTGGAGCATACCGCCGGGTACCGGCAAAAAATGAAGTTAGAGCAAACATTCACGCTGGCGGTACGGCGCAAAAATATGTGTTGACTGAAAAACAAAAACATGTTTTAAAAAAAATAGGACCTAAGCTCGTATCAGATGGCCTTTATTTTGTAGGCGTTGATATGATAGGCGAGAAGATACTTGAAATTAATGTTTGTAATCCGGGAGGTATTTCTAATATTAACAGGTTAAATAAAGTAAAATTGCAAAAGAAAGTGGTTGATTTTATTGAAGAAAAAGTGCATGCGAAAAAGGAGAAAAGAGTAGAGATGGAATACCTGTTAAAAAGACTAAGCGAATTAAGAAATACATAATTAAATCCACTTTTTTCTCTTGAAATATAACAAAAGGATAGAAGGCACAAGCAGAAAAGAACCCCAAAGTACAGGATACATCCACTTTATTTTTAGTTCTGGCATGAATTCAAAATTCATGCCGTATATGCCCGTAATAAATGTCATAGGAATAAAAATGGATGTAAAAATTGTGAGTACTTTTACAATTTCGTTAGTTTTATTGCTTACGCTTGATAAATAAATATCAAGCATACCATTTGTAATATCTCTGTATGAATCAATTGTTTCTGTAAATCGGATGGTATGATCATAAATATCTCTTAAATAGAGCTCCGTTTTTCTATGAATTAAGGCAGAACTGCTTCTTTGAAGTGACGATAAAAGTTCACGAAGGGGTGAAACTGATCGTCTCACAAAAATAAGTTCATGTTTTATTTTTTGTATGCTGGCCAATGTTTGTTGTGAGGGATTTTCAAGTAGTTCAATTTCTATAGATTCATAAAATTCATCAAATGAATCTTGAAGAGAAAAGTAATCGTCAATTATAGTATCTAAAAAGATATAAGCCAAATAATCTGTTTCTAATATGCGTCCTTTATTATGAATTAGTCTTCTTGATATAGATTCAGTAAAAGTATCTGTTTTTTCTTTAAATACAAGAATATATTTATTAAAAATTAAAATACTTATTTGCTCATAATCAATTTCAAATTTACCTGTGTTGCCAGTTAATCGTTTTAACACAATAAACAAAAAATTATCAAATTCTTCATACTTTGTTCTCTGGTTTGTGTTTAAAATATCTTCTAAAACAAGGGGATGTATTGAAAATTTTGTGCCTATATCTTCAATAAATTTTATATTTTTAAGACCCTCAACAATAATTATAACTCTATCATCTTTGTTTTTTGTTTTGGGCAGCTCTTTAATTAAACTTATTTCTGTTTGCGTACACCCTTTTTGATTGTATTTTATTGCCGTTATTTTTGACTTTTGTTTACGTACCTCGCCTACGTGAACCAACGCCCCGGGGGGCATTCCCGTCTTTTCTGAAACACTGCTTAAAGATTCAGGCATTTTTTACTACAAGTACATATTAGTATAATATTTTGTAAATATATTTTACATAATAGGATTTTTTTGAATTCTATTTTGAGCGGCTTCTAAAATCATTTTCAGCATTTCTTGGTAGCTTATGTTTGATAGTTTTGCCATTTTTGCCAGATGGCCGTCCCAGCACCAACCCGGGTTCGGGTTTGCTTCTAATAATCGGGGGGTTTTATTCGTGTCAAGACGCCAGTCGAAACGGGCATAGTCTCTGCATTCAAGCCTTTCAAAAAGTTTTACGCAACTGGCTATTAAAAATCGTTCAGTTTCTTCGGGGAGGTTTGCGGGAACAGATTTTAACTTCCAATAAGGAGAATTCTTATCCCACTTGGCTTCATAACCGCAAATCTTAGGCAGTTCATCAGGCAGCATAGAGTAGTCTTCTTTTATAATAGGCAAAACAGTGTACGATTCAGGCGGATTGCCTATAATACCAACACTAATGTCGTCTCCATCTAAGAATTGTTCTACTAAAACAGGTTTATCGTATCCTAATCGGTTTCTTACCCATAAAATAGCTTCTTCAAATTCTTTTATGTTACGGCACACGCTTTTTTGAGTTATGCCAAAGCTTGAATCGCCAAAATTTGGTTTAACAATTACAGGAAAATCAATTTGAACTTCAAAAAAATTTGTTACGTCTGGATTAATAAAAAAAGCCTGAGGTGTTGGAATATCCATTTCTTTGGCGATACCACGAACTAAAGATTTATCATAACAATAGGCTAAACACTGAGGGCTGCCGCCTGTGTATTCTATATCGAGCATCTCTAATAACGACGGCACATGAAGTTCTTTCGTAGCTTTATTGTTAAAACCTTCATCACATAAATTAAAAGCATATTTTATTTTATTTTTATTCTTTAAAAGATCGTTAATAAGTGATTCATGATGATTTAAGAATATGAAGTTATAATTTTTTATATTCTTAAGTGCGTTTTTTAACTCATTGATTGTATGAAAGTCATCATCATCAAATTTGCCGCTGGGTTTTATAATGTCAGTAATGGTGGGATCTCCCATAAGTACTGCTACAGTTGTCTCAACGTCTGTTTTTTTTCGAATAGGTGTCCATTCTTTTTCGGCATTGGCTGTTATAATTATACGTTTTGCCATCATGCCTAAATCCATATTTCTTTGAGAGTCGGTTATAATGTCAGCGTGATGTTTTATGTTTGTAAAACCGGCAATTTTAATTATATCTGAAATCTCTTCTTTTGAATAGAGTCTCTCGGCATAAAATTGATCGGCTATAACGCCTTTATGAGCGTGAGTGATTACTTCTCTAGAAATAAGCCTGTTGTTATCGGCCGATAAAGAACGCTCACGGCATACAAAATAATTTTTATCTATCCATTCCCAGCTTCTAGATTGAAAATTGTCTTTCATATATTTACCGTCGGTGATATCAATTAACAGTTTTCCCGATGGTTTTAATATACGCAGTATTTCTTTTAAAACAGCTTTATCATCTTCTGCTGTTTCAAAGTAGCCAAAACTGTTGCCGGCCATATAAACAATATCAAAAGTATCGGTAGGGAAGCGGAGTTTTCTGGCGTCGCCTTCTTTAAATATAACATTGCCTCCTTTCTCGCGGTTTAAATGACGCGCTCTATTAATTAGATAATTTGATCTATCTATGCCAAATATATTTTTAAAACCTCTATTTGAAAATTCAAGGGAATGGCGTCCCTGGCCGCAGCATAAATCAAGAATTTTCATGTCTTTTTGGGGTTTTAATATTTCAATAAAAGTATCAATTTCTTTTTCTGTTAAAATACTATCTTCCACTACGTCTCCATCGGTTCTCAGGTAATTAGCGTTGAATATCTCTTTCCACCATTCTGATTTTACGTAGCTTTCAAGGTTGCTTACCGGCCCTATGGTGTCTAAGATTTTCAAAGCGGGGTTTTTTTTGCGTCCCATGTTTTCTCCTTCTTTTATTGTAAAAAAAACTAACTTAAAACAATAAATATTAGTTATTGTTTAGCGGTGGATTTTTATATGCCTTATAATATGTAAAATGTTTTATATACAAATAAGACTTGACGCGCAAAAAGCTGAAGTTTTTTTTATGCGCCTTTTTTGGACGCCATTTTAACAAAAAGGAAAAATGTATGAAAAAACTAATAATAATGCTATTTTCTTTAGTTTTCACTTTTTCTGCTTATACATGGGAAAAGGGTGAAAATGAAGAAAACAGCCAGCAGGAAGAATACGAACAAGCTGAAGATGTTTATATTCAAAAAGACGATGGTGAAAACTACAGCGATCCTGCCGAAAACGGGCAAAATTACAGCGACAGTGAAGAAGAGTATAATTCGCAGTCTGAAGAAGATTCAGATGATATTTCAACAGACGAAAGATAAATACTTTTAAAGTAATCTATTTAAAAATCCCCATTGTTGTGGGGATTTTTTTTCAAAATTTATATCTTTCTTGACTCATGTTAAGAATTAAATAATGGTTGTCGGTTTGAATTTAAATTAATTAAAGACTATAATCTATTTTAAAAGTGATATGACAAAAACGATGAATAAAGCAAGTCTTCTTGTAGTCGACGATAAAGAATTAAATCTCAAAATAATGAAAGAAATACTTTCTTCTGAATATAAAATTTGTACCGCAAAAAATGGCCGTGCCGCTTTAAGTCTTGCAAAAGAAAAAAAACCAGATTTAGTACTTTTAGATATAGACATGCCCGAAATGGATGGATATGAAACATGTACCTGTTTTAAACAGGACAATGAATTGAAAGAAATTCCTATAATATTTGTAACATCAATGGATGAAGAAAGGGACGAAGAAAAAGGTTTAAGCCTTGGTGCCATTGATTATATTCCAAAACCTGTGCGGCCCTCAATATTAAGAGCCAGAGTTCGAAATCATCTTGAATTAAAAAAACATAGAGATCTTTTATATAAAGATTCATGTATAGATTCTTTAACCGGTTTGGCCAACCGTCGAAAATTTGATGAATATTTTAATGAAATATGGAAAAAAGCACAAGCCGATAGTTTACTTGTTTCTTTAGTTTTATTTGATGTTGATTGGTTTAAAAAATTTAATGATTCATATGGGCATAGTAAGGGCGATGAGTGCTTAATAAAAATAGCCGCAGAATTAAATAAATGCGCGAAAAATTATCAGGATGTTTTTGTCGCGCGCTTTGGCGGTGAAGAGTTTGCCGCTGTTTCAACCAATAAAACTTTAAATGAAACTATTAAAATGACAGAAAAAATGAGAAAAGCGGTAGAAAATTTAAAAATATCCCATGAAGTCTGCAATAGAGAAAAATTTGTTACCATAAGCGCAGGCATTTCTGTTGTTATTCCAAATTTATCAATTGAGATTAAAACATTATTTAACGCTGCTGATGAAGCGCTTTATAAAGCTAAAAAGAAGGGACGTAACAGGTTAGAAACAATAACATTCTAAATACAGTAGTTCAATTCGAAAAAAAAAATACGGGGTCAGTTATATAACAAATACATCATGGCAGGGAAAAAAGGAGTAGGCTGGTTTGGGTAAATATGGCACGAAGCTCATTGTGAAAGCTCCCAGAGGTCATATTTCTTTTGCAACTTCAGAAAAAAATGGCACAACCTAAATTGTTTTTCTTACTACGGTAAAGATATAAAATAAAAATTTTATTTTTAACTTAATGTTTCTTTGTAATATTTGTAAACTTTTATAAAATATATAAAGAAAATTTACGAAATCTTGTCGAATGTATAGATTAGTAGTATAACGGTTAAATATTATATAATGTCAAAAAAAGAAAAAACAAAAAAAAATAAAAAATTATTTTCAATTTTTACTTTTGAGATAAAAATAAGCTGTACTTTAGCTTCTGTTTTATTATTATCTTTTGTTTATTATTATTTTTATGTTTCATCTGATTTTATTCATAACAATTTATTATATTTATTTTTATCATCTGTAATATTTTTAACTTTTATATTTTCAATTTTAACTCTTATTAAAAATATAAAAATTAGAACACAGCTTACTAATATTGCATTAAAGTATTCTGGAAAAAATTATGCAGAATTAAATTTGAATTCAAAAATGAAATTAATATTTTTTTTGAAAAAAATAAATAATGTAATAGGCCATGAGATTTCATTTTCAAATAAGCTGGAAAATAATCAATTTATAATTAAAAAAAATATAGTTGAAATAATTTCTTTCTTTAATGGTTTAAAAGATGAAGCTGTTAATCAATATAATGCATTAGAGTCAGCAGCAACCGCATTAAAAATTTTGACAGATTCTATAGAAAATATTGCTAATGCTTTATATGAACAAACCGGAGCTTCTGAGAAAACAAAAGAGGCTTTTACTTCATTTCATACCAGTACAAAAGATTTATTTAAAAACATTTCGGCTGTAAATGATCAATCAATGAAAACTTTAGGTAAGGCCTACATGGGTAGTGATGTTATTGAACAAAATGCTTCTTCTATTGCTAATATAAGACAAAGCGCAGAAAAAATAAGTGAAATAATAGAAGTAATAAACGGAATATCTGAAAAAACAAATCTCTTGGCGTTAAACGCGTCTATTGAAGCTGCCAGAGCGGGTGCTCATGGTAAGGGGTTTGCCGTGGTAGCAGATGAGGTAGCCAAGCTGGCAGAAAAAAGTTCAGTTTCTGCCAAACAGGTTAGTGAACTTATTGTGACCAATTTAGACGCCGCACGAGAAGGCGAGCAGGTTTCAGAAACCGCTAAAAATTCTTTTCAAGAAATAAGTGAAAGTATACAAGAAATGACAGATTTAATTCAGCAGATAAATTCTTATATAGGGGATGAAGAAAAGTATATGTCAAATTTGGTAGATAGATTTGATATTATTAAAAAATCAAGCAATGAAATTAAAGATCAAATTTTAGATCAAAGCCGAAAATCAAAAGATATATATGAATCAATGAATGTTCTAGGCGATACAACACAATCTTTTAAAGATGGCATTGAGTCTATGGTGCAACTTATGAAATCTCTTGTGAAAAAAGAGTAAATCAACTGATATAAAATTAATTTAGCTGTTGAAAATTTACTTAAAAATAAATAATAAACCCCGATAATAGGTAAAATGAATAATTTTAATTTTAAGAAAAATAATTTAATATTACGTCATCTGCTTATAATACTATTTTTATTTTCAAATAGTTTATTTCCTGTGCAAATAGACAGGCAGGGAACAAAAAGAGTTCTTGAATTAAATAGAGAATATTTAGAGTTTATTGATGTTTCGGTTTCTAATTTTGGTTCAGAAAAAAATAAAGATGATTTAATAAAAGCAAACCAGCATTTTTATGACGCGAAATTGTTCTATTTACAAAATCAGAATTTAAAAAGCTATGAACAAATTAACAAAAGTCTTGAAATTCTTAAATATCTTTATATGGATATTATAGAAAACAAATACCTGCCAGAAACAAAGGAACTTCTTAATATAACTTCTCGTTCGATTCTCCATTCAAATGATTTGCAGGCAGCTTATTATTTAAATCAAGGATACAGCCAGTGGGAGCTTTCAAGGCAAAAGTATGTACAGGGTAAAAATTTTAACCGGTATTTATTTTCTACAAAATTAAGTTATTTTAGAGAGGCTATTGAAGTTATTCGTCTTTCTAAAAGGTACGCTCTTTTAGCAATAATTGAAAGTAAAACGCCTATTTTTGAAAAAAAAGAATACAAAAAAATAACATATAATGATGTAATTCAAAAAGATGATTTAACAAGCAAAATAAGCAATTTTGAGAAAGTTCAAAATAATCTGCAAAATATCATTTATAGAAAGCTTATTGCAGACGAAAATAATTTTTTTCTTCATCATTATGATAGCTATAAAAAATTTGCTTCTGGTAAAAATTCAGTTCTTCATTCAGGTAAAAATCAGCTTAAAGACAGCCAGTTAGAAAATAAGCAAGAAAATAAAATAAAATCTGAAAAAAAACAAGTAAAAGGTAAAAAACAAATAGAAGACAAAGAATTGAAGAATCAAAAGGTAAAAGAGGAAAAAAATAAGAAATGAGATATTTTATTAAATTTATGAGTAAAAATCAAATTAAAATAAATTATTTTTTAACAGCGTTTTTATTTGTTTTTAGTAATTTGCAGCTAAATGCTAGTACTTCAATTGAGAAAGTAAAGCAAAATGGTGAAGAACATATTGCTGTAATAGAGCGTATTTTTGCAAAATATACGATCGCGAAAAAACAAAAAATATCATTTGAGAAAATAAAATTGAGATGGAATAAAAATTTAAAAGAGTTAGACATAGTAAAAAAAGAAAAAAAATCTCAAACCCAAAAAGATACATTAACAACTTATAAAATGATAAAAAGTTCAACTAAAGATGTGTGTTCTATTTTAGCTATATACAAAAGGGATTTAATATTAAACTTTAAAACACGAATTGAAAATTCAAAAACAGATAAATATGAATATGTTGGCCAGTATCGTGTAAGTATGCAGGAATTTACCCGTGCCGAAAAAGCTTTTAGAGACAATCATTATACATATGCCGCTCATCTTTACGACCGAGGTATAACTATATTGTTAAATATCTATCTAAAATTAAATTTAGCGCTGCCGCCAGCATATGCGAACTATAAAAACCTAAATATAAAAAAGAAAATTAAGAAATAAAATTAAGAAATAAAATTTATCGTATTTTTTCAAAAGGAAATTTACATATATCCCAGATTTCAGAAGAACTTCTTTGTTTATAATTTTTTAAATCAAAAACAGCTTCTATTTTATCTTTAAAACAAGTATATATATCCTCGCCATTATTTATCGCGACATCTCCTGATATATTTGCTGATGGCGCTAAAATGGGGAAATCAACTTTTTTTAAAAGTTCATATAAATAAAGATTATCATCTTTTTTAGGCATTCTTATCGCGATAGTATCACCCGCGGGGTAAAGTAGTTCTTTATTCTTAGGCAGTATCATTGTTATGTTCCCCGGCCAGTGATATTCAATATAGGCATCGGCACATGCCATTAATTTACTTTCGTCTATTAGAGATTTATAAGAGTATTCGCTGTTTATTAAAATAAGAAAAGGTTTTGTTATTTCTCTTTCTTTTATCTTATGAAGTTTTTTTGCGTTATCATCACTATATTTAGCGAGTAGTCCATAAATAGTGTCAGTAGGAAAAGCAATAATACCGTTATTTTTTAATATATCGGTCGCTTTATTTATTGTATTTGAAGTATTTTCGTCGAGAGAAAAAAAATTTGTTTTCATTTGATAAGATTTTCTAAATAAACTAATTACTTTTTTTTGTGTAGATGCAGCATAATGCAGAAATTAATTTCTTAAATTCGGGATTTGTTACTGAATAATACACCTGATTTCCATCGCGGTCATCTTTTAGTATGCCAAAAGCTTTCATCTTTGATAGATGCTGTGATACGGCAGATTGTGACATACCGGTAAATTCTACCAGTTTATTAACAGTAGCCTTTTGATCTTCTAAAAAACATAATATGCTCAGCCTGGCAGGATGTGCCAGAGCTTTTAATCCTTGAACAGCCAAACTTAGTTCTTCTATTTTTATTTTTTCCATTTTATACTAACTTTAAAATTATTTAATATTATAATATCAATTGATTCTAATATACTAAATATTTTTTAATATTACTAATTTATTTTTATAGTGGCGGTAAAAGTTATGAAATAATCCAAAGAATTCCTTTTACCATATAGAAAATTGCAATTACCAATATTGATAAAGAATAAACGATCTTTACTACTCTATCAGGTAAAAACTTCGAAACATAAGGTCCTATCTGTCCCCCAATTATAACGCCAGTGCCCGTAAAAAGCCATAATTCCCAAAGTATCATTCCGGCGTGTAAGTTTAAGATGGTAATAATCCAGTCACCTGTGGCTTCAATTAAAATGGCGGTAGCGTTTGCTTTTTTGGTTTTCAGGCCCATCCCCCGTTCAAGTAAAGGTTGCGAAATTTCACATATTCCGCTTCCCGTAGAAGCCGAAAACAATCCCCCAATCCAGGGAATCCACATAAACTTAAAGATATCTTCTATGGGTACCTGATCTTTTTGACCAAATTTAAGTTTTATGGCATTATAAAGCTGCATAGAGGCTAAACCTAAAATAATTATCCCTAAAACCAATTTAAGAAAGTTTTCGTTTATAATTAATAATATATGATTTCCCATGACGACACCGGGAATTGTAAGCATAATCATGGTAAAACCAATGGTTAAATCAGCTTTTTTATAAAAAATATATCTTATTGCCCCGCTTGTCATGCCTACAGTTTCAGTAGCAATGCCGGTTGCGACAGCATTTTGTATGGGAATATTTAAGAAAATATTGTAAATAGGCTGAAACAATACTCCGCCTGAAAATCCCGATGAATTTGCTAAAATAGCAATTAAAATTGAAATGGGGAACATGTACCAGTATTCAAAAGTCATAAGCCTGCTTCTTTCATAAAAGTTTCATCTTCTTCAGGTATTTGAAAAACTTTGTATAAATCTACAAACGCCTGAAGAGCCGTTAAATCTGTCTGCATACTTTGCAGCAAATCATGCATTTCTTCTCCCGATTGAATTAAGTCGCTGACATTCTTTGTCTTAATTTTTTTAGATTTTACCGCTTTCTTTAGTTCTTCTGCGCCTAAAGTTTTGTTTATTTTATCATTTATAGCGCTAATTTTGTTTCTAAGTTGTATTAGCTCTCCTCTTATTTGTAAAATTAAATCTTGCAGGTTAACACTCATTTCGTTTATCAGATTGCCAATTTGTCCTATTTCATCTTCAGTTTTTACCGGTACAGAAGCGCTTAAATCACCGTCAGCTATTTTTTTGGTAGCTTCTACCATGCCTTCCATTGGTGAAACAATATCTTTGATAAACATTAAAAAAGCGCCGGATATAGAAATGGACACCACAATAAGCATTAAAATCATTCTAATTTGTAAATCGGTCACTGCCTCAAAAATAGTGGATTTTTTTATTTTATTTTCTAAAATGTCTTTAGCATTTTCTGTGCCTATTTCTTTTATTAATTCTTTTTCAATACTTGAAAAGAAAGATTTTTTAAAAGCAGGGCTGCCTATTTCAAGTATAATTTCGGCGCTTACAGAAATTGACACAACCGCGGTTAACACAAAATAAAGTAAAAGCTTTTTTTTTAAACGTGACATAGGGTTTTTTTTGGTAAAAAGTGTCTGCCACGTTTCTGTTATCAATTCAAAAAACTTCATGTTCCTTCCAACTTTTTAACTAATACCCCTTCGTCAATTAATTTGCCTATATTTTAATGTGGCAAATAATTGAATGCTAAGCATAATATTATAATATATTTTAAAAAAAACTAATTATTATATCTAGTTTTGATATTATCGGCATATAGATATCTGTACTTTTATTTCATACTCCTTTTTATTTTCAGATAATTAATTCTTTTAAACAATAATCTTTACAAGATTAAGATTTCATTTGAAATGTCCGCGATGAATCGCTGTGTAAAAATAATGGTTTTATTAATTTTCTTATTTATTTCTTGCGGAAGACCGTCTTTTTTAAAAAAAGAATTAGATACATTTGTTATAAATTTAACCTCGGACCCGGCTATTTTAAATCCTTTATTAGCTGAAGATGCCTACTCAAGCGCTATTATTAGCAATATTTATGAATCTTTACTTGAAAGAGATAAAAAAACACTAGCCATGAAAGGTTTATTAGCAAAAGGCTGGAAAGTATCTTCTGATTATTTAACTTATACTTTTTATTTAAGAAAAGACGTAAAATTTCATGATGGAAAGCCATTTAGCGCGAAAGATGTTGTATTTACTTATAATAAATTAATGGATCCAAAAACCCCGAATCCGTATCAGAAAGTTTATTATCAGGATGTAAAATCAATTGCTGCTGAAGATGATTATACCATTGTTTTTAAAATGAAAAAGCCATATTTTATGACTCTTGAGTTTCTAGGGGGATTTGAAATTTTGCCTGAGCATATATTTTCAAAGGTAGAAGATTTTGTTCAAAACGAATATAATCATCATAACCCCATTGGCACGGGGCCTTATTTATTTGAAAGATGGAAAGCAAGAGAAAAAGTTACCTTAAAAAGAAATGAAAATTATTGGGGTCAAAAGCCAGAAATAAAAAGAATTGAATATCAGATTATTGAAAATAGCGCGGTAGCTTTGCAGGCCTTAAAAAAAAGGGATTTAGACTATTTGAATCTGACTCCCTTTCAGTGGGAAAAACAGTCAAAATCCAGGTCATTTGAAAATCATTTTAATAAATATAAGTATATTTCTAGAGGATACCGGTATATTGGATATAATACACGCGTATTTCCATTTGAAGACAAAAGAGTTCGAAAAGCTCTTACATATCTTATAGACCGAGAAAAGATAAGAAAAACAATTCTTTTAAATTTGGCAGAAATAACAACAGGTCCTTTTTGGATTGAGAGTAAACAGTACAATAAAAAACTTTTAGCCAGAAATTATAATCCTGCAAAGGCTTCTGAATACCTAAAAGAAGCCGGGTTTGTAGATTCAAATAAAGATGGTGTATTAGATAAAAATGGAAAACCTCTTGAATTTGAATTGATGATACCATCAGGATCGTCAGACTTTTATCCGCGCTTTGCGGCATCTATAAAAGAAGATATGCAAAAAGCGGGAGTTAAAATAAATGTAAGGCAGATACAGTTTCAGGCTTTAGTTGATAAGTTAAATAAAAGAGAATTTCAGGCATCTATGCTTGGATGGTCCCAGGGCATTGAATCTGATCCTTATCAATTGTGGCATAGCAGTCAAATTCCTAAAGGTCATAACTTTACTCAATTTACTACAAAAGAACTGGATAATTTAATAGAAAAAGCCCGGCTTGAATTTGACGAAGAAAAAAGAAATAATATGTATCACAGGGTACATGAAATTTTGTATGAAAATCAACCCTATACATTTTTGTATACAGGCTATAATCTGCTGGCTGTTAATAAAAGATTTCAGGTAGAGGTTTATCCTATGGGTGTTGATTATCATGAATGGAAAATTAATAAAGATTATAAAATGGAATAGCCATGCTCTAAAATTAGAAGAAACGAAAAAAGACTTGCTTTTTTGTCTAAAATGTGTATTTTGACTAATCATTTGTTTAAAAACTGATAAATTTTTAAGAAACCGGCACAGAAGACATAAATTTATTCTAAAGTTAAAAAGAAAACTTAAACATCTATAATTTGAAAGAGGTAATAATGAAAGAATTGTATTTAGGTATCGATATTGGCGCAGAGGCCATTAAAATAACCGAGGTAAGTAAAGACTCAGAAAATTTAAAAATTGAAAGACAAGAAATTATAGAACATCATAATGAACCGGGAGAAACTCTTTTAACCTTTTTAGAAAAGTTTAGCTGGGGCAATATTAAAGGCGCATCGGTTACGGGAAGATTTAGCAGAGTAGTAAATTTGCCTAAGATTCCGGGCAAGCAGGCTCAAGCAGCAGGATTTAGATACCTATTTGGCGATACTCCGGGTACCATGGTATCAATAGGAAGTCATGGTTTTTCAGTACTGGAACTTCGAAAAAAAGACGTTGAAGTTTTTCGTGAAAATTCAAGATGCTCACAGGGAACAGGTAACTTTTTAAGACAGCTTGTTGAAAGATTTAATTTGAAAATAGAAGAAGCAAGCGCTTTATGTGAAGATATATCAGATCCAGCGCCGTTATCTGGTAGATGTCCGGTTATTTTAAAAACAGATATGACGCATCTGGCCAATAAAGGTGAAAGCAGACCTAGAATTTTAGCGGGTCTTTATGATGCTGTTTGTGAAAATGTACAGGTTTTAGTAAAGCCGGGGGTAAGCCCAAGTAAAGTACTTCTTATTGGCGGTGTAAGCCGTTCAAAAAGAGTGAGAAGACGATTTAAAGAATTTTTTGAAAAAAATGGAATGGAATTTATTGAAACAGATGATAAAAATAGAGTATTTATAGAAAGTATTGGCGCAGCTACGCATGCTGCGCAAAATATGCATGATAAAGTCAGTTTAAGTGAGTTATTAAATCCACCCGAAGAAGTTGAACTTGAAAAAGTTTCAGGTTTATCGGGGTTCTTATCTAGAGTAAAAAGAATGCCCAAACAAAAAATATCAGTAGAAAATTCGATAAGTAAAAAAGTTATAATAGGTTTTGATATAGGCTCAACAGGCTCAAAAGCAGTAGCAGTAGATAAAGAAAACAAAGAAGTCGCATGGGAAGGTTATATTAATACAAACGGTAATCCGGTAGGGGCCGCTCAAGAGTTAATGAGACAGTTTACAGAAGGTCCCGCTAAAGATTTATCTGTGGTAGGTCTCGCCGCAACGGGAAGCGGACGCGAGATTGTAGGTTCTCTTATGACAACCTGTTACGGAAAAGAGCAGGTTTATGTGCTAAATGAGATTGCTGCCCATGCTGAAGGTGCTTTGCACTTTGATTCAAGAGTAGATACCATTTTTGAAATTGGCGGACAAGACGCAAAATATATAAGATTATCACAGGGTAAAATTATCGACGCTGCTATGAATGAAGCCTGTAGCGCAGGTACGGGATCGTTTATAGAAGAGCAGGGTAAAAAGTTTTCAAAAATTGAAAATGTCGTTCAATTGGGCCAGGAGGCTTTAAAAGCAAGCTGTGGTGTTTCATTGGGCCAGCATTGTTCTGTGTTTATGGCAGAAATTATTGACGAAGCTGTAGCCGCCGGTGTTGAAAATAAAAGTATTATCGCAGGAATTTATGATTCTATCATTCAAAATTACTGTAACCGTGTAAAAGGCAGTCGTTCGGTTGGTGATGTTATTTTTTGTCAGGGAATGCCTTTTTCAGCCGATGCATTAGCTGGCGCTGTTGTTCATCAAACAGGCAGTGAGGTAATTATTCCGCCTAATCCGGGAACGGTGGGCGCTCTTGGTATAGGCTTATTGGCATTAAAAGCGTTTGATAAATCTAATGAAAACGCTTTGGAACCGCAAAAATTTCTAAACGCGGTGGTTGAAAGTAAGGATAATTTCGTTTGTAATTCAAATAAAGGCTGCGGCGGGGCTGGCAACAAATGTAAAATTGATAGATTAACTACAGTGGTCGAAGATAAAAAGCAAAAATTTACATGGGGCGGTGGATGTTCTCTTTGGGATAAAGGCACAAGAACAGTTAAACTGCCAGATAGAACGCCCGATCCGTTTAGAGAAAGAGAAGATTTAGTAGCAGAGCTGATAAAAAATAGCGTTAATGTAGATAAACAAAAAACAATTGCGATGACAGATGAATTTTCATTAAAAGGTCTATTTCCTTTTTTCTTAACATTTTTTAAAGAATTAGGATTTAATGTGAAACCGTATATTAACGCGACTCAAAGTATATTAAAAAAAGGTATTGAAAAAGCGAATATTCCATATTGCGCTCCTATGCAGATGTATCATGGTTTTGTAAATGAAATGGCAGAAGGTGACGCAGACTTTTTATTTATACCAATGCTAAAGTCTATAAGCCGTGTGAAAGATGAACCAAATTCCTGTGTGTGTCCGGTTGTTCAAGGCAGCGCTGATATTTTAAAATTAGATATCGGTGACGAGAACCGTTCGAAAGTAATTTCACCAGTTATAGATATGGGTTCTGAAAACCTAAATTCAAAAATATTTTTAGAGGGCCTACAAAAAACATCGCAAATGCTTGGCGTAAATGGAAAAGCATGGCAAAACGCGCACCAAAAAGCTCTTGAAGTTCAACAGGAATTTGACAAACAGTGTTTAGAAATAGGTAAAAAAGCCCTTCAGTTTAGTAAAGATAATAATATTATTCCCATATTAGTTCATGGCAGACCTTATACTATTTATAATAAGGTTTTAAATTCAAATGTGCCTTCTATTTTGAGAGAACAGGGTTGTATTGCCGTACCAATTGATTGCTATGAAGTTGAAAATGAAGTACCAATTTTTGAAGATATCTTTTGGGGACAAGGACAGAGAAATTTAAGAGCAGCGCATCAGGTTAGACGCACTGACGGTATTTACAGTATTTGGTGCAGTAATTATTCATGCGGTCCAGATAGTTTTAATCTTCATTTCTACAGCTATATAATGCAGGGTAAACCTTTTTCAGTTATTGAAACAGACGGGCATTCGGGAGATGCAGGTACAAAAACACGTGTAGAAGCATTTTTGCATTGTGTAAAAGAAGATATAGCGAGAAAAGAAAATAAATTGGCAGTATCAGACTTTAAGAAAATACAGCGTGCTGTTTACGGGTTAAAAGAAATAAAAGAAAATAAAGATATTGTATTAGTTCCCAGAATGGGTGTTCCCGCAGCTTCACTGGCAGCCTGTTTAAGAAGCACAGGTGTTGAAGCAGAATCACTGCCCATGCCTACAAGAGAATCTGTTAGAATAGGAAGAAGATATACATCAGGAAAAGAGTGCCTGCCTATGACAGTGACTTCTGGTTCACTTTTAGAAAGGGTAGAAAAAGATACAGGTAAAAATTTTGCTTTTTTTATGCCCACTGCAGAAGGCCCTTGTAGATTTGGCGTTTATAATACTCTTCATAAAATAATTCTCGAAAGAAAAGGATTAAAAGATCGTGTTCGTATATGGTCTCCGAATGATTCAGATTATTTTGAAGGATTACCGGGAGGATTTTCTGTTTTAACATTAATTGGCTTTGTTGCTGAAGATATGCTACAGGCGGCTTTATATGACGTTAGACCAGTAGAAACTGAAAAAGGAGCCGCTGAAGAAGTGTATGAGAAATATAGAAAGAAGCTACATGAGGTTCTTGAAAATGCCGGTCAAAAGACAGAACTTTCTGGTGGTAACGCTCTTATACAAGTTGCAAAAAGAAAACTTTTTGGAGTCGCGGCCTTAATGAAAAAAGCAGCTAAAGACTTTGCTAAAGTAAAATCAAATAAAAAAGTGCCTAGAGTTTCAGTTGTTGGTGAAATATACGTAAGATGTGATGATTTTTCAAATGATTTTCTCATTGATAAACTTGAAGAAAGAGGAGTAGGTGTGATATTTGCTCCATTTACTGAATGGCTTGAGTATACAGATCACTTTAATATTAAAGAAGGCAGAAGCAGAGGATTAAGTGTTTTCTTAAACTCATTTGTATTAAGAAGAGTCTTAAATCAGCTATATAATATATTTAAAAACAAATTAAACTGGCATAAACGTACCGAAGTTAAAAATTCACTAAAAGCTGCAGCTCCCTATATTCGACAAAAACTAAATGGTGAAGCCATTCTAACACTAGGCGCTCCTCTTTATGAATGGCGTGAAGGCTATATTGATGGAGTTGTCGCAGCCGGCCCTCATGAATGTATGCCTACAAAAATAGCTGAAGCCCAGTTTTTTCATGTTGCTGAAAAAGAAGGCCTGCTTTCACTAGTTATTCCATATAACGGAGATCCAATTGATATTCAAATTATTGAGAATTTTGCTTTTGAAGTTAAAGCCAGATTTAAAAGAAAAACAGAGCAAAGTTCTGCTGAAAGTTATGTTGAAACGAGAGCAAAAAAAGCCAGTTAAAAATTAGCAAAAAGATTATAGTTAGAAATGCTATAATGTTAGAAATGCTATAATTTAGAAAGCCATTTCTTATTTTCAGGTTTGTACCAGAAAAAATAGCGGTTTTGTGCTAAACGGTCTTCTGTTTTTTTCGCGCAGTAAACATTTTTTAAATTGTAAGGGTTAACTCCGGAATAATACATAACGGTAGAAAGAGTCATTGGAGTGGGTGTAAAGTTTTGAACCTGTTCTAATCTAAAATTTAGTTTTTTGGTTTCAAACATTAATTCTTTCATATCTTCAGTAGTACAGCCCGGGTGAGATGAAATAAAATAAGGAACTATCTGTTGATTTAATTTTTTTCTTTCGTTTATTTCTTTAAAAAGTTTATAAAGCTTTATGAAGAATGAAAAATCCGGTTTGCGCATAATCTTTAAGACCTTTAATGAGGTATGTTCAGGAGCGACCTTTAATCTGCCTGAAATTCTGTTTGTAACAACTTCTTCAAAAAATTCACGATAGTGATTATTTTTTTCATCAATTTGTGAATCTGAAAGAAACAAATCATACCGAATACCGCTGGTAACAAAAGCGTTTTTTATATGACTATGAGCTGATGCCATTTTATAAATATCAATTAAAGATTTGTGATTAGTATTTAAATTTTTACATTTAGACGGATGTATGCAAGAGTATCGAGAGCATTTTTCACATAAAGAAAAATCGATGCCGGTCATTTTATACATATTCGCCGATGGTCCCCCTAGGTCGGTAATGGTTCCTGAAAAATCTTCCATTTTTGTTATGTTGTTAATTTCTTTTTCTATGGAGTTTTTTGAGCGGCTTGAAATCATTTTACCTTGATGAGCGGATATTGTACAAAAACTGCATCCTCCAAAACATCCACGGTGTAAAATTACCGAATGCTTAATCATCTCATATGCGGGTATTGGCTCTTTTTTATTATATTTAGGATGGGGCAGGCGACTGTAAGGTAAATCAAAATAAGAATCTAATTCTTTTTCAGAGGCGGGAAAAAAAGGCGGATTTATAATTATAAGTTTATTAAAGGCTTTTTGAATAATTCTGTTCGCGTAAATCTTATTTGATTCTGTTTCAATAATTTTAAAATTTTTCGCGAAAGAAATTTTACTCTTAAGACATTCTTCATGTGATGATAATTCTATGGTTTCCCATTTTTTATTTAAGGGGATATTAATTTCTTTATCAACAGTAACAGCTGTTTGGGGAACCGTTTTTAAAGAAAAGAAAGGAACTCCCCGTGCGGTAAGTTTTAATATTTCTTTTATCGGTTTTTCACCCATGCCATAAACAAGCATATCTGCCTTGCTGTCTAAAAGAATAGACGGCCATAATTTTTCTGACCAATAATCAAAATGAGTAAGCCTTCTTAAAGAGGCCTCAATACCGCCTATAATAACAGGCACATCAGGAAATAACTTTTTTAATATGCTCGTATATACAATAACCGCTCTATCGGGACGAAACCCATGATGCCCTCCCGGTGTATAAGCGTCGTTTGATCTAAGTCGTTTATTTGCGGTATAATGGTTAATCATAGAGTCCATGTTACCGGCGGTTACGGCAAAAAATAATTTTGGTTTACCTAGTTTTTTAAAATCTCTTAAATCGTCCTGCCAGTTTGGCTGTGGTATAATGCCTACTTTAAAACCTTCATTTTCTATGATCCGGCCTATTACAGCGTGGCCAAATGAAGGATGGTCAACATACGCGTCACCCGATATTATAATTACATCAAATTCATCCCAGCTTCTAAGGTGGGCTTCTTTTAGTGATATAGGTAACCAGTTTGTAATCATTTAGGGGATATTAATAAATACTGTAAAATTGTTTTTACTCAGTAATATTATGTTTATAATTTGGAACAAACTCCGTATATTGTTAAAATTATAAATTTAATTCCGTTTTTAAGTCTTTAATAAAGCTTTCAAGAGTCATATCTGGGCTTTCTTTTTCACCCCGTTTTCTTACAGAAAGAGTCGCGGAATCTTTTTCTTTATGACCTAAAATTAAAGCGTAATTAGACTTTATTTGATTCCATTCTCTAATTTTGTATCCTATTTTTTCATTACGGTCATCAAGACGTACTCTAAATCCGTTTAATTGTAATTTTTCAGCAACTTCTTTGCCATAATCGTTTATTTCACTACTTATTGTTAAAACTCTAATTTGTTCAGGATTTAACCAGAGGGGTAATTTTCCGGCGTAATGTTCAATAAGAATACCCATAAATCTTTCAAGAGAACCTAATATGGCCCTGTGTATCATAACTGGTCTGTGTTTTAAACCATCTGCAGCTGTATATTCCAGTTCAAATCTTTCGGGCATTGAAAAATCTACCTGAATTGTACCGCACTGCCAGTTCCTTTCAAGACAATCTTCAATATTAAATTCTATTTTAGGGCCGTAAAAAGCGCCTTCGCCTTCTTTTATTTGATAATTTAAATTTAATTTTTTTAATGATGTTTCAAGAGCAAGTGTAGCGGTTTCCCATACTTTTTCACTGCCAAGAGCTTTTTGGGGTTTTGTGGCGATAAAAATTTTCACATTTTCAAATCCGAATTTTTGGTAAACGCTTATGGTAAAATCAATAGCTGATGTTATTTCTTCTGTGAGTTGTTCGGGCGTACAGTAAATATGAGCGTCATCTTGCGTAAAGGATCTAGCTCTAAATAGACCATGAAGTACTCCTGATAGTTCATGCCGGTGAACCATCCCTAGTTCTGCCATTCTTAAAGGAAGATCACGGTAGCTTCTTAAATGATTTTTATAAATTATATTAGAGCCGGGACAATTCATGGGTTTAATTGAAAATTCTCTTTCGTCTATTTGAGTAAAATACATGTTTTCTTTAAAGTTATCATAGTGACCCGAGCGAATCCAAAGTTCATCAGATAATACCAAGGGTGTTTTTATTTCTAAATAACCTCTTTTATCGCATTCTTTACGAATATAATTTGTGAGTTCATTAAAAAGAATTGTTCCCTTTGGATGATAAAATGGAAACCCGGGGCCTTCATCATGAAAACTAAAGAGATCTAATTCTTTGCCAAGTTTTCTATGGTCTCTTTCTTTTGCTTCTTCTATTTTTTTTAGATGATTTTTTAATTCTTTTTCAGAGGGAAAGCTAATGCCGTATATTCTCTGTAACATAGGATTTTTAGGATCACCTTTCCAGTATGCTCCTGAAATTGCTGTTAGCTTAAAAAATCCCAATGAATTTGTCGATTTCACATGAGGGCCGCGGCAAAGATCAGAAAATTCTCCCTGAGTATAAATTGAGATATTTTCTTTTTCAGGTATTTCAGATATAGTTTGTACTTTAAAATCTTCGCCCATTTTTTTAAATTTTTCTATTGCGTTATCTCGTGAAATTACTTCTCGTTTTATTTCAAGAGCCTCACTTTTAATTTTTTCCATTTCTTTTTCTATTTTTGGCAGATCTTCTTCGCTTATTTTATCTTCAAGATAAATATCGTAGTAGAAAAATCCCGGGCCGCTTTTTACTACGGGACCAAACGTAAGTTGGGCTTTCGTAAATATTCTTTTTATCGCATGGGCCAAAAGATGAGCGGTTGAATGCCAGTAAATTTCTCTGCCGCTTTCATCAGAAAAATCAATAAGAGAAATTTCGCCTTCTGTTTCGATTTGTGAGTTTAAATCATAATAATGATCATTTATTTTTACAGCAATAGTTTTTTTAAGAAGCTGCGGTAAGTTTTCTTTTATTAGTTCATAAAATGTTTGTTTTTCTTTTATGACAGCTTCTTTTTTATCTGGTAATATAATAGATTTCATTTTTTTTTTGGGAAATACTGGACTCGAACCAGTGACCTCTTGCATGTCAAGCAAGCGCTCTAACCACCTGAGCTAATCTCCCTGAATCATACAAAAATTATAAAAGAGACGCTTCGTCAAGAATTAATGAAATTAGAATATTGGTTTTCAAGTGAATACATTTTTTTAGAATTACCTATGAAAGACAAAATAAATTCATATATTTATGAATCAATTAAAGCAAAAGAAAGTCTTTTGAACTTAACATCTGATATAGAGAAGGCTGGTCTTTTAGCTGCTGAAACAGTAAGATCCGGTAAAAAAATACTTCTTTGCGGTAATGGCGGTTCTGCCGCCGATGCTCAGCATATCGCAGCTGAGCTGATAGTTCGTTTTGTCTCAAAAAATGAGAGAAAAGCGCTGCCTGCAATAAGTTTAACTTTAGATCCGTCATCTATTACTGCCTGCGGTAATGATTATGGTTATGAATTTATTTTTTCCCGCGCGTTAGAGGCCTTAGGTAATGAGGGTGATTTGCTTATTGGCATCTCAACTTCAGGCAAATCTCAAAATGTTATTAGAGCCATAGAGAAAGCAAGAGAAAAGAATATTAAAGTATTGTTACTGTTAGGCTCAGGCGGCGGCCGCATGAAAGGGATGGGTGATATTGAAATTTTAGTAGAAAATAATACGCCCGCACGAATACAAGAATGTCATATTTTAATAGGTCATATACTTTGTTCCATAATAGAAAAAAAACTTTTTGATTTTAATTGAAATTTTTTTCTATATAATCAGAATCTTTGGGCAAATGGGGAACTCTTGGTCTTAAAGCTATAAACTGGCCGTTTTTTTCATAGAGGCTTCTTTTACCAAAAAAATCAGATTTTAGTTCTTCGGATAAAGCGTTTTGTTTTTTTTCGCCTTTCATATAATACGCTTTATTTATTTTTTCTCTAATTTTTTTTAATATTTCAGGTGTGGCGCTTAATTTTTGATCGGGACCTGGCAAATTGTTATCTATAGTAAAATGTTTTTCAATTAAAACAGCTCCTGATGAAACGGCAGCGAAAGCAGCGTCTTCTCCTATGCTGTGATCAGAAAATCCTATAAGCGCTTTTAACTTTTTTTCAAGATAAGAAATATTAATTAAATTTAATTTTTCAAATGGAGTTGGATAAATAGAAACGCAGTGTAAAAAAATACAATCTTTAATCATATTTATTTTTAGGTATTCAGCTATTTTTTCAATTTCAGATATTGAAGCTGAGCCAGTAGAGAGAATAAGAGGTTTTTGAGTTTGAATAACTTTAGATATCAACTGAAAATTATTTATATCTCCCGAAGCAATTTTATAAAAGGGTATTTGTAGTTTTAATAGAGGTTCAATCCAGTCGATAGAAAGCGGAGTGGAAAAAAAATCTATACCTTCATCATTTGCGGTCTGTTTTAAAATTTCATGTGATTTGTAATCAAGCTCATAAGCTTTAAAAATATTATAAAGAAATTTTACTTCATTATTTGCGCTATCAATAAAAAGATCAGTAGAATAAGATTGAAATTTAACGCCATCGGCGCCATTTTTTTTTGCCTCTGAAATTAGTTTTTTGCCAAGTTCAATATCATTATTATGATTTAACCCGATTTCTGCCGTAAGATAGGGCAGAGCATTTTTTGATATTTTTTTATTACTAAAAGTTGATGATATTTCTAAAGAGAAAAAACCATCTGTTTCAGACATATATATTTAACGTCTTCTGCGTTTTCCGCGAAGTCCTTTTAATATATCACCCGGGTTTATGTGTTTACCTCGTCTGGTAACTTCAAAGTGAAGATGTGGGCCAAAAGAATATCCGGTGTTTCCTGAAATACCAATAATATGTCCTCTCGAAACGCTTGCGCCTGCTTTTACATAAATTTTGCTTAAATGCGCGTATAATGTTCTATATCCTCCCGGATGTGATATTATAACAGCTTTACCGTAGCCGCCAAGCCATCCGGCGAATTTTATGGTACCATGTTTTGCTGATCTAATTGATGTAAAAGCTGCTTTTAAATCAATACCTTTATGAAATGCTCTTCTGGGATATGTTCTCCATCCGTAACCGCTTGTTATAAATCTGCTGGGGGTTGGTATTAGCCAAGCGTGTATAAGATTTTTGGGTTTTGCATCAGGCAGAAAAATTTCATCACCTTCTTCTAGTAAGTCAGGATTTATAAAAGGATTTTCATTTAAAAACTTTTCAGGTTCTACATCATATGATATAATTATATCAGCAAGCCTTTCTTTTTTTTGTACAGTATAAAAAAATCCTTCTTTTGAGGGTATTTGTAATACTTGTCCCACTCTTAAATCATCTGGATGCCTAATTCCTGATGAGCCGGCAATCGCCTCTATAGAAATATTAAATTTTTGAGAAATATGAGATAACGTATCACCATCTTTGACTTTGTAACTGATTTTTTGTGGTGTTCCGTCTGTTTCTGTATTTACTTCTTCTGTTTCGCTATCAGCTAGAAGCTCATCCTTCATTTTTTCACTAGCTTCTATTTGTTCTGATGTTAATGAATTTATATTAGTTAAATCTTCTTTTTGAATATTTATTTCCCCTACGCCGCCAATACCCATTGTATTACTTTCAAAAGTATTATTATTGTTTTTATTTGAATTTAAAAATACAGTGGGTAAATATAATAACACCATGCATCCGATTGTTAAACCCGCATATTTTACAGGCATCAGCTTTTTAATAACAAAAGAACCAGTTTTTATAGAGTTATTTTTTTTATATGAATAGTATAGTATTCCACTGCCAATATATTTAAGTCGGATATTCTTGATTCTAAATGTTTTTGTTTTTATATTGTTTTTTATGTTATTAGTAGTTCTATTATATATATGTTTCCATTCCATTTGTTATCCCGCTTTTTTAATTTTCGGTTATTTGTACCCTTATTGTTAAGTATTTTTAATGGTTTTCATACATAAAAAAGATATATGAATACCTTCTATTATCTAATTTATACTGCAGCTTTTTTATCTATTTCTTTAGGCCCACCGAAAGATTCTTCAATTATTTTTTGTATTTCTTTTTTTTGCCCTCCTGAAATATTAACGCTGCCTTTAAATACAACGCCTCTAGATAAATTTAATACGGGGGTATCAATATTACCCATCATTCTGCCGGTTTCAGTTAAACGCACTTCTTCTCTAGCCTGTATGTCACCTATAAGAGTGCCGGCTAAAACTACTCTTTCGGCTTTAATATTTGTTTTTACTTTGCCTGTTTCACCTATAACCAGTGTTTCATCAGTATGTATATCTCCTTCAAATTTACCGTCAACTTTTAAGCTGCCTGAGATATAAAATTTGCCTTCAAATACAGAGCCTTCGCCAATAATTGAATTTGTTTCATTAGGTTTTGCCATAGATTTTTAAATTATATTAGCCATTGTTAATATCAATTTGACAATGACAAGTATTTTTATAATACTAAATCTGAATTGCCTATGTGCGGTTGCGAATTATAGTTTTAAGTGATTTAAAATAAAATTTATATTAAAATCAGTATCTTTTTTTGTGTCAATAAATATAGTTGTTTTTTTTTCTTCTTTATTAAGATGGTTAAAATTACTTTTTTGTTTTTGGTAAACTTCCCATCCGGCATCTGATATGTCTTTGTTTTCTATTTCACGCATGGTAAGTCTTTTTTTTACTTCTTGTTCATCACAATCGCAGTAAATTATAAAAAAAGAGGAATTTGTTTTTTCTGCAATTGTTTTTGCATTAAGACGAGATTCAAATGTTGAAAAAGTAGCGTCAAGAATAGTGTTTTTTTTAGATCTTAGATTTTTTCCCGCGAGATCAAACAGTTTATCATAGGTCTTTATTGAAAACTCTTTTGAGTAAATTCCTTTTTCAAACCCTTCTTTACTTCTTTGTGTTTTTGTAAGTCGGGCCATTTTTTTTCTAACGATATCAGATTTAATAATTTTAAATTTTAATTTTTTTGAAAGCGCTTCAGCTATCGCGCTTTTACCTGTTCCTGATAGTCCAGACATAATAATAAGTGTGGTTTTATACATAACTTTCTGCTAACCTAAAGTATTTCGCGGCTAGATTTTTTGCTTTTTCTTTTTCTATAGATGATAGATTTTCATCATCTATTTCAAAGCTATCTACCTTGCCGCGAACACAGGCCCGATAGCATTTATAAAAATTTAATAATTTTTCAATGTCATTATCTTTTGAAAATTCTTTGTAGTAATTAACAAATAACTTTGATAAATCACTTCTTTGATGAAAATCTAAATCCATTGCTAAGAAGGCGATTTCAGAGATAACATCGCAGTACCTGAATCGTTCATTAAATTCAATACAGTCATAAATATAAATTTTTTCATCAATACATACATGTTCCATATGAATATCACCATGGCAGTCTTTTATTTTTCCTGTATTTATTCGTTTTATAAATAAGTCTTGGTTTTCTTTTAAGAATAAGTCTGAATAATTTTTTATCTTGTTAAAAGTTTCTTTTGAAAGAGTTTTGCCGATGTATTTTTCTGCGTATTCATAATTTCCGTTGATATTTTTATGAATGGATTCTAAAGATCCAAATTTGCTTATTTCTTGATTTGACTTTGCTTTCTTGTGAAAATTTGCGATAAGAGACGCTGTTTTTTGAATATGTTCTTTAGTGATTTTATTATTTTTTATTAAGTTTATCATCATTTTATCTTCAGGAATACGTTTCATTTTTACGCAGTAATCAATTGTATCTCCTGTTTTGCCGTAGTTAAATTTATTATTAAATTTTTTAATTTCTAAAACGCCAAGATATATATCAGGTGAAAGCCGTTTATTTAACTCTACTTCTTTATAACAGTATTTTTTTCTTTTATCTAGTGTTGAAAAATCTAAAAAACTAAATTGTACTGGTTTTTTTATTTTATAAACAAAATTATCAGTAATAATCACGTATGATATATGCGTTTGAATTAAATTTATTTCTTTATTACCCGCACCGTATAGGTCTTTGTTTAATAATTGGGCAATATAATCAGGAATTGCCATTTCAATAACCCCTGCCTAAAATATAATATTAAATTTAATAAACAAGTATAAAAACTCATGAATAGCCGTGAAGAAAATTGAAAAAATATTTGACAAACACTCATGATAATAATATTAATGTATTGAAAATAAGATATTTGTATGGGAAAAATATGATAAGAAAACTTATAATTGTATTATTTATTTTAAAATTCATAACTAATTGTGCAAATGAAGATTCCGATGTTAATCAAGAATTAATAAACGATGCGTGGGCGTGTGATATTGAAGGTGTGAAAGACGCTTTGAAATCTGGGGCAGATATCAATGCTGTCAATGATTTGGGTGGTACAGCAATATTGGAAGCCTCTAATCACGGTTGCACAGAAGTGGTAGCCTATTTAATAAGTGAGGGGGCTGATGTAAATATATCAGATAATTATGGTGCTACACCATTGATGTTTGCCGCTAATAGAGGTTACACACAGATAGTTGATCTCTTATTAAATGCAGGTGCCGACGTAGCACCTTCTGTTAGTGGCCAAACTGCTTTAACCTCTGCATGTATAAAAGGATATACAAAAATAGTTCAGTTATTGATTGATGCTGGTTCTGATGTTAATGTTATTGATATATATGGCCGCACACCTCTATCATATGCAAAGGAATATGAGCATACAGAAATTATTAAATTATTGGAAACAGCTGGGGCAATATAAAAGAATTCAATATTTAACTTAATATCTCTTATGTAAATTGTTAAGAATTTAATGTTTTTTTTTAATAAAAATTGGTATAATTATTTACAACTGGTTGTACAAAGTTGAATAATTCAGAAAGTCAATTTTACCAACATGCAGTAGCATATAACACGAAGAAATAATATGCTGGCATTGCTTCTACCGTTTGTTCTTTTCAGTCGTTGTAAATTGTTTTTGTAAGCCAGTTGCAAGTGAAGCTATCCGAAGGCCCCCCGCCGTTACAGAGTTGTCGACATGTGCTTGCGAAGATGGTAGCAGGGACGTGTAGTGCTTATATCTGCGAGACAGAGCGGGTTCCAGCTTAAATCCATTGTTATCAGATGTCCCTGTGAGTTGGGTCGTTATCTTTATTTGGACGATAAAATAGTAAAATTTGAACTTAAATATTAATTGCAGCTTAGAAATGCCATAAATATTTGACTGCCCGCATTGGTTTAAGGCTATGCAAATTATATTATTTATTATAGGCCTCCTTCTTTTAATAGGAGGTGCAGAACTACTGGTTAGGGGAGCATCACGACTTGCTGCATCAATAGGGATATCTCCTCTTGTAATAGGTTTAACTGTTGTAGCTTTTGGAACAAGCTCACCAGAACTTGCAGTAAGTATAAAATCAGCTTTAACGGATAAAGCTGGATTAAGTCTTGGAAATGTGGTAGGAAGCAATATTTTCAACGTACTGTTTATTCTAGGACTTTCTGCTATAATCACTCCATTGACAGTATCGCAACAATTAATTCGGTTTGATGTTCCTCTAATGATTATACTGTCATTTCTTGTTTTGTTTTTTACACTCGATGGGAATATAAACCACTGGAATGGAATAATATTATTCATTGGTTTAATGATTTATATAGGATTTCTAATTTATACAAGCAAAAAAGAGAATTCAAAAGTAAAAGAAGAATATGCAAAAGAATTCAGCGAAAAAGAAAAGTCTTCCTTTGGCTGGTTAAAAAATGGATTCTATGTTATTCTAGGTCTTATATTTCTTATTTTTGGTTCAGAATGGTTGGTTGAGAGTGCGATTATTTTTGCACAGTATATTGGGATAAGCGAAGTAGTAATTGGTCTAACAATTGTGGCCGCAGGCACATCTCTTCCTGAAGTTGTAACCTCTGTTATAGCGAGTATCAGAGGTGAACGTGATATTGCAGTAGGGAATGTAGTTGGAAGTAATATTTTTAATATAATGGGAGTTCTTGGAATGTCAAGTATTGTTGCACCTTCAGGAATAGATGTATCCTCATCTTTTATAGGTTTCGATATTCCAATAATGATTGGAGTCGCTTTTATATGTCTTCCCATATTTTTTACCGGAGGAAGAATAACAAGGCCAGAAGGATTTTTATTTTTAGGTTATTATATTATATACACTATCTATCTCATTATGAATACATCTCATCATGATGCATTGCCAATTTTCAACGCTATTGTACTCTATTTTATTCTGCCGATAACTTTTTTAACATTAATAATTATTTCAGTTCATGAAATTTATAAAAGTAAAAACAAATCTAATGTTTAGATGCATTGCAAAAAGGAAAAAAAATCTTTACAAAATACCTATATACGCTAAACATGTTCATTGAACACGTTTAGCGATCAGTCGGGAAAAGGGAAAGCTCGTAAGCTACAAAAAGAAAAGACCGCAAAGACAATATTAGATTCTGCTAGAGAAACTTTTGAAGAAGTAGGGTTTGAGAAAGCAAATATACGCGATATAGCCAAAAGATCAGGTGTTGCTCCTGGCAGCGTAATAAATCATTATAAAGATAAAATGAATTTATTGCATTCAGCATTATATGAAGACTTAGAAACTACAATTAAAAAGACCTTTGAAAGTATGAAGCAAGGTAATATTGAAGAAAAATTATCTTATTTAACAAAAGGAGTATTTAACTACTACGAAAGAAGACCAAAGTTATCAAAAATATTGTTAAAAGAATCTTTATTTGCAGAAGAACCATGGGCCAACAAATTTGCTCAACAAACTTCAGAAGTACACCATATGATTGAATCTATATGTAAAGAAGCACAAAAAAATGGCGAAATAAAAAAAGAAATAAATAGCATGATTTTTTCAGTTTCTTTTTTATCATTTTTTTACTTTGCATTAATCGCATGGGTACAAGAGGCTTACAAGTCACCTGTTGAGTTAGTTGAAAAATTAACCAGTGAGTATATAAAATCAATAAAAGAAGGAGAATAAAATGGATGTAATTTTTAAGAACAAAGAATCACGAGAAAAAATCAATGATTGGCACAATAGATTTAGAGAAAAAATTAAATACCCTACCGAGAGCAAATATATTGAGACATCGTTCGGTAAGACCCATTTACTTATTGGCGGGCAAAAAAATTTACCGCCTTTGGTTTTACTTCACGCAGCGATGACAAGCTCATCACATGTTTTATCTGAGTTTTCTGATTTAATGAAGAATTTTCGTGTATATGCGATAGATATAATAGGGCAGTCAGTAAAAAGTGAAGATAGTAAAATCTCTGTAAAAAATAATAATTATGGCAAATGGTTGCTAGAAGTACTGGATGCATATAAGTTAAATAAAGTGAATATCGTTGGAGTAAGTTGGGGAGGATTTATAGGCATTAGAACAGCCATTATCGCGCCAGAGAGAATTAATAAAATGTTTTTATTAGTGCCGGCTGGGTTAGTTAATGGTTCACCCTGGGATGGATTAAGAAAAATGATATTACCATTATACCTATATCAAAAAAATCAAACCCCAAAAAGGTTAAATTCATTTGCAAAAAACTTAATTACAACTATGACTGATGACTGGCTGCCATATATTGCAGATTCGGTACTTGCATATAAGACGAATATGAGCATACCTTCTCTAGTAAAAGAAAAAGAATTGGAAAATTACAAAGCGCCAACTTTTGTAGTAGGCGCCGAATTAGATGTAAGTTTTCCCGGAGAGAAATTAATAAATAGATCAAAAAAAGTATTCAAGAACTTAATAAATGCAGAATTAATTAAGAATTCACTTCATTGCCCGCCTACAACAGATGAATTTAGAAAATGGCTGATTAAAGAAATATTAAATTTCTTAGCATAAAATAAATAAGACATAAAACCCTTACCGCATATTAAAGACCGCAAGGCCGCGTACCTTAAAACCGCTGTTGAGACTGTAGAATAAGTGTTTTATGGGGTAGAAAACCTCTTATAACTTAATGTAACTTAGCTCAGCTTAAGTTGAAATTTTAGAAATTGACTTATTCTACATACTCGTTATCAGATGTCACTGAGAGTTCGATTAAAATATTTTCATGAAAAGGATATTGACGATATAATGAAGAATAAATATCATGAATTATGTCTTTTGTAATTGAAATAGAAAATCTTACAAAAATTTATGGTAAATTTAAGGCACTTGATGCAGTATCATTAAATGTTAAGAAAGGTGAAATTTATGGTTTTCTAGGATTAAATGGAGCAGGAAAAACTACAACAATAAAATCTATGTTGGGTTTAATATGGCCGACTTCGGGCATCGTTACAGTGAATGGTAAAATAATTACACCTAAAAAACAAGGGCCTTGGGAAAAAGTTGGATGTTTAGTTGAAACAGCTAATTCATATCCTGAATTAACAGTGCGAGAAAACCTTGAAATATTTCGGCGTTTGAGAGGCTTAAAAAGAAAAGCAGAGCCAGTAATGAAGATTATTAATAAGCTAAAACTTACAAGATATACCGAAAAAAAAGCAGGGGAGCTTTCACTAGGGAATTTGCAAAGATTAGGCTTGGCAAAAGCGATGATGCATAAACCAGAGATACTAATTCTTGATGAACCAGCCAATGGTCTTGATCCTGTTGGAATTGTTGAAATACGTGAGATATTAATGGAGTTAGCCCGTAATGATAATGTTACGATTTTTGTTTCAAGTCATCATCTCGAAGAAATATCAAAGACAGCAGATAGAATCGGGATTATTCATGATGGGCGTCTTTTAAAAGATGTAAGCTCATATGAACTTGAAAAAAAGATTAAAAAATATCTTATTCTAAAAGTAAATAAGAAAAACAATGCAGTAAAAATTTTAAAAAAATCCGGATACGAGATTATAAGTAATAAAGATGATAATTCAATTATTATAAATGGAGCAAAATCAACAAAAATTCGAGAAGAAATTGTAAAGTTGTTGGTCAATATGCAAACCCCCCCATATGAAATAAAAATGGTTCAAGAAGATCTGGAATCATATTTTTTAAGAATTATAAAATAGGATGAACAATGAAAATAAGGTTATTGGTATCTGCAATTTACATTGAATTATTAAAAATTTTACATTCAATAGTTTTTTGGATAATCTTTGTTGGTTTTTCAATTGCGCCGATTATCGCAACCATATTTGTGATGATTGTTCGTGATCCTTCTATATCTGAAAATAGTCCTCTATTAGAAGCAAAAGCGAATCTTGCGGGTCTTTCAGCTGATTGGATAGGGTATTTTGGGTTTTTAAATATGACACTTGGTATTGGTGGGATAATTGTGTTTGGTTTTATGACCAGTTGGGTATTTGGAAGAGAATATGCAGATAAAACAATTAAGGATATTTTGACGCTGCCTATACCAAGAAGTTTTATAATAGCTGCTAAATTTATTGTTATCTGCCTATGGTCTCTTATTGTTTCAATCTGGATATTTTTGTTGGGTTCATTTTTGGGATGGTTAATAGAATTGGATGGTTGGAACATAGTATCATATATTAATGCTCTTGCAAAATTTTGTTATATCTGGTTATTGGTAACAATTGTAGGGTTTCCAGTTGCATGGTTTGCTGCCATTGGCAGGGGATATATGGCCCCCCTTGGATTTGTTTTTTTCTCAATGGCTGTTGGTCAAATCATGGGAGCACTTGGTTTTGGCGAATATACCCCATGGGCCATACCAGGACTATACAGTGGTGCGGGAGGAGAAGAAAAATCTCAAATTAATTTCTTTAGTTTTATTCTTGTATTTGCAATGGGGTTTTTAGGCGCAATTGCTACATGGCTTCAATGGAAAAATGCGGATAACTAAAATATTAAAAAATATATTTTTAATTTATTTTATATATAGAGAAGTAATACTAGCTCTCAGGGATTTCTGATAACGTTCGATCTTTTAAGTCGTCGTAAATCGTTTTTGTAGGCCAGATAAGCGCGAATTAACCTCAATTCATGCGCGAAGATGGCCGTAAAGCAAAAACGATTTACGATGAGTTTTGCGGTTAACTG
>Ga0224501_10000284_pt1 | contig 44396 bp, 43 predicted proteins | sample SF_Oct11_sed_USG_4_FD_169105 | JGI IMG/M metagenome (GOLD analysis project Ga0224501, IMG submission 169105) | Sediment microbial communities from San Francisco Bay, California, United States - SF_Oct11_sed_USGS_8_1 | ecosystem: Environmental > Aquatic > Marine > Sediment | place: USA... | reverse complement strand
GCCTTCGCCAGCGCCTTGAATCCCTCATGCAGCGGAAAGACCACCAACCTGCTGGACAAGCTGCAAAAGGCGCAGAGGGATGAAACCAGCGTGAAAAAAGCCGCCATCGGGCGACTGTTCACCCTGGGAGGAGACGCCGCCCTTCGCCCCCAGGCGCCGGGGTATGACTGGAAGGTCATTATCCTGTGGGCCATTTTGATCCTGGGGGTATGCGCCTTGGGGTGGATGAGCTATAGCCTCTATAGGCAGATGAACTCGGACAACGGAGGGAAGCCGGAGCAGCCGGAATAGTGGTAGACTGGGAAGATATGACTCATTTATGGAGATCAGGCGATGACGGATGATGTGGATCACAAGGAATATATCGACAAGCAGCGCGATGACTGGAACGCCGTGGCGAACGCTTGGGAAAAATACGACCAGTGGCTGGCGGACAACTTCGCCTACTTTGACCAGATCCTGATCCAGCGAGCGGGGATCCAGCCGGGACATAAGGTGTTGGATCTGGGCAGCGGCACCGGCAACCCTGCCCTGGCCGCGGCCAAGATCGCAGGGCCGGAGGGGCGCGTGATGGGCGTGGATGTGGCGGAGAAGATGCTGGAAGTGGCCCGACGCCGCGCCAAAAACCAGGGGCTGGACAATATAGAGTTCCACACATGCCACGCGGGGGATATCCCGTTTGATTCGGAAACCTTCGACGCCGCCACCAGCCGGTTTTGCCTGATGTTTCTGCCGGACGTGCCAGGCGCGTTGAAGAGCATCCACCGAGCCCTGAAGCCGGGCGCCAGGTTCACCGCGGCGGTGTGGGGGACAGCGGACAAGAACCTCTCCTTCACCCTGGCGATGAGGGTGCTGCAAAAGTTCACCGCCCTCCCCTCGCCCGACCCTTCCGCTCCAGGCCCCTTCAGCCAGGGCCAGCCTGGCGCGCTGGCGGCCAGGATGACCGAGGCGGGGTTTGTGGACGCGGTGGAGGAAGCGGCGCCGGTGGAGATGACCTTCCCCTCGCTGGACTTCTATATCTCCAACATGAAGGAAATGGCGGCGCCGGTGCGGGCCATCATGGAGAAGATGGATGACGAAACCCGCGCCCGAGCCATGGACGCCATTGTGGATGAGGTCAGAAAGTTCGAATCCCCGGATGGGGTCGTCCGCTTCTCCGGTGAGGCGATGATAGTCTCCGCCGCAAAAGGAACCGCCTGAACAACAAGCCGGACTGCGGGCTAATGGCTATCCATCGCTTTGCGGACAGAACGTATATATCTGGCCAGGGCTTCCGGGGCGGCGGATTGATTTTTCGCCGAAGCGACGATATCCACGGCAGCCGAGCCGATGATCACTCCATCGGCCACTTTGGACAGCGCTTTGGCCTGCTCCGGGGTCTTCACTCCGAACCCCGCCATCACCGGCGCCTTGGACACTTTTTTGGCCTTGCGAATCTGGGCGCCCACATCCGCCACAGTGGCGGACTTGTCCCCCGTGACTCCGCTTACGTTGATGTAATACATAAATCCGGTGCAGAGCCTGGCCACTGACTTGAGCCGCTGTGGAGTGGAAGTGGGGGCGGCCAGGAAGATGGTGTCCAGCCCGGCGGCGCGGGCGGCGGGGATAAACTCATCCGCCTCCTCCGGCGGGGCGTCCGGCAGGATGATCCCATCCACCCCGGCTTTGGCGGAGTCTTTCATGAACTTGCCCACCCCGTGGTTTATCACCAGGGTGGTGGCCACCATGAACACGATCGGGGTTTCGATCTCCTTGCGCACAGATTCCACCAGTTTCAGTATGGCGGTCACATTGGCTCCCGCCTTGATGGCCCGCAGAAACGAGCGCTGGATCACCGGTCCATCCGCCAGAGGATCGGAAAAGGGAATGCCGATCTCTATGATATCAGCGCCAGCTTTCGCCGCGGCCAAAATCAGGTTTTTCGAGGCGCTTATGGAAGGATCGCCGCCGGTGAGAAAAATGGCCAGGGCGCTTTTGCGCTCCGTGCGCAGTTTATTCATTGTGTCCGTTATCCTGCTCATGGCGGCTTACTCCTCGTATCCCAGCGCGCGCTGGGCAGTGACCACGTCTTTGTCTCCCCGACCGGAAAGACAGACTATGATCACCTGGTTCTTTTTCATTTTCGCCCCAGCCTTCATGGCATGGGCGATGGCATGGGCCGATTCCAGCGCGGGAATGATCCCCTCCAGCCGGGAAAGTTTTTCAAACGCGGCCAGGGCCTCCTTGTCTGTCACCGCCGCATATTCGGCGCGGCCGGTGTCCCGATACCACGCGTGCTCCGGGCCCACGCCGGGGTAGTCCAGCCCGGCGCTGATGGAGTGGGTCTCCATCACCTGGCCATCCTTGTCCAGCATGACATAGCTCTTGGAGCCATGGAGAGTGCCGACCTTGCCTTTGGCCAGGGGAGCGCCGTGATGGCCGGTGGATATGCCCAGGCCCGCCGCCTCCACCCCCACCATGGCCACTTCTTCGTCGTGATGGAATGGGTGGAACAGCCCCATGGAGTTCGAACCACCCCCCACGCAAGCGATCAGCAGATCCGGCAAGCGGCCCTCCTTCACCATGATCTGAAACTTGGCCTCGTGGCCTATGACGCTCTGGAAGTCGCGGACGATCTTCGGGAAGGGATGGGGCCCCACTACCGAGCCGATTATGTAGTGAGTGTCCTTGACGGAGCCGATCCAGTCGCGAATCGCCTCGCTGGTGGCGTCCTTCAGGGTCTGGGTTCCGCTTTCCACCTTGATGACCCTGGCGCCCAGAAGCCGCATGCGGAAGACGTTGAGGGCCTGGCGTTCCATATCCCGCGCCCCCATGAAGACATCACACTTCAGCCCCATCAGGGCTGCGGCGGTGGCGGTGGCCACACCATGCTGTCCGGCGCCGGTTTCGGCGATGATCCGTTTTTTCTTCATGGCCAGGGCCAGCAGCCCCTGCCCTATGGTGTTGTTTATCTTGTGGGCGCCGGTGTGGGTCAGGTCCTCGCGCTTGAGGTATATCCTGGCGCCCCCCACGGCTTTGGTCAGGCTCTCGGCAAAGTACAGCGGAGTGGGCCGACCGATATATGTGGAGTGATATCGCTCCAGCCGCTTGTGGAACTTGGGGGACTTCATGGCCCTCTCGTATTCCGTATCCAGTTGCTTGAGGGCGGGCATCAGGGTCTCTATGACATACTGGCCGCCGAAAACGCCGAAATGTCCGTTAGTATCCGGTTGTGTCACTTAAAAAGTCTCCCAGAAAATGATCGTATAGGTTACCCTGTTGTGCTCCCTGTGTAAATCCCGGGTTTCACAAGGATGTTTTATTATGGCCAGGCTCCCGCCGGGGGGATAAATCTGGCGCCCCGGTTCGGGTTATGTGATAATTACCTAAGCCCTGAAAAAACCGATGGGAAATTTTTGTCTGACCTTTTCGGGGAAAGATCACCCGTGGAATCTACTGTTATAGAAAAACTGATTGCGCTGGCGGAGCCTGTGGCTCGGGCGGAAGGATGCAGCCTGTTTGACCTGGAGCTAAAGATGGGGAAGGGTTCGTCCATTCTCCGGGTTTATATTGATAAAAATGGGGGAGTGGGGGTGGAGGATTGCGCCAATGTGTCCCGGCAACTCGGATTCCTGCTGGATACCGAAGATGTGATCCCCGGAGCATACACTCTGGAAGTCTCCTCTCCCGGGCTCACCCGGGCTTTGAAAAAGCCTTCCGATTTTCAAAAAGCTCAGGGAAAGCTGGCCGCAGTGACCTCCCGCGCGGGGGGTCCTGGCGGCGCAGGGGGCAAGTTTGTTGGAATTATAGAAACTGCCGAAGAGGGAAAAGTGGCGCTGCGGCTGAAGACCGGCGAGCTTATCACCCTGGCGATGACGGATATAAAAAAAGCGAATCTGGAAATTGAGCCTGGTATATGACTTCCGAACTAATCAACGCGCTGAAAATGGTGGCGGACGAAAAGGCCATCAAGATAGAGGATCTGATCCACATTATCGAGGAAGCTGTGACCGCCGCCGCCGCAAAGCGCCTGGGCAAGCAGAACCTGGCCGCAAGTTTTAATACGGACAGAGGAGAGTTCGACCTGTTCGAGCTTTTGGAAATCAAAGAAGAAGCCACCGACAGTAATGTGGAGATTTCCCTGGAGGAGGCCCTCGACTATAACCCCTCCTCCATGCTGGGGGAAATGTTCCGTCGCCAGATCCAGATGGAAGGCCTGGGCAGGATCGCCGCCCAGTCCGTGCGCCAGATGATCCATAAGAAGGGGAAGGAGCTGGAACTGGACAGGATCTACGCCCAACTGAAAAACAGGGAGGGTGAAGTGACTTCCGGCAAAATGGTCAAGCGCGCCGGGGATGGCTATCTGTTCGAAATAGACGTGGCCGATGCGATTTTGCCAAAGGAGGAGCAACTGGATCTGGACCGGATTGAACGGGGGAAAAGAATCAAGCTGCTCATCATAGGCGCCGAGAGGGGAAAAAAGGAGCCGATCGCCATAGTGTCGCGCAACCGCCCTCCCCTGCTTCGCAGGCTTTTGACCATAGAGTCGCCCGAAGTGGCGGATGGACAGGTGGAGATCGTGGATATTGTCCGGGACCGCACCGGCCGGAGCAAGGTGGCTGTGCGCAGCCGGAAACAGGGAGTGGACCCTGTGGGTTCTTGCGTGGGCGTGCGCGGGGGCCGCATCCAGCCCATCGTGCAGGAGCTTTCCGGCGAGAAGATAGACGTGTTTGAATACAGCGACGACCCCGCCGTGCTTATCAAGCGGGCGCTCACCCCCGCCCGAGACCTGATGGTCATCCCCATTGCGGGAATCCGAAAAGCTTGCGTGGTGGCGCCTGAAAGCCAGCTCTCCCCCGCCATAGGCAAAAAGGGGGTCAACATACAAATGGCCCAGCGGATCACCGGCTGGGGGCTGGATGTTCTGAGCCACTCCCAATATGAAGAACGCAAGGAGCGTCTGGGTTTTCATGAGAAAGTGGAGGGCGCGGAACCTGATGAAAAGAAGAGCGACCCGGGCCCGGATAAAGAAGGGGAAGAATCCCTATCCTAGCGGGTTGATAGAGCATGACGTGGAGCTTTGTCCATCCGGATCGCGCCCGGCGCAGGCGGTCTTCAAGAGGAGGCCTGCTATATCTTGAAAATATTCTCCATCAAAAGATCCACCTCCTGCTCGGTAAGCTCTCTTTGCATGGAAGAAAACGATGGTGTGCTGACGATATGGTTCACCAGCCACTGGCGGCTGGATGCGCCGTTCAACTCTTTGTAGTATTTCTCGAACTTCTTTATGATAAACGCGACCATGGAACGCATGTTGCCGTCGCTGGCGAAAGCGATATAGTCCGGGCCGTTGGAAGAGAATGTGTGGCGGGCCACGTTTCGGTTGAACACGTTGGCAAAGTGCCCTGCGTTTTTTGACTGGGATTCCTTGATGGCGTTTATGATCCCCTGGGCGACCTGCCGGGGCAAAAACCCGTCCACCGGCTCCACAAGGATCCTTTTGGAAGTCTCCCTGTCCGTGGGAAAATATTTTTCTATATGAAATAGCAGAGCCCTGCCGAAGTAATCCTTCCGCAGATGCTGATACAGCTCGTGCTCTTGCTCATTAGACATTTTTTATCATTCCCTTGGACCAGAATCAACTAAAAGGCGCTTGAAATATTCCAGTACACTTTATCCCACCAGTCTAACTCCTTATTTTAATGGTTTTTTCCGAGTATTAACATCAAAATCGGCATTTTCTAGATTCCGGACCTGGTATCCATGCAGAAGGTCACCGGTCCGTCGTTGAGCAGGCTGACCTTCATATGGGCGCCAAATATTCCCCGGCTGACTTGCACTCCATGCGTTGCCAGCTCTTTTGCGAACATTTCCACCAGACCGGCCGCCTCCCGGGGTGGGGCCGCATTGTCGAAACCGGGTCTTCTCCCTTTGCGCCATGCGGCCAGCAGCGTAAACTGACTGACCACCAGCGCTTCCCCTTTTATATCCATCAAGGAGAGGTCGAACTTGCCCTCTTCGTTATCGAATATCCTCATGTTCACAATCTTGCGGCACAGATATTCCACCTCCGAGGCGCCATCTTCATTTGCCACCCCCACCAGGATCAAAAGCCCTCGCCCGATAGATCCCACCACAGCCCCATCCACCTCCACCTGGGCATGGGCCACCCTTTGGACCACGGCGATCACAAGGATCTCCTCCTTGCCAGTCGCCCCCGGACCATGCCCCAGAATTCCGTGATCTCCTGGCAGCCGATTATCGCCAGCGCCGCAAAGTACGCCCCGGCGGATAATCCTATCATCAGGGCCATATGTATCGATTTTATAAGGAGGGAATCCTCAAGAGAGTAGAAGGCCCATTGATAGAGCAGCGTCACCGATCCCATCACGATCACAGCGCCCACCATCTTGAGGGTGGATCTGATGATCCTTCCTCCATCGATGCTGCCCAGCCGGCGGCGCAGGAGCCAGACCAGGATGAGGATATTGGCGGTGGAGGCCAGGGAGGTGGAAAGAGCCAGCCCCCCATGGGCCATGGGGCCGATCAAAGCCAGGCTTGTGGCGAACTTGAGCAGCAGACACCATCCGGCCACCTTGGCCGGCGTGGCGGTGTCCTTCATGGCGTAAAAGGCGTTGGCCGCCACCCGGATCAGCGAAAAAGCCGGCAACCCGATCGCCAGCATCACCAGGGCGTACACAGATCCCGCCCTGGCCACATGGTCAAACTGGCCCCGTTCGAAGAGCAGGTTGGTGATGGGATCCGCCAGCAGTATGATCCCCACCATGGACGGGATCGACACCAGCATGGTGATCCGGAGCGCATGGGAGAAGATATCCACCAGCCTGCCCACAGCGCCATTATCGTCAACCTCCAGGGACATGGCAGGCAGAGTGGCCAGGCTGACTGCGGCGCCGAATATCCCCATGGGCAGTTGCACCACCCTGTTGGCGTAATACAGGTAGGACACACTCCCCTCGGGGAGAAATGAGGCCAGGATTGTGTCGATGAGCAGGCTGATCTCCACTGCGGCCATTCCGATCGCCGCCGGGATCATCAGTGTCCCGATCCGCAGCGTATCCTTATCCTTGAAATCAAAAAGCGGCTTGTATACGAACCCCAGTTTTACAATCTGGGAGTATTGCAGCGCCAGTTGCGCCACTCCTCCGATAAGCACTCCTGCCGCCAGGCTCATCACAGGTCGTTCGAACATATCCCGCAACAGGTATGCGCTCAATATTATCGAAAGGTTGAGCAGCACCGGCGCCGTGGCGGGGACGAAGAATCTGCCCATGGAGTTGGACATTCCCATCAGCGCCGAGGCCAGCGATATCAACAGAATGTATGGGAACATTATCCAGGTCAGATCCACCGTAAGGCCAAACAGTTTGGGGTCGTCCATAAATCCCGGCGCGATCACCATGACCACCAGGGAGGTGGCCACCATACCGATGACCACCACCACCACCAAAACCATGGTCATGAGGGTCAACAGGTTTCTCCCCAGGCGAAAGGCGCCTGGACGGTCCTTGCGCAGCTTTTCTGAAAATACCGGGACCATGGCGGCGGTGAGCGCTCCTTCGGCGGTGTATCGACGCAGAAGGTTGGGGATTCTGAAGGCGATGAAAAAGGCGTCCGCCACCTCCCGCGCGCCAAAGAAATGAGCTATGACCATGTCCCGGAGAAAGCCGGTGATCCTGGAGAGCAAAGTGGCCAGCCCCACAAAGCCAGCGGTTTTAGTAACCCGTTTTTTCAGTCCCTCGGTATCTTCGGTCGGGGATCTGTCAGATGTCATCTTCAAAAAGATCTGAGGTTAGATCCTTGCCAAGAATCTCTTTGATCGAATGGCGCAGGTAATCATGGATCTCTTTTGTGGATCCCAACTCCACAACCCTGGAGGCCATTTTCCTGGCGTCCTCCATCCGGACAGAGCGGATAGTCTTTTTCATCATTGGGATGGAATGGGGATCCATGGAAAGCTCCCGGACGCCGCCAAAACCGAGCAGGAGCAGGGCGTATACCGGATCCCCGGCCATTTTGCCACACACGGAGACATCCACTCCCCCTTCTCCGGCGGCGCGGATGACCATTTGCAGCATCCGCAGTATGGCGGGCGAAAGAGGCTGATACAGGTACGCCACCCACTCGTTCACCCTGTCGATGGCCATGGCATACTGGATCAGGTCGTTGGTGCCAATGGAGAAAAAATCACAATGGGCCGCCAGTTCCCTGGCTATCATCACCGAGGATGGGGTCTCTATCATTATCCCCACTCTTATCGGGTCCTTGAATGGTATTCCCTCTTTGCGCAAATCCTCTTTCACCTCGTCCAGGATGGAGTTGGCCTGTTGCAGCTCCTCCAGAGTGGTGATCAACGGATACATGATCTGTATGTTCCCGTGGGCGGAGGCGCGAAGGATGGCCCGAAGCTGGGTTTTGAACATGGAGACATGGGCCAGGCTGAACCGGATCGCCCGCAGGCCCAGCGCGGGGTTCTGCTCCGCCCCCTGCCCCCGGTTGAAATTGGCCAGTTTGTCCCCCCCCAGGTCGAAGGTTCGTATTATCGCCTCTTTCCCTTCCAGAAACTCCGCCAGTTTCCTGTAATCCTGATATTGCTCCTCCTCCCCCGGCTGCTTGGCGCTGCGCAGGAACAGGTACTCGGTCCGGAAAAGCCCAACTCCCTCCGCGCCATGTTTTTGCAGGTGGGAAAGGTCGTTGGAGGATTCGATATTGGCCATGATCCGGACGGTTTCGCCATCGAGAGTGGTGGCATCCAGGTCTATCTGCTCGTGCAGTTCCTTGTCCGCATAGATGAACTTCTGCCGTTTGGTGTTGTACTCGAGGAACTGCTCCCTGCTGGGGTTGCTCACCACCATTCCCGAGCTTCCGTCGACTATCAGTGTGTCCCCGGTGCGGACCCCGGAGGCCAGGGTCTTCAACCCCACCACCGCAGGGATATCCATGGAAGCGGCCAGGATGCCTGCGTGGGAAGTTTTTCCTCCGGCGTCGGTGGCGATGCCCAGCACTTTTCGTGTGTCCAGTTTCAAGGTATCCGCCGGAGTCAGGTCGTGGGCCACCAGGATCACCGGCTCCACCAGCGAAGCGTCCACTTCTTCGCTGAGGATAAGGTTCCGCTGGAGCCTTTCCACTGCGCTTTTTATGTCCAGCAGCCGATCCCGGAAGTATCCATCCCGGATTTTCGTGAACCGGGAAGAATATTCCTCCAGCACGGTCTTCAGCGCCCACTCGGCGTTATGCTTCTCCTTGCGGATATGCTCCTCGATCTCCCGGATCAGGGTCGGATCTCTGAGAATCTGGGCGTGGGTGTTCAAAAGCATGACAGGCAGCTCCCCCGGCATTTCCTCCAGGGCGCCTTCCCTTATGTTGTTTATCTCCTGCTGGGACGACTCCACAGCGGCATGAAAACGCTCGATCTCGTCTTCAATCTCCTCGGGGGCTATCAACTGACGCAGGACGCAGAAATATTGCTCGTCCAGCACATAGGCCTTGCCGATGGCGATCCCGGCGGAGGCGGGAATTCCTTTTACAATCCTGCCGTTGGTTGCCTGCGCGTTCATGGTTTTCCCTTTATCCTTCTGCGAAACCGGACTGTATCAGGCTGGCCAGGTTTTCCACCGCCTCTGGCCCATCGGGGCCGATGGCTTTTATCATCAGGGTGTCGCCCGCCTGGGCGATAAGCAATAACAGCTCATCCATTTTTTTGGCGTCGGCGGCGGAGCCCTCTTTTTCCACTATGATCCGGGATTCATAGGTCATCGCCATGCTCGCCAGCCGGAAAGAGGCCCGGGCGTGCAGACCCCATTTGTTGACCAGGGTGACCCTGGCCTGGGATTCCACGGTCATGGCGCAGATCCAACGCCCGATCGGCAAGGCGTTCCTTTCATCATTTTTTCTTTCCGGAAAGAACTTCGGAGGCTATGAAGATATTCTCCCGGCCGTATTCGCGAAGCACCAGCGCCCTCTTCGCCAGAGGCATATCATCGGCCAGGGTGGTGGAGTGGAGCAACATGGGCAGGTTCACCCCTGCTATGATTTCGATGTTCTTTTCCTCAAGCAGGGAAAGGGCGATATTGGAGGGGGCTCCGCCGAACAAGTCTGTGAACACCAGCACCCCGGTCTGCCCCATCAGCTTGTCCACGGCGTCTTCCACAATCCGTCGCGCCCTGTCCACATCCAGGGCGTGGTCGATGGCCAGGGCCTGGTAGTTTGGCCGTTTGCCGCTGATGAATTCCAGGGCGGAGAGCATCTCGCCAGCCAGGGCCCCATGAGCAATCAGAAGATGGCCCGTGGGCTTGGCTTTGTTATCTTCACCATTCCCCATATTTATTTGTACTTTTCTCTTGTATAAAGGCCGGTTATCCCAACTTGTCGTCTTCTTCCATGATCAGCGCGTATATATCCTCGGAAGTGTAGGCTTTGCTCATTTTTTCCCGGAATCCCTTGCTTTTCATCAGGCGGGAAATCCGGGCCAGGGCCTTTAGGTGATATCCGGTGGAGTTGTCCGACGCCAGCAGGAGGAATATCCACTTCACTGGTTTGTCATCCACAGAGTAATACTCTATTCCTTTTTCGGAGCGTCCAAACGCCCCCACCAATGGCGGCAGGCCCTTGATTTTGGCGTGGGGTATGGCCACCTCATCGCCAATGCCTGTGGACCCCAGTTTTTCCCTCTCCATAAGGGCCTTGAATATGGTTTCCACATCGGAAGGTTCCCCCTCGATCCGGACTTGCTCTGTCAGCTCTCGCAAGGCTTCCTCCTTTCCGGAGGAAGCCAGCGATGCCACGCAGTTTTCAGGCTGAAGGAAATCTGTGATTTTCAAGGGCGTACACCTCTTCGCAGTAAAGCCATGGATCAGTCTTCGCTGCCGGCTATGACCTGGGTGACGTCCTTGCGCTTGTCCTGGATTTTCCCCTTCACTTTTTTGGCCTGGCGGTCGATCTTGTCCATGACCTTGTCGATGGCGGCGTACAGGTTGTCGGTTTTCTCCATGCCATGCAGATCAACCCCGTTGGCGTGGATTGTCACTTCGGCAATGTGCAAAAGCTTCTCCACTTTCAACGTCACATGGGCGTTTATGGTGGTGTTAAGATATTTGCGCACTTTGGCCACTTTTTCCTCGGCGTATTGCCTTATGGCTGGTGTCACTTCCACATGATGTCCTGTAATTGTAATTTGCATTTTCCTCTCCTATGGATCCTTTCTGGATCATAAAAACAGTTTCTTCCTTTTGGAAGTGGATGGTATTTTCAGCTCTTTTCGATACTTGGTGACTGTCCTGCGCGCTATCCTGACATTCTTCTCCTTCAGGATAGCCGCGATCTGGTCGTCTGTATATGGTTTACTGGCGTCTTCTTCCTTACATATTATCCTTATCATCTCCTTGACTCTAACGGAGGACATATCGCTTCCCACGAAGCTGCCCACCGCTGAATGAAAAAAGAACTTTAGCTCAAATAGCCCCTGGGGGGTGTGGATATATTTGTTGGTGGTCACCCGGCTGATGGTGGATTCGTGCATCCCGATATCCTCGGCCACATCTTTTAGCACCAGAGGCTTGAGGAATTCGAGTCCGTTGTCCATGAACTCTCTTTGAAATTTGCACAGGCTTCTGCCCACCTTGAGCATTGTCTGGCGACGTTGCTCTATACTCTTTATCATCCACAACGCGCCTCGAAACTTCTCCTCCACGTATTCCCGGGTCTGGGTGGTGTCTTTCGATTTGTTTTTCAATATGGACTGATAATAGGAGTTTATCCGAAGCCGGGGGATATCTTCGTCGTTCAGATAGACCTGGTACTCGTTGTCCACCTTCACCACATAAAGATCCGGCGTGATATACACCGCCTCCTCCGGGTTGTACTCCAGCCCCGGCTTGGGATCGAATTCCTTTATGATTCGCACCGCATCGATGATATCCTCCTGGGTCACATCCATCGATTTGGCGATTTTTTTGTAATTCCTTTCGTCCAGCTCTTCCAGATGGCTCTGGATCAGCTTCTCCACCACGGTTCCCTTCAACTTGGCGCTGTGGGCCTGCAACAACAGGCATTCCTTCAGGTCTCTGGCCCCCACCCCCGGCGGATCGAAGCTTTGCACCAGAATCAGCGCATCCTCAATTGCTTCCACATCAACTTCCGCTTCTTTGGCCAGTTCCTCCAGGCTCTCCACCAGGTAGCCTTCCATGTTGATGTTGCCGATTATCAGCTCTCCCAGGCGCTCTTCCTCTTCGTCCAGGGCCGAGGCGCCAAGCTGCCACATAAGATGGGCTTCCAGGCTCTCTTTTTGCCGCAGGGTGTTTTCGATGCTGGGAAACTCCGTGTTCCCATCTCCCGTGCGCCCTTCATAGAGGTCGTTCTGCATATATGTGTCCCAGTCCACATCGTCTTTCTTTTCGGGAGATTTCCCATCCTCCAGGGTGGTTTGCTCCTCGAAGACTTTTTCCTGGGGCTGGATAGACTCTTCCTCCTGGTTGGGCGCTTCGGCGGCTTCGCTTCCGGTGGTCTCCAGCGCTTCCTCCCCCTCTTCCTCCAGAAGGGGGTTTTGCTCCAATTCGTTACGAATTGCCTGGATAAGCTCCAGCCTGGTCATGGGCAGCAGTTTGATCGCTTGCTGGAGCATGGGCGTCATAACCAGGCGTTGCGCCTGGCGCATCTGAAGCTTTAATTCTATGCCCATATCTTTATGATTCTCGCCTCTTTTCCTTGAAAGATTCTATTTTAGCGAAAAATCCTCTCCTAAATAGATTTTTCTGGCCCGTTCCGAGGAGGCGATCTCTTCCGGCGTCCCTTCCTCCAGCACGCAACCCTCGCTTATAATATAAGCCCTGTCGGTTATTCCCAGGGTGTATCTTACGTTATGATCGGTAATTAATACGCCAATTCCCATCTCTTTTAGTTTCAGCACTATCTTCTGGATATCCCCCACTGCGATCGGGTCTATGCCAGCGAAGGGCTCGTCCAACAGGATGAAGGATGGGTTGGCGCACAACGCCCGGGCTATCTCCAGCCTCCTGCGCTCCCCTCCGGATAGCGATACCGCCTTTTCGGAGGATATGTGACTTATCCCAAACTCCTCCATCAGTTCCTCTGTCCGGCGGACCCTTTCGAACCGGGTGTATGGAAGGGTTTCCATAATGGCGTATATGTTCTGAAAAACCGTCAGCTTCCTGAAAACCGATGGCTCCTGGGGAAGATAGCCTATCCCGATCCTGGCCCTTTGAAACATGGGCAGATAGGTTACATCCTCATCGCCATAATACACTTTTCCCGAGTCACAGCGGGTCAGCCCAACTATCATGTAAAATGTGGTGGTTTTGCCCGCGCCGTTGGGCCCCAATAGCCCCACCACCTCGCCGCTGTTCATGGTCAACGACACTCCATTGACCACATTCCTGTTCCTGTACGCCTTGAACAGGTTCTCGGATCTGAGGGACATCACCGGTTTTTTATTCTTTTCCTCGCCCGGTGGATTCTTCTTCTCTTCGGGCGTCACTTCTTTATGCATCGGCGAATACACCAAATCCTTTTGTCTGGCTTGCGGAGGCGCCCAAGATTCGTTTACTCATTTTTCTGTATTATAATCGGCTTGAGGCCCATTTCGCTTCGGATACGGCTGGCGGCTGTTTCAGCCTCTTCCGGGCTCTGATAGCGCCCCACCTTAACACGGTACCATGTTCCGGTTTTCAGTTGCGCTTTCTCCACGAATACCGTGAATCCTCTGGAGGTCAGTTTATCCGCCATCTCCGAGGCGTCTTCCATATTGGGGAAGGAGGCCGCCTGGACCACATATACCGGACCTGAGATCGCAGAATGCTGAGGCGCATGTTTCTCCGCCACAGGTGGCCTTTCCGGCGATGCTGCGCGTTCCCTTTCCATGGGTTGCTCCGGCGGCGCCGCATCCTCGCCGAATATGGTGATGACGGAGCGTTTTTCCGCTCCGCCGTATATTTTCATATCCTCCGTCTGGAAATAGTAAACCACCTTTTTTCCGGATGCCGTGGTCCTCTCATCCTGCAAAAAAGCGTCTCCAGTAATCTCGATGCGCTCCTGCTCCCCCGTTTTGGGATTTACGTTAAAATATTCCGCTGTGTCCCCGGTGGCGGTTTTGTTGTCCCGCACAATTTTCACCGACCCTCGGGCCACGATTCTTTTGAACTCACGCTGCTCCTCATCGGTCCAGACGGTCATCTCGTCTGTCTTTATGGTAAGTTTCCCTTTCACCGCCACCACCGACCCTGAAAAGATGATTTTCCTGTTTTTCTTGTCGGTGATCATTTCGTTGGAGGTGATTTTAAGGGGAGCCTTATTATCCGCGGATCCCTGCTGCGCCTTGCTGGCCGCCTGGGCATGGCCCGAGGTGAGGGCCAGGATTATGACCAGCGTTGCCAGTATTCGAGCGCAGGTCATTTCCTGCCGCTGAATATGGCGGTCACGCCGCCGCTGATCCTGGCCATACCTGCCATGGTATCCACTTCCAGAGCGCTCCCTTTTATCACGAAGTTTCCTCCGAATATTTTCACCAGCGAATCACTGGAGAGGGTTTTCTTCCCTTCATACCAATATAGCTTTTCAGTGTACATCGCCCTCCCCTCGCCATCCATCACCAACACGCCGCCATTGGCCGTCACGTCCTTTGTGTCGTTATCCAGCAGCCCGTCCCTGGCGATGATGGTCGTCCGCCCGGATCCTTCGCCATATGACACCATGGAAAAGTTGGTCAAATTTATCCGTTTGCGATCCTCCGATATAACAGCTTTCTCCGACTTTATTCGAAGGGTTATCTTGTTGTCCTTCTTCTCCAGCAACTGCGCCCACTGGATCGCCATCTCCTCACCTTCCATCAGCGCGTTGGCCACGATGGCCGCAGGCGCCTCTGTCTTCTTGCTGACGACGAACCATATCATCAGCCCGACCATCCCCGCGATGGAGAGGGCCAGGAAAATCCGAAATATCGGTGAGTTTACAAACATAGGCAATTAGTGTGCCATACCGCCATATGCTTTGTAAACGTCTATCCGGAGATATCGTATTGCGTTGTTATACATTGAGTTAGCGCGGAGCCTAACTCCGTGCCACACTCCAGCGCAATCTCCCGGGCCGTCTGGGATATTTCTTTGAGTTCCACCACCAATGTGACGCCCAGCTCCAAATCCAGCGGAAGCTTGTCCGCCCATTCGATTATCGTTATTCCGTCGAACGCCGTGTCGAAAAGCCCGATGCTCTCGAAATCCTCCGGTGAATCTATCCTGTACAAATCCGCGTGCCTGATGGGGGATTTTGCCCGATATTCGTTGATCAACGTGAACGTGGGCGACCTGGCCCATGATCCGGGAGCCATACCGATCCCCTTGCACAATCCCTGGGTGAAGGTGGTTTTCCCCGCTCCCAATTCTCCAATCAGCAGAACCATATCCCCAGGTTTCAAAATCGAGCCTATGGCCTCGGCCAGGGCCAGTGTGGTTTCCACGCTCGACAAAACCCGCTTCAAACGCGTCGTCGATCCGTCGCGGGTGGGCCAGCTTATGGTCATTCAATCTCTCCTTGCATGCTAAACTAGTCTACATGACACGCCATCAAGACAAAAGCCAACTTCCACCGTCGTGTCGGCTGACCCTGCTGCTGATCCGCCATGGAAAAACGGAGGCGAACCAGACCGGCGTCATCCAGGGCCATGCGGACAGCCCGCTGACGGAGGTGGGAATCCGGTCTTCCGTGGTGAAAGCGGACAAGTTGGCGCCCTTTCCGGTTTCAGCCATATATTGCAGCGACCTGCCCCGCGCCCGATCCACCCTGGCCATCATCCAGAAGCGATCGCCAGACCTTCCGGCGCCGACTTTCACCAGCGTATTGCGGGAAATAGATTTTGGCGAATATACCGGCTCGGTGAAGCAGGATATCTGGGAGACAATAAAAAGACATAAATCCACCACGTCCATAAAATATCCGGGAGGCGAATCGGGGGACGATCTGCGGGCCAGGGTGGAGGAGTTCATCCACGACGCCTGCCGGCAACACCATGGGGAGCATGTGCTGGCCATCTCGCATTATGGCGTCATAGAGACCATGGTGAAACGCTATGCCGGTTTTCCCGCCGAAGATTATTTCCAGATAGACGAAGAGACGGTGGTAGTCCTGGGTTTCGATGGGGCGACGGCTGGCATGACCCTGCTGTAGGCTGTGTCATTCATGACGGATCACCATTGATTTGAGTTTCTTCTGCTTCTCGATTTTCTCCGCCACTTCCTTCGCTATCTCCCGGGAGCTATAAACCCCCACTCGCACCCTGTGCCACGTTTTCCCTTTTATCACCGCTTTTCTGCTATAGGCTGGGTAGTTATTCTGGATCAGGGAGTCCATCAACCTCTTTGCGTCTTCCTCCTTCATGAAGGAAGCCACCTGCAAAGTATATTTCGGGCCGGAGGGGGCTTTCTCTCTGGCGCTTGCTGCTTTTGTGGTGGCCGCCCTGGCAGCCCCTGCCCTGGCAGCCTCGGCGCTGGGGGAGGTGGGATTATCGTCCTTCGTGGACTTGGCCACCAGCTTTGGCTTTGGAGTGGCGCCGGCGCTCTTTTCTGGCGAAGTGCGCCACACAGGGGTCGTCTGCTTTGCAGAGTTTGGTTGCTTCTGGGGTACGAAGGCGGATTTTGGCGGAGGTGGGGATTCTGGATCGGCGGCTGTATTCCCTGGCTCCCGGGTGGGGGTTTCCACGGCCTGTTTGGGCGGGATTACACGCTTGATGACATGTTTTCCCACATTCGGGGAGCTTTTCACCAGCATGTCGGGCTGCTCGTCCATCTTGTTTTGCGTTTCCGAAGAACCGCCATAGAAATAACCGGCGGTGAACGACAGAACAAAACCCAGCAAAGCTATGGCGCCAAGTTGAACAAGCCTGATCTTCTGGATGGTTACGAGTTCAGGTTTCATATTCTCCTCGGTTTAGATATTATCACATTTTATCCGGAGCGTTAATACCCAGAATCCCCAATCCGTTCTTCAGGATCATCTGCGTCGCCATCACCAGCGACAGCCTGGCGGCGGATAGAGCCTCGTCCTCCCCCACCACCCGGTTGTGTTTATAGAAATGGTGGAACAGCCCGGCCACTTCATACATATACTGGGTCAGGTGATGAGGCTGGAAGCTGCTGGCCGCCACCTCCACAATTTCCGGAAGCTCCATAAGCTTGCGTATCAGCCGCAGTTCCCCTTCGCCGGTCAGCAGCTCCGGATTCACATGCTGAAAGTCTGGCGTCGCCACCCCCTTTTCCTCCGCCTGCCGGAAGATGCTGCTGCAGCGGGCATGGGCGTACTGGACATAGAACACCGGGTTTTCACTGCTCTGGCTTTTGGCCAGTTCCACATCAAATTCCATCTGGCTGTCGGAGGAGCGCATAAGGAAAAAATAGCGCACGGCATCGGCGCCCACCTCGTCCATGATCTCCCGCAGAGTGGTGAACACTCCTTCCCTGGTGCTCATGGCGTATGTCTGGCCCCCCTTTTTAAGACTCACCAGCTGGACCAGACGGACCACCAGCTTGTCCGGATCCCCCCCCAAAGCGGATATCACCGCCTTCATCCGGGGCACATAGCCATGGTGGTCCGCGCCCCATATATTCACAAGAGTGCTGAAGTTGCGATCCAGCTTCGTCTTGTGATACGCGATATCCGCCGCCAGGTATGTGGTGACCCCGTTGGCGCGGCGCACCACCCGGTCCTTTTCATCCCCCTGCTCATCGGTCTTCAGCCAAAGAGCTCCATCTTTTTCATATATCCGCTCCTGCTCGAGCATCATATCGATCAGCTTCTCCACCGAGCCGGACTCATGGAGGGTCTTCTCTGAATACCAGATGTCGAAATGGACGTTAAAATCCGCCAGGTCTTTCCGGATCCCCTCCATTATGTTTTCCGCGGCGAAATCCCTGGCGATGGCCAGCGCCTCGGCTTCGGGGGCGGATAGGATATCGGGCCCATGTTTTTCCATGAACGCCCTGGCCACATCCTTCATATACTCCCCCTTATACGCCGGCTCCTCCGCCAGGATCTCCCCGGCCAGCTCCCTGGCGCGCAAAAGGGTGGATCGCCCCAGGTTGTCCATCTGCAAACCGACGTCGTTGGTGTAGTACTCCCGCACCACATCGTATCCGGCCCATCGCAGGATGCTGGCCAATGCGTCCCCCACGGCGGCGCCCCGGCCATGCCCGATGTGCAGGGGGCCGGTGGGGTTGGCGGAGACGAACTCCACCATAACCTTCTCCCCCTTGCCTATCTCCACCCTGCCGAAGCTCTCTTTTTCTCGAAACACCCGGCCTAGCTCCCGAGCCCAGCGCACGGGTCTGAGCCGGAAGTTTATAAATCCCGGCCCCGCCACCTCCACGGTTTCGAACAGATCGTTCTTCCGCAGGATGGCGGTCAATAGTTCCGCCAGGTCCCTTGGCTTCTTTTTCAGTCTGGAAGCCATTATCATCGCCAGGTTGGTGGAGAAGTCTCCAAATTTTTCCTCCCTGGGATGCGACACGTCAAACGCTCCTGGGTTCGCGCTGCCCCAGCCCTCCTGGTTATCCAGTTCTATAAAAGCCTTTTCTATCTCTTTTCTTACAGTATTTTTCATAGTTTCCCTGATATTGGCGCGATCTGTCTCCGCCTGGGGCGGGTTCCCATATATTACGCGATTTGGGGAAAAAGATCAGTGAAAGGTTATATACCGTAGAAAAGCCAGACGCCGAGCACTGTCACCAGGATGAAGATAACCGTCATACCGCCACCGGCCCTGATGTAGTCCACAGTGCGATACCCCCCCGGCCCCATCAGCAGCGCGTTAACCTGGTGGGTGGGGAGAATGAAGGAATTGGACGCTACCAATCCCACCACCAGCGCCGCCATTCGCGGATCCGCCCCGGCGCCCTGGGCCATATTCCATGCCAGGGGGACCAGAAGCACCGTGGCGCCCACGTTGGAGATCACCAGGGTGAATGCCGTGGAGAGGATCGCTATCACCACCATAAGGGTGACAGGAGAGACCGTCCCAATCAGCGACAAAGTGTGCTGGGCGATATAGGCTGCGGCGCCGCTTCTTTCCGTGGCCACCCCCAGAGGTATCAGTCCTCCCAGCAGAAAGACCGTGCGCCAGTCCACGCTTTTATATGCCTCGTCCACACTGAGCACCCGCAGCAGGATCATGGCCAGAGCCCCGGTCATGAGGCAGTTGGAGAGGGTCAATTTCAGGTCGAACACATCCATGCCGATAACCATGGCGATGGTGAGCCCGAAAGCGAAAAGGGCCGCCGCCGCCTTGTCCTTGCGGAATAATTCAAATCCCGCAGGGCCTGCGAACAGAAGATCCGGCGAGGTTCTCATCCTGGAGAAGCTTTCCCACACCCCGTGCAACAGCAAGGTGTCTCCCTGCTTCAGTGGAATGTCCCCTATCCCCGCCACAAAAACCATCCCCTCCCGATACAGCGCCACCGGCATTATCTGGAACTTCTGCTGGAATCCTTCCTTTCGCAATGTGGAACCCGTCAGGGGTGAATCCGGCGCCACCACCGCCTCCAGCAGCCCCGCGTTTTCCACTGCCATATCCTCACGGAATATCTCCTTTTCCGGGTGGATATGGAACCCGAAATGGGTCGCCATCTTCTTGATGTTCTCCTCCTCCCCTATGACGGCCAGGACATCCCCGGCCAATACGCGGTGGGTTCTTAAAGGGGAGATCACTTTTTCCGTTCCCTCTTTTCTGGCCCTTCCGATAACTGTGACCAGAAAGGCTTTTCGCAGGGCCAGGTCCTCCAGGGTTTTTCCGCTTTCGGCAAAATCCTGCGGCACGGCCAATTCCATGATCTTCTGCGTGGCGCTGTATTCCTTCAGGATGCGCAGCGCTCCGCTTTTCGGCTCTCCCTTGGCTCCTTTTTGCTCCGGCAGGATATGTTTGCCCAGGAAAATAAAATAAGCCAACCCGGAGGCCAGCAACATCAGCCCGATGGGAGTGACGGAAAATAGGCCGAAGTGCTCTGTCCCCGGCGGCAACAGGTCGTTGAGCAGGATCAGGGGGCTGGAGCCCACCAAGGTCACAGTTCCGCCCAATATGGCGCAATATCCCATGGGCATCAATAGCCGGGATAGGGGGATGTTCATGTGTCGGCTCACCCGCATGGTGGCGGGGAGAAACAGCGCCGCGGCTCCGATGTTCTGCATAAAGCTGGATATTATCCCCACCGCGCCGCTTATCCCCAGCACCACCCTGGGGTAGCTGTCCCCGGCAAAGCGGACGATCGGCGCCGCCACTTTGTTCATGATTCCGGTTTTGTCCAAACCGGCCCCCAGGATTATGACGGCTATAATCGACACCACCGCGTTGGAGGACAATCCGGCGAACGCCTCCTTGGGGCCCACAAGCCCCAGTATCGGCAACATAACCATAATGATTATCGCCACCACGTCCACCCGGACCAGTTCCGTGACAAAGAGGAATATGGCCACGGCGATGACTATGATCACCGTGATGATCTGGGGTGTAAGCGCTACCGGCTCCATCTTTCCCTCATTTTTGTTTCCACCATTCCCCGGCTCATTTCGTCCTCTCCCATGGCAATATCAATCAGAATACATGAACGTGGGGATGGACATGTTTTTCTCGTCACTCTCCCCAAAATATTCCGGCTCCACCAGCACCAGCCTGATATTCCCTTCCCTGGCCATGATCTGCCTGGTGACCTGGTCCAGCTGGCCCATGCCCCATTCGCTTTTGAATTGCACTTTCCTGGTCCATGCCTGGCCCCCGAATTTTTCCGTGGAGGCCCGGGCCTGATCCCGAAGGATATCAAGCAGCTTTTCCCCCGCTTCCCCCTGATACCGCCGCATCTCCCTTTTCCCCAATCGGAAAAGGTTCAGGGCCACTATGGAATAGCCAAGTCTCTGGGCCAATCCGAGAGAGTAGTCCATAAGCATGGGGGAAAAGCCATCCTCGGTCCCCACCACCAGCAGGGCGGTATTCTTGTTCTTTTCGCCAGAAGGATCCGCTTCTTTTTTTTCCGTGTCTTGGCTCATGTCAGGACAATCTTTCTTTTCCGATCCTTATGTTATACCCTCACCGCCGCATTCAGCCCCAGGGAACACACAATATTATGTATTGATTACGGTACGGAAAAAATGATTCACCTCCTTTGCCCAATAGGGACAGGCAGGAGGCATTTTCTGGTGGATTCCGGGTTGGTCAGCCCGGGACAATGGATGGCTCTGGCATGGTGGGCGGCGCCGGTTCCGGTTTCATCCCTTTGCTCCGTCCCCTTCATTATCCGGGGCCTTGGGTTTTGGCTCCTCTTTTTCCTGCTCCGGGAAAGTGGTCTGCATTATTTTGTCCACCATGGTGTTTGGCGACTGGAATATTTTGCGCTCTTCCTCCATGGACATCCCGGCCCTGTCCACCTCCGAGCGCACTTCGCGCATCGACCGGGTGAGTTCTGCATAACCTCTACCCAGGCTTCGGGCGATCTCCGGCAGCTTCGAGGGCCCCAGCACCACCAGGGCCACCACCAGGATGACCATCATTTCCGTAAATCCAATTCCAAACATGGTTTATTCCTTTTTACTTTATAGCTAGATTTTCCCAGATTCCACTTCGCCTGACAAGCGATCCGGAACCGGCCCGGTTTCCTCGCCCGCTTCGTCAGGAAGCGCCGCCCGCAGAGCCTGCATCACCAGGGCAAAGGAAGAGCTGCTGTATAGCAGGCCCGCATGCCCGCATATGTCCACCACCTCGAAGCTGTCCGCCAGGGGATGGGAGGAGTTGGTGTATGGGATCACCAGTTCATCATATACCGCGCCGATGCAGAAGAAGGGCGCCTGGGGCCGACGAGAAGAGGTTCTGGTGAAATAAGGATTCTGCGGGTGCAGCGCCCTGCCGGCGGAGGAGAGGCCCAGGGCCGCCAGGCGGCTTCCCCGCAGCGGGGCTCCAGTGGTCACCAGCGCCACCACTCCTCCCCGCTCGGTTCCATATTCGCATGCATAGTCATGGGCGATCACTCCCCCCATGCTGTGGCCGATCAGCGCCACTCCCTGGGCGCCGGTGGCTTCATGGGCGGCCACGATAAAGTCGCGCAGTTTGTCGCGTTTTTCCTCCAGGCTTCCCCGGGTGGATGGGTAATCGTAAATGGCGATATTCCTTATCCCCCGAAACCGCAATCGCTGCTTCATTACCCACATATTGGCGCCGGTGCTCATCAATCCATGGATAAGCACCACCAAGGGCGCCCCCTTGACGGCGCTCGCTCCGGAGGGGATGGAGCTTCGACGGCCAGATAGCCGCAGAGCGCCCCCCGCCAGCAGAAAAAACCCATTTGCCACGCAATAAACATACTCCGCCACAAATGACCGGACTGGCCGCCAGAATTGGCGGGTCACCGTCTTTGTCATGGAGAAAGCCGGATCGAACCGGTTTATGGAAAGATCGTACCATCGGATGGTGTACAGGAAGAGAAGAAACAGCCCCAGCGCGGCCAGGAGAAGACCGGTGACCACCAAGACAACGGTTATCATATTTTGCTCAAGGCCAAAAGCCCCAGGCCCCCTATCATCATCATGAAGCCCATCACCCGCAGGTTGCTGTCCTCCATTTCCATGATCTGGGCCATCAACGCCTTCAGCTTGTCCGGCATGGTGAAATATGGAATCCCCTCAAAGATCATCACGATCCCCACAATCATAAATACAGTCTTTAACATTTCGCTTTGCCCAATCGTCATTTAATTATAGATCCCGCGTTTGCCGCGCGGGGATATATTCGCCTCGGTTCCTTCTTCCCTTCCATTATGGCAAATCCTGCATCTTCCTGATAAGCTGAAACAGTCGCTATTTTCATTTGCCACTATCATGGAACCGGCGACCGGGAAAGCGCTGTTGCGCCGCCAACTTTTTGATAAGGGGTTTTGCCACATATGCCAATCAGGTTCCGCGCAATGTTGGGCCGGGAAAAAACCATCCTGTACTCCTTTATAATATTGCTGCTGGCCTGCCCTCTTCCCCTGGGCTCCAACAGGCCCTGGTCCTGGTCCATCCTGGCGATGGCGGCTGGTATCCTGACCTTATGGCTGGGGGCGTTGATGGTCAAAGACTCCTCCAAAAGTCTCTTTCCCTCCGGGGTCTTTTGGTGGGTGGTGGCGCCTTTTCTCCTGGTCCTTGCCTGGTCCGCCGCCCAGGCCTATCTGCCTCCGCCGGAGGGTTGGGAGGATCCGCTGTGGAGCCAGACCGCCGCCGCGCTGGAAGAACCGGTGGCGCCATGGATGAGCCTGGATCCGGCCGCCACCAGGACCGCCTTGATGCGGCTGGCCGCTTATGGCGCCTTGTTTTATCTGTCCCTTACTCTATGCCGACGCCACAGCCGGGCCAGGCAGCTTTATTCCTGGATCACCGCTGGGGCCGTCGCCTATTCGCTGTATGGAATAATCATTTATCTGTCCGGCGCCAGGATGATCCTTTGGTACAAGCAGGAGGAGCTGGCGCGCTATTTTGAAGATGATGTGGTGTCCACTTTCCTCAACCACAACCATTTCGCCACATACGCGGGGCTGGGGCTTGTTTGCCTTCTCGGCTTGACAGCGGACAGAATCCCGCGTCTATTATCCTCGGTGGGGGAAAGCGCCCAAATCAGCTCCGAGGAAACCGGCGACCTGGGGGTTAATGTGATTGTCATATCTCTCGCTTTCGCCATCCTTGTCAGCGGGATTGTGCTTTCCCATTCCAGGGCGGGCCTTATTTTCACTTTTCTTGCCGTGGCGCTCTACTTATTGATTTTTGTTTTGTCCTCCAGGTGGGCTTTGGCCATTCGCGCCGGTCTGGCCGTGGCTCTTGCAGGGCTGACAGCTCTTGTGTACATGGTGGGCGGGTATGGTTTCGAAAAGCGGATGGAGCGTCTGGAGGAGAGCGGCGTGCTGCGATTCGCCATATATGAGATCACCGAAGAGGGGATCGCTTTTCGCCCCTGGTCGGGAGTGGGTCACGGAGCGTATATTCACTCCATAAAGCGGCACAAAAATATAGGGCTTTATCACCAGATAGATCAGGCGCATAACGTGTATCTGGAAACCGCCATGGAATTGGGTGTTCCAGTTTCACTGGCCCTTTTGGCCGTCTTTCTGGCCATGTTTGTCATCCTGCTCCGGGGTGTTTTTCGCAGAGGCAGGGGAAGAGTGTTCTCCGCGGTTGGTCTTTGCGCCATGGCGCTGGTGGGGACGCATTCCCTGTTCGAGTTCTCCATGCAGATCCCGGCTGTCGCCGCCACTTTTTCCGCCATTGCCGGGGCCGCCTGCGCCCGCTCTTTTTCATCGCGCCAGAGTTGATCCTCGGTCGGCGGATTCCCCAGCCATAATCCACCCTGCGCGGTGGGCGGCAATGGCTGCCTCCCTATTGTTTTATGGCCGTCGCTATTTCACGGATGATGGAATTTTTCTCCATCAGCGCCGCCAGTCTTTTGGGCTTTTGCTCCTGCAGCAACCTGGCCTCTTCATATACCATCATCCTGGTGTCGTCTCCCAGATTTTCCCACAGATATGCGCTCATGGAAAGCCGATACTCCGCCAGTTGCAGTTCATAGGGGCCGGTGCGGTATGACATGTCCATGGCCGCGGCGGCTTTTCCCTTCTGCTCCAGCTTTACGTTTATATACGCCAGCCGAAGCCATGCATGGGGATTGGCGGGTTGGAGCGAGAGGGCGGTCTGTTGGGCCTCCAGGGCCTGGGCCATTATCTCTCCCCTTTTTGGGGAGCCTGCCGGCTGTTTGTTGGCCAGGTGGATGCGGGCCATGGATATCTCATTCCATCCCTCGCCGGATTCTGATACCGCAGAAGACATCTCTCTGGATTGGATCAGGACTTCCAGGCCTGCTTGCTGGACCTCCATGCTGTTTTCCATCTGTCCCAGGGTGGAGTCTCCCGGCAGGTGTATGAGGCTTTCAACAAGCCTGGGGGCGGCGTATAGCGCAAGGGCCATGCCGAACAGGAGGGGAAGATATCTGGCGGAGTGGAGTTTCATTTTATTCTGCCCCCGTTCCGGAGGAGGATCAACCGTAGTTGTGTTTGTAGGAGTCGCCGTAGTAGTAGTATGTCTTCTTGTATCCGTAATACCGGTTGTTTTCCGTCACATCCAGCGAGGTGAGCACAATCCCGCCCATTTTGGCGTTATGGTCTATGAGGATTCGCACCCCCGTCTGCACAGCCTCGCGCTTGGTGATTTTCCATTTCGCCAGGTATATGACCGAATCCACACATTGGGCCAAAGACCGGGTGTCCCCCACAGGCAGGACCGGGGCTGAATCGAGCAGGATGATGTCGTAGTGTTTGGACAAACTGCTGAGCATGGCTTTTATATGGGCCACCCGCAGGGAGAAAGGCTTGTTCACTTTTCTGGCGCCGCTGGTTATGAAATGGGCGCCGGACTTGTCCACCAGGATGGCGTCGCTGATTTTACACTTTCGCTCCAGCACATCCAGAATGCCGAATTGGGTTCTGGCTTTTATCCGGGTTTGCACTTTCGGCTTGCGCAGGTCGAAATCGATATGCAGCACCTTGTACGAATCCAGGGCGCAGGATCGGGCGAGGGATATGGAAAGGGCGGTCTTTCCCTCTTCCGGCAGGGAGGATGTGAACAAGAAGGTTTTCTCCCCTCGTTCCGTGGAGTTTATATATAGCGAAGTGGCGATAGAACGGACAGCCTCTGAATAGGGGGAGTAGGGAAAGACAGTGATACATTCTTCCGGGGTAGTATCATATATTTCCAGCGACTCCAACTCCGGCACTGCGCCGAGCACCTTGACTCCCAGAATAGACTTGATCTGCTCCTGGTTCATAAACCCCTGGGTTATGTTTCTTCTTTCCACCAGGAAGGAGATCATGACCCCCATCAAAAGGGAGAAAAACAGCGACCCACCCAGTATGTTGCCGCTTTTCGGAAAGGATTTGTGGAGGGGCACTTCGCCCCGGGCCACGATCCTGGATTCGGGTTGTTCCAGGTTCTGGCCTTCGTTGGTTTCCTTGAACCGGCTTAGGAACTGCTCATAGAGATTCCGGTTGGCGCTGGCTTCCCGCTCCATGGCTTTGAGTTTGATTCTGGCTTCGGTCTCCAGCCCCGTATTTGACACGACCTTGGTAAGCTCGTCCTGCAGGGAATAGACCTTCACCCGGGCCACGTCCACGTTATTTTCCAGCGATTTTACAATATTGCTGACTTCATTCCGTATCTCTTTCTTTATGTCCTGATACTGGGCTTTGGCGTTTATCATCACCGGATGTTTTTCGCCATACTCCCCGGACAGCTCCGAAATCCGGCTGGACAGCTCCGCCTCCTGAATACGCAGCTTCTGGATAACCGGGGAGGCCAGCACCTCCTCTGCCGCCACCATTTTCCTGGTGTCGCCATGCTCATACAGCTTTTGCAGATGTCTGTGCTTGGCGGAGGCCTGGGCCAGTTGGCTCTTGGCGATGATAAGCTGGCTGTTGATCTCCGACATCTGCTGGGCGTCCATGGTCTTGCCCCCCGCTTCAAAGAGCGTATGATCCTTCAAATACTCGCCGATGGCGTTCTCGCTCGCCTCGAGTTTCTCCTTAAGCTCCACCAGCCGGTCCTTCAGCCAGTAATTGGCCTTTTTAGCCTCCATCAGTTTCAGTTCCACCTGCATGGACGTATATTCGTCGGCTATGGTGTTGGCCACCTGGGCCGCCAGTTTGGGATCCTGGGAGGTGAAGCTGACCTTTATGACCAGCGATTCCTTGATCGAATCCACATCCAGACGTTTGAGGTATTTTTCCAGGACCTTGGAATTCTGGGTCTGTTCGTCATGCTCGGGAGGCGCCTGGCCCAAGACGGAGTTGGCCAGGCCCTCGGACCAGTCGGTCGGCAAAACCAAATTCACCAAGCTTCGGATAATAGACTGCTCCCGGGAAGAGGCCTTGAATTCATCTTTCTGGCCAAGCTTAAGTTTGCTTATAACCCGTTTGGCCAGCTCAGGAGACTTGATCATCTCCATTTCGCTTTTCACCTTGTACCGGTCCCCGTAGTTTTGATCCATGGCAGCTTCCAGATCCACCACCTTGACCACGCTCGATTCCAGAAAGATCATGGAGGAGGAGGTGTACAGGGGGGTCAGCTGCATAAGCACCAGGACAGTGATGAAAAGAATGCCGAAACAGATCCAGAATATCAGTCGTTTATGGACCAGGGCCGACCACCAGACGAAATAGAGGCCGTCGCTCTCTTCTTGCGTGTCGAGCGCAAAATCGGGGTAATGTCCTTCTTCACTCATAATAAATATTTATCAGCCATCCTTACACTGGCGATCTTTCCATAACAGTTCAAAACAACCTCTGCGAAACTTCTATCGTGTCGCCAGGCAACACCACCTGGCTAAGAGAAGCCTGCATTTTTACTTCTTTTCCTTCAACGATCCTTGTGATAGTAATATCGCCCTTGTCCGCCCGGTTTGTAAAGCCACCGGCCAGGGCCACGGCGTTTATTACTGTAATGCTGCTCTGATAGGGGTAATTGCCCGGGCTGTTTACCTCCCCCAGGATGAAGAAAGGCCGGAAGTTCGTTACCTCGATGCTTACGTTTGGGTTCACCAGGAATCCGGCTTTCAGCTTCTCCACAAGAATGCTTTGGAACTGGCTTACAGTGGCGCCGCTGGCCATGATGTTACCCACCAGAGGAAAAGACACATTTCCCGTCCCATCAACCCTGTAATCACCGGAAAGGTCATTGTGTTTGAAAACCGTGATCCGTAGTATGTCCCCGGGTCCCAGGGTATATTGGCTATTGTCGCTCAACTGTTCCTTCAACGACACGGTCTGGGCGTTTATTCCATCTCCAAACGAACCTATCGCCAACAGAAACATAACCATGCCAAGCACTTTGCTGTTTAACACCATCTTTTTATTATACTATTTCTAAACGGGTTATGCAGCCTATAAGTGCTATATTCTTCCACTAAGACAGACCATTACAACACTTTTTTGATAATCCATCCCCTCCGCCGTGGAACTCCGGTTAATATTCTGGTATGAAGCCCCGAAGGAAATATAGCTGCCCATGAAGACATACAGCCCCACTTCGGCGGTTTTGAGGGTATCTTTTCTGTCCACCCCCTGATAATCCAGGTCATTATGGGAATAGCTGGCCTTCATAAGGAATATGGAGAGAAATTCCTTATCCAACTTGACCCCATAGTTGGTGGTGAAATAACCGGAGACATCACTCATGACCGTCTCCTCGATAGATCTGTTCACGAATAACCTAAAGTGGGTCAGCGGCGACGGATTCAAGGAAAGCAATCCGGTTATCTGCAGGCCGCTGATGTCTGGCAGTTCCTCATCCAAATACTGCTGATCCCTTTGTCCAAACTGCAATTCCATCAATGATGTATTGGAAAATTCCCGTTTATAACCTAAGGTCGCTTCATATCCGCCGGAATTGCGGTCATATCCATATTTGGACTTGTCTCTGAATTCATAATCTCTGGCGAAGTATTTCCCCTGTATGAAAAAGGAATTCAGATCCATGATCTTCAGGCTAAGGCGGGTTGTCCCCTCCATCTGGATCCTGTTTCGCCCCTTCTGATCCACATCGATCAGGGCGGAGGTGGGAGTATCGTTATAACTGTATACTTCTGTTTTTATGTCGGCATGAAGGCTTAACGCGGAGACTTCATGTTTAAAACTCAATCCACCGGACACTAGACCGTATCTGGTCGGTTCACTGCCAGAAAGATCGTTGGGCGATCCACGATCTTCATGCAATGCGCTCATCCCAAAGTTCGCGCCAATATTCACTCCACGCAGAATATCAATCCTGGCGCTGGCCAAAACGGAAAAATCAGTATAGTCTTCGTTGGTCTCCTTGGTAAACCTGCCAAGATCCACACCGCCCTGGAGGCTGAGCATATGGTTCGACCAGTTAGACGCGATTCTCACCCCAGCCTTCGCTGTGGTTATCTCGTCATTCACTTCGCCATTGGGCAAGGCGTATATGTTGTCGTCCTGTCTCCTTTTAATCTCCAGAACAGGAAACAAATAAAAACTTCCGGCTATAATTCCCTCAGGTGTTTGGCTCGCTGTCTGGCCCCATGCCATCCCAGGCATATTCATAACCAGAATAAGAAAGGCCACTATTCCAAACTCCTTTATCATACTGAACATGTTTCCTCAACAGATATTCTTTTGTCCTTGTTTTCCACACATTATGCGAAACATCATCCAGCGCTGCTATTTCCTGCGATTTATATTCACACATTGCCTATGACTATCCCTTTGAAATTGACTGTCCAGGATTCTCCGTGGGGGGCGCGTCGCCCGATGGAGTATTGCCATTTCCATTTCCTTTACCATTTCCTTTGCCATTGCCATTGCCGTTGCCATTTTCAGCAGATTTAGCAGCTTTGTTTTCCGCATTCTGGTTCACCGAGTTAGTGGTCGGCTTGTAATTGTTGGCTGCGTTTTGGGCGGCGGCTTGCCCCTGAATCACAACATTTCCAGCGGAAGCCTTTTCATTCTTCGCAATGCTGGCGATGTTCGCCGCTGCCGTGGCGGCGTTTACCAAATCCGTGGCCGTGACTGCAGGATCGATCTGCTGCACAGCGTTGAGTATCTGAGCCGCCAGATCTGGATTAAGCGCGGCCACCGAGCCTGCAATATCCATCAATCTTTCAGGATATACGGCGCCAATCTGCGCGACCAGATCCACGACAAGACTGGAATTTATCGCTGCGATATTGGCGACGATCTGGGCAACCTGGTCTGGGGAGTTGGTGGCCGCCTGAAGCGCGATGGCGACTCCTTGATCCGGCGCCATTGTGGCAAGAACCGAGGCTACTTTCGCCGCGGCCCCAGGGGCGCCTGATGTGATGGCCCCGGCGATGGCCCCGGCGTTTTGGCTGGCAGCGCTATTCATAACCACAGCGACGATGAGAGGAGCGTCGGAGCTATGGGTGGACGCCAGTTCCTTCATGGCGGCGGTATCCATATCCCGGCCGGCGATCGAGGCCGCAAGGATTGAGGCGTTTGGGATATCACCCCCCGACGCATCTGTGGAAAGCAGACGGAGTTGTTGGGAAAATTGATTTATCGAGCCTGCTGCGACCACAGGGCTGAGTGTAATATCCCCTGCAAAATTGGTGGCCAACAACATCCTGCTATCGCTGTTTTTTACCCAAGTGGCGTTTCGCCGCGCCTTGAGCGAGCTTTCCCATGCGGAGCCAGTGGCCCCCACGCCATTTTCCCCGATGGTCTTTCCAGTTTCGTCTCTGTCCAGAAACCCGGTTTGGCCCCAGAAAGTGGAGTTTTTCAAGGCTCGGTAATCTTCCATGCCAGGCCGATCCAGCCAATATCCCACTCCTTCCTCACCCCTCTGGGCAAAAACAGGGAAAAACAGATTGCCCCCGGCCAGGTTCACCGATTCATTCGGAGTGAGAAGATCCGCCTCCTTGAGCAGGTCAATCCCCTCCTTGTTGGGATAAACCAGCCCCACCCCTTTCGATCCCATATAAAACCTGGTCTTTCCGTCTGCCACCTCCGCGCCCACATCGGCCCCGGCCACACCGCAAATCGAAGTATTCGTCACGTATTCAAAACGGGAATCCTTCCCGCTCAGTTTGGCCACCAGCGATCGCATCTTGCCCTCTATAAGCCGGAATGAAAATATTGTGGAACCGTTCTCCGTTTTTCGCATGCCCCGGATGAACATCTGTGTCTTGGGCTCCAGTATGGTGGTGCTCCCATCCTCGAACCTGATTTTCACCTTGGCGCCTTCCATAGTCACAACCCTATCCCCCTCCGCGAACCTGTGGCCCTTTTGGATAACCAAATCTTCTATGGAATCCAATGGAAAAACCAGAGTTCTCCCTTCCACAAATGTGGCTTCAGCCACCATGTTCGCTTCCGCTGGAGTGGAGAATAATCCGAAAAAAAAGACTGATGGAATAAACAGGAGATGTAAGAATCGACTGCAGGCGCTCATAAAATGCTCCCTTGCAAAAACGTTATATTTCTAAACGTAATTGACTTAATTGGATCATTATAGCACTTTCGGGGAAACATTCAATCAAGTATTTGAATAACAGGCTTCTATTCAAATTCCAAAGCTATGGGATATTGCAAACTTTTATAACACTATCCACAAACACCCTACTGAATCCGAAGTATTCAATATTTGCTGATACCCCTTGTTTATACGCTCTATAAGCTCTCGATTCTGTCTAATCCCCCTTCAAAAGCCGACTCTCCATGATTCTTCGTCGGAGGCATCGGCTTGATTGAACATACTCATAGAAAAGAACAGGCTGGGGGTTTATAGAATCGCGAGCAAATTGTCTCTGGCTGTTTCCTGCGTTATTCCGGATATAGCCATGAGATCGGCAAACGATAGCCCCATGGGAGATGCGGCGGACAGCACCATCGCATTAACTGAGTTTTTTGGGCAATCTACACCCAGGAATGAACCTTGTCCTTCTCCACCAGATCCACAAATCCGGAATAATCCACCTGCTCCACTCCTTCCACCAATTTATCCACGGCTCGGGCTTTCAGGTCCGGCGTCAGGACATAAACAGGGTGATCTTTAAGAATATCCGCAAGCTTTGGCGCGAACGAGGTCCCCGCCCTGGCGGCGTAGACTCCGTCCTCTATGAGCAAAATTGGCGATCCTTTCGAGGCGATCCTGGCCGCCTCCTCCAGGGCGCTGTTGGAGAATGGGGATTTATTGACCATATGCAACATTTTCAGGCTCCTTGTATCGTTTATATCCCGAAATCAATAAGGGATGGTGGCGTGTTGTTCTTCCATCAGGGCGGCGATTTCCTCCGCCTCCTTCACTTCCACGTCGATGGCGAAATCATCGGGAGTCAGCCCCCTCTCCTCCATCGACACGCGGTCCACATAAATCTTCTCCACGTCATAATGCTCCAGGGCGCCGTAGGTCTTGATGAACCCCTTTATCCCAATATCGGTGGTGTCCTGCCCCTTCACCAGGGCGAACACGCCATCACCGACGAACACCATGGTCATGTCCTGCTCATAGGCGGCGGTGATCAGCACCGTCTCCAAGCCCTCATAGCTGTATATGCTCCCATGAGGCGCCTTGCGCATCACGAACATTACCTTCTTTACGTTCTCGTTGACTTCCATCTCTTCGTCCATCATCTGCCCCTCATCCAAAGGTTATCAGCCTGTCGGCCTCTATGGTCATATCCGCCAGTTGCCCCAGGCCGGAGATCCGGGTTCCCTCGACGATCTGCCCCTCTTTGATTCCCCGCCGCTTGGAGGCGGCGATGCAGGCCACGATATCTATCCCCTTTTCCTTTCCCAGCTCTGTCCAGCGCTTGTAGATATTCCTGTCGTCATTGGGTGGCTCGGCGGAGTTGTTCGCATTTACAACACCGTTGTGATAAAAAAACACGCGAACGATGGTGTGCCCCTTGTCCAGGGCGGCCTTGATGAAGTGGTATGCCGTGTCGGAAGCCTGGTTGTTATATGGCGCCTCCAGCACCTGTACAGCAAATTTCATATATCCCTCTTGATTGCCATGGGTTATCCCCATAAGGGGATTTTTCACATATCAAAGATGTTGATGATCGATCCTTCGGGAAGGATTCTTATTTATACACTTTTTCCTCCATCCATGGAGTACTCCTCTTTAATTCCATATTTCATCCGGAGCTCATGGACCAGACAATAGAGCGCCGGGAGGGCCAGCAGGGATAAAATGGTCACGCTCACCATCCCCCCCACCATCGGCGTGGCGATACGTCTCATCACCTCCGCCCCGGCCCCATGGCCATACATTATCGGCCCAAGCCCCCCCAGGATGGCGCATACGGTCATCATGATCGGCCGCACTCGCTCGGACACCCCGTCCAGAACCGCGGCGCGCACGTCTTCCCTGTCCCGCCATTTCCCTTCCTTCTTCCGTTTCTCGATGGCATGGCCGATATACACCAGGATCAACACCCCGATCTCCGCCGCCACTCCCATCAGCGCGATAAACCCCACCCCCACCGCCACCGACAGGTCGTAGTCCATCATGTCGAGATATATCAGGCCACCCACCGCCGACAAGGGAGCCGTGAGCATCACCAGGAGGCTTTCTGTGACCTTCCTGAAATAGAGGAACAGCAGAGTGAAGATTATTCCCAGAGTCACAGGCGCCACCAGCGCCAGCCGCGCCTTGACCCGCTGCATATACTCATACTGCCCGCTCCATGCGATGGTCACCCCGACAGGCACGGCCACCTCCCGGTCCACCACCGCCCGGGCTTCCTTGACATATGTCCCCACATCCACCCCTTCAATATCCACGAACACCCACACGTTGGGACGGCTGTTTTCTGTCTTCACCACCATGGGGCCCTTGGAGAGGCGAATCTGGGCCAATTGGCTGATCGCCACCTGCTGGCCAGTTTTGGTGAGAACCAGGGTTCTTTTCAGTTTCCCCAGGTCATCCCGCAGCTCCCGGCCATACCGCACGTTGATCGGGTATCGCTCCAACCCCTCCACGGTGTAGCTCACATTCATCCCACCGATGGCGCTTTTGATCACATCCTGCACATCGGCGATGCTCAATCCATACCGTGCGATCTTTTCCCGATCGATATCAAAATCCAGATAGTTCCCTCCCCAGGCGCGCTCCGCTATGACGCTGCGGGTTCCTTTCACCTTCCGCAGCGCCCCCTCTATGCTGGCCGCCACCCGGTCCAGCTCCTGCAAGTCCGGCCCGGCCACCTTCACCCCCACAGGGGTCTTGATCCCTGTGGAGAGCATGTCGATTCTGGTTTTGATCGGCATGGTCCAGGCGTTGGTCAGCCCGGGGAACTGGATGGCTTTGTCCATCTGATCGGTCAGGATTTTCTCGTCCATCCCCGGCCGCCACTGTTCCCGGGGTTTGAGCATCACCACCGTTTCTATCATGCTAAGAGGGGCAGGGTCGGTGGCGGTCTCCGCCCGGCCGATCTTGCCGAACACCCGTTCCACCTCTGGAAACTGTCGCAGGATCTTGTTGGTCTGTTGCAAAACCTCCTTTGCCTTGGTGATCGATATCCCCGGCAAGGTGGTGGGCATATACAGGATATCCCCCTCATTCAGCAACGGCATGAACTCGCTGCCGAGCCTGTTCAGGGAGAGCATGGACGCTCCAGCCAGCGCCGCCACAAGAAGAAGGGTCACCCCCTTGTGCCGCAGGGAAAGCCGGGCCACAGGCCGGACCACCCATATCAGGAACCTGTTAATAGGATTCTGCCGTTCCGGGACGATGGCGCCCCGAACCAGGTAGATCATCAGCACCGGGGTTATGGTGATGGATAAAAACGCCGCGCCGGCCATGGCGAAAGTCTTGGTGAACGCCAGGGGCTTGAACAGCCTCCCCTCCTGGGCTTCCAAAGCGAACACCGGCAGAAATGAAAGGGTGATTATCAACAGGCTGAAAAACAGCGCCGGCCCCACCTCCTTGGCCGCCTCCAGCACGATCTGTGTATGGGGCAGCTTTCCGCCGTCGCGCTCCAGACGCTTGTGGGCGTTTTCTATCATCACCACGGAGGCGTCCACCATCGCCCCGATGGCTATGGCTATCCCTCCCAGCGACATGATATTGGCGGAGACTCCCAGGGAATACATTACCAGCATGGAAATCATGATTCCCAAGGGCAGGGTGAGAATCGCCACAAGAGCGGAGCGAAAGTGGAGGAGGAACACCATGCACACAAGCGCCACTATCACGCTCTCTTCAAAAAGCTTCTCGGTGAGGAAAGCCACCGCGCGATGGATCAACCCGGAACGGTCGTATGTGGTGACGATCTCCACCCCTTCCGGCAAACCCTTCTTCAGATCTTCGATCTTCGCCTTGACCCGCTCTATGGTGGCCAAAGCGTTGCCGCCAAAGCGCATGATCACCACACCTCCGGCCACCTCTCCCTCGCCGTCCAGCTCCACCAGCCCTCTTCGCAATTCCGGACCGATGGAAATGTTGGCCAGATCCTTGAGCAGCACCGGGGCGCCGTTGGCATCCACCTTCAATGCGATATTCTTCAGATCCTCCACATTCTTCACATAGCCAAACCCCCGCACCATATACTCCGTCTCGGCCATTTCGATGAGTCTGCCGTCCACATCGCTGTTCCCTCGCTGGATGGCCGATATTATCTGCGGCATGGTGATTTCAAATGCGACCAGCTTGTTCGGATCCACCTCCACCTGGTATTGCTTGACGAAGCCTCCCACGCTGGCCACTTCCGAGACGCCGGAGACCCTCTGCAATTCATATCGCATGTACCAGTCCTGGATGGAACGCAACTCCGAGAGGTCTCGCCGGTTTGTCCTGTCCACCAGCGCGTACTGGTATATCCAGCCGACTCCGGTGGCGTCCGGCCCCAGGTTTGGGGTGACTCCCGGAGGGAGCCTTTTGGAGGCGAAATTCAGATACTCCAGCACCCGGCTGCGAGCCCAATAAAGGTCGGCGCCATCCTCGAAAATCACATAGACAAAGGAGATTCCAAAAAAAGAATATCCCCGCACCGTCTTGGCGTATGGCACCGAGAGCATGGCCGTGGTGATGGGATAGGTCACCTGCTCCTCCACCACCTTGGGGGTCTGCCCCTTGTATTCGGTATATACGATAACCTGGACGTCGCTGAGGTCCGGGATCGCGTCCAGCGAAATGTTCATCGTGGCATAGTATCCACCCAGGGCGATGAAGGCAGCGCCCAGGATCACGATAAACCTGTTCCTCGCCGAAGCTTCAATAATCCAACTTAACATTTCTCTCCTCCCGGCCCTTTAATGACCCATCTTCGAGTGATCCATAGTGCCGCGATCCATCGCGCCGTGATCCATCGCGCCGTGATCCATCGCGCCGTGATCCATATTCGTATGGTCCATTTTTGAATTATCAACCACTGGATCCTTAAGCTTCGAATAATCCATCTCCCCAGATTCCATGCCCGCATGGTCCATGCCCGCATGGTCCATGACGTCTGCGCCGGTTTTCTGTTGCTCCTCCGATGGCGAGGACATTTTGTTCACCACTTCCCGCAGTTTCGACTCGGAATCGAGCAGGAACTGGGCGGAAGTCACAACTCTTTCCCCGGCATCCACGCCGGAGAGAATCTCCATCTTCCCGTCGTTCTCCGTTCCATACTTCACTTCCCTGGGGGCGAACCTTCCTCCCCCCAGGTCGATGAACACTATGGCCCGCTCCCCTGTGCGTATCACCGCCTGGGCAGGAATGGTGACAGCCTGCTTTGTCTTGTCCGCCTGCAGAACCACATTGCCGTACATATCCGGCTTGAGGGTCTGGTCTGGATTTTTGAATTCCAGCCGCACGGTGACGGTCCTGCTTTTCTGGTCTATGAAGGGATACACATAAGTGATCTTTCCGCGGAAGACCTTCCCCGGCGCGGCGGTGAGGGTCAACAAGGCCTCCTGCCCCACCGCCACCAGAGGTATCTCCGCTTCATACACATTCACGTTCACCCACACATTGGAAAGATCCGCCACCTCGTACAGGGTCTGGCCCGGCATCACCTGCATCCCCTCGATGACATTTTTCTTTATCACCACCCCTTCAGCCGAAGAGTGGATATGGAGGGTCTTTTTTACCTGCTTATTTTTTTCCAGCTCGGCGATCTGGTGGGCGGGAACGTCGAAGAGCATCAGGCGCCTTCTGGCGGCGGCCAAAAGCTCATCGCCGCTTTTGGCAAGCCCCTTATGGCTCCCTTTGCGCAATGTGTCGCGATAGGCCAGGGCCAGCAGAAACTCCTCCTGGGTGGCCACCAGATCCGGGCTGAACAATTCCAGCAAGATGGTGTCCTTGCTTATAGCCTCTCCTGTACTGTTCACATACAGCTTCTCCACCCATCCTTGAACCTTGCTCTGGATCTTGGACATTGTGGTCTCGTCGTATGTGACCACACCGATGGTCCGAAAGGAGCTGGCGATATCAGTCCTTTGCGCCACGGCCGTCTTCACCCCGATGTTCTGCACCACGGCGGGATTGATCTTGATGATCCCCCCTTCCTCGTTGTCCTCGTATACCGGCACCAGGTCCATGCCCATCTTGGACTTGCCAGGCCTGTCGTATATCTCCGCGGGATTCATGGGCGCTCGCCAATATTTGACTACTCTTTGTTTGGCGTCTTTCCCTTCCATCAGGGTAGCCTGTTCCATCCTCGATTCCTCCGAGCCAGAAAAAGCGCCCACAATCTGGTGGCGAAAAGAGAATCCTGCTCCCAGCATTAGGGCCATGATGAGCCAGATCCAGAATTTCAGGGTGTAGTTCACCCCACCAGCATTAACGTCCTTGTTTTTTTCCATATTCATTCCTCCACTCCGTCAGTCCCGATCTGGGCGTCCAGCTTGGCGTATAGGTTTGCTTTGCGCATTCTTGCGCTCTCCAGTTCCATCTGCATATCCAGCAGGTTTATCTGGTTGGACAGCAGCGTCAGAAAATCTGCCTTGTCCAGCTGATAGGAAGACATGGCGCTCTCCAGCGCCAGCGTCGCCTGGGGGATAAGTCCTGTCTGGTACAGGTCTATGAGCCTGGCTTCCTGTTCCAGGCTGGTCACGGCGGAGGCGATCCGCGCCTGGACCTCCCTGGCTGTGTCTCGCGCCGCATCGGCCTGTCCCGTCACCGCCACCGACGCTCCGGCTATCACCATCTCCTGCTTTCGTGATTTATATAAAGGAATGGTGAATCCGGCGGTGACGGAAATAAAGTCCGGCCGGGCCATATCCTGCTTGTCATCCCTCTGGCCATAGGTGGCGGAAAACATCCACATGGGCGCCGTGGATGCGCGCGCCGCCTCCAGGCTGGCTTCCGCTTTTTTCACCCTGGCCCTGGCCATCAGAAGCATGGGGGAGTAGGACTGGGCCATTTTCCACAGCGAGGAGGTATCCACCGGGTAAGCGGGGGTTATGTATTCCTTCGGCGCCAGAAAGGCCTTTTCCTCCCCCCGGTTCAGCAGCCGGTTGATCCTCACCCTGCCCAGTTCAAGCTGCTCGTCGAATTTGAGCCTTTTGCGCACGAGCTTGCTCTTCTCCAGCTGGGCCTGGATCACATTGGCCTGGATCCCTTTCCCCGATGAGTACTTGGCCATGCTGGTCCTGACGAAGTTGTCCAACAGCATGTCGGTTTCATTGAGGATGGACAGCGCCCTGTTTATGAATACTATCTCGTTGACCGCCATCTTCAGTTCCATGGCCGCCGTCGCCACGTCTTTGGAAAACATGGCCTGCGCCTCCAGCACATCCACCCGAGCCAGGGTGGCCTGGGCGGAGCGCATGGAGCCTGCGGGAACATCCTGGCGGACACCGACTATTTTCTGGGTCATATCCGCCTTGTCCATGGCAAAGGTGTCCACCGGCACACTCATCAAACCCGCAGTGACCACAGGATCGGCCAGGGCCATCTTTGACTCGGGGATATGGGAAAGAGCCTCCACCTTTTTCCTGGCGGCGGCGATCCCCTGATTTTGCTCCAACAGCTCCGCCCGCAGAGAGGGCCACCAGTTTCCATCCGCCCGCGCCCCAGGGGCCAGGGCCACCATCACAAAACTGAATATGATGACTGATATATGCTTCCTGTTCCTCATTTTCCTACCATCCATTGTCCAGCCTGTTTCCCTGGCCGGAGAGTAAACCTGCGCAAAACTTTCCGATGCGTTTTGGTTGATACGGAAGATCGCTCTTTTACTGGGTTTTTCAACGCGGCGCCCGAGGCCCTGGACCACAGTGGCCACACCGCAAGCGAGAAATGCCCAAAAAATAACCTGCCGCTGCGGGCATGCCCTTCCAGGGCGAGCCCTTGCAGGGCGAGCCCTTACCGGGCTTTAGGGGGATGGTATAGATTGGAGGACAGGGATTTGGCTTTGAAACGCTGAATCTGCCCGATGATGATGAATGCGCCCAGGACATGGCTTTTGCCCAGTATCGAGCCGTCACAGGTCATGGAGACATGGGCGCAGCAGAAAACCATCTGTGCACAGTCTCCACAATCACCAGAAGGGGTGGCGGGAGCGCCATGATGTTGCATATCATCCGGACCCTGGGCATGCTGGCTTTCGCAATCTGGAGCTCCCAGGGAGACGCTGGGGGAATGGGGCGAAGCCCCCGCTCCGGCGGGCAGGGCCACCGACAGAGCGAATATCACCAACACCAGTATCCGCGTGATCATCATTATATAAGCTCCATCATAGCCATAACTATACTCTCTTTTGAAAAATCATGCAAATTCTGACCCGTTCGCCTGACAGGTTTGGGGAAACCGTCCGGGAGGAACATGCCAGCGCATTGAAGATTATGATTTAAGAGCGACCACTCTGGCGCGGCCTTCGTGTTTGGCCCTGTACAGCGCCTTATCGGCCAATTCCAGAAGATCGGAGGATTTGCCGCCGGAGCTCCCAGGGAGCATGGTGGCCACTCCCTGGCTTACGGTGAGGCGATTTCCCACTTCGGAGCGTTCATGCCTGATTCCCATCTTTCCGATTTTATCCATCACCTCCACCGCCACTTTCTGGGCGCCGGGGCCATCGGTATCCGGCAGAACGATCACGAATTCCTCTCCCCCATACCTGGCCACCAGGTCTCCTGGCCGGGAGACGGAAAAACTGATCGCCCTGGCCACTTTCTTCAGGCACTCATCCCCGGACGAATGCCCGTAAGTGTCATTAAAGTTCTTGAAATAATCTACGTCGATAAGGATGAGGGAAATAGGTTTGGACTCCCGTTCCATCCGTTTCCACTCCTTGAGAAGCGTCTGATCGAACACCCTTCGGTTCGCCACACCGGTGAGGCCATCGAGAGAAGAGAGGATCTCCAGCTTCTTGTTGGCCTCTTCCAGCTCCTTTGTAAGCTTAAGAAGCTTTAGCTCCCTGTCCTTTCTTTCCGATATCTCCCGGCTCAGGCTCAGGATAGATCTCACCCTGGCCACCAGCTCGACCTCGTTCACCGGCTTTTCTATATAGTCCGACGCTCCTGCGGCGAAGGCTTCCTTGAGCTTCTCTTTTTCCGTAACGCCGGAAACCATCACAATGGGAACGTCCCGCAGACGAAAGTTTTTCTTTATCCCCCGGGTGGCCTCGATCCCATCCATGTCCTTCATCACCACATCCATGAGGATAAGGTCCACCTTCAGCTCATCCTTTTTTGCCGAGGAAAGGCCCAACAAATCCATCGCCTCGGCGGAGGAACAGGCCAAATGCAGGTTTTTGAAATTGTGTTTTTCCAGGACGCTACAGATTACATCCCGGCTGAAGCGGGAGTCATCCACAAGCAGGATGCTCATTTCCTCAAGAGGCTTGGCGTTCATGGCATTAGCACATAGATCATTATGGCGTCCGAGTTATAATTCGCGCGGGGCCAGCCTGGGTCCATTCTGATTCAACCCCCGCAATTCCGACTCTTCTGTTCACCCCGATGCTTCCATCTCTATAATACATTCCGGGGAAGGCATTATCAATTGTAAGATTATATCTGCCCAGTTTCAGCGTTTTTATACCTTCCCGAATCTGGCGGACTTTTCCAAAACCAGACACCCGAAGGCAAATAACATTTTTTGTAGAGGGTGGCTTGTTGTAGAATATATCGCATTATTATCATTCTAAAGGCAAGAGGCTAAACATGTCTAAAATTACGTTAAAGGGCAATCCTGTGAACACTTGCGGCGCCCTGCCGGCCATCGGCTCCAAGGCTCCGGATTTTTTGCTCACAAAATCTGACCTGTCCGATGTCTCCCTGAAAAACTATGCGGGGAAAAACCTTGTGATCAATATCTTCCCCAGCGTGGACACTGCGGTCTGCGCCGCTTCAGTGCGACGGTTCAACAAGGATATAACCTCTGTGCCGGACACCGTGTGCCTGTGTGTGTCGCTGGATCTTCCTTTCGCGCACAAACGGTTCTGCGCCGCCGAGGGGATCGAAAACGTGGATACATCCACCGAGCTTCGAGAGCGAAAATTCGGTGAGGACTATGGCGTTCGCATGGTGGATGGCCCCCTGGCCGGCCTTCTGTCCAGGGCGGTGGTTATCGTGGGGAAAGATGGCAATGTGGTGTACACCCAGCAGGTCCCGGATATAACTGAGGAGCCTGATTACGAAAAGGCCCTGGCGGCTTTGAAATAAAACGGGTCGATGGCAAGGCCCCCGGGCGACAGGCTCGGGGGAGCCGCCATCCGGCCGGATATGGGGTCTAACCCATGGAGATGGTGTTGGGAGGCTCGGAAAGGTCCACGTAGCCTGTGATCAACGCAGACAGGTTATAGTCGCGGCTTTCATGGATATGAAAGTATTCCCCTTCCTGGACGGAGGACTTGCCGGAAAAATCCGGGATTTTTTTCGCATCAGATACAGGAAGCTCTATCCTGGTTCGCTTGACTTCAAAACCCGTGGTAGCCCTGATGTATCGGGCCAATTCGTCCACTTCGGCGGTGGTGAGCAATTGATCCAGCCGGGCCTGGAGCTCGGCTCTTTCTTTATCGTCCATCTCCGGCAGGCTTTCCACCAGATCCTCTATCCGCGCCACAGGTCTCTGCCTGCTCTCACAGAACCAATCCACCACCACGCTATCGCGGTTCTTATAGTTTTCCCTGATGGTGAACGCCCGGTATAGTTCCATGCCAGCCTTTCTTTTCTGCAGGATGATTATATCACTGGGGGGGATGGCTATCCTCCCCCCAGGTCAGAACTTGTAGCCGAGGTTCAGATAGTAAACGACGGTGGAAAAGTGGTCCGAAGCCTTGTTGGTATAAATCGCGTCCACGTCCAGGTATTTTTCGTTGGAATACTGGAGCATGGCCGAGACGAAGAAATTCTTCCACCACCAGTCCAGCGAGGCGCCAAACACGAACTGGGACATGGAGTTGCTCTGCCCCTCCTGGGTCGTGTCGATGGATGTAATTTCTATCTCGCCGCTCAAATCCCGTATTAAATCCGCCCCCACCATGAAGTTAATCCTGCTGGAAGAGGTGGTGAAATAGCTGATGCCGTTATATGAGAAATCCATCCGCATGAAGCCGAACATATCGTCCTGGCGCACCCCTGCGGTGACAAGGGTGGCGGTTCCGTTGTCGATGTCGCGCATGCGGCCATCGAACCGGGCATACAGCAACGTGCTTTTCAAGATGTAGATATCACCTGACAGCCGGGTGGAACGCTGCATGTCATAACTCGCGTCGTAGTCCATCGACTCGAACAGCTGAATGGAGCGGTATTCGGTGTAGTTAAGGTTTACCTTGGTCCTTTTGCTGGGCCGGTATGTCATGTTCAACATGGACTCGGTGACCCGCCATTCGCTGTTAGCCTTGTCCTCATCCATACGGAAGTCGACCATCCAGTTGAACGATGCGGATGATAGAGAATAGTACATACCCGATATGTATGTGGAGTCCTCCCCCCCCTTGGCCGTGGCCACATATCCGAGGGAAAACCTGCTCCCCAGCCCACGGTTGAACAGGTATCCTCCATAAGTGGAGTAGCTGGAGTTTATCTGGTCGGAAAACGGATCGGGAGTCTGGCCGCCAAACAGGCCAAAGCCGAAAGTCTTTCCCAGGTGGAAATCCACATTCGCCCCATCCACCCTGGTGGAAAAGATGTCTTCTATGTTCATCCTGCCAAGATGCAGATCCATGAATCCGCCCAGGCCGTTCATTTCGAATTCCGCCTGTTCGATCCTCTGTCCGGGCAGGTTGCTGTTGTAGTCATGCCCCGAAACGGAGCGGGTGATGGTTCTTAAATGGAAAGAGGAGTCGTAGGGCATGAAATCGTCCACATCCAGCCGCAGCTTGATCCTGCTTATGCTCCGGTCCTGCTCGCTGATGTCGTCATCATGGTTGTAGTACGATCCGGATATTCTGCCGCTGACAGATACAGCGTTCGCCGGGGCTGGCCATAGGGCCAATAGAGCGGCTGTTATGGCCGCCAACAGCGTCAGTCGCACTTAATCGTCTCCTTGCCGTCGTCAAAATCACTGGTGTTATGGCACATGCCGCAAGTCGTTGGGCAATTCCTGTGCTCTTTTCTGTAATCCGCCATGTGGCAGTACTCACAATCCTGCTCCGTCCTGGCGCCGGGCCACCGCAGCCCATAGTTGCTTGTATGGCAGTAGTCGCATTGACCCTGGATCTGTTTATGGGCGCCGCTGAAAGTCATGGACTGGTGGAAATGCCCCGAGGCCGGCCGCCAGGAATATGGCTTGTGGCAGAACTGGCAGTCAATATTGTTCGGAGAGTGGATCGCCGCGGCGCCGGGGCTGAAAAACTCGGCCCGGTGACAGGCGATACAGTCCGTGGGAGTGTTGGCGTAGAGCCGGTTCTGGTGACACTCCTTGCACTCCACTATCCGATGGGCGCCTTCCAGACGGAACCCGAACAGACCATGTTTAAACTTGCGCGGCTCCCAGTCCCTGGCGTTATGACAGTCGGAACACTGGGCTCCAAACTGGTTGAAGTGCGGGTCTGTGTGGCAGTTTCGGCAGTTCTCCCCGATGCCGGCCCAGGTGTCCCTCTTCTCGTGGCATGCCGTGCATGTAAGCCGCAGGTGGGAGTATTCGAGCCGGAAGCCGGTCAACTCATGCGCGAACCGGTCTGTCTTCCACGTCTCTTCCGTATGGCACTGGTCGCACTGCTTGCCGAAAGCCCCTTTATGTTTGTCCTTATCGGCGTGACAGGCGATACACTCCCTATCCACCGGTTTCCACACCATGGTGTCGCCCAGCACTCCCTTCTTCAGGTGGCACTTTTCGCACTTCGGCCCCACATGCTTTCCATACAGAGAGAACCGGCTGTTGCGATTATGGTCGAACTGAAGCTTCTTCCAGTCGTCTTCCGTATGGCAGGTGGCGCAGGCGGTGGAACCGAATTGGCCCTTGTGCGGATCCTTGTGGCAGTCATCGCACAGCTGGTATTTGATAGGTTTATAGTTCACCACACCGAACAGGCTCGACAGATGGCATTTTTCGCACTTCAGCGGGCGGTGTTTGCCATAAAGTTTGTAGCCTCCATATGAGGGGGAATCGTGGGAGAACACGGAAGGCTTCCATCCCTCCATATTATGGCACTGGTCGCAATTAGTTCCGTTGAACTGCTTGCCATGGATCGCCCCGCGATTCGGGATATCGTGGCACCCCTGTCCCATGCAGGTGTCGTATTTTATGGGACGATACTTCACCACGCTGAACGGGCCTTTTGGGTGGCACTTGGCGCACTCCACCCCGGCGTGTTTCCCCTCGAGCTTGTAGCCTGTGTATTTGGGATCCTTGTGGGAGAATAGCGGCGGTTCCCATCCTCGCAGGGTATGGCACTCGTCGCAATCGCGGCCCCGGAACTGGTCGCCATGCACATCCCCGCGCTGCCTGCTGTCGTGGCAACCGGCGGAGGAGCAACGGTCGAACCTGTC